>JAABUL010001180.1_pt1 | contig 51112 bp, 80 predicted proteins | sample 5559151 | NCBI WGS metagenome assembly JAABUL01 (sample SAMN10711876, study PRJNA513368) | rock metagenome | isolation source: Antarctica rocks | place: Antarctica: Victoria Land, Pudding Butte sud
CTGCCTCCTGCTGCAGCTGGCCGCTGAAAACTGACGAAGGGCCCCGCTGCAGCGGACTCCTGCCACCGCTGCAGGGCCCTTCCCACATGCACATGAAAGAACCCGCCACGCGCTACTAGGCGCTGTCACACTAATCAACTGTGGCAGGTCCCGCTAATTAACTGTATGGCGGCATAAACAATAATATTATAACGCCAAAATGCGTTCTGGCAATGAAGCCCTCACAGGCGTTCGGTGTGGCGCAGTGGTTTAGCGTGGAGGGCCCATACGACCTGCTGGCATGTTCGCCGGCCTACCTTCTCGGTAACCCTCAGGTCCGTCGTTCGAATCGACGCACCGAAAATATCTGAAATTTTTTGCTTCAGGAACGGCGGCGTGAAAGGTGCGTAGTGGCGGTTGACACAGACTGGGTGGAAAGAGCAAGCAAGAAAGGGAAGCGCAGACATGCGGGGCGCTTTTGCAGATGTCGAGTGGGGACCCCTCTTCCAGTCTGACATCTGCCCGAACCCCAGTGCAGCGCCTCTTCTCACCATGAAGTGATGAACTTGCTGACCTGCAAATTTTGTGATGTATGTTCCGGCCTTTCAAACTGCATGTAAACCAAAGAAGTCAAACGTTCAATGCGCAACCCTGTAAAAAAATGTGTGCGACTCCCAGCTTAGGCACCGATCAGAAGGAGTCGTTTCTGTGTCGGAGGACTTTCTTTGCAAAACCCCCGCTCACAACCCGTCCACCTTCATGACCCAGGTGCCGCTGGCCGCCTCATAGTGCACGAAAACGGCCCCAATCTTGGCGGCATGCGCCTCCAGCTTGGCGCGGAATTTAGCCACCGCGGCCGCATCATCCCGATTCTTCACCAGCATGCGGCGGAACGTCAGCAGCGCCGGAACGTTTAGCCCGGCTCCCTGCTCTGGTCTTTGTGCTGCCGGCTGCGGCTGCGGCGGCGGCGGCGCCGCCGCCGCTGCCGTTTTCTGCGGCTTTTGCGCGCCATCAGTAGCCAGGGACTTGCGGCTTTTGGCGGCTGTTCGTGCAGCCTTCTCGGCCGCTGCTGCGTCAGGATTTCTCGCAGTGGGCTGCTCCGCTGCCGCGGCTGGCGCCGCTGTCGCCTCGGGGTACAGCAGAATCTTGCCCTTTTCGATGTCCACGAGGGCGTCCAGGTCCAGCCTGCGGACGTCCACCGACTGCGCACACGAAGTGCAGAAGAATATAAAAGCATGCTGAAGACTGTCCACTTGAGACGTCTTCTGGAAGCAACGAGTTGCGCGCGCCCCTCTAATGCATGTGTCACAGCGGAAGAGCGGATTGGCGAGGAGTGGAAGAGGGCTGCGGCTGTCAACAGTCAGTTCACACCCAGCAGAAATACACGCAGCTGGCATGCCGCACAGAGCTTCAGCGCATTTTCTCAGAGCACATTCAGCATGCAGGCTGAACCTCCGAGCCTCTCACCTGCAGGCTTTGCACTTCGCAAGCGTCCTTGCGCCGCGATATTTTGAAATCTCCATGAACATGCATTGAAGAGTATGCGAGTCGTACCTGCAAGAACTGCACTTCGCCGGTGTCCTCACGGCCGACGACGAAACGCTCCAGGGCCGCCAGCTCCTCGTCGCCCAGCCGCCGCAGCAGCTTCAGCGGCGGAGACGTGTAGTAGCCCTCCCGCGTGAGCGTCGGCGCGTTCGGGTTTGCCGGCGGCGCCGTCCGCTGCTTGGGCTGAGGTTCCGGCACGGCAGCCGCGCCTGCAGTGCGGACAGGAAGAGAACCGTGAGCCTGATGTCATAAGCATGTTGTTGTAAAGGCCCGTGCATGAGCTTCGGCGCAAATTGACTGGCAACTCCGGCCCATGCTTGGCGGGCTTGGCCTGTGGGGCCGCCGCGGCGCCTGTAGCACAGTCGAGTGATTTGCGAGTGGAGGCGGCGCATTGGCAGCCTGACTGGCGGGACAGCATAAATCAGCTTTTCATATCGAGTCCAGATTCAATGCGCAGCTCATGCGAAACAGTTCACTCACATCTGCTGGGTAGCTGAACCCATTTTCGGGTAAATCACTTTGCGTTGCCGCTCAAAGTATGTCCAGGCCAAACCTCACCTGACGAAGTAGAGACGTGGACGACAGCGTCTGCCTGCGGCGCGGCAGGCGGCGGTGCAGGCGCTGGCGCCGGCGCCGCCGGCAGCAGCGCCACCACAAAGTCGGCGATGGCGTCCACAGATGGGTAGTCGAACACCAGCGTCGGCGGCAGCTCGTCCGGGCCTGCGGCGCAAAGCAGCGCCCTGAGCTATATTGCTTTTCGTAGTTTAAATTCGACATTCCATAGATGGGCAAACACCAGCTTCGGGTTTGGGTTTTGGGTTTAGGGTTTAGGGGTTAATCTGCAGATCGTCCGTCCCTGCAGCAGAACGGCAAGGGCAGCGCGTCTTGCAGTGTTGTCTCCTGTTGGATCAAGCGGCGCCCGCTCGCCACAGTTGTGAAGAGCCGGGGCCTCAACCATCACGCACTGGACAGAACTGTCCGGAGGTCCCGCATGCAAAGCAAATATGTAGTGGTCTGCGTCCAGCTGCAAAGTCTCTGAGGCCACAAATTGCCCTGTGCATTCAGACCAGAACAAGTCGATGTATCTGGATCTGAACTGCTGAAGGCTCACCCAGCTGCAGCAGCGTCGCCATACCCTGCCACAGATGCATCGCGCTCGAGACATTCGGCAGCCTGCCTCGAGGTGCAGATGGTTTGTATCTCCACTTGGAAACGTGCTTTGTCCTTAGGGTTTAGGGTTTAGAGTTTAGGGTGAGCTGCTGAAGGCTCACCCAGCTGCAGCAGTGTCGCCATCTCCCGCCGCAGGTCGACCGCTCCCAAAGAGTCCAGTCCCGCCTGCATGAGCGGCTCACCCCGCGGCACAGCGGCGCCCACTATGCGTTCCGCCACCGACGCCACCTGCAGCAGAAGCAAAGATAATCTTTAGCGACCCTAAACGCGGGGTTTGCCAGGACCGACTGCACCAGCGGCTCGCCTGGCGGCAACGGCGAACCCACTACCCGTTTCGCCACCGTCGCCATCTATGACAAGGAATTGCAGCGTCGATGAGTCATGATGAGTCATGATGAAACTACAAGTCTGGTACAGCCCGCATGAGCGGCTCGCAGGGCAGCTTCGGGAGCCCCCGCCACCCGTTTTGCCACCGCAGCCGCATGCACAGACCAATGCGGGAATGGCATTACAGCAAGAACTGTAACGGGAGCGATCCCAAGCCTGCATGAGCGCCTTGCCCAGCGGACACGAGCGTGCCCACCACATGATCAGTCAGCAAGCTGGGAGCAGCAAGATGTCATCTGCGCTCTTTCGAACGGTCGTGACATGCAGCAGCTCTGCTGTGCTGCTGCTGCACCGGATCGAGCCGAGCTTTGCAGAAACTGTAGCTTGCTCGACAGCAAAGGCCTGTGCGGGTGCTCGCCGAGTGAGAGAGCCGTGCATTTGAGCTGCCATGGCAACCCCGGCTCACAGCTGGTCGCACAGGCCTGGCATTTGTTCCAGCGCAAGACCAGGAGTATCGGTTGCTCCACGACGCATTCGCATGTATCTGAGGTATGATGTACTGCACCTGCCGGCTGACGTACACTGCTCGCTCTGCAGGCGCCATGTGCAGCCAGGCGGGTCCATCCGCGGCCGCATCAGCGCCGCGTTGAGCCTCGGGGTTCCCCACGCTGTTGTATCCCCTGCTTGACGAAGCGGATCTGGCATTCCTCACATCCCCCATGCCCGGTGCCACCGGCGCATCCTGCCTGGCCGCCGCATTTGCCGCCGCCGCCGCCGATTCCGCCAGCGGCCGAATCAGCTCCAGCATGCAATCCGCCAGCGCCCCGGTCGTGGGGTAGTCAAATGTCAGCATGGCGGGAAGTTCCAGCCCTGTAGCTGTGGCCAGCTCGGTGCGAAGCTCCACTGCCGTCAGGGAATCTAGGCCCGCCGTCAGCAGCGGTTCCTCAGCGCCGACGGCGCGGCCTACGAGCCGAGTCACGACTGACGCCAGTTTTTCGGTCACCCAGTGGCCGCGGCCTGCCGCATCCAGCGTGAGCCACGGTCGAGCTGGATCGGCCTTGTCGGCCGCTGGTGCTGCTGAGGCTGCCGCAGCGCTTCCAGCGGCCGCCGCGCTGCCTGCGCCGCTGCCTGGCATCGTCGCTCCCGCTGTCGCCGCCGCTGCGGCTGGGTCTTCCAGGGCTGCCAGACCGCTGGCGGGCTCGCTGTAGAAGAAGGCGGCTTTGCGGGCGTCGGTCAGAAGGCGGTCCCACAGCAGTGAAGCGACTGTCAGCTGCGGCAAGGCGCCTGCACAGATGTAGTATATTTCTGATTTTTTGAACGTAATGATGGGAATCGGCAGTGGGGGCGCCGGTCAGAAGGCGGTCCCACAGCAGCAACGCAACCGCCAGCTGCGGTATGCTTATCAGGATGGTTTAAGGCACCTGCGGTATGCTTATCAGGATGGTTCAAGCCACCTGCGTATCAGGATGGTTTACCACAGGCGGGCATCATTCCTACTGTGAAGTGCAGGGAGGCTGCCAGGCTGTCCACTGGGCAAACCCTAGCCTGCCCGAAACCAGAAAAATATTCGACTGCTGATTGTTTCCTTGTCCATTGCAGTCAGTTCAACATACCTGCTGCAAAGCGCAGCGAGGCTGCCAGCGCGCCCAGCCCGTCGGCAGGGCGCAGCATGCCCATGCCGACACGCGCCAGGCGCGCTTTGAGAAGCGCGTCAGCCGCCATGCCGCCGCCGCCCCAGGCGCCCCACTGCAGCGACACGCCTGCCACGCCCTGCAACAAATTCGACAGCAGTGATTCCAGATCTGATTGGTTTCGAGCGATTGCAGTCCTCAGAGCGCGGTTGTGGCCGCCGCCGCCCCAGGCGCCCCACTGCAGCGTCACGTCCGTCAGCCCCTGCGACTAGGATGGCAGCAGTGACCTTCAGATTTGGTTGTCAGCCGCCGTGCGGCCGCATCTGTGGGCGACTCATTGTAGCAAGCGAACAGCGTCGGGCGCTGCGCTACCTCTCCGCTCGTTCCTGATATCCAGCCTGACCTCCACCACGAAGCTGCATGACCGTTTGACGACGCCAGCGTCTGTTACGCACGCGACCCCTATATGAAATTGTTAATTTATTATTGAATAATTATTATTGTTATGAAATTATGAAATTGTTTATTTATTATTTATTTATTGTAAAAAAGTGAAGCAGATGCGATGCACTTTGCACCTGAGCCTGTACAGCAGTCCGCTGCAGCGTCTAGCGCCGCATCTGCCGATGCTTCGACTCCTGATGGGTAGGATACTTCTAACCCGCATCGTACCTGTGCCTGCTGGGCATACGCAGCGGTGTGCACCGCCGTATTGGCAGCTCCACAGATGGTCAGTCATCCACATCGCTGCACCTGTCCAGAATGGTGGCCAAAGTGGCGCTGTCCTGCACTTACCTGCGCCTGCAGTGCAGCCGCAGCGGCGTCCAGCGCCGCATTTGCTGCGCCGTAGTTGGCCTGCCCCGCCGATCCTAGCTGCCCCGCGACCGAGGAGAACAGCGCGACGCCCGTCAGCGGGCTTGCGGAAGTAGCTGCTTCCAGCAGCCGCTCCGCCGCCGCGGCCTTAGGCGCCCACGTGGCGCGCACGCCAGCTGCGGTCTGATTGGCGATGGCGCCGTCCTGCAGCAATCAATTCCTTTTGTCACGCAAAGCCTGAAACTGTCTTGTTGGCACGCATGCCGGCCGCAGCCTTGTCAGCGATGGCGCCGTCCTGCAGAACAGGAGGCAGTCATCGACCCTTTCTATTGCTGAAGGTGTCTGAGGATCAAATCAACATCCGTAGCGGCTTCGCTACTCTGCCCTGCCACCCTACCCCTTGGCGTTGAGACGCTCATGAAGTGCACCGGCAGATGGCTGTGAAGGTGCACTAGCAGGTGGCTCCTGCAGCAATTGCTGGGTGTCGAGTTGCGTTACGCCAAGACGGAACGAGTCTGCCTGGACATACGTTCAGCACGCCGGCAGCGTGCAGGAGCGTCGTCGCCCGCCGCCTGCGCCGCCGCATCGCGTCCGCCGCATCTTCCGCCGTCCCGGCGTCGCAGCGCTCCATGGTGACGCTGGAGCTGCGGCTTCCTGCGCTGTTTCCTGCTGCCAGTAGGGTATAAAAAGCGGAGCCCGGGCGCAATGCCGCAGGATCAGGGCGGCCGCTGCGGCTCAGCAGGCGAAGGGCGGCGCCGTGGCTGGTGCCGGTGCCGGTTCGGGCTGCGGCATCTGTGTTGTGTTTGCCGCCGCTGCCGCCGCTGCCGCCGCTATGGCCGCCGGAGCCGCCGTTCTCCGCCGATGCCGCCCAGCAGGCGATCAGCGCGCCCAGTGATCCCAGCCCGCCGGTGATGAGGACCTCGCCTGCGGTGCATGATCGTTTACGAGGTCGGTGCTGCACAGCTCATTTCTGGAAGCTCCACCGTTGGGCCAGACACATACGCATGCGGGAGCAATTCTAGCGGAGCTGCAGCTTGCAGAGCAGCCGCGGATTGCCAGAGAACGCAGGGGGAGGACACTCTGTTTCAACCCGTGGCAACTGCTGCGGCGCGCGAGAACTGTGCCCCGCTGCCAAGGCAAGAGATATCACCAAGAAACGGAGACCGCAATGCAGATTGGCATCTCTAGCATTGGGCACATCTGGCCTAGTAACACCTACAGCAGTTCGGATTCTTCATGCGTGCGCACCTCGTGACGAACTGCCAAAGACGCCACCAGCACCACCCTGCACTGCCGTGATGTTGCGGGAAGCAGCAGCGGCAGTCGGAAGCAGCCGCGGCGCCGCCCAGGCGCCCGCCATTAGCGCCGCGCCGTGCCCGTCCGCATACGCAGGGTTTAGGGTTTGGCCGGCACGCGAACCGGCGGCCAGCTGATTCAGGCCTGAACAGTCCAGCGAGTCTGCGTTGACGCCGCTGCAGGCGAGGTCCGGCAATTCTGCCGCCGCCACCCTCAGCAGGCCCCACAGGCCGGCCGCCGACCTCGCGGCGGCGCTGCTTGGGGATCGAGCTGGGCCTGCATGAGCTGCGGGTGTCTGCGGCGCTGTGAGGCTCATCGTCTGGGCAGCCTCTCGTGTCGCAACCTGTACATTTGAGAGAAACAAGCTTGTGTGCTTGCATGATAGGGGCGGATCAAGACAGCGAAATGTGAGACGGAAGGTGAGGCTGGCCTCATCGAAGGTACCCTTGCTGCACCGAAAATTGCCCAGCATCTGACAAATGATGTGGTTGGCTGAGAGACTGGCGCTCATTGAGTCAAGGCTGATGCTGCACTCTCAAGTCCTTCAGCTACATGCTCAGGGTTCTAGGTTTTAGGGTTTTCTAGGGTTCAAGCAGACTCCCGGCGCACCTGTAGATACTGGAGGCTGCAAATGACGGCGGTGACAGGTGCCAGTTTGGCCGGGAGCTGTAGGCTATGCGAGGTGCGTCCAGCAGCCCGCCACACGGCGCCCGCCTTGCTACCTCGGCTTCGAAGCGTACTGCCAGTTGGTGCTGCTGTGTCCGCCTCCACCGTCTGCCACTCGACAGTGTATGACGTCTGCTCAGGCAGCTGCTTTGACCGGCCAGCACCTGCACACCAGAACCGTTGGGGTATGTTGCTCATACCTACTTTGCAGGTGATCACATCCAGCATAGTGGGCCAACGCCAATAGATTAGGCCGAGTAACGCAGATGTCACTCGGCTCTGTTGCTCCGCCTGGAGGGATGAAAGGTTTCCGGCGGAGTGACTCAGCTGACTGACATACAAAAGGTTTCGGCAGGTGCTGACCTGGCATGATTTTGGCCATGAGGCCTTCGATGGCACAGCAGCCGCCGCCGCCAGCCCACTGCGCGCTGCTGAGGCCCGAGCCGTCCGCAGTCTGCGCATCCGTGTGGGCGCTGCCCCAGAGGCTGCGGGAAGCAGCACCAGAGGAAGCAGCGGAAGCTGCAGCGCCGCAGAGGCGCAGGGCGGCGACGCCGACTGGCACCTTTGTGACTGGCTCTGCATCCGCATCGCCTGCGGACAGAGAAGCATCAGAGTTCAGACGCCCAGTTTCCGACCCTCCTTTGAAGCGCCTGCTGCGTGAGGCAGCAATAGCAGTCGGCACCTCTGGCGGTCACTTTGCGATGGCCATGCCAGCAGACCCTAGCTTGCTGGCAGGGCATTTGCATTTCGGATCTGTCCAGGTGTTGTGCAAGCACCAAAGCCACCAAAGTCGGGGACGAAGAACACCTGAGACGGCAGCGATGTGGATGCAGTTGTCGCCAACGGCAGGGTGCAGCAGGTACCCTGAGGTGGCAGCGCGTGACGCATCGATCTGAGCGGACTTGCGCTGCTGTGACGCTGCTGCGGCGTCAGGTGCTGTCAGGCCCCTCAGAATAGTCGCTGCAACGAGGCTTTGCTGGTCTGCGGTCTCGGCAGTGTCGGCCATCGTCTGCGGTTCAGCTGCGGCGCTGGCGGCAGAGATGCTGCTGGACAGGTGCACGCCGCTGTCGGTGCGGATGCTCAGAACTCCCGCCCTGCAGGCGCACCCAGCAGATGGAGGTCAAGACTCCGCTTCTACGTGCCATCACTGCGGCCGTTGGGTGTGGTTGTACGACATCCGTTTGCAGGTGACGGTCAGTGGGGCGTCTCTGCAGGCACGTGCATGCTCCAGAGTGAAGAATGTGAGCTGTCAGCGTCCGTGCGTCACCAACATTGCCGAGGCGGTATCTGTCAGGAGATGTTTGAGAGCACCTGGTATCGACCGAGCACACGAGCAGCTGCGCCGCGCCGCCCACCACCAGTGCGAGCGGCGCCATAATGGCGATGTGGCTCAGCAGCAGCAGCTTGGCGGCCGCCTGCGGCAGCGCGTCGCAGCTGGCCATCATGGCACTTGCGGCAGCAGCCACCTCGAAGAGGCCTGATCCGGGGAACAGCGCCCTGCCTTGTACCTGCGCACCATGTCAGTGGTTATTAAACACGCACGCATCGCATCAACTGTTCCAAGATTCGCACATCTCATATCTGTTTCCTGTGGCACTCCTCGACATGACACCAAGGGTAGCACACAGCGCGCCTGCGCGTACGATACATATATCCTAGGTGACTGGTACAATTGATTGTGCTAGTTGTGTGCCTATGCATCAGCAAAACGGTGATTTGCAGGTTGTCGTCGCCTCACCTGGTGGTCTTGCAGGTATGCCGTCGCCGCCGACGGCAGCGCCGCGGCGAAGTCGGCGTGCCAGCCGCCGCCGGCGCCGTGCCGCGCCAAGCCCGAGCGCAGCAGCTCGTGCGGCGGCGGCGAGAACCAGTGGCGCTCGCGACGCCAGGGCGCCGCCTGCCACTGGTGGGGATGGAATCGACGTGAGATCAGCTTCTGAAGGGACAGTTAGGTGCTACATGCCGCCGCAGCTCTGGAGAATCGGGAGCGAAATCATCACGAGAGTCCCTGTGCAGGATTCAGCGCACAAAGCTGGCGCAATATCCATGTGGCCCCGGCAGGCCCGGCAGCATTAGGTCTGCCATCCATGCTAATCATCAGGGTACGCTACCCTGACTGTTTCAACCTGTCGGGACCGCAGAATCGCCGTCTCCTATCAGATCAGATCTGACAGCTCCGAGGAGCAGCGCCACAAATTGGTCGCTGCCAGACGCGCCTTTGTGGCTGCAGGCGGTGGCGCGTGCTGTTCGGCATGCTGCTGCCGCAGCAGCAGGTGCGTGTTGACGCCGCTCATGCCGAAGGAGCTGGTCCCCGCTGCGGCCGCCTCCTCAGCGCCCTGCGGGTTGGAAAGGCACAGTCTTATGGTCGCCTCCAATTGAAGAAATCCAGCGCCTGAAGATCAGCTGAGTTAGTGGTCTACTTCCCCCAGCACGTATGCCCCTGCATAGCGATGACATTTCTGGAGCGGTGCATGTGGGGGTCGATGTTGATGCCAGGAGCAATCGCACATAATACAAAGGCTGATGATAATGATGATTTTATATATGTATAGCGACTGCTGCGCATGGACGAGGTGACCGAGGTCCGGACTGACTCGGTCGCCGGGCCACGGCTGAGCAGCCAGCAATGAGGCAGGACACGGCAACAGCACCACACGCTGTCAACCGTCACAACCCTCTTGCAAGAAATACTGCAGGTTGACATCGTTTTCCATATAGTTGGGAGAGCGCTTCAGTATCTGCAGCCTGTGCAGAAAATTACGTCAATGAGTGGCAACCAAAATCGCTCGTAGGGGACCGCCATTGGACTACTGACGCAGGCAACCACAGCGGACTCGCTTGCTCTGAGTTTTGCGCTGGTCGCAGGCGCCATCTGCCGTGGCAGCAGCGCTGCCCGCCCCGGCCGCAGCCGCCGCGTGGGTAGTCCCCACCCTGTAGTACTCGCCTGGTGGTACATCGGCAGGCAGAATGCAAGACGCCCACCTTTGCGCTGGCCGCCGGTGCCGCCTGCCGTGGCAGCAGTGCCGCCCGGCCGCCGCCGCCGCGCCGCCAGTCCGCCACCGCTGCGCCGACGTACGGGTTGACCTCCCGCAGGTTGACGATCCCCGGCGCCATGCGCCGGAACAGCGCCCCCGCCGCAAGCAGCGCGCCGGTAACGCCGGCGGTGCCCTCTGTGTGCCCATAGCACGCCTGCGCGAACGACTCACGCTGGACTGAATGTTGTGGCTGGAAGCTCTGCCTTGTGGACGATATTTGCAAAAGGCTCAGCAGTGGAGCAGCGTGCCGGTGATGCCGGCAGTGCCCTTTGGGTTTAGGGTTTAGGGTTTAGGTTTTCACCCTTTTTGTGCCGGCAGCGCGCTTGTGCACACTTCACCAAGTGAGATCAGACACAGAAAGCTGCCACGGCCGGTTGATACCAGCCTGCGTCAAGCAAGCGACTGGAGAGCCCCGCAACTGCATTTGAATCTGAGACTAGCAAATTTTCTACTGCAGTTGGCCGCAGGTACATGCCTGCACTTGGTCATGTGTCCACGCTGACCTCACGCCTCAGCCTGATGATAACGAAACAAAGATAGGAAGCACACAGTTCGATGTGGACTTGCCTTGTTCGAGCCCATGACGAGCGGCGCTGCATCCTGCTGCTGCTTCCTGCTGCCGCCGCCGAGCGCCGCGCCCAGGGCGCCCACCTCGATGGGGTCGCCCAGCGGCGTGCCCGTTCCGTGCACGGCGACATAGGCCACCGCCTCCGGCGACATGGCCGCCGCGTGCAGCGCCGTCCTGCATGGTCAAGGAGCTGATTTAGATTCCGAAGCATCGATATTGCCCAAAAGGCATGCTGGTGCTGTGCACCGCTGAATGTGCCGAGGCGCAATTCAGTGACATGCAGGAGACGATCAGCCACATAATGGCTATGTTTTAGACGTCACATGCAGCAAAAGCATAGCCACTGCTGTGCGGATCACTGCATTCGGAGTGATGCACCAGGTGCGTCGGTTTCCTGCAGACGGATTCGGATTTGATGCAGTAGATGTGCATCAGAAACCCGAATGCGGCTGTGAACATGACACTGGGGATGGCCAGGGGTCATGACACGGAATATGACTAGCACCCGCTATGCGCAGATGCTAGCTGGAGCAGTGCTTGTCAGCTGACAATGGTGTGTGCCGCCAGGCTGCTGAAACCGGGTTTAGGGTTTAGGGTTTAGGGCGGTCGTCCGACCGATCCAGGCGCACCAGCTGAACAGTGCTTGTTGGTTTGGAAGGACCCTTGGCTGTTGGCGTGCTACAGAGGGCTTCCAAGGCTGACGGCAGTGCCGGCAATGACGTCAGACTACTTGAAAGCGAGGGATTACCTGAGCAGGGCCTGTTGAGACGGGCCATTGGGCGCCGTCAGGCTGCTGGACCGACCGTCCTGGTTCACAGCGGAACCCGCTATGACGGCGCCGCCATGGGCCCAGCTCTCGCGCTCCGCCTCGCCAGCGCGCCTGCTCGATAAGCAAGATGGCCACAGGTTTGGCATTCTTTCTTGTCATATCAAGCGCAAGATGAAGCTGGGAAGAGGAGATCGACACAGACGAACAGAAAAGTGCGCCGCAGCAGCAGTGCCAGCAGCCGACTGCTGCCGGTCGTCTGACTAGGCTTGCACCGCAGCAGGGCGATGGTGAAGCCCTCGCCGCGGCCGTAGCCGTCGCCGCTGGCATCGAAGCTCTTGCAGCGCCCCACCGGCGACAATGCCTGCGCGGACGGAGACCATGGGGTTCGACGTAGTGTCGGCATCTGCCTTAAAACACGGGATGTGTGGACCTGGCCTTCCTACTGAAGGTTGCGCGTGGCCAAAGATGTGCGAGTCGTGGACCTCGGTGATCGTACGCATGCAGAAAGCGACATGGAATGATCTGCGCCAAGCGTCGATCGGCCCAACCACTCGCGCGCCGCAGCACCACGACCGACACTCGCCTGCAGCAGGCATATGCGCGCCGTTGTCTGCGCCAGCAGCATGACGTTCACACCCCCCGCGAGCGCTGCGCCGTCTGGCCGCCCCTGCAAACCCTCCGCCGCCAGGTGCGCCGCCACCAGCGAGGAAGAACAGGCGGTGTCCGTGCTGACGCATGGGCCCTGTGTCGAAAATACATTCTCTCGTGTTTCTCTCGTGTCTCCCGTGACTCGTCAAAGGATTTCAAGTCGATTTGGGCAGGGACCACAGTGTGGGAGAGCCTTACTGTGTCCCTAAACCCTAAACACTTCCGCAGCCAGGTGTGCTGCCGTCAGGCTGCACGAGCCGGCGGCGGCCATGCCGACGCATGGACCCTATGAACAACAGATTTCGGCCAGCTTGAACGATGTGAGAAATGCACGGACCAGCCGCACGCTGTCCGCATGGCAAACCCTACTGAAAAGCCGCACTTGCAGGTCGAAGATGTGGGTCACGCGCCCGAGAAGGAAGCTGGACTCCACAGGAAGATGGTTTCCAGTGTCTGAAGACAAAAGTCCCCAACCGAAGTACCAAAGCACGTTTGTGACACAGCACCTGCAGGCCGAAGGTGTAGGACACGCGGCCCACGAGGAAGCTGAGCCCGTGGCCCGTGACCGCCGCGGACGCGCCGTCGGCTAAACCCTGGCCCGCCAGCACGCCGTCCAGGTACTCCGTGTACATGCAGCCGACGTAGACGCCCGCCGTCGCAGCGAGATCTGGACTGAACGCCTCGCCGGCAGCGCGCAGCACCTCCTGCGTTGTGTGCACCCAAATCGAGTCAGATTCAAGCACATCAGAAACATTTGTCTGATGTGATTTGGGAACCGTCGCACCCGCCCGCCGCCGTACAGGTGCTTCGTGCAGCCAATGCGGCTGTGGCAACAATCCCAGTACTGAAAATCGCTGCCAGCGGCATGTGACACCTCCTCCATTGTGACACGTCCTCCAAGCCTGGGAACGCTCACGTGTGTCTGCTCCAGCAGGATGCGGGCCTGGGGGTCCAGCGCCGCCGCTTCCGCATACGGAAGCCGGAAGGCGCCGGAGTCAAAGCGCTCCACGCCCTCCACGAAGGCGCCGAAGCGCACGTACATCTTCCTGCGCCAAATCCAACAAGTGCGTGTCTCAGAGCTGAGGCATTCACGACACAGATCTCAAAGCCAGCGCCTACAGTCCTCAACAGCACTATATGGCGCTTCACAAAGGCGCTGCAGGCCCCTCTTGCTGCGCAAATGACAGAACGAACTTTATCACCAGGAACTTGGTGCGCTTGGCTGAGCATGCTTCCGTCAGCTGTAGCACCCGCGGGGTCTGGCCAGCATGGCCTTGCCGCTACATCATGCACAGGTAATAAGCAAAAGATAGCACGCCTCCATACCTGTGCCATCCTTAATAAGTAAGATAACAGATCCAAAACAACACAGAAATCACACTCACTTTGGCGCCGAGTCCGGCGCGTAGTAGGCGTCGATGTCCCAGCGGCCCGCCGGCACCACTGCCTGCAGATTGGCGCCTTTTTGCAAAGACGCCCAGAAGCCCTCCGGTCCTTGAGTCGTGTTGCCGGGTGCTGCAGGGTAGCGGCAGGCCACCGCTGCGACGCGGGTGGTGACATCCGGCTGCTGGCCAAATCCGCCGTCCATCTGCATTGTACAGTAGCCGATCGAGAGTTCACCAGCGCGAAGCTGTGATGTGGTGTCCCGTTCTCCGTTTTCTGGTCACTCAGCAGCTTGTATTCAGCCGCCGGTTGTGATGCCCGAGAGGAAACCCTGGCAATCATCTGTGCCGCTGTTTGTGAGGGTGTTCGAGGCAACTGTCGGCAATTAGCAGAGTCAATCATCATTGCACTTAGCGAAGACAGCCACAATCTCCCCTGGAAGCAGCCCTGATGCATCATTTTTGGGCACCCCGTCAGGCACGGGCACAGGCTCAACACCATTCTGGTACCACAACTCACAACCACAATTGCAACCTAGTTTGACGATAAGACATAAAATGTTTGAGATCACTACCCACCGAAAGCACAGAGCGAGGGCTGTCCAGACCGGCGGCCGCCACCACAGGCGCCACCTGGGTCGCCACAAAGCCCGCCAGCGCGGAAGCTGTAGGGTAGTCGAAGGTGACTGTCACCGGCAGGACGACGCCGAATTTCTGCGAGACGGCGTTTCGCAGCTCCACCGCCGCGAGGCTGTCCAATCCCGCCTGCGTGCGAGAATCGAGCCGGTTTGGTAGAACCTATGTCTAGTCGTGCGGATGCAATGAAGGGTGGCATGTTGCTGCCAACCTTGCTACCACGTTGCACGAATCACCGCCGCCCGCCAGATCCTTCCTTGCACCATGCACTGGTGCAGTCAGAAGCCTGCTGCCTTGCAATCTTGGGTGCGCTACCACCGCCGAGTTTGCAGGTCCCAGAGATGGGACTCTACAGTTGAGAGTGCTACATGTGTCATGCTGAACAGGAAGCAGGAAGTCTCCTGAACAAGGAAGGCACACCTCCATGAGCGGCTGAGTAGGGTCGACCGCTTCACCCAGAACGTCTGCAACGATGCTCTGCAGCAGCTGCAGCACCTCCTCAGCATCCACCGCCGCCGATGCAGCTGCTGGCTTCGAAGCCGGAGTCATCCGACGCCTTCTGGCAGAAGGGCCTGGTGCGCCACGAGCGCTGCTGGTGTCGGTGGACATCTCGGTTGCGGCGGCAGGCGCGGCGCTTGCGGCCACGTAGCCTGCAAGGGCCTGCAGAAGCAGAAGTCTGATATCAGTCAGAGCGCTCCCCGCAGCACCACGATGCGCTTTGCAGCCATCAACGTAATCGACATTGCACAACACGCCAGGCAGAACAACACCAGGCACGTTTTGCAAGGGGAATGATCGTCAGTCTTGCTGCAGCGGACGAGGATGGTGCGGCGCTGCGCAGATTCCAGGCCAGCGCAGTACGCCTGACAAGCGTTGAACGTCTGGCCCACGCTTTGTTCTCTCCTGCATGAGGCTGCCTCTTGCTGGATCTTTACTGATGCAAGACTCATGCCTCAGTCGGCACTCGGACAACGCAACGCAGCACTTGGCGCATGACAGACGCCAATCAGTCGTTGACATTATTCCACACGTGTTCAGCGGGAGCGGAAAAGACTGTGGCGGTCCTGGACTGTCGGGCAGTCCAGGGTTTGGGTTTAGGGTTTAGGGTCCAGGGCATCGAACAGTTCAGTGTGGTGGTGACGGCGCCTCGATGCCAAACACGGCGCTGACGCGGCTCTCCAGCTCCGTCTGGATATCTCACCAAGAGCAGAACCAGTTCGCGAACCTTGAGAGTCGGGCAGTCCAGCGCGACGCTCGCGGGAAGTGCGATGCAAAAGGCGAAACCGACGCCGCTCTGCCACTGTGTCTGTAAATCTTCTCATGACTTCGAATGTATAACCACCTTCAGCGTTGGGTAGTCCAGCGCAATGGTCGCCGGCAGCGTGATCCCGAAAGCCGCGCCAACGCGACTCTGCAGCTCCACCGCCGCCAGGCTGTCCAGTCCCGCGGCCATGAGCGGCTCGTCGTCTTCGACGGACGAAGACCCGATGACGTCCTCCACGATGCCGCGCAGCCGCACCAGCACCTGCAGCACATGATCATCACTTGCGAATTTCAATCTATCTATCCATGATGATAGTCATTTGATATCCAGTTTGTGCGCAGCATTCCAGTGCTGGGAATGTTTCTGTCATCTCTTGTGCATTCTTGCGCTGCTCGTGCAGAGCTGCTGCAGGACCCCTCCCGTCTGCCTGGCAGCCAAAAGCTGGGACTTTGACTTGCATAGTAGGCGCACAGCTGGCAACATGACTGAAGTAATTGTTCCCATACGTACCTGTTGGACAGATGATGCGGCGAATGCGGGATTGCCTGTCGGCGCTGCTGCCGGCGAGGCTGCATCAGATCCTGCCATCTCGGCGAAGAAGGGCGATGCTCGCTGCCACGGCTGCAACAGCCGCCCCCACTCCAGCCAGGCGACTGCCACCTGTGCGAGGTGATGCAACCTGACTTGCATGCCACTCGAGAGAGGATGACTAAGCACCGCTTGAAGTCATCACAAGGAGACTCGTCTTGGATGCACAATGCAATTCTTGCATTGCCACTGCTCAGGTCCGTGGCAGTGCCCCGCACCGGCATCTGGCAGCGTCCAAAACAATTTTGCAGGGGAATTGAAACTTGCTTTGCCAGCAATGCTGTCGTGCCTACTGCAGTTGGACCTGCACGAAGCGCTCGAGTCTGCGCAGCATGATGATGATTACTGCTTCTCAGCAGGCCTCGATTGGCCTCGATTGTCCTCGATTTGGCCTCGATTGGCCTCGACTGACACGGGTACCTCTGGCGCCAGATGCAGCAGCTACTAGCGGCCTGGGCAAAGAGCCTTGCAGCTCAGAACCCCGTTGTGGTTGATCACCTGGCTTGTGCTTGCGTGAACAGCGTGCTGCACGCCCGCCAGCACGTTGTTCAGCGCTGCCAGCCCAGCCGCAGGCGGCAGCAGCGGCGCCCCCGCTACTTCCAGCTGCCGCGCGAGGCCCGCGTCGCCTGCCGCCATGCCGGCCCCGGCCCAGGGTCCCCACTGCAGGCTGACCGCCGGCAGACCCTGCAGGAAAGCACAAATTGCTCAGTTGAGCGCACATATTCGTCTTTCAGGCGCAAGCCGTGATGCGTTGGATTCGAATTGCAGAGGTGGTGGGTGCTTGAGAATTTCTCAGTTGTTGAGTGTCGATTTTTGTGTCAGCTTTCGTGCTTGCCTAGCATGCTCGGGGTCAGAACACTTCTCATGACGTCCACATTTGTGGTTTGACGATATAGAGCAACACAAAAGAGCAATTCACACCTGGGACTGCTGCTGCGCTGCTGCGGCGTCCAGCACCGCATTGGCGGCCGCGTAGTTCACCTGCCCGGCGTTGCCCAGCAGCGCCGCGACGGACGAGAACAGCGCAAAACCGTCCAGCGGCGCGGCGGCACAGGCTCCGAATAAGTTTCGTGTTCCCGACGCCTTTGGCGCCAGCACCTGCCGCAGGCTGGCGACCGTCTGCTTCGCCAGCAGCGCGTCCCGCACCAGGCCGCCTGGAAGGAGGGGAGATAACCATTGAACATGGAAAAAAACATGGGGAGGTGCCACCAACCTTGCTGCGCACGACTTGGCCTGTCAGACGCACCGCTCTGCACATCGGAAGCAGGAAGCCCTTGGTAGTATGGCAGATGCGACTGCGTCTTGGCTGCTGTGATGCCCCCACAAGGTTGATACTCAGGGACATCGCGCACGATGCGACTGCGTGTGGCAAGCCGTGGCTGGCCTAGCACATGCCCCTGGCGGATGCATGCGGGCAGCATGACGTGAGGAAGATGCAGCGTTTGGGTTCACATGCCGTGCCTACGGCAGTGCCGGGAGCGGCTTTGGCAGGGATGCAGTGTGGGCAGGGCAACAGAAGAATGCGCTCGATCTCTGGCACGTGAAACTGCCAAGCCTGACGCGGCTGTGAGGCCTTGCCATGCAGAAAACACCTCAGCCTCAGCGTTGTGTCGTCCGTCAAAGGGTGCTCGAGTCTGCATGCATCAGAGTGAGACATTGGCCAATATGCATGTGTGCACTGGCTGCAGGGCCGGACTCCCACCAGCGTGAATAACAGAGCGGACGGCGGGGCCGCAAGCAGCCCCCGCCAGAGCCGCCTGTGCCTCTGTCGCCACCGCCACGTCGCATCGCGCCATTGTGACGCAGCAGCCGATTGCCATGACGGCCTGCAGCATGAATTCGGACGATTGGACCGAGGGTCTCACTTAGCCAGCAGCACTTAGACAATATGAATGGCTGCACCTCGCCATGTCACAACTCACACATGCTCAGACTCGGGCGTCATGCAGAAGCTGCAAACTGCATGTGAGGCTGTATTGCAGCAGCTGCCCTCGTTCTGGAGTCACCTGCAGGCTGGCGTTTGATGCGTCGCCCCGCCCTGAGCGTCCCAGCAGCAGTATGTGCATCCCGCTTCCGCCGCTGTTGGCGGCTGCCGCAGCTGCAGCCACAAGGCTGCCCAGGCCTCCCAGGCCGCCGGAGACGACTGTTGTGCCTCCAGCACCGAGTCCAGCACCGCTGCCTGCAGCCATGGCTACTGCTATGTGACAAATCAACTGAGGAATCTGTCAGTCAAGATTCCTCAGTTGATTCTGAGCACCACTTTCAGTTCTTGGCAGAATCGGACACTGCGCAGAAGCTCCAGACACAGGACCATGTGCAGGTAGCAGAAAGACAACCAATCTCGAAGCAAGAACATACCTGGAGTGGCTTCATGTGGCGCATGTGACGTCAACTGAGGCGCATAGTACGCTGCAGCAGCAGCTGCAGCACCATAGGCATCCGCCCCTTGCAACAGCTGGAAACCGGGACTGCCGACTGCCGCCGATGTGGCGTGCTGCTCGCAGGACCAGGCGATGTTTGTCGCCTCTGCCGCAGCGGCCCTGACGAATGCCGCCATGGCCGCGTGTGCCAGCGCTGCAGCGCGCTGCGCCGACGGCGCCGCATCTGGTGCTGCTGCACCGCCGACCAGCTGCAGCTGCATTTTGGTGGCACCTGCACGGGCAAGTACACAGGGTCGGACTGAAGAACCACCAGGCATGGCGGAAAAGTGCCTCGATAAACGATCCGATCGACAGACAGGACGCAACCTAGCTGGCAATGCAGCGTCACTGCCAGTTGGCTCATTACCAACATGGCAGGCGACTGCGACTATTGGTGTGCATGTCCTCGCTGCCGAATGGCGAGGCAAACGCACCTTGAACGCTTGTCAGATGCCGACAAAGGGGCTGTCCTCTCACCTCGCGTGTGCTGCCGTGCAAACCGGAGGCTGCGCTGGCAGGCGTCAAACACCGCCACCTCTGCTGCCGCCGCTGCTGCGCAGCTGTTGCCGCTGCTGTGTTGCGCCAGCCGCTGCCCACGCTGGCCTCCAATGGAGTGGCGGCCGGCCACCCACCGCCACGCCGTTTCCAGCGGCGGCGCCAATCCAGCAATGGGGACTGCTGAAGCCACTGCTGCCGCATCTGCCCGCCATTCCAGCGAGTAGTACATCGACGCCATGCTTGCAGGCTGCTGCGCCGCTGCAGCTGCCATGGCGGCAGCTGCCGGCACATCCCAGGTCTCCTGCGACAGTTCTTCTGCAGGAAGATTTTCGAACAAATCAGCACTTATCTTCTCAATAGCTACGCAAATCGATTTCCAGGGAACAGACAATCTTATCGAGCAAGACACCCAGATTGCGACAGCGTTGGCTGCAAACTGCCACCACATCACATCGGCGCTGATGCAGCTCGCTGCAATACTTCTGGCGGACAAAGGAGTTGGCAGACAAACCTGCGCGCACAGCGGACTCCACGGCGGCGGCGCCGGTGCGGAATGAGCGTGCCCCGACCGGCTTGGCCTGCAGTCCCTCCAGCACAGTGCTTCCTGAAGCGCCGCCGAGGCGGTAGGTGTTGGCGGCGGTGCCATCCGACGCCAGGGCGCCGGCACCGCAGCCCGCCCATGCAAGGCTCGCCTGGAGCGCGAGATTTGTCTGTCTGTGGATGAGCCCGCGGGACAGGGGAGTCGGTCTTGTTGAATGCTCCCGACAGAAGAAAGCAGCGCTGCCACCCGGCATTCGGCCGCCGGTACCGCGCGTACCACCAGATGTGGCCGTCAGGTATCTGGTAATGGGAACCGAGACCGAGGTGCAGCTCATCAGAACACACCTGGTCGGATGCATGGATGTGTAGCGCGTCCAGCGCCGCAGGAATGCGTACGCGGCCGTCGCGTGGCGCCGCCGGGTTGACCGCCCCGGCGTGAAGCGCAGCGTCTGTCGCCGCCGGGTGCATTCTGTAGCCGGTCTCCGAGCCGCTCTGGCAGACGCGCAACGCGAGTCGAGCCGTGACGCCCGCTGAGCCGGCTGGCAGCTGCCGCGCTGGGTCGGCTGCAGCCGATGAGACCGCTGCCAGCCTCGCGGCTGCGGAGGCGGCGGCAGGCCCGCCGACGGCAGGTGATCGGCTGGTGCGTGCGTGCCGCTGCAGCAGGCAGGCGCTGCCGCGCAGGTGCTCGGTCCAGGCTGCCGCTGCTGATTGAGGCGCTGAGAGTAGGCGAATGCTGTTGGCCGCCGGGCCGTGGCAGCATGCCTCCAGCTGCACCGCGCCCGGCTGAGCCTGGGTACACCAGTGATCAATTTTAGGGCTCGGTGTCGAGTGCTCTTACTGAGCAGTCCCTATCAGTCATAGGTGCTCGTTCCTCTGCCAGGAGAAGATACACCTAGCCAGTGAGCCTCATGCGGGCCTGTATGATGGCCAAGCTGGAAGCTGGAAGCAATTGGACGGCTGATGCAGCTTGATCCGATGCCTTGGCCAGCAAGCGGCCTTGATAACTAGTCAGATCCGAGGTCCTGCGCTTCGAGCGCTGCCGCGGCCCACTGATTCTTCGACTCGACATCCGAGCGCGATAATTGTTCCCTCCCTCTCGTTGCCGATTTGCCAGAAGGAACAATAGGAGGTAGTCTAACGAAGCGTGGCCAGCCATATGCAGACTATATGAATTTCCAGCCTCTGACCTGAGGGCCCAGCATCAGCGGCGCGGGGATGGCGATGCGCGTAAGCGCCGAATCCTCACCGCGCTCCGATGGAAGTAGCAGCCCTGCGCCGGCGGCGGCCGCCTCCAGCATTGCCGCGCCAGGAAGTACGATGCGCTCTTTGACCTGCAGATTTGCAGGTCCATTTACTATCATGTGTCGAAACACACAGTTCTACAGAGTTACGATGATCACAGTATCGTGTTGCATTCTGCTGCTGGGTGGTGAACGCTTGAACGCCTTCGTGAATCACAGCAACACGGGATGGAGCATGATAAAGAGTGCCGCAGAGTGCCGAACCTGGTGGTCTAGAAGGTAGGCCAGGCTGGGCACGTCCAGCTGCATGGAGAACACTGCCACAGCGGTCATGCCGACGCCGGCAATCCTGGCCGCCAGCAGCAGGCGGCTGGGTGCCGGGGCGTACCAGAAGCGGCGCCGCTGCCATGCCGGGGGCTGAGTCGCTACATGCCCTGCTTGCGCCTCTGTGTCGGCTGCCGCCGTGGCTGTGCTGTCAGCTGAGGTAGGGCCAAACGCGGCGGCAGCACCCAGCAGCACGTGCGCGTTTGTGCCCTGGAAGGCAAAGGCGCTGATTCCGGCCGCTCCCTCCGCAGCTGCTGCCCCGATTGCCTGACCAATGGCTGCAACCGCCGTGGCCGTTGACACGCCGGGCGACGGCTGCCGCGCCGCCGAAAAGCCGCCGTGAAAGGCGAATCCAGCGGCGACGCCTCCCCGGCCGCGGGCTGCGGCTCGCACCGAGGCTTCCAGAGTGCTGGCGACGTAGGGGTTGAGCGACCGCAGGTGCAGCATCTGCGGGTGCGTCGCATTCTGCAGGCGTGATGCCGCCTGCAGCATCCCGACCGCGCCAGCCGCCGTCTCGGTGTGACCCAGTGCAGACTTGGCGGCGCTCAGCCTAACTGGCAAACCTGTAGATCAGGTAGGTAAATCTCCTGGCGACTTGTACGTCACGGCACACAGGATCGAAACGCATTTGAGTTGGTCGTTGGCGCGGCAGTCACTACTGCGCCGCTGGCGGTGTTCCTGACGCGCAAATGAGGGGATGGAAAGTCAAAATTACAGCACGGCGAAATGCCATTTTGCAGCTTGAACGTTGCTGCTTGAACATTTCGGAAAACCCTCGAGTTTCGTGGATGACAGCGCTAGAATTGCCCAATAATTCTGTACAAGTATACTTCATGTGGAGGTGAGCCTTTTGTTCAACCGATTGCAGTTTAAGGCATAATCATGAGGAATCCTCAAGCTGTTGCAGAAGTTTCCAGGATGTCAATAGCCTGAGCATCCCCACGCATACGCTGCACTATGCCGACGAGTTTTTCGCCTCCACTCGTCCACTATTTGTCCACAGTTCCCCATTCTGTGACGATGCCACACCCGTCAAAGCCGACTCATCAATTGAATCCTTGTCCGGTCTGCAGTCTGCTACTGTTTGAGCATGCCAGTGTTGACAAAACCACGCTTGACTTTTCCTGACTTTTCTCTGTGCCTTCAGTCGACTGCGCCGTGTTGGGCATTACCGTGATGAGCCAGCGCAGGAGAGCCAAGAGGCTGTTCCGTCTTACAAGGGAAGGTATTGGATTTTGTTGGCGGTGCCGGCGCCAGTGGGTTCGTCCAGCAAGGTGGCGGTGCCGCATCCGAAATCGGACGCGAGTGTTCAGTTGGCAGACAGGGGGCATAGGGGTGCCAGTTACCTGAGGCTGTTTCACTGAAGACTTCGCTGGCGGCGCCGATCTCGATGGGGTCGCCCAGCGAGGTGCCGGTGCCGTGCATCTCCAGGCCGCCGATGGAAGCTGGAAGCAGCTGTGCGTCCTCCAGTGTCGTGCGGATGACGGTCTGCGAATCGCAGTATCTTGAGTCACGATCTCAGACGTCAGCCATGCATCTGCAGGACGGTTACGGCAGCAGTAACGAGCTGGACGTCCTTCAGCGCCGTGCGGGTGACGGCCTGAGACGCAAAAAACGCCTTTGGAAAACCTATCACGGATGTGGTGTTTGCGGCAACTCTGCGCATCATTCTTTGGCCCCCAGGGAATGGCAGCAGAAGCTGGTTGGCTGAGACATTGGCTTTGCAAGCTACTACATGAACGTCGCCACCGTGCGCCGGTTTCGTTGTATAACACAGGCATGCTGCCTCTTCGTGGCGCTCTAGCGTGGCGGCATGCACAGCAGCTGGCGGACGCACCTGTTGGGAGGGGCCGTGCGGCGCTGTCAGGCTGCTGGAGCGCCCATCCTGGTTGACGGCGCTGCCCAGCAGCAGGATGCCGCAGTCCGTGGCGGCACTGAAACCGCCAGCCCCGGCCGCGGCCCTGCAGCAACGGGAAGAACGCAGCTCATCCTCGCCTGTTTCCAGCAATGAAACATGAGCTGTGTTCTGCCCGGGCAGGTTGCTGTCTGCGGCAACACCGCGTTGCCGTCTGCGGCACCACCGCGTGTGCCAGTCATACTTTGCCTCCTGTGGAATAACCATTATGGAATCAGGAGGATGCCTCAGACTCCGCCCGACGCGCAGCCCTCCAGCTGCCAGCATAGGCTATGCTAAAAGCATCAGGTCAAGGGCAGGCTGGCGCTTGCGCTCATGTCTCGATGGTGAGACTTACAGGTTCCTACACACTTGGAGCAGCGTGGTGGTCTCAAAAGACGCCGAATGCTCTGGCACCCTGACAAACGGCACTGCATTCGCCTGAGCCTGGTCCAGCCAATTAGCTGTTTATACCACTGCGTCGCTCCAACGCCAGTCCGCGAGATATGCACAGATATTGGAGATGATTGCACATCTGCTTTATGACACACATGTGCATTATCGTGCACACATTCCTCCATCAGTAGCCCTCGCATTCGAAACCCTCCCCTTGAATTTGTTTTTGTTTTATAGGCATATGAATTTCAGACTTGCCGCAGATTGGTGACCACGCAGGCCGCCCGGCGAGCCCTAAACCATACGTAGCTGTCCGCCGACGCGTCCAGCGTCTTGCAGCGCCATGTGCGCGGCTTCAGTTTCGAATGGCAGCTGAGTTTAAAATATGGCGAGTACCCACCGCAGCTTGATGACAACGCAGGCTTCGCCGCGCACGTAGCCGTCCGCCGCGGCGTCCAGCGTCTTGCACCGGCCGTCGGCTGCCATCATGCCCGCACCCGCAAACATCGCACTGGTCTCCCTGCAGTTGTGAAGCACGCAGGTGTTGGTGCGTGTTTCTTGCTATGATGTGCAAAATCGAGGTTCCCTGCGTTCGCCGACGCCACACATTACATGTTGAGATAAAAGAGCATCCGTTATTCAATGCTTTGGGCCAGGCTGGTGCGGTGGTTCACTCGTGAATGCAGCTTTATGCTGTGTGGCTGCCATGGCACCGGAGGGTGAGGTTCAAGAGAGCGAGATTCTGCACAATCTGCACGCATGTGGCCGCTCCGCATAGCTCCGTAGCATGATGTATCTTGGTGGTGTTGCAGAACCAAACATGCAGTGACAACCGCACCAGTCCGTGAATCTCGCTGCGGCATCTGGGTTTGTCCTCGAAGGTAATTGATGAGCCGAGACGGTAAATGATGAGCCAAAGACACGAAAAATCGCAGCACCAATTCCTGGGCAGGTTGACGCCGCTGGCGCGCGGCAACGCGTGGGCCGCCATGGCGCCAGCCACGATCTGTCAGGTCCATTTCGGAAGTTAACGGAGACAAGGAGTGCGGACAAAGCCGCACCAGTTCATGGGCAGATTAACGCCGGCGGCGAGGCCGCTGGCGCAAGGGGACGCCCGGCTTGACATGGCACCCGCTGCGATGTGCGCCGCTACTAGCGAGCTCGAGCAGGCGGTGTCGATGCTGAGTGCCGGGCCCTGCAGACTCGAATGCAGGTGATGTCACTGAGTAGTAGGAATTGATGCCTCTCGGCCTTGCACCCGCCGCGACGTGCGTCCCCGCCTGCCAGGAATAGCAAGCGGTGTCGATGCTGAGCACTGGTGCTCACAGATAGATGATGGCACTTACGTGCCACGCCGCTGGTAGTGTTCTGAAACGGGATGGCATTGGATGCTGGCCTGGAAGTATCTGCAGCACGACTTTGGAGCGTCAAACGGTTATCAAGCCGGGGTTTTAAGTAGCTTCTTACCTCTGGGGTACGACGTTGTAAGCCGAACAGGCAGAAGCAGCGCGTGCCTGGTCCCATGAAGCTCTTGCCACAGCCACTCGGTTCACTGAAACAGACCCAACACAAGCAACCAAAACCCTACCTTGAGGCCGCACACATACGACAGCCGGCCGGCCGCTGCCGACAGCGCGCGTCCGGTGCCTACGAAGCTGCCACCGCCAGTGAAACTGGTCACCACTGCCGGCTCGCCCAGCTTGGCGATTGCCACAGCAACCACTGTCTTGGCGCTTCCGGCATCCGGTGGCAGCAAGCCCCACGTCTCCTGGCATTGTAAACAACAAACACGTCTCGAACTGGGAAGCACCAAAACTGCATCTGTGCATGCTGTGACATGACATTGACGAGGTTGATGGCATCCTTGGCGCTTCCGGCATCCGCAGGGCTCAGCTTTCCTGCGCTTCCATGTAGACATCACGCTTGATGGGGCAGCTCATGTTGCTTGTTCGTGTCGGCAGTAGCCTTGGAACTTTGCCGGCGTATGCGTCGCCATATAATGACGCCTGCTCTGGCGGAAGTCACGGGAAAGCAGCAGGGCGCAGGGGAGGTGGCGGCCTAGTGTAGGGTTTAGCCCTACATAGCTTGCGCTGCTTAATGCTCGCCTGCTTTGGTCATCCGCTAGTAAATGCGTCTGAGGCCAGACTGTTGCGCGGTTGAACCGCAGTCTCATGGCGCGAACAGCGCTGAGGGGGCTCCAACACAGCCGAGATCGACCCGTGAGGGTATCGTAGCAATGTGGCGTCAGAGTGACCCATCAGCAAGAGTGACCCATCAGCAATGGGCGCCAGAAGCCTGCACTGGCTGGAGTCTGAAGTGGCCGGGGCTTCGATGAGCTGTGCACATTGTCGCCCGCACCTCGAGCAGTGGGATGAGTGCCAAGGAATCACGCACCTCGAGCAGCACCCGCTGCTGCGGGTCCATGACCAGCGCTTCCGCCGGCACGAGGCCGAATGCCGCGGGGTCGAAGCCCGCCCAGCCGGCGACAAAGGTTCCGAAGTGTCCAGCCAGGCCGGCGCCTTTCCCTGCGGCGCTGGTCTCCGAAAGCAGCCAGTCGGCGTCCCAGCGGTCCAGCGGCACACGGCGGACGGCGTCCAGGGTTTTGGCTGGAAGCTGGAAGCCGGAAGGAGATGAATCGGAGGAAGCATGCGGCAGCCGCCCGCAGACCGCCTCCAGGGCGATTGCGGGGCGTTTGGCCGCTGCGGTCGCCAGCTGAGATGGCAACCTGCAGATGGTGAACCACTTCATGATTCTTCTGTTGACCGACTTGCTGCCATATATATGATACAACATACATTTCAGATGACAGCGCAGGAGCAGCAAAGAAGGACGACACCGGCACAGATCAACACTTCTGCTGCCATCTGCTGTGTGCGCAAGATGAAAGGAAGTTCATCATGCCAGCTGCAATTTCAACCTGCTATGGACTTGATGCTTGCAAGGCTTTGAAAAGCACCTGAGAACAACGGCATCCTCGAGACGCTGCTGCACCGGCGCCGCGGCCGCCGCCGCCTTCTCCGCCTTGCTGAGAATGTACACCACGATGGCGGCGACAGTGGGGTAGTCAAACACCAGAGTGCCGGGCAGCTCCATCGCCACAGCGCGCGACACCTCGTTGCGCAGCTCCACGGCTCCTGTTTGATATCAGGGTTTAGGGTTTCAGTCTCAAACGTATGTGCATGCGGCATGCGACGCAAACACCGGCGTTCCAACCAAAGTCGTTCTGATGATGCGCTGGACCTGTTCTCGCGGCGGCACCTTCAAGATCCAGGTGGTGCCACACCTTTGTATGAATGCGTTGGCCATGTCAATGCAGAGTGTACTGTTGATGTGGCACACTCACGTTCAGAAAGCAATGCAACCACCCTGTGGAAGTGGCGTCTGCACAGCGTGCACTTGCCGGATGCCTGTGGAAGGGGTGCCCGTGGAAGGGGTGCCTGTGGAAAGGGGTGCCTGTGGAAAGGGGTGCCGACGGCCAGCCAGTCGGCGAGTGTGCAACGTTCAGGATGCATGCCACGACTCTTTTCCGAATCGTTGCCGATCCGCGCTCTGCTCACAGGAATGGACGAGTTGAAGGGGGACGGCGCAGTTTACTGCGGCATGCCTGTGATCGCAGCCTGTGAACCTGCGTCAGCATCCAAACCCCCCGCATGGTATGTCAGATATCCATTTCTGCGGTGGGTTCAACCCGGTTTGTCTCACCCAGGGAGTCGAGGCCGGCCTCCACCAGCGGCTCGTCTGACCGCGGCAGCGACCCCATGACCGACACCACCGCTCCTTCCACCTTCCGCTGGATGTCGTCCGCCGTGAGGCCGGCACCGGCGGCAGACGAAGCGGCCGCTGCGGCGGCAGAGGAGGATGAGGCGGCAGCTGCGTCGGCGACTGCCGCTGCTGTGGTCTTGAAGTCGGCATAGTAGGCGCCGCCGACCTTCAGCCTGCAATGAGGCAGACGTGACCTCGGTGTGCAAGTATGCGACACCTACTCTCTACTGGTGGTGCTCTGTCGGTGCTCTCCACCGCTGCAGGCGATGGAATTCGCACAGTAGGCATCGCCAATCGCGAGGCTGCAGGCGCCAGACTCGCACTTGGCGCATCAATGGGGTAGGAACCGACGAACCTGCCAGTCAGCTGCGGCGATGTGGAGAGTGGACTGTGCTGGGTTTAGAGTTTAGGGTGCTGCACGCGCCTGCAGGACCTTCTACAGACAGGTCAGTATTATGGTGGGGAAGTCGAGGGAACCCGCCTGTCCCAGAGGAAGACGCTGCCCGTCAGCTGCGGCGCCGCAAGAACCGCTCCATGCAGCGACCGCAGCACGCCGCCGAGGGCGAGTGCCCCTGCCGCAGGTGGAATGGCGCCGAAGCCGAGGCGCTCCATGCGGGCAAGGCCCGCTCCCGCCGCCATGCCGCTGCCAGCCCATGCGCCCCAGTTCACGCTGACGCTGACGTTACCCTGTGAAAGCAGGGAAGGCCATTTTTGAGTATTGATGAAGCATTGCGCAGTTTATACAAGGCGCCAAAGCCGAGGCGCTCCATGCGGGCGAGGCCGGCGCCTGCGCCATGCCGCTGCCAGCCCAGGCCCCCCAGTTGACACTGACGCTGACACTGACGCCGCCCTGCGCGCCCAATCAACATTTCAGAGACTTTTACGTGCTGTAGACACGTCGCTTCCGGCCCAGGTTCCCCAGTTCAAGTTCAAATCCATGCTGAGGTGCGCGTCCGCATCACATTGTCGACCTGAATGTGCCGAGGGCTGGCAAGCGCATCAAATCCATGCTGAGGTGCGCGTCCGCATCACATTGTCGACCTGAATGCGCCGAGGGCTGGCAGGCGCAGCTGGTACAGATGTACCGCTCAAGTGCATCCCTTCTGCAGTTTTGTCGTGCATTGCTTGTGTACGCAGCCCTTGGCGAGTCCAGGATCCTGAGCGAGGTGGTGTTGCGCCCCCTGACTGAAAGTGCTCTCCGGTACGCAGACATCGGCAAACAGCTTTCCAACTTTTTGCGCACCATTTCAGATCAGTATGAGAATGACAGTTTCGTGCAACTATCGGATGGCGTAGGGTCTGTGAATTGCACCTGGCTCTGTTGCCCGTGGGCAATTTCGTCCAGCGCCTTGTTTTGGCGACACAGTGTGCCTGCACAGTCTGCCTGCCCGCCCAAGTGCTATATAGTCAGATCCCAAAGTCAAACTCTCGGTTCTTGACGCACCTGGCTCTGCTGCCGATGTCTTGTCACTTGAAAATTCCAAGAGCGAGTTCGCAAATGTGGCGCACCTGGCACTGCTGGCCGTGCGCGAACGAGTCCAGCGCCGCGTTGGCTGCCGCGTAGTTGGCCTGTCCGCCAGAGCCCAGCTGCGCGGCGATGCTGGAGAAGAGTTTGAATGCCGCCAGCGGCGCGCCGTAGCTCGCCGCCGCCAGCCGAGCGGCGCCGCCCACCTGCGGGACGGGATCAAGTGAGGCTACGCATAGGTGTGGGACAGTTCTCGAGAACAGTCTGAAGGCCGCCAGCCGGGCGCGCCATGACTGGCAGCCGCCAGGCGCGCGGCGCCGCCCGCCTGCACATATCGGTGGATTTGTTCGAGTTTCAGATACATAGATAGTCAGGAGCGCAGCTGGACGGCCGCCAGCGGCGGCCCACGCGCCGCTGCAATGACATTAGATGAAAGGTCAGTGAAGCACAGCGCGTAGTTGGCAACGCCATGTAGAGCCGATACCTATATAGAGGGTGGTTGAGTCTGGTCGTCACACATCGAAGCATCCTTGGTCATCAGAACAGTCTTCATTGGCATCCTCGCAAGGATGACAAATCATGACACACCTTGGGGCCATAGACGGCGTGCATGCTGGCGGCCGTCTGTTTTGGCAGCGTCGCGTCGGCCAGCACGCCGCCGGCATGCAGCACGCCCTGCAGCTCCGGCTCTGCACGGGGAAGTCAGGGAGTCCAGGTGGAAACGGTCGATACAGGAAACCAAGTGAAACATGTCCTCAGCGCGGTTTCGCGCGGCCGCATGCCGTACGCCAAAGCGCAGCCTGCCCTGCAGCTCCACTTCCTGCCCTAAACCCTAAACCTAAATAGCACACTTGGCTGCACGGCGGGCTTGCTCTGTCTTCAGCAGGAGCATGCTGTTAGGAGCAGTGCCGTCGCGTGCTTCCAGGGCAGGAGCCTTGCTTTCTGCCGACAGTGCCTCCTGCCGCGCCCCTAAGCAGGGGCACAGCAGGGCATTGCACCTGCGGTTTTGAAGCGCAGGATGCGCTGCACACACGCATCAGAAGCAGCATGAATGATGCACGGATACGCCCCGTGCATTATCCAATGCCTCGGCTTGTGCACGAGGCTGACTCTTGTTACAAGCGAGTGAATGTTGTGCCCGCTCAGCGCGCAATGTGTGGAGGACGCCACTCACCGCCACGCCTCGGCGCTAGAACAGCCGCCACCTCCTCGGCGCATGCGGCGTCGCAGCGGCTGATGGTCACCGCCGCCGCCCAGCCGGCGGAACCGGCGAGCAGTCCGGCCAGTTCGGGTTGCGCCGCGGCGCCGCGGCCGAGGTGGCCACTGCGGCTCAGCAGCTCGATGTGGCGCACGCCCTGCCCCACCAGGTATCTGCAGATGGTTGTGCGCACCCGTTAATAATCGAACATCAGCGAGGTGAATATGCCAAGAACTGTAAAACGCAGCACGACGTGGCGGAAGGCCTGCCCCGCTGGGTACCTGCAGACAGGTGTGGCAAGTTCAACAATTGAGATTCGCAGCAGAAGAGTGCTGCATCTCTGGACGGTTGATCGGCGACAACGTTTCTCTGACGACACTTCGCCAAGCCACTTCTCGTCAGAAGGCTGCTGGAATTGTGAGTGAAGGCGGCCTGGCAGCAGTGGCAAGACGTCGGCAATAAACGGATGCTGCCAAAAGCAGTGCTGTCATCTGTGTATGGGCTCGTCTCTCCAGCGCTGTAGACCACAACCTGCAGAATGCATGCTCATGCGTGTCTCATGGCAAGCTGTACGTGTCCGCTGGCAATATCACAGCACCTTGGCACAGCCGCCGAATGTCGGCTCCTGAAAAGTAGCATTCTGACAGCTGCACCCACGACAGCTGTACTCATGACGAAGTCGTCGTAGGCACCAGGTATGTCCACACCTGCCACAGCAGGAGGTACCCACAGCAAACCCTAAACCCAGCACCTCGGCGCTGGCTTGGGCGTCTCCCCGCACGTCAAGGTTTTATCTGTTTATGAAATGCTAACGTCGTCTCACCTAGCGCTAAGGGTGCCGAGTGCGCCCAGGCCGCCAGTGATGACCCACCGCCCTGGCGCCGCCTCTGCTGCAGGGCCGCCGGCGGGCGGCGAGGCGGCCGCCACAATCTTGCCGACCGCTTTTGCGCCGCTGAGCTGCCGCAACGCCGCGGCGGCGCTCCCCAGGCCGTATGCGAGCGGCGGCAGCGGCGTCACGTCACCTGCGACAGCAGACTCTTGTTGCAGATGTCATGTCACATTCCAAATATGAAGAATGGTGTTGCGCCGCCGTGATGTTGCCACCGCCTTGGCGCCGCTCAGCTGCTCCAGTGCCGCGGCCGGCGCTGCCGAGGCCGTAGGCCAGCGGCGGCAGCGGCAAACACACCACCTATGTTTGGGATTTGAAAGCGTCAAACGACATTGATGGAAGTGTGGCTGACGTAGCCTCGCATTGTAGTATATGTGTTGTACGCTTTATGTTCTTCAGGGTGATACCAGGCGAGTATGGTGTGGAAAGCCAACTGGAGTCCTGCGCCATTTGACGAGCCAAATTTGTATGCCATGCCACGACGAGCTTTTTTTTGTTATGTTGGTGAGCTCGAAGGCCGCAACGTCGGAGAGACAGCGCCAGCACATCAACGCATCAGCATCGCTGCGCGGCGACAGCACGGCGAAATTGCCATAGGCAGCATGCCACAAACGCGATTCCCTGTAAACCAGCTTGGCGGGCAATGTGCCGAAATGACTTCGTGCAGCACTCGAGCAACAGCGCAAGATGCCATACCGCCACATTGCAGAATTCTACTGGCACAAAAACGAGCTGCAGTCACAGCTGCTGACAATGTTGTCAGTGGTGCCGGGAGGTGATCTATGAATCTGCGCTTGCAGACGGCGCTGTGTCGCTCAAGCTATGCGGGTGGATATTAGATGAGGCCACACCGTTTGCGAATTCAGTCGCCAGGCGTGCCAGCGAGGCCTGGATGACGGGCGGCGGCAGGAAGTCGACCGCCACCAGGTGGTATGCGACGTCCGGTCGCTCCTGCAAAATTTTATCAGGACAGGTGACTTCTCTGTCTTCGACCTCAAAGAACTGCACGCTGGATGCAGTGGCTGCTGCGTGCAGGAAGTCGACTGTCGCCAGGTGGTCTGCCGCATCTGGCCGCTCCTGTTGCGGGAACCATTGGCAGTGCAGCTCATTCACGGTATCCTTGACTGGCAGCAGTCCATCTGCTCGACCATGCAGCTCATCGATCTGTGCTTGTTGCCACAGCGTGGGCAAGAAGGTTGCCAAGAGGTTGTGACGATCGGATCATCTGCCAAGCGCGCTTTAGATCTCATTGAGGATCTCATTGAGGAGATACAAACTTCCGACTGCAAAGACAGACTGCGAAAAGACTGGTACGTGAAGCGCACCTGAGCCACGCGGCCGGGCGACCAGATGTCGCGCTTGCCAACCTCTGTGAAGGCGCCCCCGCGACCGAGGCACGACAGCGAGGCTGCCACCATGCCTGCAACCAGACAGGCACTGGTATGAGACAGTCTCCAACAGCAGCATTCATAGGTGAGGATGTGAATGGCATGTGTTACAAGTGGTGAGTGGCAAGATGCACAGGGCAGATCGTTTTTCTTCCATTCGGACTGAGTTACGTGCATCGACCCACGGGCCTGACGCCAACAGCACAGAACGTTGCGCACGACAGCTGCCCAAGCAGCAGGTAGAGCCCCGACCTGGCTGCCGGGACGATCCAACCATTCCTTCTCTGGAGTTGTGGGTGCAAACCTGGCGAGGTGAGTGAGTTGAGGACAACCTCCACTGCCCCGCCGCCCGCGGCGGGCAGCTCCGTTGCAAATTGGGTGTCGCGGGACGACACCGCACTTCCAACGCCCAGACCCCGCAGGAAGGAGCGCTTGGGCGGGCCGCCAGCGGTGCCGACGACGACTGCGCCAGCCGCGGACGCCAGCTGCACCGCCGCCAAGCCCAGGCCGCCTGCAAGCATGTACAAAACCCTGAGCTACCCAAGCTTTCCACAGGGGGGCTGAGTGGGTGGTGCCGGTGATGAAAGCGCCGACCGCAGCAGCCAGCTGTACCACCGCCAGACACAGAGGTTGCATGCGTGCGTTTCACATGGTGAAGTGCTACCTTGCCGCGTGTACTTGTCTGTACAAGGTTCGTGCCGGCGGCTGCCGCAGCCCAGAGAGGGAGTCTACGTCACGTGATGACGTGCCCAGCGCTGAGGGAGTTCAGAATCGCTGGCCTTTGCCTCTGCAACAATGGCAATTTAGGTGTCTGCGTCAGCCGCTGATTCGCTCGGGGTTCAGGATATCGCTTGGCCAACAGACACTGCTGCTTCAGGCCTGAAACGACCCTCAAAGCTGTCTGGCTCGTTTCAGAAGCCCGCGCACCTGCCGTCGCATGGACAGGCATCGTCTGCCCGTGCCGCATCCGCGGTGCCTTCTCGAAGGCATGCATCCGTTCTCAGGATTTAAGGTTTAGGGTTTAGGGTTTCACCCTCAGTGCCCTGAAGAAAGGACTTGTACTTGGTAGGTCTCTTGAAGTAACACTCGCCTGTCGCCGCGTGGATGAGCACGGTCTGCCCCCGCCCCAGCCGCGCCGCACCCCTCAGGCAGGCGTCCGCGGTCAGGAACACCGTCGGCGCGGCAGCGGCGGCACAGGCACCCAGCTGCGGCGGCGCCGCGGCCAGCGTGCGGCCGTCGGTGACGGCAGCGGTGCCCAGGCAGCCGGTGGCCTGGCCGAAGACCGCGTCGCCCACCCTGTTTTGAAAGTAACACGTCTACATTTGGCCTTTGTGTCTTCAGCATCGCTTCATGCGGTCGATCATCAGCATCAGTAGGATGCAGTCGTGTACTGAGTCACTGAACCGGTGAAAAGGGAGCCAATCATATGCTGCATAATATGCGATGTCACGACCCAGCAGTGGACAGGGACCTGTGGGGCGCGGCGCTCAGGGCGCTATATGTGGCGCTGTGGAACATCGCCAATCAGCTCGATGCCCATCTGGCATCCAAGCTGCCACAGTGTACTTGTGGCATGCGCATCAGCAAACCAGGAACTCCCGAAGCCTTCTGAAACGCATGAGAGTGCAGCCAACCTTCCAACAGCAGGTGCTCAAACACACCTGTGCAGTGCTGCAGAATCGGCCGCATCGACGAGGCCTGTGAAGTCCTCGGCAGGGTGGACGTCGACAACACGACAGAGTCTCGAGAGGGTTCGAACATCGAGGCGCTCGTGCAGCACAGGAGCACCAGCGGCAGTGACGGCGGCCGTCCAGCCGCCGTCGCGGTCAGAAGAGGCAACTCTACGGGTGTTGCATCTCGTTTTCACCTGTGCAGCGCACTGCCACCGGCAGCCGTGACGATGCCCGCGCAGTCGCCGCCTGGGTCCCCTGGATCGCCCGGGTACATGCCGAGCACGTTGAGCACATCCCGGAAATTGAGTCCCACCGACGTGACGCGCAGCGCCACCTCATGCGGCCCCAGCTCGCCGGATTGCAGCCTGCGGTACAACATCGGGAAGGTGAGCCGTAGTTTCATGCCCAGCATGTTGAGCAGTCCCGGGAATTGAAGCCCATCGCCGAGTGGCACCATCTTGTAGGCCCGTACGTCTTTGCTGTCCAGTCTGCAGGGTCACAAGCGAGTGCAACTCGGGGTGGGAAACTGGTGGCGGAAAGGTGGAATTGTATCGTGGACACATCGAGCACATTACGGAAGGTCAATCCGACCGCCGTGACTTGCAGCGCAACCTTGCGGGGCCCAGCTGGCTGGTCTGGAGCCTGCAAAGCAGGATTCGAGCCACTGGAGTTTTGACAGTTCCGAGCGTGGGTATATTCAGCACGTTCTGGAGGCACATGCCGACCGCCATGATGTGCAGCACCACCTCGTGCGGGCACAGCTTGTCGGATTGCTGCCTGCGAGTCAGACGGAGTCAATGCATTGATCGCATGCTGAGAATTGAGTCGCAATGGCATGACGCGCAGCGCCACCCCTATGCAGGCCCAGCTCGCTGCTTGGCCCCCCTGCAGGGCGAGAAGGCAGCCATCCGGAGAAGAGCGTAATGTGACTGCGTGTGATCATCGACTTGGCAGCACGCGAGTTCAGTCATGTCCAGCGGCCTGGGCGGCACCGTTCCGCCGCTATGCTCCAAGCTGCAAGATTGGCTCAGCGGGGGGAAATAAATTAGAATTCCTCAGCAATACACTTGTCATGAATCGAGTCGTGTCACCGCGCGAGGCTGCAGCAGCAGCAGCTGCAGAACAGAGGATGCTGCAGCTGCATGACCTGCCAGGGCAGAGTCGCGTCGTCTGATTTGCCCTTGACAGATGCTGGCTTTTCGAAGTACAGGGTTCCAGGCCTGTCCACTAGGGCGACAGCCAGAGAGAATGAGACGCCAAGCGGCGCAGCAGCTGCTGCCGCAGCTTTCACAGTTCCTATCAAGTATATATATCTAAAAGAGCGCGAATCGATTTTTTTCAAGGAAAATTGCGTTTTAATTTTGAAACTCACCTGTCTACCGGCACAGCCACAAGATCAGAAAAGGCGCCCCTCGGCTGCGGCACCAGGTGCAATTCGCCAGGGGGCGCCGGCAGCCGCGCCTGCAGCAGCCGCGGCCCCGTCGCCACGCCGGCGCCGGCGCCGCACCCCAGGGTGCCCTCGGCGTCCTCCAGGCCCTGCATACTTATTCAACAGCAAATTTCAGAGCTATCCTGGACATACCTGCGTGCATATGTATGTGTGTAAGGTGAAGGCCGCCTGCAGCCGCGGCACAGTCGCCATGCCCGCGCCCGCCCCGCACCCCAGGGCCTCCCACGCCGTCTTGACATCCTCCAAGCCCTGCAGATGCCATGTGAGATGATCAGGAGCAGAGTCTCTGCAAAAGAGTGCAGCACACGGGACCGTTGGTGTGCTGCCGGCCACGGCGCCGGCTTAACAGTACTGCAGCAGCGGCAACTAAGGTAAATCTGCAGCCACAGCGCAGATATGTTAGCTTATCTGCTGTGCTGCCTTTTTGACCTACTTGGAGAGGTCACCAAGCAACGTTACTGCACACGCTGACAAGCTATATGGACACGCCGGCGCCGTACCACCTGTGCATTCAAATCCACCGATCTCCATGCACAAGGACGAGGAGCTGGTATTTTCCGTGCTGTGCGAGATGCAGGTGACAGATCCTCAACGTTGACGCATGACACATGATCATGAGCTGCCAGCCGTGTGTAGATGGTGCTCGACAAGGAGAGGCCGACGCAACGCTGACAGTCCGAGACTTGAGGCAAAGCTGGCCACGCGACCATTCTTGCCTGTGTCGAGGTGGCATGTGCAGCATAAGGCGAATCGTCCACGCCGGACCACCGGCAGTGCGCGTACTCCAGCGCCGCCACCCGAGCCAGGCCCCACGCTGCAGCGGCTGCCGACTGCTGCCATTCCCGCCGCGAGCCGCCGGCGATCTCGAAGCCGCCTGCGGCCGCCGGCAGCGCGCCGCGACTGGCGAGCGCAATGGCAGATGCTGTGGTGCCGATTGACAGAGAGTGGCTGCCGCTTGCCGGCGCCGCCAGCAGCTGCTGCAGCAGCCCCAGGCCCTGGCAGACGAGCGCTGGAGAACCTGAGTGTGGCTTTCTCCTGCCGCCGCCGCCTGCGCCGCGGGTGCTGCCCAGCTGCGGCTGCCACGTAATGCTGCCAGCCGCGTTGCCGCTCCCCAGGAGCTGCTCTGCTGCCGAGGCGCCGCCGTGCCGGCCGGCATTGCCGTGCCGAAGGACTAATGCCTTGGCGCTGCTTTGCACTTGGCCAGCCGTGCGGTAGCCGCTGTGCTGCAGGGCAGTTGTGTTGGAAGCAGGAAGTAGTGTTGCGGACGCCTGCCACGACACCTCGTACACGAAGCTCTGTTGCGCCGGCTGTGCCGCCTCGGCACGGACTCCCTTCTGAGCCTGCAGGAGGTTACAGAATATGTTAAAACATCTTGCAAGGAAGAGTGTGAGTGAAAGCTGGAGTGACTGGTATGCAAATGTGCATGTGCTCTGCAGTTGACGCCAGGAGCGTCCTGCAGATCATGTAGGGACGAATGGTCAGCTTCAATCACAGACACGAGGCAGTCGTGATGCATTCACACCTTTGGCGTGGCCAGCGGCTTGGCGTGCAGGCCGGCGATCCGCAGCGCGGCCCCTGGCGACTCACGCTGCGTCCAGGAGGCGTCGTTGGTGCTGCTGCGGTCGCTGGCGGCCATGTGAGGCGCCTCAGACAGCGCCCAGCCGCGCCACCTGCTGCGTGTAGGTGGCAGGTTTGGAAGACCGAATGCAAAGTTGTGTATGTTTGAAAGAGCTGGTGCTGCCATTGTGGGGTGCTGCCATTTCGTGGCAGTGTGCAGTTCTGCGACGGAGAGCTACGCATGCAGAGCTCAGCTATTTTCTGCCAGGAGACATAGTTTCTGGGTTTACACACCTGTCTGCAGACGCTGGAGACGAGCAGCGGTAGGCGGCGACGCCCACAGGCACTCGGCTGGCGCTGCTGCTTCCTGCTGCCACATGAACGGCGCCCAGGTGCAGCACATTGTCCGCCACCGCCGGGTGCATGAGGAAGGAGCCAGCGCTCATGTCCGCCGCCGCCAGCTGCAGCCGCGGCTGCGCAATCCTGCAGCCGCCGCCACCGCCGCAGCTGGCCTGTCCTGCCAGAGGTTTGCTGGCAATGCCGCGCAGCAGCTGAGCTGCAGCTGCGGTTGCAGACCCTGCTGCGGCACTGGCCGTCACAGGCACTGAAGCAGTTTCATCTGCCGCGAGGCTGATGCTGGCCTTGACGTGTGCTGGTGCGGCTGCCGCCGCGCCGTCGGCAGCCTGCGGCGCCGACAGCAGCCGCAGCTGGCCCACTGCCGGCTGCACCTCGCACAGGATGATGTCCATATGCTCCGGCTTTGCTGCCGCCTTGCCGCCGATTGTGCCCTGGGCCGTTCCGCCGCCGGCTGCCAGGCCGCCTAGCACCTTCGGGCTGATGATGCTGAGCGCCGACAGCAGCGGCCTCAACCCTGGCGGTATCCCGCCGTCGCCCGCCAGCGCCGCGGCGGCCGCCGCCGCGAGTTCAAACAGCGCCGTGCCCGGCAGGAGCGCCCTGCCCTGTACTGTGTGGTCCCACAGCAAGGACATTGCCGCACTGGACCCCAGGCTGGCGGCGAGGCGGATAGTGGAGTCTCCACCGGCTGGAGACGGCAGGTGCCCCGTCAGCAGCGCCGACAGGAATGGCGTCGGCCAGAAGCGCTGCCGGGACCAGGGCAGGCGGGTCGGCGGCAGCGACGCAGGGGTGAATGATGCGCCGGTGGCTTCCGGAGCGGCGCTGAGCAGCAGGTGCGCGTTGACGCCGCTGAGGCCGAAGGAGCTTGTGCCTGCGGTTTAGCTTTCCATTGCATCAGTCGCTGCAGTTTGGGGAGGTGCAGCCAGATAAAGCACTGTGCATGTGCGTGCAGTTGCGGCAGCACTCCACGCGTGCGTGTGTTTGCCGCCAGCCAGCGTGCTGGGCACATGTTGGCGGGTCAGCGCTGCGCTGCAGAGTGCTGCCTGATGCTGCGGGTGGCATGTAGCGTGCAGGTGCTCGTTTTGAGACAGCGTGTTCACTTTCTGAGTATTTCTCAGGGCTGATGTGAAGCGAAAGTTCAAGAGCACATCGTGTTACACCTGCCACAGGCGCATGCGCTAGCGGCGGCGCAGCCGCGGCCTGCCGCGCGACGACCGCCGCTAGGCCGCCGGAACCGGGCGAGGGTTTAGCCCACTCCTCGAAGGCTGCGGAGACGTAGGGGTTGAGCTGCCCCAGGTTGGCGACCGGCGGCGTGCAGGCGTGCCGCAGCGTTGCCATTGCGGCCAAAACGCCGGTGAGGCCTGCAGGAGATGCCAGGGCTTCACTGTCGATATCAGTTGATGTCCGTCAATGTGGATGCATTGCTGAATTTGAGCAGCCTCGGTTTGGCGACCGGCGGCGTGCACGCATGGCGCAGCGCCTCCGTTGCCGCCAGCACTCCTGTCAGGCCTGCGCGAGAGACGCCGTAAGCTGGCCACAGCATGCTGCCAAAGCGCCAGGCTGTGCTAGAAGGCAAGAACTTCCGCGCGTGCTTCAGCGCTGCCGTTGCGCAAGCACCCTGTCAGGCCTGCAGAATCCAACCCAGTCGGGTACCTCTGGAACGTGCTGGCACTCGACTTGCCAGGCGGGCCTACTCATGATCGAATGAGGCGGTGTACGGTTTAGGGTTTAGGGTTGGTGGCAAGGCAGGAATCGGCCGCTTGTGGGGCAGGCAGTGTGGTCCATTTCCGAGCACAGCCAAGACGATTCTCTCCCCGCTTGTGTTCTGCCGGCTGCCGGCTGGCAGCTGGCAGCTGGCAGCTGCCAGCCCGCTGTTACTTAATTGCTCATCCAGAGAAGACAGATTCGCATCGCAAGCAGAAACCCCTGAAAGCCCTGTTACGAGCGTGGGATGCAAGGCATGCGGCAGAAGGCGTCAGACAGCATGCGACTCTTCACAACAACAGCTGCAGACGCTGTGCACATCTGGGAGACGAACAATCAGCCCTGCAGGCCAGTGTGCGTTCACAACGTGCTGTTGATGGTAAAAATCTTTGGAAATTTCCACGCACCTGCAGCGCCCTCGGTGTGGCCGTACACCGACTTGACGGACGCAACCGCCAGCGGCCGCCTGCCGGTGCCGCCTCCCGCCAGAGCGGCGCCCAGCGCGCCCACCTCTGCAGATGTCAGGGCGTAGACTTGTAAACAAAGCTGTACAGTCTCTTGAAACCTTACGCTGGTTTCCGTAACCGCCTGCTGGTGGCGCTTCCTGCCAGAGGGGCGCCCAGCGCGCCCGCCTCTGCGCAAATGTCAGATCACATGTAGCGCCATACCTTGCAAACATGAATCAAACAGGTTGGCAGTATGCATAGAGAGGTTCTGGCGTCTGTTGGAGTTTAGGGTATCCGCACGCCAGCTGTTGGAGTTTAGGGTTTCCGTAGGAGTTTAGGGTTTCCGCACGCCAGCTTGAGCAGGAGCTCCCCCAATTCTGCGAAGCTTCCGAAGCCAATGTTGACTTGAGAGCTGTGCAGCGACTGGAAACACGTAAGTCGCATATTCCGAGGATGTTGCGGCACAGTTTGTCATAATTCGGCACACCTGGTCATGTGTCACTGCAATTTAAACTGAACCGGCCGCCAACAAGAAGCAAGCACTGCAGCTCAGGCGATCGCTGCAGGTGGCTGCTAATCCAAAAGGCAGCTGCCGTATGCTGCCACTACGTCACATCTCGCAGAGTTTGTACATCATGACGAGAGCGCCTGGCGGTGTGCAGATGCCGCGCACCGCCGCCAGCGCAACAGCCGGATGCAAAAACTCTTGTTCTGAAATCACACTGCACCTATGGGGTCGCCCAGCGGCGTGCCGGTGCCATGCACCGCCACCACCGTCACTTCTGCGGCGCCAATCCACGCCCGCGCCAGCGTCGCTGCCACCAGCGCCTGCTGCGCCGGGCCATTGGGAGCCGTCAGGCTGCTGGACCGCCCGTCCTGGCCCACCGCGCCGCCCTGTGACACGGAAGCAGGTGTCGTTTTTCGGGTTGGGCAGTCCTCGCAGTACCCGCTGAACCGTCTCATGCCGGGTCCTGGAAGGCATTCACACCGGCAGCCGCGAAGACCAGGCAACGTGATCCTCAGGGTGTCGGGCACGCAGGCATACGCCTTGTAAATGGAGGCCGTGCAGTCTGGCACCCTGCTGAATGCTGGAGGAGTGATGTTTAACATAGACAGCTGGCAAGAGCCGCGGTGGCTGGTATTTTGATGATAATCCCACAAAGAGCAACACACCACTGCACTGACCCCGATGAGGAGTGCCGACGACGGTGTTGCTGTCGCCCACCGCCCGCAGCGCGCTGGTGGCAAAGCAATTGCCGCCACTTCGCCGATGTCTGCCTAGAATAATCTGGCATTCCAGAAAGCGGAAACAAGCACCCACCTTGATGACCGCAATGCTGCCGCCGCTGCCACCGCTCGCCCGCAGCGCGATGACGGCGAAACCCTCGCCACGGCCGTAGCCGTCGGCGCCTGCGGAGAAGCTCTGGCAGCGGCCAACCAGCGACAACGCCTGCGCAGGCGTCAAACGTCAGAACAATACGTGACGTGTTTTCCCGGAAACAATTGCACCAAGCCGTCGGCGCCCGCGGACAAGCTCTGGCAGCGCCGCCAAGTCCAAAGTCGCGCATGGGACACTGTGTGCACACCATGCAGCTCGCTAGCGACTTTTGACTCTTGGGGAATGAAATCCTCGAACAAAACGACTGCGGCTTTTGCTAGGGGCTGCTTGTTGAGTACTATGAGAGTGTCTTGTTTGATACCCAGTTCATGAGGTCGGACAAAAAGCGAGGCACCTGCAGCTGCGAGATCTTGACGGCCGTCTTTGGCGACAGCATTGCATTGACGCCGGCCGCCAGCGCCGTGCTGCATTCCCCGCCCAGGACACCTGTGCATTGAAAGTTTATCAATTTCCACACAGTTCCCACAGGTCTGGAGACATCCTCGCAGCTGCACCACAGTATCCTCCAGAACCTCAGCGCAGCAAACAGCTCAACAAACAGCGCAGCAAACAGTTATTTGCCGAACATCGGCCACATAGCTTCGGCAACGACCCACACGTCTGCCACCAGCCCTGTGGGGTGGGACCGGCGCGCAGCAATGCACAGCCAAACACCACAGGGTGGCTGGATCCCAGGATTAGCGGTCCATGCTGACACAGCCATGTCGTCGGACGTTCAAGTAGTCAGTACACGTCTGACTGCACACCTGTGTGGCCGACGGTGCGCTGCAATGCGCATCCTGGAAAATCGTGTGTTCGTGCTGACGCACGGTTCTCTTACAAACCAGCTGAACAGAGTCCTGTCAGAGGGAGTCGTACCGTTGTGGCCGAGGTGCGCAGCCACCAGGCTGGACGAGCATGCCGTGTCGGTGCTGACACACGGCCCCCGCAGCCCAAAGCTGTAGGAGACGCGGCCGACCAGGAACGGCAGCGTGTTGCCGGTGGACGCGGCGGCTGCGGTTTCGTTGAACCCTGCTGCGCTCAGCACGTCCAGATACTCGGACGCCCACATCGCGCCGATGTAGACGCCGGTGGAGACCTCCAGCGAGCCGGCGCCGTGCAGCACCTCCTGCAGGGGACGGTATCATCAAATCATTTCGCCCACGGATTGCCACGCACCCTGTTGTGTGTCACACAGTATCCAGGTAGCAAGCAAAACACGTTCGGGTCGCTGTGATGGTGATATCGCACAGCACCGTTCCACTGCGCCGTCAGGAGCAAGAATGACAGCTTGCCTTCCAGCACCCGCATCCAATGAAAGTTCGTTGCGGTGGAGCCGTGGAGTCAGACAAGTGCCGTCAACAGCGCGTCCTGCAGCATGGTCACTTACAGCGGCAGGCTGCCGCAGAGACCACAGGGCGTCCAGCCGCGCTGTGGACTCAGACTCATGCAGAACGGCCAAGTGCAATTGCTGACTGTCCAGATCAAGTGCGCGCATCACGGAAAGACTCAAGACGTCGATCATGTGTGCGATCAGTCAATATTGAAAACGCGATCTGCCTACTGGCGCGCGCTCTGGCAGCAGGCGTGCATGCGCGTCCAGCGGTGCCGCCTCTCGCCGCGCTAGCCGGAAGGCGGCAGCATCAAAGGCCAAACTGTAGCACCGCAGTTTTGATGATTGCATTCCCAAGAGGAGGCCTACCAGCATCGAGTCCTGCAGCAGGAGTTCGTACTGGTTCGGCGGCACCGCCTCTGGCCGCTCCAGCCGAAAGGCGGAAGCATCCGTCCTGCTTCCGTCTGAGCTGTCTCAAATGCTGAAGAATGAACAGACGCAAAAACCTACAAAAACCTACCAGCGTCTGCTCCAGCAGCAGGCGCGCATGCGGGTCCAGCGGCACAGCTTCGGGCCGCGCCAGCCGGAAGGCGGACGCGTCAAAGCCCGCCACGTCCGCGTCCAGGAACGCGCCGAAGCGCGCGTAGCTGCGCCCGCGCTCCGGTGCCTGCTCCATGAGGGACGTCGGCACATTCAGAAATGTTCCGCCACCTTGTTATCATCACGCTTCCGGTAGAGCCCGGACACTGGTAAACATCATGCCGCTGGTCGCTTGGGATTGGATGCGCATCCGGCTGCGTGTCTCAGGCAGAAATCGTTTCTTGACCGGGCTATCAGAATCCTGAAACAGAACACAGCAGTCAAATCGCACCTCGGGGCTGTACAGCGCGTCCACGTCCCAGCGCTGCAGCGGGATGGGGCGCGCCAGGCTGGCGCCCCGGGCCAGCGGCGCCCAGAAGCCGTCCGCGCCTGTCGACAGTGAACAGCATGAAACCGAAATCGCAAAATGCGTAAGTCGTTTTCAAGACTACTGAACAGCTGCAACCATTCAGCTGCAACCATTCAGCTGCAACCATTCAGCTGCACATGCAGGCGCCATCCATGCCTGGACGGGAAAACTCGGGATGCTCCAGAAACGGAACCAGAAGAATCAGACCTCCATTCAAGGGAAATGTGCTCGGCAGCACGGCTAGGCTGGCAGCCTCAACCAGCTGCGCCCACATCTCGAGAACAGTGGCACGACATGCAGCACTGCAGCTGTGCGGCGCAGTAGTTGATGCCCCTTTTCATCGCGGCTGTTTCCATCACATTACAGAAGCGACGGGAAGTTCGACGGCATCAGGAATTGGCTGGACCACCGCCGTACCGCAGGCGCGTCCAGGCAACAAACGTACGCCAGCGAGCGACTGTCACCGATCACCTCTGCCGGCAGACCCCACGGTATCATGCAAACGCCGGATCTGTCGCGCACGGCGCTTTTCCTGATGTGAATGCGCCCCAGCAGCACATTGGTTTCCACACGTGCTAAACAGCACAGATTATTAGGGTTTAGGATTTAGGGTTTAGGGTAAGTACCTGGTGCTGCTCCCGGGAAGCGTGTCGACGCCGTCACCACATGTGTCACGCCGCCTGCTGTTCGCCTGCCGCCTGCGCCGCTGGAGACGCCCCGCAGCAGGGCTAGCTCCCGCCTCGAATTCGGCGCCGCCGCCGGTGTTTTCGGCGCCAGCAGCGACGCCACAAAAGCGCCCAGCGCCGCGGCGGACGGGTGGTCGAAGGTGACGGTCGCAGGAAGCTGGATGTCGAAGCGGGAAGCTACAGCGGTGCGCAGCTCCATGGCGCCCAGCGAGTCCAGGCCGGCCTGCATAAAGTCATGGAAAGAAAAATCTAAACTGGTAACACTGTTTCAGGTTGGAGAAAAGCGCTGTATGAAGCGACGCCCAACCACGGCTCGAATTTTTCCATGGAGTCCAGGCCAGCCCCTGCCGGTTCGCACACGTGGAATTTCCTGGCATGTGGGCGCTGCAGCAAACTTGCGCAGCACGCACTGCGCACAGGTCTACGGGACCCAGCTATCTTATGCCAGCCTGTGGGGCGGGACCATCCGAGATGATCCCGTATGTACGCAACACCAAGCAGGTGGAATCTCGTGCGAAAATCACGGCTCAAGCTCTGCGCGGTCTCATGGGTTACCCTAGGATAGGTTACCCTTAAACTCTGAGCGGCGCCACCGTCACCCTGGATAGATTCATCTTCATGTTCATGTTCATATTCATGTTCATGCTGGATGATGGCATGCCGCAACCGAGCGCACCACCCTGCCTGGTCGCTAGAAGTATAGGTGCTGCACAACAGACAGAGGCGACGGCAATTATGGCAGGCTAGACTGTAAGGTTTCTGTATAACTACCTCCATGAACGGCTGCTCCAGTGTGACGGGGGCGCCAACGACCTCAGCGGCCGCCGCCGCCACCGCCGCCACGATATCCGTCACATCCACCCCAGCGTCCCCGCTGGCTGCAGACGCCTTGTCCGAACCATGCTCGCTGCCCCGCCACGAGCCCTCGTATTCCTCATCGGATGCGCCTGCCGCAGACCCGCCCGGCACTGCGTTTTCCGCCGCAGCCGCCGCCGCCGCTAGCCGGGCCGCCACGAGCGCCGCCAGCGACTCCAGGGTGGGGTGGTCCAGCGCCGCGGTGGCAGGAAGCTGGATGTCGAAGGCCGCCGCCGCCGCGTCCCGCAGCTCCACCGCGCCGAGGGAGTCCAGCCCAACGTCCATGAGTGGCTGGTCTGACGCAATTTCAGTGACGCCCAGCAGGCCACACGCGATGCCTGCAATGTTCAGATGCGTAACATTTCGATTGTTTTTTTTTTTTTTTTTTTTTTTTGGCTTTTCCTTTGTGACGCGCCCAACACGATGCGTACAGGTTTGAACGAGAACTACTCAGGTGTGACTGGGCATGGATGGTGAATATCAATTGCAGCCCAGCACACGTCCAGGACAGGTTCTGCAGTGCTTCTGATCCCGTGCTCTCAAGCGAAACGGAGTCTGGCATGCAACCCCTATCTTGGCTCCGCCGCATGTGCACACCTGTCAGCCGCTGCAGCACCGCTGCAGAATCGATGGCCGGCTGGGCCGCTTGCCGCCGCGGCTGAGGCGCTGCCGCCTTGTGCGCTGGCCTGCTGCTGCCGTTGGCTGCCTTGGCGGCCGGCGCATGAAACTCAGCGAACAACGGCACGTTCTGCCGCTTGCCTGCGCAGCGAAGTGAAACGAGAAAGTCGGCTGAGTGGCTGATCTACGGCTTCCGCTCATTGTGGAGGTGGTACACACTCAGCCTGGCCTGAAATGTCATGGATTTGCACCGCTATGCACAGTTGTTAATGCTAGGTTCTGACGTGCTATGCACTGTGGGAATCTAAAGGGAGCTCAGTCCCATCTGTCATGACGTCATGCCGAGGATGGTGGGACAGGCGCAGTCAGAAATTCAGCAACGGCTCTGTTTTGGCGTCTCCAAACTCGCGCACCCGTCAGGAAGCGCGCCCAGTGGAACGGTGCTGCCATCAGCGCTGCGCCAGTTTCAGTCTTTCCACCGCCGTCGCCGAGGTCCGCCAGCGTGTTCCCCAGCACCGCCAGGCCGTCTGCAGGGTTTAAGGCGCCGTAGCCCTGCCGCGCCAGCCGGCCGATGAGCCCGGCTTGTCCCGCCGCCATGCCGGCGCCGGCCCAGACCCCCCACTGCACCGCCCGAACAGGCTGGCCCTGCACAGAGAGGAGAGATACTCGGGATAGATTGTTACTCATGAGATTACGCGAGTATTCTGACTTGCCAGCCGCCCAGTGAGCCCTGCCTGCCCGGCCGCCATGCTGGCTCAGGCCCACGCGTTCCCTTCCACTGTTTGGACAGGCTAACACTGCAGGCTAACACAGGCTAACAATTGGACAGGCTAACACAGCTAACACTGCTAACACCTGCACACAAAGTGACACAAGGGTTCGCTCAACAGCCGAGCAGCGCTGCAGACTGAGATTGGATCTGGAAAATGGCAGCTGCCCTTAGAAACGCCTGAGAAGTTGCCGCACATTATGCAAGGCAACAGAAAGTCCTGTGACCGCTGCTCGGCTAGGAGCGCCCCATGCGCACGCTCAGAGACCACACAGCCAAGAGAGCTCGTTGCGCCTACCACAAGTTCCTGGAGGCCGTCCATCTGCAAGCACTGTCAAGGCAGCTGGTTGGCCGCGATCCAGAAACTCCTAACGCGCCTGCAAGACCGTGGCCGCAAACCTGGCGTCCACCGCCGATTTGACGAAGCTGCCTTGAAACTCCGACAGCTCGGGGATATCGGAAGCTCTGACAGCTCAGGGGTCGGAAACAAAATGGTGGAAACTTCGAGATGCTCGTCGATGACTTACCTGTGCGGCCGCAGCCTCTGACCAGGCGTCCACCGCCGAGTTTGCCGCGGCGTAGCTGCCCTGCCCCGCAGATCCCAGCGCCCCCGCGATCGAAGAGAACGTCAACGTGCAGCGCGCGCCGCCTGCGGCGCCGCCGCCGCCGCAGCCGGCCGCCAGGTTTGCGAGGCCCGCCACTTTGGGCGCCAGCACGGCGCGGAGAGTGGCCAGCGTCTGGCTCTTCAGCAGGCCGTCCTGTCCAAAGAAGAAGGCACTAGCTCAAAGAATGCGCCGTAGTCTCAACCTCTTTTATTTTAGAAGTTTATCCAATAAGTCGAGCTTTGGTGCCAGTGGTATGTCTGCATGCAGAGCCGCGAGTGTTTGGCCCTTGAGCATAAGCAGGCGATCTTTGCTCATCAGCCTCTCGAGAGCAGGCTGCTGACGCTGGTGGCAGCACCACCGTCCATTGCATCGTTGTTGTGGTGGCTACCTCGCACGACAACATGGTTTGACCTCACCGGCAGGACGCCGCGGGCGTGCGGCACCACGCCCGCACATGCAGCAGCGCCGCGCATCACAACTTCAAGGATCAGGTTGTCAGCACACGTTTGGATGGTACAACTTACCCGCAGGACGCCGCCGGCATGCAGCAGCACGTCCGCGGCACTCATTGCTCCGCGTGCCTCCTCTGACGACGTGATGTCGCACCGGTGCAGGGTGACGTGGCTGCCGCTGTGTTGGTCCATCAGCAGCGCACCCAGGGGCGTCGTTATGCTGCCTTCCCACCTGTAGCGCAGGCGGTTGATTGAGTAAAGCAAAGATCGCTCACTCTGACGGTCAGAGTGAAACCTGAACAGCCCTCGTCATGCATTCGATACCATGAAAAAACCACACGGCTGTGCACCGCGTGCAGCAGTAGCAGCATATTGCATCGGCCAGCGCTGCCAGCTTCCACCGCTCGGCAACAGCATTTCACGTTCTGCTTGTTGCTGTGCAGCATGAGTACAGTGAGGTTCACATGTCCTGGTATTGCACTGCCCACCTGCCGCTGCGGCTCAGCAGCAGCAGACTGCGTGCGCCCTGCCAGGCTAGCCATAGCGCCGCCAACAGCCCCAGGCCGCCGAGGCCGCCGCTCACCGCCACTTGACGCCAGCTGGCCGGCTGCGCCTCGAGACGGCTGCTGCCTACGCCGCTGCCGCCGCTGCTGCCGAAGGTGCTGCTATCGGGAGGGGGGCTGTCGGCGGCGGGCAGCAGCCGCGGCAGCAGCACCGCGCCCGCCTTCTGAGTCGCGCCGTAGGCGTCTGCGCTTTGCAATGCCGTGGCCGCCTGGTAGCGATCCAGCGGCGCAGAGGCAGCGTCCACGACCAGCTGCTGGAAAGCTGCCCGAACTTGAGTCTCTGACGCGGCCACCCTGAACAGGGCTACCGCCGCGGCTGCCGCCTGCGTGTCGCTGCCGAAGGCGCTGACCACCGCGGCTGATGAGCCGCCTGTGCTCGCAGTGACGAGCTGCAGCGATTCCGAGCGGCTTCCTGCCTTGTCACCTGGCCCGGCAGCGTGCAGCTGCAGCCGCTGCAGCGCCTGCGCCGCTGCCGCCAGCGCTGCGTTATGTGCTGTGTCACGCACTCTGCTTCGGCGCTGGCGCAGGCGCAGGCTGGAGGCGGCGGCTGGCGGCTTGCCAAAAGCCCGTGCTGCGGCTGCCAGCAGACTGTGCGATGCCTGCCACTGGAGGGTATACCGAGCCTGCACGGGTGCCTGCAGCAGGAAATCGACGCGGCTTTGTCACTCGTGACATGCCTTCAAGACCTTGTGCACTTAGTGACAGCCCATTTTGTGGATCAGAGTGTTGAAAGTGAACTTTCATGTCTGTTCACGACACCAGCATTTGCATGGCTGTCGCAGCGCGACGCACACGCGCCTGGCGCCAGTGACACTGCTTGGCAGGAGTATTTCACTGGGGCAGCAGGGTTTAGGGTTTAGGGTTGGACGTCATGCTGCTACAACGACAGTGCCTTATGAGCTGTCCAGCAGCCAAGCGGCTTCAATCCCAGATTTGTCAAAGGACATCAACACAGCAAACATCTCGAGCATCGTACCTCGACATTGTGTGCAGGTGGCGCAGCGCGCATTGCTTTGGAGGCCAGACCATGGACGGCAAAGCCGCTGCCGCTGCTGTCGGCTGCCAGGCGCATGTCGGCAATGGCCTGCGAGCGGGAGTACAATGTGTCAGCTCTGATGACACAGCAGAATGAGGGGAGCTCACGAAGCAAGCGTCTGTTCCTCAGAGTGCACAACCCGGTAGGGTTTAGCCTCTGTGTCCGGACATCCGATGCCGGATCGCAGGTGCCCTCATCAGCAAGCCGTGGGACCCAGATTCCGATGCAAATATGCCAGCGCTGCAGCACCTCAGAAGCTGCCGCCGGCAGTGCCGCCGCAGACGCCCAGCCGCCCAGGGGCTGCGGCTCCGAAGCGAGCGCCACGGGGCAGGCCGCAAAAGAAACCGGTACCATGGCGGCGGGCGCCGCTGCGTCTCCAGCCGGTGGAGACGCTCCGACAGCACTGAGGTGCAGCGCGCTGTCCGCCAGCGCCGGGCTGACGCAGTAACCTGCAGAAAATTTCCAGGAGGAATTTCAAGGTCCCGGCAGGTGCGAGATTCCTGCGACAGCTGAGTTCATGCTGTCGAGGAAATTTGCTCGCCACAAGCACAGAGTGCGTCTCATTCGTCGGACAGGTGTACGAGGGAGAGTGTCAGGGACATGTCATTACGAGAGGGCATGGCACCTGACGCTGCACTCTTGTCAATGGACACCGATGCCAGCCGCCGCGCCGGCCTGCTGCTTCCCGATTGCAGCGCCAAGCCCGCCAGGCCAGCCAGCAGCGCCGACGCCACGGCCTTGAAGGTGTCGTGCGACTGCGGCGGCTTTTGTTCTTGGGAAAGCTGCCGAGGCGCCGGCGGCAGACCGGCGGCCGAGCACTGGATGTACACGGGTGCGGAGTCGCCGGCAACGGCGCCGGGCGCCGACTGCACCGCGACGCTGCCGTCTGCGGGCGACACGATCGTCTCCAGGACGACGCTCCTGCAGGGTTGAAGCAGGTTGCAGCTTGAGTCACTTCTGACGAAGTCCACTTCCGGGAGATTAATCAAGTGTGCCAGCACATTGCTGCATGCACATGGCAGAAGAGCATGGCCGCAGCCAGCCAGGTCAACTTTGGAGGAGAGCTCAGAGACGCAGCAGGTATGACACCTTGTCGGTGCGTGCTCGTCGTGCCGCGGCAGCAGCATGGGCGCCAGGATGGCCGCGTTCACCAGCGACAGCCGCGTGCCGACGCCAGCCGCGGCGTCGTCCAGCAGCGGGCTGGCGGCAGCTGCGGCGGCCTGCAGAAGATGCTCCATTCAGGCGGCTTCAAGGTTCCAATAGGAATCGGCAAAAAATGGTGCCTGCCGCCTTCTTTGAGATCACGATGTGGGCGTGGAACGGCGCAGGAGGCAGCACGAGGTCAGCAGCCCCACCTCGAGCATGGCGGCTGCTGGAAGTAGCGGTCGTCCGTTGACGGCGTGGTCCCACAGCCCGCGCAGCGCCGCCGTGTTCAGTGACGCCGCAAACCTGCAGGAAAGCGCGCACCCGATTACCCGGTCTGGCGCAGTTCTGCGAGTCAAAGTTGACATCCGTGCTGCGGTAGGCAGCCAACAGAGCGATTGCAGGGCTGGCTGATGTGCCACCATGCATTGGCAACTGCGGAAACACGGAATCTGGAAAGGGTGGAGGGGTCTGACTGCCGCGCCTGTAGCTGCCGGCCCGCTTCTGCGCCGCCGCAGGGTGCGCAGGTGGCTGACAGCAATGGCCAGAAGCTCCGACTCAGCAGACCTGACTGTATTTGTGCATTTCCTGGGGTGGTGTGTCCCCCCCTACCTGTAGCTCCCCGTCCGCTTCTGATTCGCTGCAGGGTGCGCAAGGTGGCGAGCCGGCGGCGACGGCCAGAAGCGTGCCCGCCGCCACTGCAGCTTTGGCCCTGGAAGGTCGACGCGGCTGCTGGAAGCAGATGAAGGTGGCGTCGCCAGCAGGAGGTGCGCATTCACGCCGCTCATACCGAAGGCGCTGCTGCCTGCAGGGCAGAATACACTCGTGTCATCGTTGTCTGCACGACGGTCAGGAGAAAAGTCTGTACAGTTGTGTTTGAACGGAACAGATTCGACATGTGCACATTGTCAGGCACTTGAGCGATCACATCAACGCAGAAACAGAAACTCACGGCTTCTGGTGCCGCACATGACTGACATGACTGAATGTGTGGCAACATGCGCGAGTCGGCGCTCGACTCCGTGCGCGACGGTCGCTTGCATCCGAGTCCCAGCATGTGGACTCTAACAAAGATGCAGTTGCGGGTCTGCTGACAGGAACACGCGTCGCTTCACAGACCTGCTGTGGCGCCGCCGGGGGCGGCGCCCTGCTGCACCGCCGCCATCGCCAGCAGTGTGCCTGGGCATTGCAATCGCATTCAGGTGACTGGGT
>JAABUL010001181.1_pt1 | contig 51112 bp, 57 predicted proteins | sample 5559151 | NCBI WGS metagenome assembly JAABUL01 (sample SAMN10711876, study PRJNA513368) | rock metagenome | isolation source: Antarctica rocks | place: Antarctica: Victoria Land, Pudding Butte sud
GCGGCCACCGCACGCAAGCTCCACGACCGCGGGATCACGACCGTCGCGCACCTCGCCGAGCTCCCGGAGGCCACCCTCGTCCTGATGCTGGGGCGAGCCTCCGGCCGCCACCTCCACGCCCTCCGCCCACAATCGCGACCCCCGACCCGTGCGAACGGGCCGCCGCCGGCGCTCCTTCGGCTCCCAGTCCGCGCTGGGCCGCTCGCCCACAACCACGGACCAGCGCGATGCCGTGCTCATCGCCCTCGTCGACCGCGTCACCCGTCGCATGCGCGCCGCGAGGCGGGTGGGTAGCACGGTCGTGCTCCGTGTGCGCTTCGGCGACTTCTCGCGCGCGACCCGCTCGCACACGCTCTCCCGTCCGACAGCGCAGACCCGACCGATCCTCGCCGCCGGCCGCTCGCTGCTGGAGGCCGCCACGCCGATCATCGAGCGCCGCGCCCTCACGCTTGTCGGGATCACCGTCGCGAACCTCGACGGCGCCGGCGGGCTCCAGCTCACGCTGCCGTTCGACCAGCCCGCCGACACCGCGCTCGAGCCCGTCCTCGACGAAGTACGCGACCGCTTCGGGCCCACCGCGGTCACCCGTGCGACGCTGCTCACCTCCCACCCCCGGCTCGCCACGTGGCTCCACCCCGAAGACGTCGACGAGCCCGACCCACAAGCCCCACCGAACCGCCACGCCGGTTGATCGAGAGCCGGACCGGGCGGGGCACACCCGGGAGACTCGGGCCAAGACGCGGCAAGCCGAAGCTCAACCCGAGTCCGAATAGGTCTCCCGGGGGGGGACACGACCGGGTCGGCTCCCGCCACGCCGCCGGTGCCGTCAACCCTCAACCGCGTCCGATCGTGATGAACCCTCGCCGTCTCCGGCCCCGACAAGGGAGAACTCACCCCACTCGACAAGGTCCTCCCCCGCGTAGCTCGGCTCGATCCCCAGCGTCGCCAGCACCCGGCGATAGAACCGCTCCAACGCCTCACGCTCGCTCACCCGCAGCGTCACATGGTCGAACACGCGCCGGCCGTCACCCGGCCTTGGACCACTCGGCCTTGTGCGCCCGCTTGACGGCCTGGTACTCGGCCAGCGCCGCGTGGGAGTCGACATCACCGAGCGTCGGGTGCCACGGCACGAGATCGCGCGCAGCCTCCACGCCGAAGCGCTTGGCGAGCACCGAGCCCAGCGCCTTGATCTTCATCTCGCCGAAGCCGGGCAGGGCGGCGAGGTTGGCGCGCAGCGCGGCGGCGTCACCCGCGTCGGTCCACACGCGCGCGGCGTCGCCGCCGTAGCGGTCGCGGACGTGGACGGCCAGCTCGTGCACCCGCTGGGCCATCGCGCCCGGAAACCGGTGGACGGCCCGGCCGCGCGCGGAAGACCGGCTCCAACTCGGCCGACGCCAGGGTCTCCGCGTCGAAGGCCCCGAGACGCTCACGCAGCACCAGCGGCCCCAGGAACGCCTTCTGCACCGTGACCTGCTGATCGAGCACGAACCCGACGAGCAGCGCCAGCGGATCCGAGGCCACCAGCGCATTCGCCTCATCGGAGTCCGTGAAGAACAACCTCTCGGGCACCATCCGATCGTAGACCCGGCCGGCACGTCGCCGACCGCGCATACTCGTCCCATGGCAGACGAGGTCGACGCCATCCATCCCTGAAAGTCTCTCGATGCTCATCCGCGACGACGGGAAGAGCTGGACGGCGATCGGCCAGCCCGCGCATGCGTGGCTGGCCGCCCAGGTCGCCCGCCACTGGGTGCCGGCGCCGCCCGAGGAGGTCATCCTCGGCGTCGAGCAGCACGACATCGCCTGGATCGACTCAGACCGGCACCCGCCCCTCCACGCGGAGGCGAGCCGGGCGGCAGCCTTCTTCGAGGCTCCCGCCGGACTCCGGCTGGAAATCTGGCGCGAAGCCGCGCTGCGACTCGTGGAGCAGAGCCCGTACGCGGCGCTACTCGCCTCACTCCACGCGACGAACATCCACACGCGGTACCGGCCACCCGAGGACGCCGAGGCGCTGCTCACCCGCCAGCGCGAGATCCAGGACGACCTGCTCGCGCGCACCGGGGCGGAGCGCGGCGCCGCCGACCGCGATGCAGACCTCCTCTTCGCCCTGGACGCCCTCTCGCTGACGCTCTGCCACGACTGGCCCGCCCGGGAGCTTCCCCTCGTCGACGGGATCGAGCACCAGCTGACGCCAAAGGAGGACGGGACGATATGGACGCTCAACCCGTGGCCCCTGGACGTCGATGAGCTCGAGATCGGCCTCGACGCCCGCCGCCTGACCGAGCGCTTCGAGGACGGGGCCGCCATGCACGCAAAGCTCGACGCCACCCCCTACGACCGCCTCCGCTTCACCCTCCGCCGAGAACCCGAAGAGCCATGACCCGGGCCCCTCGCCTCCCGCCAGCTCGGTCGAACCCAGGCGGTAACTGGCGGAGGCCCGGCAGGACGCGGGGTACGCTGGACCGATGCGTCCATGGCCCGCTCGGCTGCTCGTCCTGGGCGCGGTTCTCTTCCTCGGCGGCTGGACTCTGGTGCTCGCCTCTGGCTACGGGGGGAACTCCGTCGCGGGCTCGGCGTCCGTGTGGCAGGTAGGCGGGATCATGGTCTACCTCTCCGTCCCCGCTCTGCTGACAGCCTCAGCCTGGGGGCTGGTGATGCGGCTGCAGGCCGGCACCCGCTCCCGGTCGCGCTGATCGACAGCGGCGACGCCTCCCAGACGTCCCCCGCCCCCCAGATTGGCGGTCAGCGAGCCAAGCCGGGTACCTGCGGACCCATGGCCGCGAGATCCTGGTCGGGGGCGCGACCGAGGCTTGTGGGTGTCTGGTTGCTCGCGGGGATCGTCGCGACGCTCGCGTCGGCACCCGCCGCCGCTCAGGCTGTGGTCCCGCCAGCGCATCTCGCCTACTCGCACGACGGGCGCATCTATTCGCTGGCCGCCGACGGCTCGGGGCGGCGGTTGCTCGCGGCGCCGGCGAGCCGCGACGTGGAGCTCGCGACGCCGGCATGGTCGCCGGACGGCTCGGCGCTGGTCTTCGCGAGGGTCCTGCGCGACGGCGACGGGGGAGCGCAGCTCATGCTCTCGGACGCGTCCGGCACCCGGGCGATCACGCCCTTGCGCTCGCGCGTCTGACGAGTGCGACTACGCGGCCGAGCTGTACGTCGCCAACGCGGATGGCAGCGACGCCCATCGCCTGACCCACGACCAGGGCGACGACGACAATCCGCGCTGGTCGGCGGACGGGTCGCGCATCCTGTTCTCCAGCGATCGCAACTTCCCCGCGGGGAACACCTCGGAGCTGTACTCGGTCGGCGCCGAGGGAGCCTGCCTGACGTGGCTGACGAACGGCAGCCCGGCCAGCGAGGACGGCGCCTGGCGACCCGGACCCTCGCCCGCTGACGCGAGCCCCGGTCGCTGTGGCGCGGCGCGCAGGCCGCTGGTCGAGGTCTCGCTGGATCGCCGCGCCCGCGGGCTGCTCTGGCTCGGGCCCACGCACGACGACCTGCTGGTGTCCGAGTACCAGCCCGGCCGTCACGCGACGTACATCCAGTACGGCGACTGCGGTCGGTTCGATCCGCGCGCCTGCCCACCGCCGGTGCTCGTCACCGACCGCTCCTCCTGCGACGCCGGCCCGGACTTCATCCGCTCGCTGGGACTCAGCGGCGCGAGCGTACAGCGGTTGCGGGGGGCCCTGGCGGTCTACCGTGGCCCGAACGAGGCGGCAGAGCTGTTCTCGGGCACGACGCTCGCTCAGGTCACCTTCGACCGCCCCGTGGCCGGAGCGCGCGGCCGCTATCTGGCACTGCTGCGCAGCCTCGTCCGGGTGGGCGCGCACCACCGGACGGGCGCGCGGCTCGCGCCGCCACAACTGCCCGTAGCCCAGGCGCGAGCCATCGAGCGGGCGCTGGCCGTCCGGCCGCACCACCGCACCCTGCGCGCCGCCGCCCGCGCGCTCGGCGTCTCGCCGGTCGTACTGCTCGGGCGACTGCGACTGGGGCAGGCACTGCACGCGGTCGGGGCCCACGGGCACGCCAGCTGCTGATCGGCGCCGAACTGTCAGAACCAGCCCCCCCACAGCCGGGCGATCGGCGACCGGACCGAGCGGGGCGCACACGGGAGACTCAGACCAAGACGCGGCCAGCCGACCCGTGGCCCCGTGGCAGTTTCCTGATCTGCTGCGGTTTGGCATCAGCGCTGTTAGAGTGCTGTGAGTGAGTGTCGCCGTCACGGTTCGCGACGTGCCCGACGAGGTCCGAGACGAGCTCGCCGCTCGCGCCGCTCGCGCCGGAAAGTCCTTGCAGGAGTACGTCCGCGGCATGCTCATCGACGCTGCCGCCCGCCCGCCCGTCGAGGACGTCATCGCCCGCGCCCGCGCCCGCGTCGCCGCCACAGGAGTGCGAGTCGACGCGGAGACGATCCTCGCCGCGTGCGACGCCGACCGGCGGTGAGCACCCGCGTCGTCGGCGACGCTTCCGCACTGGTAGCGCTCCTACTGGACGGCGGCCCCGACGGACGCTGGGTCACCGAAGCGCTCGCCGGCGCCGACCTCTTGGCCCCGAGCCTCGTCGCGTTCGAGTCCGCGAACATCATCCGCCGCCACGAGCTGGCCGGACTCGTCAGCACCGACCAAGCCGCGCAGGCGCACGCGGATCTGCTCGACCTCACGATCGAACACTGGCCCTACCAGCTCCTCGCCTCGAGAACCTGGGAGCTCCGCCACAATCTCTCGAGCTACGACGCGAGTTACGTCGCACTTGCCGAGCTCACCGGGGCGACGCTCGTCACACTGGACCGACGGATCAGCCGTGCCCCCGACCTGCGATGCACGATCACCACGCCGTAGGTGCACAGGACGACAGCGCACGGCGAGGGGATCACTGGTCGCTTCGGCCTGAAGACCACGTGGACGCCCGTCCTCGGGCGACTATGAAGCCGCCCATCACGCAGACATCTCGAGGCGACCAGCGTGTTCAGCGACACTCGTGATCCCGAGGATGATCTCCTCGAACTGGGCCTGCTTACGGCGAGCGCCAACCGTCGTCGATGTGCGGAAGCAGGAGCGTCCGGAGGTCGTGGTCCGTCCCCGTGGTGTCCGTGTCATCGTCGTAGTGGGTGCCGGGCCGTTCGATCCGCGTGATCGGGAAGCCCGCGGCGGCCATCGCGTCGGTCTCCTGGCGGACCCCCGCGATCGGGTAGGAGAGGTCTCCTCCGGAGGAATAGCCGCCGAGGATCACGCGGTGCCGGTCGATCAGGAAGTGCGACTCCACGTCGGCGATGGCCGCGAGCAGCTTCGCCTGGTCGGTGTCCGGGTTCCAGCAGTCCCCTTCCCGGCCATCCACCGCGATCGAGATGTAGCTCTGGTCGCCTCCCGGGGAGACCGTGTAAGTCGGTTACACGGGCCGCCCGCCAAGCGCAAGAGGCCGAGTGATCATCGCTACGGCCCGCGAGGACAATGCCTCTCGCGCGCCCGCGTTACCGTCATGGCGTGCGGGCCTTCGACATCGGTCACGAGGACCCGGCACCGCTCGCCCGCGCGGCCGCCATCCGCAGCCCGCGGGAACAGGACCCCGCCGTACGAGACCGGGCGAGACAGCAGACCCCGGCGGAGCGTCTGCGAGAGGGGGTCCTCCTCGCGCGGTTTGCCCGGCGCTCGGACGCGCCACCGGCGTGCGGCGGTGACCGGCTTCGATCCGGAGGCGATATTCCTGGCGCTTGCCGGGGCGCGAGTGGACTACCGGCGGCTGTTCGAAGATCTTCGCGCGCTCGCCCTCGAGGTGGACGGGACGCCCATCGTCGTCGCGTCCAGGAACGACCTCATCCGCCTCAAGGCCGGGACGGGCCGCGACCGCGACCTGCTCGACATCGGCGATCTGCTCGCCCTGGAGGAGTGAGCGACCAGCCACGGAGCTACGGCGCCCGCCTTCGCCGGAGGCCGGGGCGGGTGAGCGATGAATGCCCTGCGACAGCCGTCGGCGGCGAGTGAAGATGCACCCCTATACGGCCGGCGCTGAGCGCCTCTGAGACCCCCGGCAGTGACCCTCCCCTGGCGCTCACTCCCTGGGAGTTCAACGACCACCTACACGCGGTGCCGGACCCCGAGTTGATGTCGTCGCCGAGTCTGGCTCGGCCACGGTAGACCGTCGATGTACATGTGACAGCGCCGGTATGCTCGTCTGTATGCGCACTACTATCAATCTGCCCGAGGCACTCGCGGATGCGGCAAAGCGCCGCGCCGCAGAAGAGGGGCGGACCTTCACGAGCGTCGTCGAGGAGGGCCTGCGAACGGTGCTCGAAGCACGCCCCGAGCGCCAACCGCCACCAGAGCTGCCCGCTTACGGCGACCCATCGGCACGATTCCTTGTCGATCCCGCTGACCGGGTGGCGCTCTGGGAGGCGCTCGACGCCGACGAAGCCCGATGATCCTCCCGGACGTCAACGTCCTCGTCTACGCCTTCCGGCGCGAAGCCGTCGACCACGACCGCTACGCGCGCTGGCTGTCGGCCGCCCTCGTCCGCTCGGAGCTGGCGCTGGTCGAGATCGTTCTCCTCGGGATGATCCGGATCGTCACCAGTCCGAGGATCATGGCCGAGCCCGCGCCGACACCCCTCGCGCTGCGGTTCGTCGACACGCTGCTCGCCGCCCCACGCGCTCGACAGCTGGCGCCTACCGCAGCGAGCTGGGAGCGGCTTCGAACCATCGTTGCGCACGACGAGCGGGTGCGCGGTCCCCTCGTCCCTGACGCATGGCTCGCGGCGCTTGCGCTGTCACACGGCTGCCGTCTGGCGACCGCGGACCGCGGGTTCGCGCGCTTCCAGGGCCTCGACTGGTTCGTTCCGGTCGAACCGGTCACCGACCGCTGACCTACGCGCACCTTTACGCGGGGACGGCGTTGCCGGGATCGACCGCGAAGGGCGGCAGTCCGAGGGGAGGACGGATGGTGGACTCCGACCTCCACCGGTTCGTGCTCGCGATTCGCGCGACAACCTGAGTGCGAAGCGCTCGTCTGATTGGCAAGCTGAGCCCGGCCGACGCGGTGGACCGGATGCGACCAGCGGCCCACGCCCTCCTGAGCGAGGCGCTGCGCTCGTCGGCGGAACATGCGGTGCCCGAGCCGCCGCCGATCCGTAACCCGCAACGCGGCCGATCGGAGCCGGCCCGGGCGCGCTTTCCCGGGAGACCCAAGTCCAAGACGCCGGCCGGACCACTGACCTCGGCCCATGCCGTCACGAAGCTTCCCGCGCGGGACCTCGACCGCGCGCAGCGGTTCTATCGCGACCGCCTCGGCCTCGGCCCGGTTGAGGAGCGCGACGGCGGACTGCGATGCGTGTGCGAGACGACGGAGTTCCATCTCTTCCTCTCCTCCGGGGCCGCGTCGGGCGCGTCGACGCAGCTTGGCTTCGAGGTGGCGGATAGAGACGGCGTCGTCGCGGACTTGCGCGCGCGCGGACTGCAGTTCGAGTCCTTCGACATCGCCGGCTTCGAGGTGCACGACGACATCGTGGTGGTCCCTGACAACTATCCAAGCAAGGGAAGTGGCGAGCGTGGGACGTTCTTCCGCGACAGCGAAGGCAACCTGCTCGCAATCGCACAGGCGACGGGCTGAGCGGTGTCGACCGGGCCGGCCGTCAGCCAGCCCGGTCAGTCCTGAATCCGTTAAGAGCCCGAGGAAGGCTCGTCCGGCACGTCGAGCTCCGCCAGCTCCTCGGCAAACCCCGTCGCGCCCCCACCGTCCCCCGCGCCGATGCGCTCGAGGTCCGACAGGTCACCCTCCAGCGAGGACCCGAACCCCATCCCCTCACCGTCGGTCAACCCCAGCTCCGCGGCCAGGTCATCCCCGTCGAGCAGGTCGCCGTCGATCCCCCGCGGCAGCGGCTCGTTGGACTCGATCTCGATCCGCCGGTAGCGCTTCAGACCCGTCGCCGCCGGGATCAGCTTCCCGATGATCACGTTCTCCTTCAGCCCGTGCAACGAGTCCTTCTTGCCCTCCAGCGCGGCGTCGGTGAGCACCTTCGTCGTCTCCTGGAACGACGCCGCCGACAGGAACGAGTCCGTGTTCAAAGACGCCTTCGTGATCCCGAGGATGATCTCCTCGAACTGGGCCTGCTCGCCACCCTCCGCGCCGACCTGCTCGTTGCGCGCGAGGAACACGTTGCGATCGATGAACGCACCCGGCAGGTACTCGGTGTCGCCCTTCTGGTCGACCCGGACCTTCTTCATCATCTGTCGCACGATCAGCTCGATGTGCTTGTCGTCGATGTCCACGCCCTGGGACTTGTAGACCTCCTGCACCTCCTTGACGAGGTACAGCTCGGTCTCCGTCCGGCCGCGGATCGCCAGCAGCTCGTGCGGGTACAGCGACCCCTCGTTGAGCTGCGTACCGGGCTCGACCTGCTCGCCCTCGGCGACGAACAGCCGGGTGCGACGCGGGAACGAGTTGCGGTGCTCGTCGCCCCCCTCGTCGGTGACCACGACCGTCAGCGCCTTGTCCGTCTCCTCGATCGACACCGTGCCCCCGACCTCGGCGATCTTCGCCAGGCCCTTGGGCTTGCGGGCCTCGAAGAGCTCCACGACGCGCGGCAGGCCGTGGGTGATGTCCGCTCCGGCGACACCGCCGGTGTGGAACGTCCGCATCGTGAGCTGCGTCCCGGGCTCGCCGATGGACTGCGCCGCGATGATCCCCACCGCGTCGCCGATCTGGGCGATGTTGCCCGTCGCCATCGCCCGGCCGTAGCACGCCTGGCACACGCCGGTCTCGGCGACGCACTTCAGGGTGGAGCGGACCGGCACCCGCACGGGGCCGGAGCCGTTGGCCTCCCGGGCCTTGGCCGCGAGCGCCGCGAGCTCCCCGCGGTCGATCTCGATGCCCGCCTCCATGCCGTCGAAGTCCCGCGCGAGGATCCGCCCGACGAGGTTCGCGTTGGGCTCGCCCGTGCGCTCGTCGAGTACGAACAGCTCCACGTACTCCTCGGTGCCGCAGTCCTCCTGGCGGATGATCACGTCCTGGGAGACGTCGACGAGGCGACGCGTCAGGTAGCCCGAGTCCGCGGTACGGAGCGCCGTGTCGGCAAGCCCCTTCCGCGCCCCGTGGGTCGAGATGAAGTACTCGAGCACCGACAAGCCCTCGATGAAGTTGGACTTGATCGGGCGCTCGATGATCTCGCCCTTCGGGTTGGCCATGAGGCCGCGCATCCCCGCGAGCTGGCGGATCTGCTTGAACGATCCGCGGGCCCCCGAGTTGGCCATCATGTAGATCGGGTTGAGGTGGTCGAGGTGGTTCTCCATCGCCGTCGCCACCTCGTCGGTCGCGCGCGTCCAGATGTCCACGATCGCCTCGTGGCGCTCCTCCTCGGTGATGAGCCCGTCGCCGTACTGGTCCTCGATCCCGGCCACCTCGCCCTCGAAGACGGCGAGGATCTCCTGCTTGTTCGGCGGGACGACGACGTCGTTCTTGGAGATCGTGACCCCCGCCTGCGTGGCGAAGCGGAAGCCGAGGTCCTTGAACGCGTCGAGCACCTGCGAGATCGCCGAGGCGCCGTACTCCTGCACGAGCGCGTCGATCACCTTCGTGAGGTCGCGCTTCTTGAGCGACCGGTTCGTGTACTCGTAGCCCGAGCGGTCGAAGTCCTCGCCGAGGGCCTCCTCCAGCGCACGCTCGATCCGGTCGTTGTAGATCACCCGGCCCACCGTGGTCGCGATGTGCCCACCCGTGTGCCACTCGGGGCGGTAGTGCACGACCTCGTGGAGCTTGAGCTTCCCGGTCTCGTAGGCGTACTCGGCCTCCGTCGCCGTGCGGAACACGTACTTGGACTCCGCGCCCGCGAGCTCCTCGCCCTCGGGCCCGTAGGTCAGGTAGTACGCGCCGAGGACCATGTCCTGGGTCGGCGTGGCCAGCGGCGCGCCGTGCGCCGGCGAGAGGATGTTGTTCGAGGAGAGCATGAGGATGCGCGCCTCGGCCTGGGCCTCTGCCGACAGGGGCAGGTGGACCGCCATCTGGTCGCCGTCGAAGTCCGCGTTGAACGCGTGACAGACCAGCGGGTGGACCTGGATCGCCTTGCCCTCGACGAGCACGGGCTCGAACGCCTGGATGCCCAGGCGGTGCAGCGTCGGCGCGCGGTTGAGCAGGACGGGGTGCTCGTGGATGACCTCGTCGAGGACGTCCCACACCCCGGGGATCATCGAGTCGACCATCTTCTTGGCCGCCTTGATGTTCTGCGCCTCCTTGCGCTCGACGAGCCGCGCCATGATGAACGGCTTGAAGAGCTCGAGGGCCATGAGCTTGGGCAACCCGCACTGGTGGAGCTTGAGCGAGGGCCCGGAGACGATCACCGAGCGCCCCGAGTAGTCCACGCGCTTACCGAGCAGGTTCTGGCGGAACCGGCCCTGCTTGCCCTTGAGCATGTCCGAGAGCGACTTCAGCGGACGGTTGCCCGGGCCCGTGACGGGCCGGCCGCGGCGGCCGTTGTCGAACAGCGCGTCGACCGCCTCCTGGAGCATGCGCTTCTCGTTGTTGACGATGATCTCGGGCGCGCCGAGGTCGAGCAGCCGCTTGAGGCGGTTGTTGCGGTTGATGACGCGGCGATAGAGGTCGTTGAGGTCCGACGTGGCGAAGCGGCCACCGTCGAGCTGCACCATCGGGCGCAGCTCGGGCGGGATGACCGGCACGGCCTCGAGGACCATCATGTCCGGCTTGTTGGCGGAGTTGATGAACGCCGAGGCGACCTTGAGCCGCTTGACCGCGCGGGCCTGCTTCTGGCCCTTGCCGTTCTTGACGATGTCCTCGAGCTCGACGCGCTCGGCCTCGAGGTCGATCTGCTCGAGCAGGTCGCGGATCGACTCGGCGCCCATGCCGCCCCGGAAGTACTCCCCGAAGCCGTAGGGCGAGCCGAAGCGGTCCTTGAGCTCACGGAAGAGCGTCTCGTCGTTGACGACGTCCTTGGGCCCCATGCCCTGGAAGACCTCCCACACCTGGCGCATGCGCTCGGCGGCGTCCTCGATGTACGCCTCGGTGTCGTCCATGTCGGCTCCGAAGGTCTTGCGGAGATCCTTGAGGAGCTTCGCCTTCTCGTCGCCGTCGAGCTTCGTCGCGTCGACGTCGAGCCCCTCGGACCACATGTCGTCCTCGGTGTCAAAGCCCCGCGTGGCCCCCGTCTCGAGGTGCGTCTCGCGGCGCCCGAGCTGCTCGCGGAGCTCGAGCAGGCGCTCCTCCTTCTCGGCGGCGTAGGCGTCGAGCACCTCGTCGACCTGGCCGCGCAGGGAGTCGAGGTCGCGCTCGCGCGCCTCCTCGTCGACCCACGTCACGATGGACGCGGCGAAGTACAGGACCTTCTCGAGCTCCTTGGGCGCCATGTCGAGCAGGTAGCCGATGCGCGACGGGACGCCCTTGAAGAACCAGATGTGCGAGACGGGCGCGGCGAGGTCGATGTGCCCCATGCGCTCGCGGCGCACCTTGGAGCGGGTGACCTCGACGCCGCAGCGCTCGCAGACGATCCCCTTGTAGCGGACGCGCTTGTACTTGCCGCAGTAGCACTCCCAGTCCTTGGTGGGACCGAAGATGCGCTCGCAGAAGAGCCCGTCCTTCTCGGGCTTGAGCGTCCGGTAGTTGATCGTCTCGGGCTTGACGACCTCACCGGAGGACCAGGACCGGATCTGCTTCGAGGACGCGAGCCCGATCTCGATGGCGTCGAAGTTGTTGATATCGATCATGCCGGCTCCTCCGTCTCCGGCACGACGGCCGGTACGTCCTCTTCGATGTAGGGGTCCGCGTCCGTGGCGAGATCCTCGGTGGCGATCGCTTCGCTCGTCGTGAGCGCGGGGTCGATCACGGCCTCCTCGACCTCGGGCGCCACGCCCACCGCGTCCGCCGAGTCCTCGCGCTCGGTGGCCTCGTCGGCCGCCTCGGGCTGGTCGGTGTCCTCGGCCTCGTCGTCGGTGCCGCCGGCGCGGACCCCGGAGAGGTCGATGCCGAGCTCCTCCGCGGCACGGAGCAGGTCGTCGTCCTCGTCGCCCATCTCCGCGGAGTCGCCCTCCTCGGAGACCACGTTGACGTCGAGCGCCAGCGACTGCATCTCCTTGAGCAGGACCTTGAACGACTCGGGGATGGACGGCTCGGCGATGTTCTCGCCCTTGACGATGGCCTCGTAGGCCTTCACCCGCCCGACCGTGTCGTCGGACTTGATCGTGAGCATCTCCTGCAGCGTGTACGCCGCGCCGTAGGCCTCGAGCGCCCACACCTCCATCTCGCCGAAGCGCTGGCCGCCGAACTGCGCCTTGCCGCCCAGCGGCTGCTGGGTGACGAGGGAGTAGGGGCCCGTGCTCCGGGCGTGGATCTTGTCGTCCACGAGGTGGAGGAGCTTCAGGATGTACATGTAGCCGACGGTGACCTTCTCCTCGAAGGGCTCGCCCGTCCGGCCGTTGTAGAGCTGGACCTTGCCCGAGGCGCGCTCGCCCGGCCGGGCCGACTTGTCGACCTCCATCCGGATCGCGCCCCGGTGCTCGTCCTGCCAGTTGACCAGGGCGTCGTCGACGTCCTGGAGGGACGCCCCGTTGAACACCGGGGTGGCGACGTAGGTCTTCGTGTGGCCGTTGCCGTCCGCCGGGTTGAGCTTGTCGGAGTACCAGCCCTTGGCCGCGACCCACCCGAGGTGGGTCTCGAGGATCTGGCCGATGTTCATGCGGCTCGGCACGCCGAGCGGGTTGAGGATCACGTCGACGGGCGTGCCGTCCTCGAGGAACGGCATGTCCTCCTCGTCGACGATCTTCGAGATCACGCCCTTGTTGCCGTGGCGCCCCGCGAGCTTGTCACCCTCGGAGATCTTGCGCTTCTTGGCCACGAACACGCGCACGAGCTCGTTGACCCCCGGCGGCAGGTCGTCGCCGTTGTCGCGCGAGAACGTGAGGACGTCGATGACCACGCCCTCCTCGCCGTGGGGCACCTTCAGGGAGGTGTCGCGCACCTCGCGCGCCTTCTCCTTGAAGATCGCCCGGATGAGCTTCTCCTCGGCGGTGAGCTCGGTCTCGCCCTTGGGCGTGACCTTGCCCACGAGCAGGTCGCCCGAGCCGACCTCGGCGCCGACGCGGACGATGCCGCGGTCGTCGAGGTTGCGCAGGGACTCCTCGGAGCGATTCGGGATGTCGCGGGTGATCTCCTCGTCGCCGAGCTTCGTCGTGCGGGCGTCGATCTCGTACTCCTCGATGTGGATCGAGGTGAGCTCGTCGTCCTTGACCAGGCGGCGCGAGAGGATGATCGCGTCCTCGAAGTTGTAGCCCTCCCAGGACATGAAGGCGACGCACAGGTTCTTGCCCAGCGCCATCTCGCCCGAGTCGGTCGCCGACCCGTCGGCCAGGACGTGCCCGTCGGTCACCTCCTCGCCCGTGGAGACGAGCGGCTTGTTGTGGATGAGCGTCCCCTGATTGGAGCGCATGAACTTCTGGAGCTCGTAGGTGTCGGACCCGTCCTTCGTCTCGACCACGATCTTCGCGGAGTCCAGGTAGGCGACGCGGCCCGCGCGGCGGGCGAGGACGACGTCGCCCGTGTCGATGGCGGCCCGGCGCTCCATCCCCGTGCCCACGAGGGGCGCGTCGGTCTTCAGGAGCGGCACGGCCTGGCGCTGCATGTTCGAGCCCATGAGCGCGCGGTTGGCGTCGTCGTGCTCGAGGAACGGGATCATCGCCGTGGCCACGGACCAGATCTGCTCCGTGGAGACGTCCATGAGGTCCACCTCCGCGGGGGGCACGGTCACGTACTGGCCGGCCTGGGTGCGGCAGATGATCTCCTCGCCGAGGAGCTTCCCGTCCTTGTCCACCTCCGCGTTGGCCTGCGCGATCCGCTGCTCCTTCTCCTTGGTGGCGTCGAGGTGGAGGACCTCGTCGGTCACCTTCCCGTTCCTGACCACGCGGTACGGGGTGGTCACGAAGCCGAACTCCGAGACCTCCGCGTAGGAGGACAGCGAGCCGATGAGGCCGATGTTCGGCCCCTCCGGGGTCTCGATGGGGCACATGCGCCCGTAGTGGGTCGGGTGCACGTCGCGCACCTCGATCGGGGCGCGCTCGCGGGTGAGGCCGCCCGCACCCAGCGCGCTCAGCCGGCGGCGGTGCGTGAGACCGGCGAGCGAGTTCGTCTGGTCCATGAACTGCGAGAGCTGCGAGGACCCGAAGAACTCCTTGATGGCCGCCACCACGGGGCGGATGTTCACGATGGTCTGCGGGGTGATCGTGTCGGCGTCCTCGGTGGTGAGGCGCTCGCGCACGACGCGCTCCATCCGGTAGAGGCCGATGCGGAAGGCCTCCTGGATGAGCTCGCCGACGGTCCGCAGGCGGCGGTTGCCGAAGTCCTCGTACTCGTCGAGGTCGTCGACGATCGGCTCGCGCGGCATCATCACCGCCTCGGCGGCGAAGTCCTTGATGTCCTCGGAGTCCTCGGGGATCCCGAGCTTCTTCGGGATCTCCACGAGCTTGCGGACGAGCTCGATGATGTCGTCGTGCTGGAGCGTGCGGACGTCGAGGCCGGCGTCGCGGCCCAGGCGCTCGTTGAGCTTGTAGCGGCCGACCCGCGTGAGGTCGTAGCGCTTGGTGTCGAAGAAGAGCTGGTTGAGCAGGTTGCGCGCGGCGTCGACCGACGGCGGCTCGCCCGGGCGCTGCTTCTTGAACAGCTCGATGAGCGCACCCTCCTCGGTCCGGGTGACCTCGGTGTCGGTGTCGATCGTGTTGCGGATGTAGAGGGAGTCCGAGAAGAGCTTGAGGATCTCCTCGTCGGACTCGTAGCCCATCGCGCGCAGCAGGACGGTGACCGGCAGCTTGCGCTTGCGGTCGATCCGGACGAAGACCTTGCCCTTCTTGTCGATCTCGAGCTCGAGCCACGAGCCGCGGGCGGGCATGAGGTTCGCGATGAAGACCTGCTTCTCACGATCCTTGGGCTCCATGAGGTAGGCGCCGGGGGAGCGCACGAGCTGCGTGACCACGACGCGCTCCGTGCCGTTGATCACGAACGTGCCGCGCTCGGTCATCCACGGGAAGTCGCCCATGAACACCGACTGCTCACGGATCTCGCCCGTCTCGCGGTTGACGAACTGCACGGAGACCGTCAGCGGTCGTGAGTACGTGAGGTCCTTCTCGCGGCACTCGGCCAGCGAGGCGGACGGCTCGTCGAAGTGGAACTCCTGGAAGCCCACGGCGAGGTTGCCCGTGTAGTCCTCGATCGGCGAGATGTCGTTGATCGTCTCGCGCAGGCCGCCCTTCTCGGTGTCGGTGAGCCAGGCGAAGGACTTCTTCTGGATGTCGATGAGGTTCGGAACCTCCAGCACCTGGGGCAGGCGCGCGAAGGAGCGACGGGTACGCGGGGTGGTCGAAGGTGCCAAGGGGGGCGGCTCCTCGGGAGGCGATCGGCTGTGGAAGAGGACGCTTCAGGAACTGAAGCGCAACATGACAATGTAGCAGGGGCTGGCAAAACCCCGCTGAGGGCGTGTCAGCGCTCACGGACCCCACTCGATGACCCGCGTATGTGGCGCGGACTCACCCTGGACGAGCGGCTACGGCTATCGGCTGACTCACGTCAGTCTAGCCCGGAGGTCAACCCCCCGCCACGTCGCGCCGGCGGAAGACGAGCCAGGCGACGGTGAGGGCGATCGCCGCGTGGAGCCCACACACCCACGCGGCGCGGACGATGGGGGCAGTGTCGATGGGCTGGCGGAGCAGGCCCTGCCAGGCGTTGAACTGCTCGGGGAGGAGGTAGGGCTGGACGCCTTTCAGCCCGGGGACGATCTGCGTGAGCTGGAGCAGTAGGGAGAACATCAGGGTCCCGACCACCGCCGCCGCGGAGTTCCGGGTGACCGTGGAGAGCAGGATCCCGATGGCCGCCACCGCGAGCACGGGCATGAGGTAGACGGCAAAGCCCGCGGCCTCCAGGCGGGACGCCTCCCCCGTGGAGATGACGGTGCCCGACAGGGAGACGAGCGGGTGGAAGCCCACCTCGATCGCGCCGCCGATGAGCCCGGTGAGCCCGAAGATCAGGACCGCGACGACCGTGTAGGTGGCGGCGGCAAGCACCTTGCCGGCGAAGATCGGACCGCGCCCGACCGAGCGGGTGAGGATGGTCTTCAGCGTGCCGTTGTTGTCCTCGGTGGCGACGATGTCGCCGGCCACGAGCGCGGTGACCAGCGGCATGAACCAGATCGAGCCGAACAGGAGCAGCACGAGCGGGATCGCGAAGGCGGACTGACGCACGGCGCGGCCGAAGAGCACGTCGTCGGGCGCGCCGGTCTGGACGGCGAGGGCGACGACGAAGATGAGCGGGAAGACGACCGCGGCGCCGAGCCCGAGGTAGGTGCGCTTGAGCGAGACGAGCTTGCGCAGCTCCCAGCGCCAGACGGTCCCCACTCCCGGCCGCCGGGAGTCGAGTCTGTCGGCCTGAGGCCGACGGAGCCGACGCTCGGCGATCGCGCTCATGCCGGAACCGCCTCGGGCGCGGGCTCGGGCTCCGGGGCCCCCTCCGTCAACCGGAAGAAGAGCTCCTCGAGCGACGCCTCGCGCGGGATGAGCGCGCGGACCCCGAGGCCGGCCTCGACGAGCGCGACCGAGAGCTCGGGCGCGGCTTCGTCACCCTCGGTGCGCAGGGCGATCCCCTCGGCGGTGTGCTCCACGTCGTGGACGCGGGGCTGCGCGCGCAGGACCGCCAGCGCCCGGTCGTCGTCCGTGGTGCGCAGCAGATGGCGACCGCCCGCGGTCGCGCGCAGGTCGGCGAGCGCCCCCTCGTAGATGACGCGGCCCTTGCCCACGATCGCCACGCGATTGCAGAGCTCCTCCACCTCGTTGAGCAGGTGCGAGGAGAGCAGGACGGTCATCCCCTCCCCTGCCAGGCGGCGGATGAGCGCACGCATGTCGCGCATGCCCGCGGGATCGAGGCCCGTGGCGGGCTCGTCGAGCAGGAGCAGGCGGGGGTCGCGCAGCAGCGCGCCCGCGATTCCCAGGCGCTGGCGCATCCCGTGTGAATAGCCGCCCACCTTGTGCTTCGCGCGGTCGGCGAGGTCGACGAGCTCGAGGGCGCCTCCGATCCGCTCAGCGGCGTCGCCGCCGTCGAGCGCGGCCACGAGCTCGAGGTTCTTGCGGCCGGTGAGGTAGGGGTAGAAACGCGGCGCCTCGACGAAGCCGGCGACCCCGTCGAGGGCCTGCGCCCCGTCGGCCTGGGGGTCGCGCCCGAACACGCGGATCGTGCCCTCGTCGGCGCGGATGAGCCCGAGGAGCATCCGCAGCGACGTCGTCTTCCCCGCCCCGTTCGGGCCGAGGTAGCCGTACACGTCCCCCGCGGCCACGGTGAGGTCCACGTGGTCGACGGCGAGAACCTCCCCGTAGCGCTTGACCAGCCCGCGGGCCTCGACGGGCGCGACCGCGGGCCGGTCCTCGCTCATCGGAGGTCCCGCGCCGCCGTCTCGGCCGCCGCGGCGGGCAGCGAGCCGACGAGCGTGTAGCGCGCACCGCTCTCCCGCCACGTCAGGACGGTCCCCAGCGCGGTGGGCAGCTCGTGGCCCGTGGCCCCGTCGACCGAGACCTTCGGAAGCTGGTCGAGCTGCTCCGACGGCTTGCCGCTGTCGCGCTCCTCGAACACGACGATCCCGCCGAGCCCGTGCCCGTAGAGGACGAGCGCCCTGGGCGCCTTGCCGTCCTCGGACACGAGGCGGACCTCCTGGCGCGGCAGGCCGACGAGCGTCTTCGGCGCGCGCAGGGCGTCGCCGAGGCGAGCGCGGACCACCCGGGCGCCGTGCACGGCGTGCCCGCGCTCCCGGCGACCGGCGTGCTGGCCCATGGCGAGCGAACCGAGCCGCACGCGCTGGTGCTTGGCGCCCGGGGGCGAGGGCGGGGTCAGGGCCGATCCCGGCACGGTCCCGTAGGAGATGTCGGTGGCCTCGAGCTCGAGGACGGGCTCCTCGGAGCCCTGGGCGGTGAGCGCGACGCGGAGCGGCGTGCCGTGCGCGGCGTCCCACGCGAGCGAGAGGGCGCCGAGCAGGCCGCCATCGTGCTTGGGCGAGACGGAGACCGAGTAGGCCGGCCGCCCCGCGACGTTGGTCGGGCGGGCGCCGGAGAGGTTCGCTTCGCGGGCGAGCTTGGCCAGCCCGCGGCGGATCGCGGCGAGGCTCGGCGGCCCGTGGTGCTTCTCGGCCTTGTGAGGCTCCTTGCCCGGCGGGAGCGTCGCCGTGTAGACGGTGTTCGACTTCGCGTCGAAGACGGTCACGGCCTTCCCGTCGGACACGATCTGGGCGTCGCCCCGGTCGGACTGGAGCTCGAGCCGGAAGCGCCCGTCGTCGGTCACCCACGCGCGACCGGTCGCTCCCGAGATGAGCGGCGAGGAGACGCCCTCGGGTAGCGCGCCGGAGGAGACGAGGCGGTTCGTGAAGCGGATGCGCGCGGTGACGCCGGGGACCGCGGGCGCGGTGAGCGCGCGGTGGACGGCGACGGCAAGGGGTGCGGGGCGGGGCGTGGGGCCGCCACCCGAGATCGCCGCGGACGCGATCGCCGTCACGGCGAGCAACCCGGCGAGGGCGGCGAGGGCGGCCACGCGGTGGCGGCGGAGCGAGGTCATGGAGACGTTGTACCGCCGGTCTCTGAAGGTTCTGTGAGACCGCCCGGAGCCAACGGCAGCTCGAGCCAGACCCGCGCGCCCGTCGCTCCGGCGCGGCCGGCGTGGCGCTCGGCGGTGGTGCGGACGATGGCCAGGCCGAGCCCGGTACCCGGCGTCCCACCCCGGTCCGCCCCGCGCCAGAACCGCTCGAAGGCGCGCTCGGCGTCCGCGGGACCGAGGCCGGGCCCGTCGTCGGTCACGGAGAGCACGGCACGGTCGCCCGTGACCTCGACGCCGACCCGGACGCGCCCGCCGGATGGCCCGTGACGGCGGGCGTTGTCCAGGAGGTTGTCGAGCGCCCGGGCGAGCGCGTCGGGATCCCCGCGCACCAACGCGGGGGCGACGGCGCCGAGCTCGGCGTTCGCACGCGCGGCGCCCTGTCGCGCGAGCTCGTCGAGGCGGACCGCGGCCGTCGGAGGCTGCGCGGCGTCCTCGCGGGCGAGAGCCAGGAGGTCGTCGAGCAGGGCGGAGAGCCGGGCGGCGTCGTGCTCGAGGTCGGCGAGCACGGCCGGGTCGGCGCCGTGCCGGGCGACGTAGGCGGCGTTGCCCCGCAGGGCGGTGAGCGGCGTACGCAGCTCGTGGGAGGCGTCGTCTACGAAGCGGCGCTCGGCCGCGCGCGCCCGCTCGAGCGCGACGAGCATCGCGTTGAGCGTCGTGCCCAGGCGCCCGAGCTCGTCCCGGGTCCGCGGGCTGGGCAAGCGCCGCGTCGCGTCACCGGTCCGCTCGATGTCCGCGGCCGCGGCGGAGAGCTCCTCGACGGGCCGCAGCGCGCGGCGGGCGAAGAGCGTCGCGAGACCCGCTCCGAGCACCAGGGCGCCGAGCAGGGAGAGCAACCCGAGCCGGCGCAGGCGCGAGAGCGTCTCGTCGATGGGGGCCGTGGTGGAGGCGACGATCACCGCGCCGCCGCTCGCCGGCCCGCCGAGCGCGGCCAGGGGCGCGACGTACACCCGCACCCCCGCGCCCTCCCGGCGGGCGTCGCGGTACCCGGCGCGCACGCGGCGGAGCGCCGCGGCGAGCAGCCCGCTCGCGGGCAGGGCGTCGCCGCCGAGCGCCTCCGAGCGCGCGACCGTCCGGCCCCGACGGTCCACGACCTGCACGGCGGTGGCCGCCGCGACCCGGGCCCGGAGGGTCACGGGTCGAGCGCGAAGCCCACGCCGCGCACCGTGCGGATGGGTGCGGGCGACCCGAGCTTGCGGCGCAGGTAGGCGACGTAGCGATCGACGAGGGTGAGCGTCCCCTCACCGTCCCACAGCGCCGCGAGCGCCGCCTCGCGCGTGACGACCTGCCGCGGGTGGCGCAGCAGGAGCTCGAGCAGCTCGGCCTCGCGGGGTGTCAGGCCGAGGTCGCGTCCCGCGCGCCGGCCGACGCGGGCCTCGAGGTCGAGCTCGAGATCGGCGAGGGCGAGCACCCGGGCCCCGCCCCCGCCCGCACGGCGCAGCAGGGCGCGGACCCGCGCGGTGAGCTCGTCCGGCGAGAAGGGCTTGACGAGGTAGTCGTCGGCGCCGGCGTCGAGGCCGGCCACCCGGTCGGCCACCCCGTCCCGGGCCGTGAGCAGGAGGATCGGCACCGCCAGCCCGCGGGCGCGCACGCGCCGGCAGACCGCCAGCCCGTCCACGCCGGGCATGGTCACGTCGAGGACCACGAGGTCGGGGACGTCGCGCTCGAGCGCCGCGAGCGCACGCCCGCCGTCGGCGGCCGCCGTCACCACGTGCCCCTCGGCCGCGAGCGTCCGCTCCAGCATCCGCCGCACGGGCGGGTCGTCGTCGACGACGAGTAGCCGGGCGCTCACCCGCGCTCAGAGCGTGTCCCGCAGCGCCTCGAGCGACGAGTACCGCGGGGCCCAGCCGAGCTCGCGCTTGGCGCGCGTCGTGTCCATGATCGACGGGTGGGTCATGGCCTCGGCCCACTGGACGGAGGGCGGGGCGAGCGGCACGCGGGCGACCGCGCCGGCGGCCGCCTTCGTCACCGCGCTCGGAATGGGGAGGGGGGTGAGCCCGAGCTCGCGCACCACCTCGTCGCCCGCGAGCACGCCGTCGCCCGCGAGGTTGTAGGGCCCGGGCGGCCCGTCCCCGGCGATGCAGTGCATGAACGCCTGCCCCACGTCGTCCTGGTGGACGAACTGCACGGGCACCGGGAGCGGGACGGAGAACAGCGGCAGCGGGAGCTTGCTCAAGACGCCGGCCAGCCCGCGGCCGAGCGACGCGAGCGGCCCGGGCAGGACCTCCTTCGCCCCCATTGCGTCGGGCCCGACGACGATGCACGGGCGCAGGAGGTAGAGGTCGAGCTGCGGATGCTCGGCCCGGGCGTCGTGCAGGAGCTGCTCGATCTCCGCCTTCTCCTGGGAGTAGAAGAGCTGCTCGGCCCCGCGCACCGGCCAGTCCTCGGTCATTCCGATCGGGTTGTCGGGGTGGAAGCCGTAGGCGGCGACCGAGGAGGCGTAGACGAAGCGCTCCGCCCCCGCCTCGCCGGCGGCGCGGAACGCGTTGAGCGTGCCCCCGACGTTGATCGCGCGCAGCTCCTCGCGCGGGGCGTTGCCCGTGAGGTTGAAGGCGAGGTGGACGACGACGTCGGCGCCCGCGAAGGCGTCGGCGAGCGCGGCGGGGTCGCGCACGTCGCCCTCCCGGTACTCCATCTTCGTCCAGCCCCGCCGGGCGGGGTCGAACGGGCGGCGGGCGACCCCGACGATCCGCCCGATGGTCACGTCCTCCTGGAGCAGCGGGATCAGGCCGGCGCCGAAGGTCCCCGTCGGCCCGGTGACCGCGACGGTGAGCTTCTCGACCCCGGCCATGTCGCGCAGAGACTACGCCGCGGCGGGCTCCCCGAGACCGATCCCGATCACCTTGAGGCGGCGGGTGAGCGCGCGGAAGGCGAACTCGTTGATCTCCTGGCTCGTGTAGCCGAGCAGCTCCCACTCGCCGAAGGGGTCCTTGCCCCTGGGCACGAGCACCTGGGCGGCGATGGGGATGAGCTCGGTGAGCCGCTCCTGCGCGCGGCGGGCCAGCGCCGGGTCTGAGCAGGCCTCCTTCAGATACCAGGTCCCGTAGGCGACATGGCGGTGCTCGTCGCGCGAGATGCTCCGGAAGCCCTCGACGAAGCCGGGGAGGATCCCCTGCTTCTCGAAGTAGTCGGTGATGAAGTGCTGGCCGGTGAGGGCGAGTGTGCCCTCGATGACCATGTGGTAGGTCGTGACGAAGTCGACCTTGGCCTCGATGTCGGCCGGGTCGGCGATGAGCCGCTCGCCCGCGTGGACGAGGTGCTCGTCGAAGAGCGTCACGAAGGACTCGTTGAGCTCCTCGCGGACATGCTGGAGCTGCTCGTCCATCGTGCCGCCGATGGACATGACCTGCTCGTAGAAGCGCGAGAAATGCTGGGCGTGGCGGGCCTCGTCGACCTGCTGGGTGGTGAGGAACGCCTCCTCGGCCTGGTTCTCGTAGGCCATGACGAGCCCGGAGAACTGCGTGGTCACCCGCTCCTCGCCCACAAAGAACGAGGAGAGGCCCCAGACGATGTCGTCCTTGCCTTCCTCGGGGAGGTTCCGCCAGTCGAGCTTGTCCTGCTCGAAGTCGATCGCGTACGCCGACCAGGGCTGGCGCTCCCACAGCTCGTAGAGCTGCTGGGGGGTCATGAGCTTGACCGACGAGAGCTTGGAATCGTCGGAGATCGTGCCGACATCCCCTTGGGACGTCAGATCCAGGAGCGTGGCCATACCGTCCTCCCGCGTGCCGCTTGACAGGGTGTCAAGCAGGCTACCACGTGGGAGGACGGTGGGGATGGCCGAGGGGCTGAGCCCTAGCTCTTGATGAACGGCTTGACGGCCATGAGCACCTTCTGGGAGCTCAGGCTCGGGTCGAACGCGTCCGGCGAGGGCGGCAGGCCGGCCGCGAGGCGGATCGCCGACGCGTGCCGGGCCTCGACCTGGACGATCGAGCCCGCGGCGCCGAGGACCTTCGCGGACTTGATCATCGGAGCGGCGCCGTTGTAGGCGCTCACCCCGGTGTCCTCGAAGACCTGGGCGAGCTTGAGGAAGGCCTTCTCGCTCGTGAGCGGGAAGGCGACCTTCGGGGCCTTGACGGGCTTGCCGCCCGCGCCCTTGATGGCCTGCGTGAGCGCCTGGACGTGCTGGGCCTCCTCGTCGCCGAGGGTCTTGGCCAGCGACTTGACGCTGCCGGCGAGCTTCACCTTCTTCTGCGCCTCCGCGTAGAACGCGGCCTCGAGGTACTCGAGGGTGAGGGCGAAGTTGAGGATGTCGATATCCCCACCGCCGCCCTGCGCGAGCGCCCGGGAGACGAAGGGGCTCACGGCGGCGCCGCCGAAGGCGGCTCCGGCGGCGAGCGCGCCCTTCACGAGGAAGGCGCCACGGGTGGACCCGTGGATCTCGACTCCCTCGAGCTCGGGAGCCGCGCCGTTGCTGATGTCAGTCATGGTGCGTGGTGTCCTTTCGATTTCGAGGGTCTCTAGGCGACGATGAACGGCTTGACGGCCGCGAGGACGGTCTTCATGTCCGCCGGCTTGGCGAACGCGCCGTCGGGCGTGATCGGCTTGCCGAGCAGCGTGTTGAGCGCCGCCGCGTGGCGGGCCTCCACCGTGTGGATGGAGAGGGCCGCGGCGAGGATCTTCTTGTCCTTGATCGCTCCCGCCTGCCCGAGGTACGCCGACGCGCCGAGGTTCTCGACGGTGGCCGCGAGCGCCAGGACGCTCTTCGCGTCCTTGAGCGGGAACTTCCCCTTGGGCTTGGCCGCGGCCTTGCCGAGCGACTTCGCGGTCATCTCGAGCGCCTGGACGTGCTGCTGCTCCTGCTCGCCGAACAGCTTGATCGTGTCGGCCTGGGCGCCCTTGAACAGCCCGGACTTCACGACCTTCTCGTAGAAGTCGGCCTCGAGGTACTCGAGGGTCAGGGCGTAGTTGACGATGGCGAGGTCGCCCTTGTCGCTGCTGCCACCGCCGCCGCCACCACTCGGGGGGGGGCTCTTGGGCTTCGAGCCCGAGCCGCCGGAGGAGGAGGAGGAGGAGCCGCAGGCGGCGATCGCGATGGAGAGCGCGGCGGCGCCGCCCGTCCCCCCCATCATCTTCAGGAACTTCTTGCGGGAGGCGGGGTCGCTCACTACCTCGGCGAGCGCGCCGTCTCCGAGCGGGTTGTTGTCGGTCATGTGGGTTCTCTGCGAACCGGCTCCGGATCCGGTTCACAATTGATGAGAATTCCTTCATTCCGGCCCGCGACCGCCGGGCGGGTACGAGCTCGAACGTGAGCCACGGTGGGCGGGGAGACGACGTGCGCCTCCCCGCCCGCGGCCGGGCTACTTGACCTCGACGCTCCCGCCGGCCTCCTCGATCTCGCCCTTCAGGCGGTCGGCCTCCTCGCGGTCGACGCCCTCCTTGACGGGCTTCGGGGCCTCGTCGACGAGCGCCTTGGCCTCCTTGAGACCGAGGCCGGTCGCCGCGCGGACGACCTTGATGACCTGGATCTTCTTCTCGCCCGGGCCGGTGAGGACGACGTCGAACGCGGTCTGCTCCTCGACCTCGGCGCCGTCGCCGTCGGCGGCGCCGCCGCCGCCGGTGCCGGGCATGGGGGCGGCCTGGGCGGCCGCGGAGACGCCGAACGTCTCCTCGAGCGCCTTGATGCGCTCGGAGAGCTCGAGTACGGAGATCGACTTCAGCTCGTCGATCCACTCCTGGGTGCTGGTGGCCATCTAGTTGTCCTCCTCTGAGTCGGGCACCGCCGCATGCGGCTCCGTCGTATCGGTGGTCGGATCCTCGCCCTCGGCCTGGTCCGGCTGGACCACAGGCTCGGGCGGCTGGGAATCGGGGTCGTCGTTCGTCTCCTCCGCGGGCGCGGGAGGTGTCTCCTCGGCGGCCGGCGCAGGCGCCTCGCCGCTCACCAGGCCCCGGTCACGCACCTGACCGAGCGCGATGGCGAGGCCGCCGACGAGCGCGTTGAGGGTGCGGGCCAGGCCCGTCAGGGGCGAGGCCACCATCCCCACGAGCTGTCCGTAGAGGACCTGGCGCGAGGGCAGCCGGGCGATGGACTGCACGTCGGCGGCGGAGATCGCCGCGCCGTTGAGCACGCCGCCCTTGAACTCCAGGATCTGCGTCGCGCGGGCCGTGTCGGCGAGCGCCTTGGCCGCGAGCGCGGCGTCGCCGCGCACGAACGTCAGGGCCGTCGGCCCGGTCAGGAGCGCTTTGATGTGCGGAGCGCCCGCCTCGTCGGCGGCACGCTCGGTCAGCGTGTTCTTGACCACGCGGAAGCGGGCGTCGGCGTCCCGGAGGCGCGTGCGCAGCTCCGCGGCCCGGGCGACGGAGAGACCGCGGTAGTCGACGGCGAAGACCGCCTCGGATCCCCGGAGGTCGGCGGCGATCTCGGCGATCGCGGTGGCTTTCTGGTCTCGGTTCAGGGTGTCCTCCTGCGCCGGGCTTACGTGCCGGCGGTCTGCGGGGGAGCGCCTCGGGCTATGCGGCCGCGGGCGCCTCCTCGACGATGTCGCGGGTGCGCGACGGGTCGATCTTGATGCCCGGCCCCATGGTGGAGGCCAGGGTGATCGTGCGCAGGTAGCGGCCCTTGGCGGCCGACGGCCGGGCCCGCACGATCTCGTCGATGACCGCGGCGTAGTTCTCCAGCAGCCGCCGTTCATCGAAGCTCGTCTTGCCGATGTTGAGGTGGACGATCGCGTTGCGGTCGGTGCGGTACTCCACGCGGCCCGCCTTGGACTCCTCGACGGCCTTGGTGACGTCCATCGTCACCGTGCCGACCTTCGGATTGGGCATCTTGCCCTGGGGCCCGAGGACGCGGCCGAGGCGCCCGACCACCGGCATCATGTCCGGCGTCGCGATCGCGATGTCGAAGTCCGTCCAGCCCCCCTGGATGCGCTCGGCGAGATCGTCGGCGCCGACGACGTCCGCGCCCGCCTCCTCGGCCTCGCGGGCCTTGTCGCCGCGCGCGAAGACCGCCACGGTCACCGACTTGCCCAGCCCGTGGGGCAGGGCGATGGTGCCGCGGAGCTGCTCGTCGGCGTGGCGGACGTTCAGCCCGGTGCGGATGTGCACCTCGACGGACTCGTCGAACTTCACGCGCTTGAGCTCCTTGACGAGGCCGATCGCCTCGGAGGGGTCGTACACGCGCTCGGGGTCCACGCGCCCGCGGCTGTCGGAATAGCTCTTGCCGTGCTTGGCCATCTAGACCACATCCACGCCCATGGAGCGGGCGGTGCCGGCGATGATCTTCGCCGCCTGGTCGAGGTTGTGGGCGTTTAAGTCGTTCATCTTCTTCTCGGCAATTTCACGTAGCTGGGCTTCGGTGATCCGGCCGACCTTGTCGCGGTGGGGCTCGGCCGAGCCCTTCGCAAGCGAGATGGCCTGCTTGATGAGCACCGCGGCGGGCGGGGACTTCAGGATGAACGTGAACGAGCGGTCCTCGAAAACCGTGATCTCCACCGGGATCGTCGTGCCCACGTCGCCCTGCGTCTGGGCGTTGAAGGACTTGACGAACTCCATGATGTTCACGCCGTGCTGGCCCAGGGCGGGGCCCACGGGCGGGGCGGGTGAGGCCTGGCCGCCGACGGCCTGGAGCTTGATGGTGGTCAGCACCTTCTTGGCCATGGGCTAGACCTTCTTCACCTGGTCGAAGCCGACCTCGACCGGAGTCTCCCGGCCGAAGATGGACACGAGCACCTTGAGGCGCGAGGCGTCCTCGTTGATCTCGGAGATCTCGCCCTGGAAGTCCGACAGCGGGCCCTGGACGACCTTGACCGACTCGCCGAGGGAGAACTGCGCCTTGGAGCGCGGTCGCTCGGCGGTCTCGCGGTGGAGCAGGCGATCGACCTCGATCTGCGTGAGCGGCACGGGCTCCTGGGAGGCGCCGACGAAGCCGGTCACGCCGGGGGTGTTCTTCACGAGACCCCACGACTCGTCGTTCAGGTCCATGTTCACCAGCACGTAGCCGGGCATGGTCCGCTTCTCGACGGAGATCTTCTGGTTGTCCTTCATCTCCGACACGGTCTCCGTGGGCACGACGATCTGGCGGACGGCGCGCTGCTGCCCGAGGGAGGTGACCCGGTGCTCGAGATTGGCCTTGACCTTCTTCTCGTGACCGGAGTAGGTGTTGACGACGTACCAGCGGAACATGGGCTGCCTTACAGGATGAGGTCGACCAACTTGTTGAACACGACGTCGGCCAGACCGAGGAACGCTCCGGCGACGATGACGAAGGCGACGACCACTCCGGTCGCCTGGGCCACCTGTCGGCGGTCGGGCCACTGTACTCGCTGGAGCTCGCGCCAGGACGCGCGCAGGAACGAGGTGACCTTGTTGCCTGGGGGCGCGGGCGCACGTGACGGCGCGGGTTCGAGCGCCTCGCGGGCGGACCCGCGGCGGCCGGACCCGGCGCTGGCGGACTCCTCGATGTCGTCGTCGGCCAGGCCGACGTCCTGCGACGTCAGCTCACGCTCGTCGGCGCCCACGGGCTCGTCGTCGCCCGCCTGCGCGCGCCCGAGGGCGAGCTGGGCGTTGGCGATGTCGACCTCGGCCGAGGCGTGGTCGAGCGTGTCCGGCGCCTCGTCGGCGTCATCGACCGCGGGGGCGCCGTCGACCGCGTCGGAGGCCCCGGCCCCGCGCGTCTCGTCCTCCGCGCGGCGGCGGGGACGCCGCTCGGCGGTCGCGTTCGGGGCGCGCCGGGCCCGGTCGCGCCGCTGCTTCGCGCGCTTGCGGTCACGGGCCATGGAGGTCGTTCAGCGCGTCTCGCGGTGCCCCGTGTGCTGCCGGCACCACCGGCAGTACTTGCGCAGGGAGATGCGCTCGGGGTTGTTCCGCTTGGACTTCTTCGTCTGGTAGTTCCGGCGCTTGCAGTCCTCGCAAGCGAGGGTCACACCGATGCGTACGTCTCCGCGGGCCATAGCTGCGGTCGAGTGTAGCCAGCGCCTCCGCCCGCCCGCCTCAGCCGAAGAACAGCTCGTCCACGGGATCGCGACACGCTTCCGGGCCGTCCGCCGGCGGCGTCACCAGAGCGTCGGCAAGCGCCTCCAACCGCGCGCCGGTCCCCTCGGGCACGCCCTCGCCGCTTCGATAAAGAGCAGCTCCCGCGCCTGCCGGCGCGCCGAGCTCCGCGCGGGGGACGCCCAGGGCTCCTGCGAGAACGTCGAGCAGGCGAGGAGCGACGCGCTCCGCGTCCCGCTCGCCTCTCTCCAGCTCCTCCAGGTATCGCGCCGCCTGGCGCTCGTGTCCCTCGCCGCGGATGCCGGCCTCCTGGGGCACGAGCTGGTAGGGCTCGGGGTGGACGGCGCTCTCCCACGGCGAGATCAGCGCGGCGTCGTCGCTCGTGAGGCCGGGCAGGCGGGCGATCGACGACCAGCGCAGCCCGCCGCCCGGGAGGACGCGCGCACCGACCTCGACCTCCCAGAGGACCGTGTCGTCGGCGGGGAAGTCCCAACCGTCGAGGTACTCGACGTCGACGAGGTGCACCGTCGGGCCGCCGTTCGCGTGCGGCCGGACCGCCTGGAGGGAGGCCGGACGGCCGCGGACGACGACGACGGCCTGGCCGTGCTCGGGGAGGGAGGCGACGGTCAGGAGCCTCTGTATTCTGGCGCAGGCACGGGCAACGGTCGCGCTGAACCGCGCATGTCTGACTCGGCGCCCTTGCCGTACGTTTCGAGGGTCCGCTGGGTGCTGGATGGATCACGGGCGCCGCACGGGGCCTCGGAGGTGACTCGAGCTTGTCCACGCGAAGAGCTCCTCGTCGGCGACCTGCGCACACCCGAGGGCCAGCCCGGCGCTGGTCATGTCCCCCCGCGGCCGGGCTACCGGACGGCGCCCGCGACCGGGGGCGCAGTGGGGTCCGCGCGCTCCCCGGTGGAGGCCTCGCGGACGAGGTAATCCTCCACCAGCAGGGGGTTCTCACGTGCGCGCTCGACGATCCGCAGGAGATCGGACATCGTCGCGACCTCCTCGATCTGCTCCTTGATGAACCACTGCATGAACTGCTCGGAGGAGTAGTCGCCGGTCTGGCGGGCGCGGGCGGCGAGCGCGTTGATCTGCTCGGAGACCCGCCGCTCCTGCTCGAGGGCGAGGGCGACGGGGGCGACGACGTCCGGAAAGGCGGCCTGCGGCGCGCGCACGCCGGGGACGACGGCGTCGTGCCCCGCGTCGAGGAGGTAGCGGACCATCATCATCGCGTGGTCGCGCTCCTCGAGCGCCTGCGCGTAGAAGAAGGCGGCCAGACGGGGCAGGGTCTCCGCGTCGTAGAACACGGCGCACGCGAGGTACTGCTGGTGGGCGGCGAACTCGTGGCCGACCTGCTCGTTGAGCAGCTCGGTGAACCCGGGCGACGCCATTGCTGAGGGGACCCTAACATCCGTCCCGGTGCCGAAGGTCCACCCCAAGCCACGCTGTTGCAAGAGCGGCCCGCGCTGCCGGCGCTGCCCGGTGGTGCTCAAGCGGCTGGAGAAGGCGGGCTACGCGCGCCGGACCGCCAAGGGGAACTTCAAGGTCGTCAAGGTCCCCCCCAAGGCGGCGCTCAAGACGGCGCGCGCCCGGTGAGCGCGCGCGGTGGGCGACCAGACCGCCTTGCTCACCGACTGGGCGTAGGGATCGAGCTCACCAGCGCCGCCCGTCGGGCCAGCGCCCGTGCTCGTCGTAGAACCTCCGCGCCTCCTCCTCCTCGTCGCGCTCGCCCTCGCCCGAAACGCCGATCCGGTGCAGGAAGTTCAGCAGCGCGACGGACAGGCCGGCCCCGATGACCGCCAGCCCGCCCTCCAGGCCGACGCCGCCGGGGTCGAGCGCGATGAGGATCACGCCCGCGAGGCAGATCACCCCGGGCAGCACGTAGCGGACGAAGACGAGCATCAGACGGCCGCCCGGGAGATCAGCTGCGACATGACGACCTGCGAGCGCGTGCGCTCCACGTGCCCATCGCACCCCATGCCTCGGGCTGAGGTCCCCACCGCTCAGCGTTCCCCACGCCGCTCCTGCACCCGCTCGGCCAGGGCGAACTCCAAGCCTTCGGTCCCGACGAACAGGAGGGAGGCGACGAGGGACCCGAGGAACCACGCCGCTCGCCCGTGCAGGACGGCGGCGGCGCCGAGCGCGCCCGAGATGGCCAGGCTCACCGAGACGAACGAGAGTGCGGTTCCCAGCGTGACGACCCGCGTGGGACCGCCGGGGAGCGCGTCGCGGAACCCGCGGGTGAGCACGCCCTCGAGCGCGGAGAACGCGAGCACGGCGCCCAGCCCGAACACGAGCAGGTCACCGATCGCGGGCTGGCCGCGCTCGTACTGGACCGCCCCGAAGCTCGCGGTGATCGTCACGGAGTACCCGAAGGCCGTCGCGTTCCCCTGGAGCGCCTGGCGCAGGCCGTGCTCCACGCGCTCGCGCACTCCATGGGGAGCCTCGTCGGCCACGCCGTGGCGTTCCACGTCGTCTCCCGGAACCCTCCACCTCCGCGGTGTGGAACCTTCCCGGCTCTGACCTCGACGCGGTGGTCGCGCCGCTCGAGGCCTACGAGGGCGCGGCCGCGTCGGGGTCGGCCGGGCGGAAGCCGTAGCGCGGGCCGCGGTCTGCGCGTCGATCTCGTCGGCGAGGAACTTCTGGGCGACGAGCCGCGGCTGCCGGCCCCGGTGGCGGTTGAAGTCCACGAGGGTGGTCTCCTCCATCGCGACGGCCGAGGCGTAGCCCGGACCGTTGCGGCGGAGCTGGTCGGCGATGTAGAGGGTGGTGTCGCCGTAGGGGACGATCGCGCGCTCGATCGCCCGGATCGTCGTGGTGACCCGGCCGGAGGTCGGCGAGGGTGAGCCCCTCCCGCTTGCCCGCCGCGGCCGAGTACTCGGCGGAGACGGCCTCGAGCCCCGAGGTCGACACGTCGGGGTTCGTGTGGACGTACTTGAAGCGCCCGAACTCCGGACGGCCGACGCTCCCCCAGCCGCGGCGGTCGCGGGCGAGACGGAGCACGTCGGCGAACCCGATGCGCTTCTTCGGCCAGCCGAGCGCGCGGGCCAGCGGCTCCCACATGGCGATGACGAGCGGCGAGCGGACGATCGAGGGGTTGTCGTCTCCGACGAGGGCGGTGTCGGCCTCGTGGTCGAGCAGGCGGCCCCAGCCCCTGGTCCGGGGAGCCCCCGCCGCCGCCGAACTTGCCGACCGCGACGGCGATGATCGCCACGACGGCGAGCAGGACGATGGAGGAGCTGACCGCGCTTCACGAGCGCACGAGCGCCTCGGTCAGGCGGAGCGCCTCGCCGACCGTGTCGTAGTCGAGGTTCTCCGGCGTGTCGGTCGGGAGGTGGTAGTTGGCCAGGGCGCGCCAGGGGGTCACGGAGATGAGCGTCGCGGTCGGGAGGCCGGCTCGACTCGGGATGATCCCATCTGTGGAGGCGCGCGCGCGGAACCCGCGCTCCAGCGCGATCCCGTGGCGCTCCGCGGTGGCGACGATCTCGTCGCGCCAGTCGCGGCCGACGTAGTCCTCGATCCACAACCCGCCCTCGCCCTCGAGCAGACCGAGCTCGGGCGAGCCGACGGTGTCGAGGTTGAGCACGCGGGTGTGCTCGGGCGGCAGCTCCCCCGCATGGCGGGCGACGAACCCGCGGATCCCGTCCTGCAGGGCCTCCTCCGCGCCGCAGGAGACGAGCAGGACGCGGACCCCGGGGGTCGGCGTCTCGCGCAGCCGCTCGGCGAGGGCGACGAGGACGGCACAGGCCGAGAGGTTGTCGTTGGCGCCGGGGACCGTGGGCGAGCGGTGGATGTCGAGGACGGCGAGCGTGCTCGCCAGCGCGACGGCGAGCCCGGCCCACCGCCCGCGCCGGCGGCCCGTGGCCGAGAGCACCGGCCCGGCGACCCCGATCCACCACTGGGGCAGCGAGGTGCGCAGACCCCCCACGTACCCGGGGGCGAGCTTCCATGCCCCCCGCAGCAGGGCCTGGTCGTAGAACGCGCCGCTCTGCGCGGCGTCGTGGTGGGCGAGGACGAGCAGCGTGCACTGGGCGCGGACGTCACCCGCGCGGGCGACGACGTTGACGGTGGTGCGCTTCCGTCGGGTCAGGCGGCGCAGGATCCGCGGCCCGTTCTGCACCTCGTCGGCGAGGCCGAGCAGCCCGAGGGCGCCGATCCCGAGGCTCGTCCTCCGCCGCCCGGCCACCCCGAGGGCCGCGGCGATCACGCCGCTGACGCAGAGCCCGACGACCGTGGGCGGGAAGGGCCCCCAGCCGGGGGCGTCCTCGAGCGCGACCTCGCAGCCCGCGTCCCCGAGCCGCGTGGCCAGCCACTCGGCCGCCGCGCGCTCCCCGGGTGAGCACGGGGTCCGGTCCAGCGGGGCGAGGCGCTCGACGACCTCGCGCAGGACGGCGTGGACGTCGAGGTCGGGGCGGGCGTCGATGACGGTCGCGGTCACGGTCGGCGGGATCGTATGAGCGTCGTCAGCGCCGTGGCGATGCCGGGGCCGTCGGTCCGCCGCGCAGTGAGCAGAACGGTCACCGGCCCGCGCCCGGGCGCGCGCACCGCGAGGACCGCCCGCCCGGGCCGGCGCACGGTCAGCGCGCCCGCCGTCCGGCCCGCCACGGTGGCCACGATCCGGGCGCGACACGACGCCGCGCACCGCACCGCGAACGTGATGCGTCCCCGCTGGCGCGGGGCGATCCGCAGCCCGACGCGCCGCGTCGCGCCCAGCACGACCCAGCCCCGGCGGCGGCCGCGGCGGTCGGTGCTCCCCGCGCGGTCCCGCGCGCGCACGAGGAGCGTGTGCGGCCCCGGAGCGAGCCGGGTGAACGCGGTCCGCCCGCGGCAGGTCCGCGCCCTCCCGCGGTCCAGGGAGCAGTGAAACGAGGCGCCCGGCTCGGTCGCCCGGAAGGAGAAGGTCGCCCGCGAGGAGCGCACGAACCCGCGCGGTCCGCGCGCGATGGAGGTCGCGGGCGCGCGCGTGTCCGTCGTCCAGCTCCGCGCGGCCGGCGTGGGATCGACGTTCCCGGCCGCGTCGGTCGCGGTGACGGTCAGGGCGTGGCGCCCGTCGGACAGGCGGGGGGTGACGTAGGGCGAGGAGCACGGCCCGGCCGGCGCGCCGTCGAGCGAGCAGGCGAACGTCCCCGTCTCACTCGCCGCGAACCGCACGCGGGCGCTCGCGAAGCGGGTGGGCCCGCGCGGTCCGGCGGTGATGGAGGTCTCAGGCGGATCGTGGTCCTGGAAGGTGACGGTGGGGACGAGGCGGGCGAAGGTCCCGTCGGCGTTCACCGTCAGGGGCTCGACGCGCAGGGTGCGGATCCCGGCCCGCGAGCCCTTGCGCCCGAAGTAGGCCAGCCACTCCGCCCCGTCCGGTCCGATGACCGTCGACCCTCCGCCGGCCGAGACCACGTCGCTCGTGTCGGTGAGCAAGGGGTTCGTGACGACCTTCGTGAACGGCCCGAGCGGGGAGGAGCCCACCGCCTCGCCCATCCCGTAGCGCTCCGTGTAGTCCCCGCCGGAGTAGAGGAGGTGGTAGCCGGCGCCGTGTTTGACCATCCACGGGTTCTCGACGATGGGCAGGGAGCCCGACTGCTCCCAGGAGCCGGGATCGGCGGAGAAGAGCGCCGTGCGCGCGCCCGCGGCGTGGAGCCCGTCCGGCGCCATCGGGAGGACGGAGATCGTCGGCTTGCCCGGGCAGACGGCGTTGGCGGCCGGAGCGGGGCAGATCCGGCCGGTGGAGACGTACAGGTAGAGCGTCCCGTCCGTGTCGACGAACGGCGCGGGGTCGATGTTCTGGTAGCCCGCGTCGTCGCCGCAGCCGATCGGGCGCCCGCTCGCGTCGCGCGCGCCGCTCGTTTCGTCGAGGATCCCCCGCTCGGTCCAAGGCCCCTCGGGATCGGGCGACGTCGCAAGCCCGATGCAGTCGGTCCGGAACTGGCGGGAGGTCCCCACGTGGTACATGACGAAGCATGGGCCGTTCGTCGCGCCCGGGCAGGGCTGTGGGCGCTCGAGCACGCTCGGCGCCCACGGGTGCGAGTCCCCCGTCTGCACGACCCACGAGGGCCGGGTGGGCAGCGCGAGGCCGAGGCTCGTCCAGTGCACGAGGTCGGTCGAGCGGATGATGGGGAAGCCCGTGCCCGTCGCATAGGCGTAGTAGGAGGGCCGGGATCCGCTGCCCACGGAGAGGACCATGGGGTCCGGGAAGGCGCGGACGTCGAAGACGGGGTTCTGATAGCTGGGGGTGCTCGCCGCGTGCGCCGGAGCGGCGACCACGCCCAGGGTCAGCAGGATCAGGGCGAGGGCGGGACGGCGCACCGTCGCGAGGGTAGGCCGCGCGCCGAGGACGCGCGCCGGGCCTCAGCGCGCGTAGAGCCGCGCGTTGCGGTCCCCGGGCCCGCCCGCGAGGCCCTCCGGCCGCCCGCCCTGGGCGTCGGTGAAGGCGAGATCGCGGTCCACGCGCGGGCCGAGGTGGTCGAGCATCCAGGTGTCGAGCACTATGCCGCCGTCCGCCGTCGCACTCAGCCGGAAGGCGCGGGCCTGCTGGGGATAGTCGGCGAGCGAGCCCGTGGTGACGAGCCAGAGCCGCCGGCGCCAGAGCGCGATCGCGTTGCGATGCGTGTGGCCCGAGATCGCGGCGAGAACCCGGCGGTCCGCGGCGAGGAGGTCGAGCGCCGCGGCCCCGCCCGTGCTCGAGGCCAGCGGCTGGTGGGAGAAGACGACGACGCGGCGCGTCCCGGCGCGGGCCAGTTGCGCGCGCAGCCAGGCGAGCTGGAGCGGACGCACGACGCCCCCCGAGCCCGCGTCGCGGCGCACGACGTCGAGGACGATCCCGCGCAGCGCGGGCCCGATGTCGAACGCGTAGTCGAGCAACGGCCCCCGGCCCCCGTGGCCCGAGGCGGTTCGGAGGCGGGTGAGGACCTCGCCCGCGGGCAGCTCCCGCCGCCGCGGGTCGGGGGGAACCCGGGCACCGGGCGCGGGCAGATGACCGCCGGCCAGCGCCCGGGCGACCGCACGCGGCAGGTCGGCCTCGTCGCGCGGCACCGGCAGCCCGCGCGGTGGCTCCCACAGGGCGCGGTCGCCGGTGGCGACGCGGTTCGTGGCCGGGGTGGGAGCGAGCTCGCCCTGCACGAGGAGGTCGTGGTTGCCCGCGACGGGGAACCACGGCGCGTGGAGGCCAGGGCTCGTGAAGGGGCGCTGGGCCCGGTCGAGGAGCCCCGGCTGACGGGGAGGGTCGAGGGCCGGGCGGTAGTAGAACGGATCGGGGTCGTCGGAGGCCTGCACGCCCTCGTACCCCGGGGCGCCCGAGTCGGGGTTCACGCGGCCGCCGCGCAGGACCCCGAGGGCGAGGTCGAGCTCGTTCGCCTGGTCGTCGTCGACGAGGTCGCCGCCCTCGATCACCGCCTGCGGACGCAGCGCGTCCACCGCGCGCACCGCGCCCGTGAGCACCTGCGCGCTCAGCGCCTCCTGGGGCCGGAACGCCGACTCGAAGGGCTTGCCGAAGCGATCGAGGAACGGCAGGCGGGCCGGCGATTCCTCGTCGCGGACGTGGGCATCCGTGATCTGGGCGAACGTCGCGAGGGTGCGCACGGGCCGCGAAGCGGGCGCGAGCTCCGTCCGGGGGCGCAGCGGCTCTCCCGGCCCGGGTCGCAGGACACCGGCGCCCACCGGGTCGACCCAGGTCGAGCGCAGGGTGGAGCCCGCCGGGTCCGGGCGGGCGGCCGGGGCCCCCCCACAGCCCGCGAGGAGGAGGAGGAGGCCGAGAAGCGCGCTGCGTTTCATTCGCCCCGCAACCCCTCCACGATCGACTCCCTCCCCGTCCGGCGTGCCGTCCAGCCCGCCGCCGCACCGGCGAGGCCGAGGATCCCGGCGCCCACGAGCGCGACCTGCCCGGCCGGCGGCGCGAGCGGCAGCTCCGCATACCCCGCCGCGAGTCGCGCAACGGCCGGCGCGAGCACGAGGCGCTCGAGCACGAGCCCGACGACGAGCGCGGGCCCGACGAGCGCCGCGGCGGCCCCCGCGAAGACGAGCCCGAGCGCCCCCGGCCCCGCCCCGAGCGCGCGCAGCACGGCGAGGGTCCGGCCGCGCTCGCGGGCGGCGAGCCCCAGGGCCTGCACGAGGACGAACAGGCACACGAGTGCGTCCACGAGCCCGACGACCTCCAGCAGGGTGGCGATCGTGCCGAGGAACGGCGCGGAGCGCGGGGACGCCGCGGCGCTCGGGGTGGCGGCCGTCGCCGCGGTGGGACGTCCCCCGAGGTCGGTCAGCGCGGCGACGACGCGCGCGCGGTCCGCGCCGGGGGCGAGGACCACCGCGATCGCCCCATCGCCGCGCAGGCCCGCGGCCACGAGGCGCCGCGGCTGGACGTAGGCGATCCGCCCGTCGTGCCCGAGCGCGCGCACGAGGCCCACCACGCGGAACCGCGCCTCGCCCCCGCCGGGGATCTGCACCGCGAGCGGGCCGCCGACGCTCAGCCCGAGCGCCGAGGCGAGGCCGGTCCCCACCTCGGCCTCATCCGGGGCGCGCACCCGGCGCCCGGCGGCGAGCGGGGGGTCCTCGAAGCGGGAGTGGTCGCGGTAGGCGACGAGCTCGAGCGTCTCCCCGAGGTCGTAGGAGTCGGCGGCGGGAACGGAGATCCGCTGCGCCGCCGCGGCCACGCCGGGGATCGCCCGCACGGTGGGGAGGTCGTGCGGTTCGAGCTGCGCGGTGAGGTCGTAGCGCTTGCCGACCGTGCCCGGGTCCTCCGAGAGCGCCTGGAGGAGCGAGACGAGGCCGAGCAGCAGCAGAACGAACCCGGTCGCCGCCCCGAGCACGGCCACGAGCGCGCCGAGCCGCCCGGGCCGCGCGAGCGCGAGCCGGGCGCCGAGCCCGAGGAAGCCGCCCGCGCTCCTGCTCGACTCCCGGCCGGGCAGGTCGCCCCCGCGCAGCAGCGCCACCGGCGGCCGTCCCGCCGCACGCCACGCCGGTCCTCCGGCGGCCACGGTCACGAGCGCGACCACCGCGACCCACGCCCCGGCCAGGGGCAGGAGCACCCGGGCGCCGGGACCGACCTGGTTGAGCGCCTCGAGCAGGCGCGCGGTGGGGATGCCGGCCAGCGCCGCCCCAAGCCCGATGCCCAGCGCGGCGGCGGGGGCGGCGAGCAGCGCGGCCTCGAGCGCCGAGACCGCGGCCGCGCGCCCGCGCGAGAACCCGAGCGCGCGGCGCACGCCGAGCACGGGCAGCGACCGCTGGACCTCCGCGCGCGCCGACGCCGCGAGCACGATCCCCACCACGCCGAGGGCGACGAGCGAGAGGGCCACCAGCAGCGCGACGACGATCCCCGCCGCCTCGTCGACGAGCACGCGGACGCCGTCGCGGGTCGTGAAGTGCAGCCCCCGTACGCCGGCGGTGGTGGCGCGCGCCTGGGCGAGGGTGACGTCGAGCCGCGCGCGATCGACCGCCCACAGCTCGGCGACGTTCACCCGGGCCGGGAGCCGCTCCCCGAAGCGTCGCTCCAGCCCCTCGCGCGAGACGTAGACGCGCGCGGTGCTGGCCAGGGGGAAGGCGACGTCGTCGGGCGCGACGGCGAGGCCGACCACACGCTGGGGCCCGAGGGCCCCGACCGTCAGCTCGTCCCCCACCCCCACGCGCAGCCGCCGGGCGACGCCCTGCTCGACGAGGACCTCCCCGGCCGCCGCCCCGACGTCCCGGCCGGCCACGACGGCGTAGCCCCGGCGCCCGGGAAGCACGACCTCGACCTTCCCCTTCGGGGTCGCCTCGCCGTGGCCGGTGAGCGGCACGCCGAGCACCTCCTGGCGGAAGGCCAGCGAGCGGACGTTCGGCAGCGCGGCGAGCCTGGCGCGGATCTCGGCGACCGGGCGGAGGGCGAAGCGGGCGATGACGTCGGGCAGGTCGGCGCGCCGGGCGGACCGGTCGAAGCCCCCGTGCAGGGCGACGCCGACGGAGACCGCGGTGCCGAGCATGAGCGCCGCCGCGAGCACGCCGCCGGCGGCGAGCAGCGCCCGCCGGGGGCGCCGGCGCAGGCGCGTGAGCGCCTCGGCGATCACGCCACCAGCCGCCCGTCCACGAGCCGCAGGACGCGGTCGGCCACGGCGCTCACCTCGTCGTCATGGGTCACCGTGACCACCGCCCGCCCGGAGTCGGCGATCGCCCGCAGGCGCGCGACCACCTCCCCCGCGGCGGTCTGATCCAGGTTGCCCGTGGGCTCGTCGGCAAGCACGACCGAGGGCTCGTTGACGAGCGCGCGCGCGATCGCGACGCGCTGCTGCTCGCCCCCCGAGAGGGTGTGGGGAAGCTGGTCGGAGACGTGCTCGAGGCCGAGGTCGCGCAGCAGGAGCCCCGCCCGCTCCCGCCCGCCGGAGGGGGCGCCCGGCACCCGCGTGGCGAGCAGCACGTTGTCGCGCCCGGAGAGCTCGGGCACGAGGTGGAAGAACTGGAAGACGAAGCCGACGTGCCCGGCGCGCACGCGCGCAAGCTCCTTGTCCCGCTGGCCGTCGAGCCGCGTCCCGCCGATCGTCACCTCTCCCGCGTCGGGCCGGTCCAGGCCCCCGAGCAGGTGCAGGAGGGTCGACTTCCCCGTCCCCGACCGCCCGACCACGGCCACGAGCTCCCCCGCCGCGACGTCGAGGTCCACCCCGTCGAGCACCACCCGCGCCGCCCGCCCGGCGCCGAAGGACTTCCTCAGCCCGCACGCGGAGACCGCGACCATGCCCGGACGGTAGGGCGGGGAGGTTGCCCAGAGCTGAAGCGGGCATGCCCGCTCGCGTGCACCACCTCCCGTGCGTCGTGCACGTGCACTCGACGTACTCCGACGGCACGGCCACCGTTCCGGAGATCCTCGACGCGGCCCGGACGGCGGGAGCGCGCGCGGTCCTGCTTTGCGACCACAACACCCTCGGCGCACGGCGCGACGGGTGGGAGGGCTGGCACGACGGCGTCCTGCTCCTCGTCGGCCACGAGGTCACGCCGCCGCCGCCGCAGGGGCACTTTCTCGCGTTCGGGCTCGACCGGGAGGTCCCCGACAAGGGCAGGACGGGCGCGCAGATATGCGCGGACGTCGTGCGCGCGGGGGGCGTCGGGTTCGCCGCCCATCCGTTCTCGGCGGGGTCGCGGATGTCGGCGCGCCTGGCCGCACCCGCCCGCTGGGACGCGCTGGCGGAATGCCCGGAGGCGGGAATCGAGCTGTGGTCGCTGGCCACCGACACGGCCGAGGGATGGACCTCGCCGCTCGCCGCGTGGCGTGAGCTGCGCGATCCCGAGGGGCGTCTCGACGGGCCGCCCGCGGGGCACCTGGCGGCGTGGGACGCGCTGGGCCGGCGGCGGCGCGTGCCCGCCCTCGGCGGCCTCGACGCCCATCAGCCCGGGCCGCGCTGGCGCGGGAGGGTGCGCTCGCCGATGCCCAACCGACGCTGGTTCGGCCTCCTGCACACGGTCCTCGAGCTCGACGACGAGCCCACCGGAGACCTCGACGCCGACCGCGCGGCCGTGCTCACGGCGCTCGCCGCGGGGCGCGCCCTGCTCGCCTGCCCCACGCGCGGAGACCCGAGCGGCTTCGGCTTCTCAGCCGGCCGCGGCCTGCGCATGGGCGACGAGGCCGGCGCGGACGGCCAGGAGCTCCGGGCGACCGCCCCGCACGCGGCGGACCTCCTGCTCCTGCGCGACGGGCGACCGGTGGCGTCGGCCGGGGGCGCGCGCGAGCTGCGGGCCCGGGCCGACGGGCCGGGGGTCTACCGCGTCGAGGCCCGCCGCGACGGGCGCCTGTGGATCCTGACCAACGCGATCTACCTGCGCTGACGGTCAGGGGTCACCGGGTCAACATGACGCGCCGGGGCGAATCTGGCGCGGTCCGCGCCTCGGAGAGGCGTGGACGATCCCGCCCACATCTTGCCCCTCGAGACCGTCGTCGCAGTCCTGCTCGCGAGCGTGGAGCAGCTGAGAGGGGTGCTCGACTACATGGAGGACTACGAGCGCGGTGGGTCCTCGGCTCCCGGCGCCGACCCACCCCATGTCGTCCTGCACCGTCTCCTGGTCGACATACTCGAACCGGTCCTGACCGACGAGGACGTCATGACCGCCACGGAGCGCACGCTGGCCACGGTCACACGCACCGTCGGCGCCGAGCTCTTCCTCGTCTCCCGCCGTCGCCGCCCAGCCCCCGCCCCGCGTCGCCGTCGTCCGCTATGACATGTTCTCCACATGCGTTAGTGTGGACCACATGCCCAAGATGATCCAGGTCCGCAACGTTCCGGACGAAGTCCACCGCACGCTGAAGGCGCGCGCCGCCAGCACGGGCATGTCGCTCTCGGACTACGTCAAGCGCGATCTCGAGGAAGCGGCCGCTCGGCCCTCGCTCGAGGAGATCGACGCCCGCATCGTCGCGCGAGGGAAGTCGGGGCTCTCGGCGGCGACTGTCCTGTCTGCGCTGCACGAGGCCCGCGAGGGTTGACCCGATGCCGGTCGTCGACGCGTCGGTTCTCGTCACGTACCTGGTGGGAGGCGAGGCGGCCGACGTTCGGGAACGGCTGCTGTCCGTGCGCGAGTGGTGGTGGGCACCCCACCTCGTCGACGCCGAGGTGGGGCACGTGCTGCGCCGGGCCACCGCGAACGGCGAGCTGACTGTGCCCCGGGCGGCCGCCGCGCTCGCCGACCTCGGCGGGCTTCCCCTCCGCCGCGCTGCTCACGTCGGGCTCCTCGAACGAGCCTGGGCCCTGCGGCACAACCTCAGCTTCTACGACGCCCTCTACGTCGCCCTCGCCGAGCGGCTCGAGATGCCCCTGCTCACGCTCGATCGTCACCTGGCGGGCGCGCCGCGGCTGCGCGTCGACGTAGAGATCCTGGGTTGAGGCTGACGAGACACTGCTTTCGTCGAGGACTTCGAACACGCGGGGCACCTCGATGCGACCAACTCGATGTTCTTCCGCTCGGTGCGAAGGGCGCAGGCGGGTTCGGGACGGCCCATGCAGCGCCCGAATCGCGTCGGGCGTGGTTTCAGAAGCCGTTACGAGGGGCTCGAGGACGCCTCGACGACCCGCCTTCGGAACGCGGCAGGGCTGATCGCCGGGAAGCGGTAGAGCTCCGGCTCGATCCGCGCGTAGAACTCACGCAGACCGGGGGGGTCGATCAATCCCCGCTCGCGCATCGCGCGCACGTCCTCGAGGTCCTGGTCGAAGCCCCGTTCGAGCTTCGACAGCGCCTGCGAGTAGGGGTCGAAGTGGTGCATGTCGACGTTCCCTCCCGGAGGACGAACGGGCTTCGCGCCCGCCACCCCGGCACCTCGTCGAGCTCGCGTCGCCCCCGGACTTCATCCCCGTTGAAGCCCGCCATCCCTCGATGACCGCGGTGGCTCCTCCGGTGAGGTAGAGGCGGACGTGAACCGGAGACGCGCGTCCCAGCCGGCACGCAAGCTCCCGTACGCGAGCGGCGTCAACGGGGGTGTGAATGCTCCGCCGCGCGCGCGAAGCTCGTCATGCGACCGATCAGCGCGTTGTACCGGCTGTGGGCGTCATCGGTCTTCTCGGCGAGCAGCTCGTAGAGGCGATGGCCGGGGCGTGGCTGACCCCCGTCCGGCACGTCATAGCCGAGGGCACGCAACCGAGCTGCCGCCATCGCCACCAGGAGGGAGGCCTCGGACTCACGTCCCCGGGCGAGATCGCCCAACCCCCGCTCGACCAGGTCCTGTCCGGGAAGGAGGGCCTGCCACGCGTCCACGCCGGCGATCCTACGCCCGACGGGGATGAACGTAGAGGAGACCCTCCCTCCCCCACGATGAGGATCACGCCCCGTGGACCAGGCGGCCGTCGACGATCGTCGCCCGCACCGCGAGCGCGTCGTCGAGCACGACCACGTCCCCATCGTGCCCGGGCGCGAGCGCGCCCTTGGTCTGCTCGAGCCCGAGCACCCGCGCGGGTGTGGCCGAGGCCATGCGCAGCGCGTCGGAAACCGGGACGCCGGCGGCGACCGCGGTGCGCACTGCGCGGCCCATGGTCAACGTGCTCCCCGCGAGCGCGCCTCCCTCCGCGAGCGCGACGCGGCCCCCGGCGACGACGACGTCGAGGTTCCCCAGCCCGTACTTGCCGTCGGGCAGGCCCGCCGCGGCCATCGCGTCGGTCACGAGCACGGCGCCGTCCGCCCCCTTGAGCGCATGGGCCAGGGCGATCGTGCCGGGATGGAGGTGATGGCCGTCGCAGATGAGCTCGCAGGTCACCGCGGGATCGGCCAGGGCGGCGCCGACCACCCCCGGCTCGCGGTGATGCAGCGGCCGCATGCCGTTGAAGAGGTGGACCGCGTGGGCCGCTCCCGCCGCGAAGGCGGCGCGGGCCTCGTCCCAGCTCGCGTCGCTGTGCCCCACGGCCGCCACGACGCCCGCCCGACCCAGCCGGGCGATCGCCGCGAGCGCGAGCGGCCGCTCGGGGGCGAGCGTGACCATCCTCACCGTCCCGGCGCCCGCCTCGAGCAGCCGCTCGAGCTCGTCCCGGTCGGGGTCGCGGATGTGCGCGGGGTCCTGCGCCCCGGGACGCTCCGGACTCAGGAACGGGCCCTCGAGATGGGCGCCGAGCAGTCCGGGCGCGCGGGCCGCGGCGATCTCCCGTACCGCGGCGAGCAGCGCGTCCGGCGCGGCCGACAGCGTCGTGGCGAGCAGGCCCGTCGTGCCGTGACGGGCGTGGAAGGCGACCGCGCGCCCGATCTCCTCCCCGCTCGCGGAGCCGAAGTCCACGCCGTCGCCCCCGTGGACGTGGAGGTCGATGAACCCGGGCGCGGCCAGCGCGCCCGCGAGGTCGAGCCGGGGCACGTCGAGCACCGGCGGATCGGCCGCCCCGACCGCCTCGATCCGCCCGCCACGGATGAGCACCCAGCCCTCGTCCGGCGGGCCCGCGGGGAGCAGCAGCCGACCGCCGTGCAGCAGCAGGTCGCTCACGTCGCGCGCAGGCTCAGCCATCGAGTACGCCGGACCGCGAGAGGTCGCGCGCCCGCGCGATCGCCCGCATCACACGGTCCTCGTCGGCCTCAGGGAGCGACCAGCTCGGCGACGGTGCTCGTACCGATGCTCTCGACCCCCGCATCCAGAACGTCGTCGCCGCGCCGAGCGGACACGCTGGCATAGCCCTCGGCGCCCGGATCTTCGTACACGTGAACGACTCGGGAGGGCAGGTCCACGAGCCAGTAGCGAGGCACGCCCGCCCGCGCGTAGGCGAGCGCCTTGCGCCGGTCCTCCGCCTGCGAGGTCACCGCGACCTCGACCACGATCAGCGCGGTGGCAGGATGCCGCTCGGGGTCGTCCTGCGGATAAGCGAGGGCGACGTCCGGCGCGGGCACCCATCCCTCGGCGAGCGCCAACGGCATCTGGACTCGGAGCAGATCGAGGCGCGAGGCGAACACGCGCATGAGCTGCTGGATCACGCGCACATGGCGCTCACCCTGCGGGCTCATGTCGATGAGCAAGCCGTCGAGCAGCTCCACCCGCAGGCCATCCAGCGCTCCCGCGTCCAACATCCGCTCGTACTCCGCCGACGACAGCCGGTGGATCCGCTCGAGCGAGGAAGGCGACGACGCCATCGGACCGAGCGTACCTCGGGCTCACCAGCCCGAGCGGGTACGCGGACTCCGTCCCCGAAGAGCGGAGCGAGGTTCATGGCGACGGTTCCGCATCTGCGAAGCTGCCGCCAGTGGATCCCGACTTCTCTGTCCGCGCGGCAGCGATCGAGCATCTCCACGCCCTCTCACGCCGCTACGACGACATGATCCCGCGCGTCGAGCTCCTCCGACGGCTGGAGGTCGCCGGGCGCAGCTATCCGCTGGTCAACCCGCAGGCGGGCATCCATCGACCCGCCGCGTTCCAGGGACCAGCCGCGCTGACGCTCGTCACCGCTGCGCCGAAGTCCAACGTCCCGCCGCCCTACGAGGACGCCTTCGACGAGCAGGAGGGCACGATCCTCTACAGCTACCGTCGAGGACCGATCGACGGGCCGGACAACCGAGCGTTGCGGGCGGCGTTTGCCGAGCAGGTCCCGCTCATCTACCTCATGGGGGTCGCTCCCTCGGTGTACGCCCTGGCCGCGCCGGTGTATGTGGTCGAGGACCGTCCGCAGGAGCGCTCGGTCCTCGTCCAGATCGGCTCGCGGGCCACGGACATGAGCCCGGCAGGATTGCGCTCGGACCCCGACGTGAGGCGCTACGCCCTTCGGGAGGTCCGCCACCGGCTCCACCAGCACCGCTTCCGTTTCCAGGTGCTCGCCGCCTACCGTCAGCGCTGCACGATCTGCACGCTACGTGAGCGCTCGCTGCTTCAGGCGGCGCACATCGTCGACGACCGCGAGGAACGGGGCATCGCCGCGGTACGCAACGGCCTCGCGCTCTGCGCGATCCACCACCTCGCCTACGACCGCCAAGTGCTCGGCATCGACCCGCGTGGCGTCGTCCACCTCGCCGCCCGCGTCCTGGAAGAGCAGGATGGTCCCATGCTCAGAGCGGGATTGCAGAGCTTCCACGGGAGGCGCATCGACCTTCCACGTCATGTCACCGACCGGCCCGATCCGGAGCTGCTCGAGCTCCGCTACGAGCGGTTCCTCGCCGCCTGAGGGCGCAGGGGCGCGCCCGAGGAGGCGGCGCGCACCGCCGCTGAGGTCGACCGCCTGCTCGCGGGTGGCCGCGTGCGAGCGGGCGACCGGCCGGAGCGTGCCCTCACCCTCGACGTCGATCAGGTAGCCGCCCTGTTTGTCAAACTTGTCGTCCCCCCTCGGCGGATGAACAACTTTGGCATATCCTCTCTTCCACCCCCGCAGCCGACGCGAAAGCCCGTTCTCGCTCTCCCGCGAGGAGTTCGCGCGCGAGTTCCCCGGCGAATCTGACGAGATCGAGTTCAAGAGCGGGGCTGGTGACCAGCCGATCCAGGACGCGGCGGTCGCGTTCTCCAACGCCCACGGCGGGATCATCATCATCGGCGTCGGGGACGACGGCACCGTTCGCGGTCGACCCCTGGATGCGGGCACGGCCGACGGCGTCCACCGCGCTCTCGCCAACGCCTACGACCTCGGGCGTTACGAGCTGCACAGCCTCGATATCGACGGGATCGGGGTCACGGTCCTCTCGATCGCCCGCCGAGAAGAGGGCTTTGCGCAAACCTCGGCGGGACGGGTCCTCGTCCGTCGCGGCACGCGGAAGGACTCGTTGTTCGGCGCTGAGCTCCAGCGCTTCATCAACGCCCGCTCGGTCACGCGCTTCGAGGCCACCGTCCTCGATTCCCCGATCAGCGCCGCCGAGCCGGAGCTGTGTGCCCAGATCGCTCGCGCACACGGTTGGCGACAGGCGACGGAGGCTCGCCTCGATGAGATCGGGCTGGCGGCGGAAGGTCACCTGACCGCGCTGGAGCGCTCTACCTGCTGGCGGACCCGGCGGCAGTTCTCGGCAAGGCGTACGTAGAGGTCTTGCGCTTCGAGAACGACGAAGGCACGGAGTACATACGACGAGAGGAGATCCGCGGGCCTCTCGACGTGCAGCTCGAGCGCACTGTCGCGCTGCTCGACGCACAACTCGGTCGTGAGCTCGTCGTCCTCGGTGTTCGGCGCTACGAGCTGGCGCGCGTTCCGGAGGTCGTGCTCCGCGAGAGCGTCGCAAACGCATTGGCTCACCGGAGCTACGAGGCGCAAGGGACACCCGTCCGCATCGAGTTGCGGCCGAGCGTGGTGCGAGTGGTTTCTCCGGGCGGCCTGCCCGAGCCGGTGACCCAGGCCAACATCCGGGAGCAGACGGCCCCACGCAACCTCGACGTGATCAAGGTCCTGCGCCGGTACGACCTGGCCGAGGACGCGGGGCGGGGCGTCGACGTCATGCAGGACACGATGCGCTTCGAGATGCTCGAGCCGCCGGAGTTCCTCGACCACCTTCGCAGCGTCGAGGTCATCCTGCCCGTGCGGAGCCCCGTCGCGCCGGTCGAGCGAGCATGGGTCCGAGAGCTCGAGCTCCGTGGCCAGCTCCAGGGCGCAGACCGACTTGTCCTCGTCTACGCGGCGCGAGGCGAAGGCCTGACGAACTCGCGCACGAGGGAGCTGCTCGGGGTCGACGCCGGTGAGGCGCGCGTGATTCTGCAGCGTCTCCGGGATCGTGAGCTGCTCGTCCAGCACGGGGAGCGGGGGGAGCTACGTACACGCTGTCGGGCGATCTGCGCCCTCCCGCGGGCCTCCAGCTGTCGCCGGTCGAGCTCGACAACCTGGTGGAGCGGCTCGCAGACAATGGTCCGATCTCCAACGCGGACGTACGGAACGCGACCGGCCTCGACCGTGTCGCGAGCCTGGGAATCCTGGACCGCCTTACTCGCAGCGGGCGCCTCGTCCGCCGGGGCGAGCGCAGAGGCACGCGGTATGAACGGCGACCGTGATGGCCTTGTCCTTGTCTTACAACCACCGGCTGCTCATGCGTAGACGATCCCGTTCTCGAGCAGCCACCAGCGTTCCCCGTGGTGAGCGAGAACGACCCACGCCTCCCAGCCGATCTGCGCGAGATCGCTCGCGCGGCGAGGGACGTCGATCGGCCCGTGGCCACCGAACCAGAGCTTCGCCGGTTCGATGCGCGCGATGGGCAGCGAGTCCTCGATCACGGTGTCGTCGTCGACGTCGAATGCCGGTGTGCGCATCGACGTCTCGGTGAGCAGGTCGGTGAGTCGCGCCGCCTGCGGCAGGTCGCGCGAGGCGTCCGCCGCCTGATCGGACGTGTCGGCGGCGGCGGCGTCGATGATTGCTCTTCCCGGCGGCGTTCGGCCCGATGAGGACCGCGAGGCGGGGCGCTCCATCTCCACGTCCTCGAGGGACTTTGAAGCCGCGGATCGCGAAGCGGCGCAGCACTCCGAGGAATCTAGCCCGGCCACGAGCGTCGAAACGCGCTCACCCAGCCTCCCCCCGGGGGCCCCCCGGGCGAGCGCTCGACGCGCGTGGTCGAGCGGGACGGCCGCGGCCAGGGCCCGGACCGACATGAGCTCCGCGCGGCGTCCTCCGTGTCGATCAAGCCAGGTTCGGCATGATCGGGTCTTGCCGTGACGGACAGCTCACTCCCCGCCTACAACAACCCGCCGGTCGTCGAGATCGTGGCAGCAGCCCAATTCGCGCCCCTGCCGGTGTTCGGTCTGGCCGAGATCGTGACGCTGGGCCGGACGTTCGAAGGGTGGCGCGTCGTGGACGCGCCACCGGCGATCCCCCCCATGGTCGAGCTCACACCCGGGCAGCCGAGCGCGACGGCCATGGGATTCAGCTTCGGGCAGCCGCCACTGCGACTCGTCCTCACGGCCGGAGAGGGCGCCTGGACCGCCCAGCTCCAGCAGGACCGCGTGGCCGTCCATGAGCACAGGATCACCGCGCGACCGTCCTTCGCGCGCGTCGAGCCCCGGCTCCGCGAGGTGGCTCGCCTTGCGAGCGAGGCACTCGATCGGGAGGTCCTCGGCGCCGAGCACCCCGCCGAGTACGTCGAGCTCGTCTACGACAATCGGATCCCCGCCGCCGACGGCGGCTGGTCGACCTTCCGCGACCTGCACCGAGTGCTTCAGGTGGTCGCACCCACGCCCGCCGATCCCCCGTACGACCAGGTGGAGCAGCTCACGGTCGCGTTCTCCGAGGTCCTCCAGGAGAACGGGGAGTTCGTGGGCCGGTTGCGCGTGATCGCCGAGCCCCTCTTCGATGAGGCGGGAGAGCCACTTCTCCACCTGCGCATCGTCAGCCGCAGGCTCGTAGGAGGCGGGACGGTGGAGGACGTGCTCGCGGCATGCCACGTGGACATCGTCGAGGGGTTCACGGCGGTGACGACGAATACCATGCACGAGGTGTGGGAGCGCCAGCGTTGAGCGTCGTCTCGCGCGACATCACGACAGCCGAGCGGCGGCACGAGCTCTCCCCGGGCATCACCTGGGTGGGAGAGGGTCCAGGCGACCCTGCCGACGCGGCCGAGCCGCGCTTCGTCGAGTTGGAGCGCCTCGAGCCCGACTGGGACGGCTACGGCGCTCAGTCCATCGACGCGCGGGCGCTCCGGGGCGCGCGGGCAGTGCTCGGTCATCCCGCCTTTCGCGATCTGCCTGCCCCCGAGGTCTTTCCCCTGCCGAGTGGTGGGGTGCAGCTCGAATGGGCGGCAGGGCCGCTTGAGCTCGAGCTCGAGGTCGAGCCCGGCGGAGCCACGGCGGTCTTCGTGTGCGACGAGGAGGGAACGCACTATCGGTTCGACGGGGTGCTGCCCGGCGACGAGCAACGCCTCCAGCTCGCCCTGGCTCGACTCGCCGCCCATCGTTGAGCGGCCACGACGTCGAGGAGGTCGAGGACGGCGATGCGCTGCTCAGGCGCGTCCCGAACCAGCCGAGCATGGTCACCCGCAAGGGAGGGACGTTGCGGCCAAGCAGCGGGGCGTTCCAGCCCACTCGGGCCGACGACGGTGTCTCGGTCGACGTGCGGCGACTCCTGCCCGATCCCAGCGACCCCGAGGGCACCCTGCGGGGCCGGCTCGACTACGGTCTCGTCGAGCTGCTCGCGCGAGTGCCGCGCGAACACGCGCTGGACGTGCACCACACGCCACAGGCGGAGAACCCGGCGCACGCCGACATCATCGGCTGGAGGAAGTCCCCCAGAGAAGTCCAGAAACGCAAGCAGCGGGAGCTGGCCCGGAGCTGCGTGTGGGTCCGAGAGCCGGCGGCGGAGGGCGCGGACGGGGACTCGACACCACCATGAAGACACGCTCCGGGCGGATCTGATCTGAGCGGAGCGACCTGTGTCAGGATGCGGGGCGCCGCGCCGACTGAAGCGCTGACGCCCTATGCCCCCTGATCTCTTCACCGCGCTCACTCCGCGTCCCGACGTGCTCGCGGGCGACCTCGGCGAGGAGATCTTCGCCGCCAACCTCGACGAGGTGGCGGCGGGCACCGCGCCCGCGGTCTACGGCGATCCCCAGCGGTTCTTCGCCTCCACCCACGCCTCGAGGGGGCTGCGGGAGCTACTCGACCAGGTCTTTGGCCGGCTCTCCGGCGTGCGCCCCGACAACGCGTCAGTCCTGCGCCTGGAGACCAACCTCGGCGGCGGCAAGACCCACAACCTCATCGGGCTGCTCCATACCGCCCGCGGGCTCGCGCCCGAGCACGCAGCCGAGTTCATGGACCCGGCCCTCCTCCCTGCCGAGCCGGTGCAGGCCATCGGCGTCTTCGTCGGCACCTCCTCGGGCGCGACCGACTTCCCCGTCCGCGACGGCATCAAGCCTCGCACGATCTGGGGACACCTCGCGCTCCAGCTCGGGGGCGCGGCCGCCTACGCGCACATCCGCGAGGACGACGAGCACCTCTCCGCACGGCCCCCAGCCGACGCGGGGTCCGAGGCCGGCGACGAGCTGGTCGACCGAGCACGCGTAGGTCCCGGTGTGCTGGCCGTGGCCGAGCCGCCACAGCATCCGTTTGACGGCGTAGACGCTGGTCTCGAGGCGATCGTCCCCGGCGGTCCGCCGACCGCGCTGGCGGCGTGCCTGCTGCACGCGGGCGATGACGACGTCGCGGCCGGGCTCCGCCGGGATCGGCGCGCGGCTGACGGGGTACCAGACGCGCCCCTCGCCGGGTCGTTGACCACGTGAGCGAGCGCGGTCGGCATGCTCCTGGGCGGGCACGTCGCCGACCTAAACGGGCCGTGTGCAGCGAAACTAGAGTGGGATTCGGCTCGCTGAGAGGTGGGAACCGGCTCTCGGGAGGGTGGGACTTCCCTCACGATGGGCGTAGTCCGCTGCTGCCGGCTGAGGGTGGCGCTTCGCTCACGATCGGCTCGATCCCCGTCCGTCGCTCGACAGTGGGATTTCGCTCACGATGGCCCGTAGTAGCGCGCATCTGCACGCGGCCAAGGGGGGACGTGGCGGCCCGTCGGGATCGCCGATGGCTGGTGGCGGACAGGCAGCGCAGCCAAACGTCGTGGTCGCCTGGTGGGAGGGTGGGATTTCGCTCACGATCGGCTCGATCCCGGTCCGTCGCTCGACAGTGGGATTTCGCTCACGATCGGCGTGCTTCGCGGTCGGCGGCTGAGGGTGGCCGTTCGCTCACGATGGGGTGCTAGAAAAGTCGGCGCGCTCGCACAGTGGGATTCCGCTCCTCAGAGGGTGGGACTTCGCTCACCATCGGCGAGAGGCGCGCGGATAGCGATCCGGCTCGTCGTCTAGCGTGGCGGCTCATGTCCTCGATGACTGGGCGTCAGCGGTCTCTCGTGCCGATTGCGAATGGGGGCCTTGAAGGCTGGATGGACGACGACGCGGCGACCGCGGCCGGCCAGCTGTTCGGCTCGGGCCCATGCGGCGTGCTGGTGATCGACGCGCGCGAGCTGTTGTCGTCGACGGCTCGCGTCGTCGGCGCGCAGCTGGGCGAGCTGCACTTCCGCGCGTGGATGGCGCTGGTCACGCTGCACGTCGCTCATGGCCTGCCGGAGGACGGGAGGGCGACGAGCACGCTCGGCGAGCTAGGCCGTCTGGTCTGGGGTAGTGGGCGCGCCCGCTCAGGCAAGGACACGTACGCACTGCTTGACGTGCTGCACGACCTACGCGACGCGAAGTTCACGGTGCCCGGCTATGACATGGTCAACCAGCGTCCCGCAGCGGGCGTCTCGGACACCAGCCTGCTGATCAATCTCCATGTCGACGAAACGATCCTTAACGGCTACGGCGCGCGCAAGCAACGTCGAGAACTTGGCCGGGGACAGCGCGCCGAGACCGCGGCCGGTCGTGCGGCCGGGCAGTTCGACGGGGCTGTGCTGTCGCGCGCCGCATTCGGCAAGGAGCTGGGGGGCAAGGGTCGCGGAACGCTGGCGTGGCGCATGCATCCTGACTACACGCAGCGCCTGGGCGACATGGAGCTGCGACGCTTTGACTGGACCAAGGCGCAGGCGATGCGCGGGGTTGCGCTGACGCTGTGGATGGGGTTCACGTCACCGCGGATGCCTTACCGGCCCGTTTTCGAGGCAGAGAACGTGGAGCTCGTCGAGATCCCGCTGACCGAGCACTGCCACGCGCTCGGCGTGCGTGCCAGCACCGATGCGGCGCGCCGGCGGACGTTCAACGAAGCGGGCGACCGCGTGTGCGCCGCGGACAAGTCCTTTGAGGCGTTCGAAGCACATGGCGGCCGCGGCCGCGACAGCTTCCTGCGTGTTGTGCGTAAGCGGCCGACCCAGTCGATGCTGGTCCGCCCGGCGTCGACGACACGGGAACAGCTCACACTCGCGCGGTAGACACGCGCGGGGCGGCCGTTAGTCGCGGCCAGTGCCGCGGTCGGGCTCGACTCGCCGGCGCGGTGGTCGCGCCGCCGGCGTGGGTGGCCGTGCGGCGTCGGCGGCGCGTGCCGTGCGGTAGGTCTCGCCATCGAGTAGCGCCGTTACGCACGCGGCGCGGTGTTCGACGAGCCCGGGCGCGCCGGTGGGCTCGGTGACGCGGTAGGCGGCGTAGTCGCGTACGGCGTGGTGGCGCTCGGCGACCTCGCGCGCCACGCCGGCGCAGATCGACTCCTGGGGGTGGTTGTCGGTTCCCGGGTCCAGGCGCGTGAGGATCCCGGCACTGTTGTCGGCGACCCACACCCCGCCCTCGCCCACGTCCACGGCGGTGGGGCCGGGCGCGACGCGCGCGCG
>JAABUL010001182.1_pt1 | contig 51078 bp, 48 predicted proteins | sample 5559151 | NCBI WGS metagenome assembly JAABUL01 (sample SAMN10711876, study PRJNA513368) | rock metagenome | isolation source: Antarctica rocks | place: Antarctica: Victoria Land, Pudding Butte sud
GGAGGAGCTAGAGATGACGTAACCACCACAATACATATGGTGACTACATACAGCACGTGTATTCACTTGTCACCACACCATCACCATATGGCTATTATTCACCACACCACACCACATCCCCGCACTGCCATGGGCAAGGGCGTCGCACTCACCGAGGGTCGCAAGAACTGCCAGCTGAACATCGATCTGCTGTATCCCGCTGGCTTCCAGTACTCAGTGTTCTCCGCCGATTATCGCGGCTATGTCGCTATCGACAAGGGGGTCACTGGAATCCAGAAGAGCACGTACTACTTCTCTGGCCAAACGGCTCAGGTATTTTCCCACCGCCAGACGGACCCTCAGCTGTGATTGTGAGGCTGACACATTCTTCTAGTCATCAACCCAGACAACTTGGACAGGGCCATTGAGCAAGGACTACCTCATTCACGACGAGGCCGTCAGTGTCTCCGCAGTCCTATCGCCGTGCGGAGCTGAGGGTCTGCTGAACATCAACTCCCAAGTGCGCTTGTCGGGTGCTTCCGGCTTGAACGGCCTGTTGACCACGGATAGCGTGGACACCAAATTCACCCAAGTCCTCTACCTGAACTGGCAAAAATGCTAGATTGGTTGGCGTGACCTCAGAGAGATGGAACAGTACTGCGCTGGCAGGGCTCCTTGAGTGGCGGAGAAATCCTGAACTGGGAGAAGCGGTTGTTAGCTGTCGAAGGAGCAGACGATGGGGCGTGATTACGCAGATGACAGTCTTTACTGCGCGCGTTCGTATGATGAGCACTGATTTGACGGTCTTTTCCGGGTTCTCATGGTTGCGCACTTACCTTTGACCATTCGCGCTACTCGTTTCCTACACGTGCTTTCAACTGCGTTTGCGGCACCTCTAACAATGCTGTCGTCCGTAACAATGCGAGCTGGAAGCACGCTCAAATAGATCAGCAAGGAGGTTTTGCTGTGTTGTCAAGCTTGTAGTCAAATACGACTGCCACTTTCGGAGCTTTGCATTCACCAAGAATGAACTAGCGTTTTCTTCGCCTCGATTCTCTACTTCAACTTCATGGGTTAGGAGTTCTTAACCCTCAACAACTGGGTCGCGTCACTTCTGGGGACAGCATAAGGATTGCCACTGACAATTCTGCAACAGAAAATGACAAAGAGAAGAGAGGGATCTGAGTTCCCACCAACGTTCCGGGCTCAGGTACCAGACCAATCTACCTTTCACACAACAATTCGAGCATATTCACCACCCGTAAAACAGCCGCTACAACAGCCATTCACGAAGGACGAGGCAGTATGGGCGGAAGGTCCCGATTACCTGGTGAACTCACCATCTTGGCACCATATGAAAGAGCCGATGGCCATGAGTCCCATCAGCGGCACGGCTGTCAAAACAGCTGGCAGTCGACGCATCGAGGCGGCCCCAGCCTGCAATTGCACCATCACTACTCCGTGGGTGCGATGGAGTGGCCTCAAGCTACCATTGGTGCATGTCCAGTACGATGTGAGAACAGCACCCGGTATCTGCGACGCGTTCGTGGAGATGGTGAGCGTACTGTCTTCCATCTTGTCAGTCCCTGGCACCTGAGGCAGGACCCTGGCGTTTCTCTTGCCACGAGTTACATGGCAACTGCCGGTCTGCTACTGTGCGATGCTGCAGTGGGGAGAAAGGGTTTGAAATCAACGAAGGACTGGAAATGCAATTGTGTCCAAGCATGCTGCACGTAGACTGTATTTGTTCTTCGCGCTTAGCATACTTCTACAAGCTGTAGATTTTGGTGCATTACCAGTGACTATCCCAGCAGCAACAGTGACGGCCACACTTCATGTTGGAGAGCGAAGCCAGCCAGCTGAAACACCTGAGCCTCTACTCTCTGATATGCAATCGGACAGTATATCATGCCAGAACAGCCATGGGAACGATACGCTGTGGAGGAGATCGTGCCTGCCTCACTCTACTCTAACTGTTGTCTTGGCGTGCTTCTGGAGGAAGGAGCGTCTGTTGGGCAGGCAAGTGGGCTGGCGTAGGTCCGAGCACCCCTTTCCTTCCTCAAGCTTCTCTCTTCTGCTTCCTTCTTTTCTTCTCTCTCTTCAACACTGTGAAATCCCGAGATCGGACCATCCTGTTGTGCATTTCGAAGCTTCCAATAACAAAGATGGGTAACACAGCGTCAGCAATCATCATTCTGGGTACTGTGGGTACCTTGTTGGGCGTGGTCCTCGGACTTTACGCCTACCTCAACCCACGCCCTTACACGTCCATTAAGTCGGACCCCACCCACGAAAAAGTGCCCCTGAAGATTACTGTTGTCCTCAGCGAACAAGACCGCGAGGCCTTCAAGCAGCTTCGCAATGAAGTGATAAGGATTCGACAGCTGGGTGAAGATCACTCCAGGTTGCTAAATCAATTGGCCATACAGATCAAAGAGCAAGGTTCTGCCGAGTTCACCGTCAAGCGCAACCCTCTCCCGAGAGGCCATGTTGCGATTTGACTGATATGTCCGCCAAACAGGTCCTCCCGCTGTAATGGCGAAGGATCCCTCTGCCTGTAAAGGGTAGGGGTGCTGTCTCAGGCTGCGGTGGGGTAGCCTGGGGCAGTACGCCAGCGATGAGCATGCACTTCTACGCAGTGCTGGCGACCAGTAGCCACTGCAGGTGGTGAAGCTAAGACATGCTCTCTTCCCTCCTCGCCGTCCACAGCCCCAATCAGATACCCAGTCTCAATCAAACCATCTTCGTGATTCGCCACAGTCGTCGTTTTCGTCATGTCCAGTGCCAGATGTACCTGCCGGTGGTGTATGGGCGGGCGGAAGACAGGTGCATGCATTGTACACATTTGTCGCCTTGCACTTACCAGCAGCTGTTGTAGCCCGCACGATAAGTCGTTCACTCGCGTCAGAGGACAATTGACTGTGCCGTAGCATTCCGCCAGAAGCTCATGCATTGTTGTAAGAAGACTATTTACCCAACACCAGACATTTCTCAGTTTCCATTTCCAGGCTTGACAATCAGTCCACAGGTGCGACCCACAGGCTTTGATACCCGTCTAACGGCTTTAGCCTTCTTCGATATTCGCCATCGAGAAATATCGAGGCGTTCTCGCGCGTCAACGTCTCCGTGGGAGTGCCCGCGGCAAGGTCAAAGTACTGCGCAACACCATTGTCCCGATCAGCTGCCTTGAAGACAGGGTTGGATGCTCTTGAATCATAGAGATGTCTCCGCCAAGCAGAGTCCGTGGGAGACTCTCCGTGGCCTAAGTTGAGCCACTTGGTGAGAACGAAGGCCATGCCGGATCCGAAGGGAAATAGCTCAATCTGAAACTCAACAAGGCATGCTGTACATAGTAGCAAGGAATGACACATTGGACATCCTGGTTCCGGGTGATGGTGTCGCAGTTTGCATTCGAGTAGACTCGCCGAGGGAAGAATGTGGTTGCTGTGCGAGCAAACACTGAGTTGCCCGACGCTTTCCATGTCCAAGAGGCTGCGATCATTGAACACGATCCATTGTTGAACACGCAGATAGAGGGTGTCCATTATGACGCTTGCTTCAATGGACAGCAAAGTCGCAGCTTGACGTGTGGGTTTCGCTTGGACCTCCTTAGTGGACAAACGACTGAGTGCAATCCCGTACTTGCTTCCGTGTCGGTGTCTCAACATGGCAAGCTGGACGTGCTGAAACGTGAGCCTATACAGCTTCTCCAGTCTGTGCGTGGTGAAGCAGTCAATTGGTAGGTCGGTAATGCTGGCGTTGGTAACACACCGAGGATGTGCATATGGGTACGGGTGGTCGTAGCGCGGGAGTCCAACGTTGATAACCAGGTGCAGATGAGAGCAGGTATGGCAGAAGAAGTACTTCGGATGGTCTTTGGAAAGGGCAAGCAGGAATTCCTGACGGGAATCGATGTTCTTCCGATTCAAACTGAGCTCGGGCCAGACCGATGGACTCATGGTAGAGCAGAGGGAATGGTTGACAAGCGACAAGCATCCTGCTTCGTTGGTATTGAGATAATTGACAATATGATCAAGTAGCTCGTTCGGTAGGCTGAGAAGACCTGCTGGTGTTGGAAGTTGATGTTCATCTCCTTGTGAACGGTTCGGACCGCTCTGTCCTGCCTCGACGACCCAGCGCAGACCTTGCAAGGCGCGAGTGATCAATGCGTTCATTCTTGAGCGCAGTAGAGCCCGTACGCGCAGCGCGCTGAAAAATGTTCCGTGGTAGGCTTGGTAGAATGACTCAGTACGAAAAAAACACGAGACGTGTGGACTTGGGTTCTTACCTTATCTGCATGTGATGCAAATGTTGCCTTTGATATCCAGGACACATTGAAGGGCAAATGTAATACGATACGTCGCATCCATCTTGTGGGAGAGTTCGTCGCTGTGGCCAGTCTATATCTCTGCCGTGATTCACGCGGCAGCATCCGCCAACAATGTCTTAACGTCTTCTTGCTGGGAAGTTCCAAGATGTGCTTACGCAGGAAAATGCATCGCTACTGCTGGACGATGCCTATCGAACGAGGTTGCAGCCGCTGCGGTACCGCAATAACATGTGGGCTGCGCAGAGCGACTGGCGAGATGGAATATCATGATCAGGAATTTAGAATGAGTTATGCATTATCGCTACTACCTTAGTCATGAACCTCGTAAAGGTCAAACACGCTTCCACGCCCGCTTCAACATCCGAGAGACGGCTCCAAAGCGCCGGGCTTCAGAACAGTCCGCGAGTTCCAACAACGGTACAGCAAAGCCGGAACGCTCAAAATTCGACACGCCAGTACACAAAATCGGGTATCGATCATCGCCGCGGCACCGTTCCAGTCTCCTGCCTCATATCAGCTCGGTCGTCCCTACGCCCACCGCCTTGATTAGGCTGCGGCTTGTACGCAGGCTGTGGTTGCTGGGGCTGCTGCACTCGTGGCCCATCGCGCGAACGATCTCGCGAACCGCCTCGGTACTCGTCGTCGCTCCACTCCTCGAACGCAGTCGCAGGCGGTGGGTCGTTGGGCGCGAAGATGCCGGACGCACGGTTCTTGCGCCTCTTCTCCCTGTCCACACCGACCATGTCGCGCTCGTCTCGTGCAGGCTTGTACTTCTTGTCCAACGTAACCTCCAGCAGCCTCAAATTCTTGGTATTGCACTTGAACGCCGCGTCCGCAAGATCGCCGATGAATGGGACCAACCCCACAACGAAGTCGATGGCGATATTGAGCATCATGCGCATCTTGACGCTCTGGTCTAGCCCTCCTTCGACTTGGCAGCATTTCTTGAACACCAATAGCGCCAGGAAGACACCGACAGCGTCTCCGAAGGCCGGGATGATGCCGATGACTGCTTCCCAACCGAACCGAATGCCCAGGAAATTAAACAAGCACATGTCGAGGCGGTAGGCCTTGCGGCGGACGCTGGCGAGGATGTCGGCATCGTGTTGAGGGATGTATGAGGGGATCTGCTTCTTGATCTTCTTGGGTTTGCTGCCAGGTTTGCGTGGGTCTTCGACGTAGGCGAAGTAAGGGTCCTGCAAGAGCATGTCAGTCAGAGCTGTGTGGACATAATGACTTGTTGGATACTCACTTGACCGCTCTCTGGGTTCTTGGACTTGTACTTATCCATCTCCTTCTTCAGCATCTTGTTCGCCGCATATTTCCCGATTGCAGCAGCCATGATGAATTATCGATTATGTATTGTCGTAAAGGTGTGATTGATGTGGTCGTAAGGTGGTCGTAATGTGGTGACGGGTTGTAATGGCCTATATATGGCCTCGTGACGGCCTGGATATCTCTGGTATGCCGATAATAGCACTGTCGCGACGACTGGTATGCGGCTTCTAGCGCGGGATCGACTTGAAACAAGTTTCGCAGTTGACGCGCTTCTGTTCTCAAATGGCCAAACAATGCTTCTGACAACTGGTGGATGAGGTCGAGAAGTAGCCGCGACGGGGCAAAGGCGTTTTAAGCGGCCTGCAGATTGGGTTTGCTTCCAAGGGCGAGACCCATGCCGCCAGATTCTTGATTGTTGCCATTGTCAATCAGGCGATCGAAGTTCCTAAACGTCACGACTGCGCCACTATCAGTGGCGTCGACATCTCCATCTCCACCTCCTCGGTAGTGTCGGTCCGCTCCTTAGGGCCTCCTTAGCTCGGTGATCAGCTGTCGTCTTCATGTGCGTGGAGCCCTCGGAGCTCAGAGCAGATCCGCGATTGTCGACGGCAGTGCATGTTGAGGAGAACCATCTGGAACCACATTCACTATCAGGACTCGCTTAGATCGGACTCCACTTTGATATTGACAACTCGAACGATCTGCTGCGCTGTCATTATTAGGGGGTGACACCGAAGCTAGGCCACCATCTGGGGTCCGCTGTAACACTCGGTCGAGGAAGCCTTCGACACGGATAGCAAGAGGAGGCTATTGAGAAGGTCGTTAAGACTCAATCCATATAGAGGGGCAATATGCCGGGATGGGTCCGGCGTGCTGGCTTGCTGCTGCTGCAGCTTGCGACAGCTGTGAGCGCGGTGGAAATGAGCTTGGTATGTCTTGGAGATACACTTCTAGCCTGGTGGTGGATACTGATATGCGTGCAGAGCCAGAAAGATTCCAATAGACAAGTATGCTCCGGCATGTACTCGCGGAAATCGTGGGGCGGCAGTATGGACCCGTTCATACTTACCAAATTCATCAAGCCGAAGGACGCCAACAAGCAGGATGACCCCTTGGTAAGCTTCGTCATATTCGAGTGGCAGGACAATGACTTGATAGGAGTACCTGCAGAAGGACAAGGAGGTGTGGTCAGTTCAACCTTAATTGCTTGGAAGCTGTACGCGACTGACCGCAACAACAGCGATCATATATTTGCGACCAAGAAGCACAGAAAGCTGGACACTGTAGCAAGCTTGGATCCTTCATACTCTCCGACAACGCCACCGAAGTGTCGAAGTCACAAATCATATCCGAGGCGATCCACCTCAACGATCCGCCAGCCGTCAGCTACTCCGTGAAAAAGACTGGCTACTACTGCGTAGGCACATTCGCATTCAGCGACAAGGGCTATCAGGGCGTTGTCGAATTTCGAAATGCATATGGCGAGCTTGCAGCAGCTCAGATCGCTAAATTACCCTTCTACGCCGCTATCACCGTCGTCTATGCATTCGTTGCCATTGGCTGGGGCGCATTGTACTACCTCCACCGACACGACATACTAGCCGTCCAGAACTACATCACCGCCATCCTGGTCTTCCTAGTCGTCGAGATGTTCATGACCTGGCTCTTCTACGACTTCCAAAACCGACACGGACTCAATGTGGGCGCCAAAGCGCTCCTCATCGTCGTCTCGATCCTAAGCGCAGCACGCAACAGCTTCTCCTTCTTCCTCCTACTCATCGTCTGCATGGGCTACGGCGTCGTCAAACCAACTCTTGGTAAGACCATGATCTACGTGCGATGGCTTGCTGGGGCCCACTTCGTCTTCGGCGTCGTCTACGCCGTCGCCTCCCTATCCGTCACCCCTGAGAATGCCGGGCCGCTCGTCCTGCTTGTCGTCCTTCCTCTCGCCGCCACACTCACCGCCTTCTACATTTGGACTCTCAACTCACTTAATCTCACCACCAAGGACTTACAAGAACGCAAGCAGACTGTCAAAGCCGGCATGTATCGGAAACTCTGGTACTGCATCCTGACTAGCATTGTCGTCATCTTCATCTTCTTCTTCGTCAACAGCTGGATCTTCGCTGGCCAGAGCGACGAAGACTTTGTGCCCAACCACTGGAAGAGCAGATGGTTCATCCTTGATGGATGGCTCAACCTGATCTACTTTTTCGACGTCGCGTTTGTGGCATATGTTTGGAGACCTTCTGCGAATAACAGGCGGTTCGCTATGTCTGATGAGGTACAGTTCCTTCACTCCCCACCACTAAGTCACTCCATCCTTCGAACTAACACATCTGCAACAGATCGCTCAAGACGACGACGGCTTCGAAATCGCCTCCATCCGCTCCTCCATGGACCTCGACGACGACCTCGAAGCCGCCAGCACCATGAAGCAGCAAGATCCACCTGCTTACGACCCACCTGCGCGAAGCGGCGCCAATCGGGATGCGTCACCATTACCTGCGCCAGTGCCGCAAAAGCCGATGGCGTCCATGCCGCGGGAAAGTCTGGATGGGGAGACCATCTTCGCGGTGGGAGAGGATAGAGATAGTGACGAGGATGGCAGCGATGACAATAGCGAGAGGAGAGGGATGATGAGTCGAAAGAGGGATTAGGAGTTCCTCGGCAGCCTCGTCTCGGAAATGTTTGGATAGCGACCTGGTAGACTTCCTGAGGTGTACTGTTGCATTATGTGCATGAATATCTGCTGTGCTATCTTCTATCCCTCCTTGCATCGACATGTTGATGATCCAGATGTAGTGAGGTCGCTCGAGGGTGGAGGATGAGAAGGCCAGTGATGCTAGCACCGAACATTTTGGCAACGCTCCCGCCTCTTCAAGGAATCTCACAGCCTAGTTTTCCACCCACGGCAACGTCCGAATACATCCATAACACAACCGACTCCTCGCCGGCGCCTCCTCACCCAACGGCATCTCGCATAGCTCACATCGCTCCTCCGCCTCCCTAACCTCAGGTGCCTGCAACTTCCCCGTCGTACGAACCACATTCGCCACAATTGATGGATACTCCCGCTCCACCGACTCAAAGTACTGCCGCATCAGATCGTCGATACTCGTGTTCTTCGTGCTTACGGCTGGTTTCGCCACGTCTCGGACGATGAGCTCTATAAGTGGTGGTTCGACGAGCGAGGAGAAGGCGATAATCTCTTTGGTCAGGAGCTCGCGCATGGGGTAGAAGTACTGAATCCCATGAGGCGATGAGGTGTCCGAGACGAGCCAGGGGATGGAGGCGCCGCGGCCTTTGGCGGTTTCGGCAAGGGTGACTTCGGCGAGGCGGGTTGTGCTGTGGGCCCAGAGTATAGATTCGCAACCGTGAATTTTGGCGAAGGTGGTGATGAGGCGGCGGCGGAGGATTTGGAGGGTATCGGTGCGGGAGGTGGCGGAGGTGAGGAAGGAGAGTAACTCGTTCATGCTTAGAGGAGGTGTTGAGGACTCTTGATTTTCATGCTCGGCTTCTTGCTTGAACATAGATGTGATACCCTCCATGGATGTGACTTCTGCTAAGGAGGACAGAGAATAGGTATGCTCGGGGAATCGCTCTTTGACTGTGTCAAGTTGCATTCTACTTGCATTATCGTCGGAGTTGAATCCTTCGTCCACATGGAGAACATGGAGTTTGTAGCCGCTCCTCCCCGTCCTCTCTACTTGGCCTTTCATGTGCTCGCTGAGTAGGTACAATAGGGTAGTCGAGCATGCTCCGAAGGACAGTGGAAGCAAAAGTACCCTCTCCTGTCCAGGATCGGAGTGCTTGACACGGAAGCTATCCATCCGCTTGACGACTTTGGTCTGTACATATTTGCAGAAGCATGGATGACACAGCGGCTCACTGCGCACTGTGATGGCAGGCTCGTTAATCTGGCATCGACGGCAGAGAGTACTATCTTTTGGTGCAGCTGGCTTTCTGCCGGGCATCGTGGGCACGCCGAAGTGTCTTGTGAGTACTGGTCAACAGACAATTGACGGAAAGTGAATCTCTCGGCCTCAGAAAGCTGTCAACAATTCATGTGCTTGTATCGGGATGTCACCGGGTAAAAAGTGAAGATTCGAAGTGAGCTTGGGGCGTGGCGTTTTACGGCGGACTGAGGCGACCCAAAAGGACATGGAATTAAAAGTGAATGTAATTGGCTCCACAACGTAAGGATTATATGCTATAAGTCACCGGCGTGATACTAGATCAAAAGGAGTAGTAGAGTGCCTATTGTATAGCGATAACTAGTGTCTATTCTATAAGAGGTAGCTACATACGTCGTCGTAATCTATATAAGGTGGTAACAAAAAGACTACAATCACTATAATGTGGAACGGGTAAGCTAGGCCTAATTTAAATTAAGGTTACGGCTAATCACGGGTGGCTGACGCTAGACAAGCAAACCCTAGTCGCGTCTGCCAATTTTGTACAAAGCTACAAGTTAGCCTTTTACTTGTCTAGCGTCCGCCACCCGTAATTAGCCGTAACCTTAATTTAAATTTTACCCCTTCCGCATTGTAGGGATTACAGTCTTTTTGTCACCACCCTATAACTCGTGAAGATGAGATGGAATTTGCACGTACGTGTTCACCTCGCCTTACTTCGCCTATATTACTAAATCCGGACTAGTCAATTACGACTAAAGGAGCGTTGTACAGACTATTCGCATTACGTAGTTACAAAAAAAAGAACTCTAAGTGGTGCCGTCGACGCTACCGTGCTAGCAAAGCTATTTTAATTCCATGTCCTTTTGGGTCGCCTCAGTCCGCCGTACGTTTCGATATTCTTGGCGCTCTTGGTGTGGTGAATCCGACTTCCTTTCTCCTCTTGTTGTGTCGCGTTCACAGAGGCTGATCAAGACACTGCGCTTTTCATGATGTGTAGAACTTGCAGTACTGGCGTGACAACCCACCACACAGCCATGCAATCGTTGGCACAAGAGAAGAGCGGGCAAATCGCCGCCAATGCTTCATACCTTGAAGAAGCCGGGGACTGCCGGCAAGAAATGTCCGCCGAGCAGCAACTAGGTTCGAATCTCTACCGATACCTTAGACTTTTCCAATCCAGTGGCGTACGATAAGGACTCTTGCATCTTCAGTCTCGTTCCTGTTCATTCGTTACACCTTACAAGAGCAGGCGGGAGGGCAAGAACCACCCCGAATCCCAACAGCTTAACCGTCCAGCCGTCCGGGCATCTTTGCACGTTGACCTTCAACTCAGATCGTCACCACCTTGGCGCCACTTGGCTGACCGTGGCATTCTCTCATTCTTCGCTGAAGCATTCGCTTTTCCACTCCAACCATACTCCGCCAACTTTGGCCTTCTGGAGCGGCGACTGGGCGCACTCACTGACCTGCATGCATCAACGGACGACACACCCTACCCTCGACCGAAATACCGCCGCGGAGACGTATGATCAACGACTGAAGCAGTCGCCAACCTGAAGAAGAAGACAAGACGAGTTGTACAGACAAAAGCTTTTGTTGGCGGACATCTGGGGAGGGCCCAGTGACTAGGCAAAATGGCGTGGGAACATCTTTCGATCAACAAGCCGCATTTGGTGTATCTGATTCTTGGAGGCTTTACGACACTGTTTATGCTGTGTTCGTCTGTGATCAAGGAAAAGCTTTACATCGGCGAGGCGACAGTAGCGACGATATGTGGCATAATATTCGGTCCCCATGGCGCGGATCTCATCAACCCCAACACATGGGGTAACACGGACCAGATCACCCTGGAGTTTTCGCGAATTGTGCTGGTCGTTCAATGCTTCGCCGTGGGCGTCGAATTACCGAAGCACTACATGGAGAAGCACTGGCGGTCGGTGACGTTCCTTCTGGTTCCGGTCATGACATTCGGCTGGCTGGTTACAAGTCTGTTCATCTGGGCAGTGTTTTACCAGTGGGCCAGCTGGCTGGACTGTCTTTGCATCGCCGCCTGCGTTACCGCAACGGACCCTGTCCTTGCATCTTCGGTCGTGGGTAAAGGCAAGTTCGCAAAGCGTGTCCCGAAGCATTTGAGGGATTTGCTTTCCTGCGAATCCGGCTGCAACGACGGCATGGCGTTCCCGTTCATCTACTTGGCGATCTACATTATACGATACAAGCATGAGCCAGCTCATGTGGCACTACATTGGTTCTGCTACACGATTCTCTACGAGTGTCTCTTTGGAGCAGTCTACGGCGTAGTCATCGGCTATATTGCACGACGGCTGATCCGTGCCGCACACGAAAAAGACTGGATCGACAGAGAGTCTTTCCTGGTGTTCTACTTCGTGTTGGCCTTGTTCTGCGCCGGATCTGGATCATTACTAGGCATGGACGATTTGCTCGTCGGCTTCGCGTGCGGTGTTGGCTTCAGTAACGATGGCTGGTTCACGGAGAAGACTGAGGAATCTCATGTCTCTAACGTTATCGATTTGCTTATCAACTTGGCATTCTTTGTATACTTTGGCACCATCATTCCTTGGGATCAATACAACGCTGCTGTCCTTGGTCTGGACGTTTGGAGACTGGTGGTTATCGCAATTCTGGTTCTATTCTTCCGTCGCATCCCGATCATGATGGCGCTCAAACCCATCATACCTGACATTAAGACGTGGCGAGAAGCACTCTTCGCGGGACACTTTGGGCCTATTGGAGTCGGCGCAATCTTCGTGGCTATACTGGCCAGAGCGGAGCTGGAGGTCGAATCAACTACGCCACTTGCAGTCTTACCACCACCAGGATTCCCACATCGCAACGTCATAGAGCTGATATGGCCGATTACCACTTTCCTGGTGATAACGTCCATCTTGGTCCACGGCTCCTCGATCGCGGTGTTCACTCTCGGCAAGCATATCAATACCCTCACCTTGACGATGTCCTACTCGAAAGCGGTGGACGAACCGAACTGGATGGAGCGTCTACCTAGGATCCAGTCTCGCTCGAAGAGCTCAGCGTCTGCCAGATCAGAGACCGATCTCGAATATGACAACGAGAAAGGCCCGCTTCCACCGGGTATGCTTCCAGCCGTTGGACGTGGTGCTTTCCTGCGGCGGCAGAAGGAAGACGACAACCCAAGTCGCACTGGAAGCAGGTCGAACAGCAGACACAGATCCAAGCAGAGCAAGAACTGGGACAATGGTCGAGGACCTGGCGGTCCCATCAGCGAATCTGCAATCAAGCCTCAGCCGAGACAATCGACCCCGGAGGAAGAGCAGCATCCTAGTAGGAGTGATTCGGAGACTTTGGCCATCAAGAGTGATCCTGCTTCTGATGAAGGCAAGGATCCTGATAAAGCGCGAAGGACCGAGGCAGGTGAGATCTACGAAGAAGGCGACAACACGGTGTATGAGGATGAGGATGGCAATGTTCTTGCTGTGGAGCACACCCAAGAAGGTGAATCGCCAGAAAAACGTGTAGCGGATGAGGAACGGGAAGGCAGACGCCTCATGCACAAGTCGGGCGCTGACAAGAGTCGCCGTGGTGTCGCGAAGCCTGAGTATCAGGAAGACCAGGGCGGAGAAGAACTGATGGACCGCGTGAGATCGCTTACATCGAATGAAGAAGCTCAGGAGGAGAAGGATCAGGTCGAGGAGAAGCCTGCGGCTGCACCTGAGCGGCCCGGCAAACGCTGGCGAGAAGGCATGATGAAGATGAGCACCCGTGGATTCCTTGGCCCGCGCAAGGACGAGGACAAGCCGGCGGCTGAGCCTGCGACTGAGAAGAAGCATGGTCCTGCTCGTGCGTATCAATTCGGCAATACTATCATCGTTGAGGACGAAGATGGTGAGGTCATCAAGAAGTACGATATTCCTGCGCCAGAGCGGAAGCAAAGTGTTGCTGGTGGACCCCAGAAGACGACTCGACAGAGGCTGCAGTCGATGGGCATGATGCTGGGAATGGGTGAGCGAGAGAAGAGGATCCAAGCAGACAACGCTGGTGAGATTGCCGGTCCCAGCGAGCCAGCTGAGCCCACCGACAACAAGCCTGTTGGGTCGGGTCCCGATGACGACGAGAACCTGCGCTTCACGATCACCACTGGCGGCAGGCGAATGAGCAAAGCCGATTTTATCGACGCCATCCGTGACTTGGACCCGAAAAGGCGAGTGCAAATGGTGGAGAACAGCAATGCTCCAGAGAACGTCAAGCGCGAAGCTCGGAAAGAAGCTCGTGAGCAGGCTGTGCCTCTGCGTCGCGGTACCTCAGGCAACGTCCCTGTAGTCAACGAGGAGGCTGAAGAAGGTGATGAGAATACGGCCGCGCTCAAGCAAGTCGACACCCACGAATCGAACAACGATCTCCACCTCGTTGACTCCGAGAACCAACAAGTACCCTTCCACGACGTCTCGCGCGAGCTGCGAAACTACTCCATGGGCCAGTCCTCAGGCGAGACAGCAGCTGAGCGCCGCCGACGCGTAGCCCTCCAACAGCAGACTTCTGGTGACTCGGACTCCGAAGACGACGGCACCGATCGCGTACCGCCGAAACCTTATGCGAGCTCCTCGGGTACCCACCAGGCCAGCGACGTCGGCGAAACAGCTGCCGAACGCCGGAGACGAGAAGGTGCGCTGGGTTTGAGGTCGCCGGACGAAAGCAGTGATAGCGAGGACGACAACGCGCCGAGACAGCTGCCGCAGGAGCAGGCGCAGAACGTGCGATTCGCGGATCAGGCTGAGCCGTCGAGGCCAGCGAGGCAGAGTACATTGAAGTGGGGGAAGGACAAGGGGCGGTAGATTTCAGTATAGAAGTTGGCCGCAAGACGTGTATACGAATGCATACGGAGCTCTGCACCAAAAGTCTTTGGGCGAACCGTGCGCAGGTGAACGGGAGCTATTTTATAGCGTCGATATGGCCTTCAAAACATGAACAAAGGCTTTAGTTGACCCGGTTCAAAGCTAGGATAGTTGTCTAGTCAACTCCCTTAACATACAGCTGTCGAATTGATTAAGATCGGGAGCGCTAATATATAGCTACCGCCACTGCCGCCGCCCTGCGCGCATAGGCCACCCAAGGACTTTTGGTGCGGAGCTTCGTATGGGGGGTGTAGAGTGTTGCTGATGTAGCGAGGCGCTTGAGTGGGAATGTTTGGGTTGCGTGTAGATACTTGTATGTGTTCAAACGCTTTTGATCGACTCGGTCTCGAACTCCATCTACTCCGTAAGGCCCTGCGTACAGATATGCAAACAACCCATTCTTCGCCTCTTCGCCATGTCGCCTTTTGAGTTTAGCTTGACAGAACGGGCCGAGACGGGCCGAGCTATCCGGAACTCTGCGACAGCATGCTTCCTCTTCGCTTCACTTCATCCTTCTCACTATAACACCACAAGCCGCCAGCCGAGTCGCGTACATCAGGGCACCCGCCTTCTTCCCTTCTTGTCCAGCATCTCCTTTGTGCTTTCCTTGCCTCTGTCAGGCGTGTCAGCGGTCTCTGTGCGTTGCTTACCTCACCATCAGGCACCGCAAATATCCTCCATCTCGAGTCCAACCACCGTTCTACCCACCCCAAGGAACCACCGTAAAGCACGCGTACGAGCTTCTCCTTCCTCGCACCGCAGGAGTCACCTATATCGCACTGCTACTGAAGCGGTCCGGCAAAAGCTAAGGCTCTACAAGCTCATCTCTTTGTGCGCTCAGCTTGCTTTCGCCAAGGCTTCCCAGCAGTCCTGATTCTCGTCGCAACATCAGCGAGCAGGCCCTTTTCGCGTTACTTTCCGGCACCTTTCAGTACTCAGTAACTCTCCTACTCTCTTCCCTTCGTCATCAGCAACAATGGCCGAGTCGACCACCGCACCGGGTTCGACCCTCCCTCCACCATCCACGACGGGCGCCGCTCCGGGGCAGGCCAGCTACGAGAATGGCTCTCAGAGTCATATGCCGCCGCCGCTCAACATCCCGCAGAACAACAGCACCATTGGCGCGGGTGCCGATTTCATGTCTCCGATGAGCGTTATCCGACGCATGGCCCCAGAACCTAACAAGAGGGCGCTGTATGTTGGTGGGCTTGATCCGAGAGTCACGGAGGACGTGTTGAAGCAGATCTTTGAGACGACGGGTCACGTGCAGAACGTAAAGATCATTCCAGACAAGAACGTGAGTACAACCCTTCCGCACAAGCCACATGACCCTGCGAGCAACGGCACTGTTGTTGGCACTCGTGATAGAGGTCATGCGCTTCCCTTTGTCATCAGCTGTATGACTACAGGACTGAGGCCCACTGCACACACCAACCACAAACAACACAATCATAACCATGGCACTAACGATGGCATCACCACAGTTCCAGTCCAAAGGCTACAATTACGGCTTTATCGAGTACGACGACCCACAGAGCGCGGAGCGTGCTTTACAGACGCTGAACGGTAGGCGTGTGCACCAGCAGGAGATTCGTGTCAATTGGGCCTATCAGTCCAGCAACACTTCCAAGGAGGACACCTCGAACCACTTCCACATCTTCGTCGGCGATCTTTCCAACGAGGTCAACGATGAAGTGCTCATGCAGGCATTCTCTGCCTTCGGTACCGTCTCTGAAGCACGTGTTATGTGGGACATGAAGACTGGTCGCTCCCGCGGGTACGGATTCGTCGCCTACCGCGACCGTGGAGAAGCAGAGAAAGCGCTCAGCTCCATGGACGGCGAGTGGCTCGGATCGCGTGCTATCAGGTGCAACTGGGCGAACCAGAAAGGACAGCCTTCCTACACCCAACAGCAAGCTATGGCACAGATGGGCATGACACCGACCACCCCGTACGGCCACCACAGCTTCCCAACCCAGGGTGCTCAGTCCTTTGAGATGGTCCTCGGTCAGACGCCACAGTGGCAAACCACGGTCTACGTCGGCAATCTCACCCCGTACACGACGCAGAACGATCTCGTGCCGCTCTTCCAAAACTTCGGCTACGTCACCGAGACTCGCTTCCAAGCTGATCGCGGCTTCGCCTTCGTCAAGATGGATACTCACGAGAACGCCGCCATGTCCATCTGCCAGCTCAGCGGATATCAGGTTAACGGCCGTCCGCTCAAGTGCAGTTGGGGCAAGGATCGTCCTCCGACTGGCGGGCTCGAAGGCTACTCGCCTGCCACCGCAGCACCAATGAGTGCTTACCCAGCCACACCGCAAGCCTTCTTCCCGCAGTACGGTCAGCCGGGTGTGATGTCTCCGCATGGTAAGCAGTCACTATAATCCTCATATATTATATATACTAACCTTTTATCAGTCGCCACCCCAGCCGCCCAGTTCCAGCACCCGACTCCAGGCAGCTTTCAGCCACCAAACATGACCCCACAAGCCATGCACCCACCACCAGGTACCTGGCCAGGCCAGCAAGGCCTCACGCCTCAGAGCGCTGGTGGCTTCCACCCGGGTCAGCCGTTCGTGGGTCAGCCGTTCGTGGGTCAGCCAGCTCCACCGGCTGGGTTCGGCATGGGTCGTGGCTACGGTGGCTATCAGGGCTAGGTGTCCGAGGTCAACTCCCGCAGCTCCCTTCGAACTGCAGCATGACCACGACGGGTCACGGTTTGTATGAGCGTGTGTGGTGTCGGGCTCGATGTTGCTCTCTCCCTCTCCGGTTGTTTTGTCGAGCTGATCACGAGTTCTTCTTGCTTGGATATATACCCTTGCAAAGAGGCATGTGTGTGGGTTCGATCATGAAGGATTAATGATGGGTGTTTTGTTCAGCGATGTGGTGGGTTCTCAACTCATCTGTACGATGTGCAGGCTTGAGAGGGACTTACTGTCGTGTTTTCTTGCTTGATGTCAGAAGCGATGGTATGAATGGACAGAATGGCACGGTCTATAGTTCTGTTTGAATGGATGTTGTTTGACACGATTGCCTTGCCACGCCATTCTTGAAGGGGTCGCGATTTCGAAACATCGCCTAATTATACTGGATGATGGTCTCGTGTGTCGAGCACGAAAAATAGTGCATCTGTGGTTATTTGATCAAATAATGATTGAACAACCGTTTTTGACGACGGGGCCAAGAGAAACGTCCTAGATAGCTCACATGTTATAAGCGCGACAAAGGACAGGTCTATTCCAATTACGTCTCGTCGAAGACTCCATATTGTGCCCAGACGAATGACAGGTTGTTTTTGTGTGCCTTCCCGATTGGGGGATTTCGCCAACATTGACCCTAACCCTAACTACACACGCTGCTTTGGATTGATTTTGGATTGATACATCCCGTCGGCGAGACACCGTTGCTGGGTTAATGGGACAATGACCGACGAGTGCAAAGAGTCTATACCACGAGTCGCGAGCAATGTTGTTCATTCTCTGCCAGTGGTGTTCATCACGGAAGCAACGACAGTTAGCTACCAGCTCCTTCCTAGATCAGCGCCCGTCATCGTGAGCTGAGCGAGAGATAAGCCAGCTATATGCTCCTTCGTATTCCCTACTCATAAACGATCTCCTCGTCCACCTCCATACTCGACCCCGGCGTGCCAGCATCGACCTCCGTCACCGATCTCGACGCATCGTCCCGTGAGAGCTGCGCGACTTTCGACCACTCTTCTCCACCAGTAGCGAGAACTGCCTGATAGTCCAATCCCTTGCCGAACCATCTCTCCTTCCTCGTGCTAGCTCGCTGACTACCCTCCAACGCACTTCTTGCTGCGCGTGTTCTGCGTGCGTTCTTGGACTCGCGGCCACTGCTTAGTAGACCATTGAGGCGTTCGCGCTGCTCGGCGAGCGAGAGGTCGAAGGAGACGATAGAGCGGACGTACGGGGCGAGGTCGATAGCAATGGGAGCGAGAGGGCCATCGAAAGTGGAGGTCGTGAAGCTCGATCCTAGAGAGGAGAAGGACTCGGACGGGGTGGCGATCGGGTCGAAGCAGGCGAAAGCGCGGCGGTTTAGTGTTGGCTGAGCAGGAGGAGGCCCGGTGACATTGGTGCTATGTATATGCGATGGGACGCTAGTCGTGCTGCTAACCATGCCGGCGTTGCGATATGTGTATAGTGCAGATGTGGCTGCGAGGTCGTGTCGAAGATCGGCGTGGTTGACTTCTAGATCCGTTTGTAGCAGCTGTAGGCCATCAATGTAGTGCAAGCGAGCTTTTTCGGGCATCGCCTTTTGTGTCGTGTCGAGAGCCGGCGTAGCAATATCGCCACAGTACACGTCAGCTGCACTCAAGTTGCTTGCCAAGGACGCGAATCTCTCGAGCGTAGGCAACGAATCCAGTTTCGACGTGTCCATATCGCGCCATCTGGAGAAGTGGTCTGTGTCGCAATCGGCCTCGTATCGTGAAGAGACCTGACGATCATAGTATGTACCGGCACTGACGACCCGCAGTCTACGTCCTTGCTCATCAAGATCCGAGCCAGGCGGATAGCGTTGGTATATCCAGCTAAGCCCGCCTTTGGGATCGCCAACACCCATCTGAGACCAGAAGTCGAGCTCGGCAATGCTGGCCCTGAGATCACGCCGCTTGGAGGCATAGAGCGAGACTATAGCTTCCCGCTTAACGAGATGACCTTCCGCTGCAGCCATCAGCAGTAGATAGTCGACTGCAAGATCGACTGGTGGTGGCTCGAAACGAAGTATGGCATAAAGCGTCATCAACTGCAAAGGCACCATGTCCTCATCGTTGCAAGTCATGACGAAAGGCCGTCTCGAGGTCGCCATGAGCTTCACTACTGTTGTCCAGAAGTCTTTGTCTTCTTTGAACAGGACGTCTACCTCCTCGAGCAGGATTAGAGATTGCTGCTGATCTTTCGCTGGTTTCTTGATCGCTTGCTGCAATGCTTTGAAGGCCTCCGCTTGGGCCACTGCAGGCTGCTTCTTTGGTTTTGGTTGTTTGGCGTTTGCTTTGGGCTTGAAGAAAGCGCTCATCTTGCCCTGTCGGCCACTAGCCAAGTCACGCTGGAACGCTTCTTCATTTACACTCGGCTCTTCCGTTGACGATGTCTCGCCAGGCTCAACACCATGATGCTTGACCAGATGATTTTCAGTCATGTCGCCGACTCTCTCCATCACGTCCTTGCCGCTGCGCCGCTCGGCAGAACTGATCTCGAAGATTTTGAAATCGAGTTCCTTTGCGACGGCGTGTGCGGCAGCGGTCTTTCCACAACCGTGTGGTCCACTTAGTAGCACCGCGTTGCTGAGCTTGACGCCATTGGCGGCAACTTGTACGAGTGATTTCAGAGACTTGACATCCTTGAGATTGCTGACAGCGTTTTCAGGGTCAGTGAGCTCGTCCATGTCATGCACATCCTCATCGCTATCGACCAAGAAATCGTCAAGATCATCGGACCTTCGTTTTCGCTTCTTCTTCGGCTTGGTCTCAAGCTTCATTGTTTTTGGCTCGATCCTATTGCCACTATCTACCGCAGAGATTGTGAGTGATGTGAGCCATTCCTTCAGCAATGACATCTCCTTGCCCGGTTGAAGTACTTCGACCGCGGTGGAGGGCGCATGTTTCTGGGTCCAGCTGTGATTCTCTCCTCGAACTTCGTCGAAGGCAGTGAGAGACTGTGGAATAGTCTTGAACAGCTTTTGTAGAGCTGGATGAGGGGTATGCTGCGAATATGTCGATAGCTCGTCCTGATCACCATCTCCTGGTGGTGTCCGAAGCTCAGTCGCGACACGCCTTGCCAGCTCATCTCCAGGTACGAGGAGCCTCTCAGGCACCTTCAGAGACGGATGGGGTTCGCGGAAGCCGTCTCTTCTGAGTCGTCCCTCGTCTTCAGGTACAAGCTGTGAGGAGAAACGCGATAGAATTGACTCGTTCGCTGGAAGTGATCTTCTTCTTGCTTTCCGTTTACGGTTGCGTGCCTCAACTACGACAGGCCGGGTCATCGAATGGCGCAATTCATCCTCTCCAAGCCCTCTGACATGTGCTGACTCCCTGTCCGGCCAAGCAGGCTCCTTGGCACCTGGATGCTTCATCACAAGGCGGTCCTTTAGCAGAGCTGACGTCCAGATATCGTGGACCTCCGGTACGGCTTTCGATCGATCATCACGCATAGCCTGCCTTCTAAGCTTCCCAGGGGTGGCCGCCGTAGCCTTGCGCGGAGACTCTTGCTTGAGCGGAGGAGCCTTTCCCTCAGGCTTGCCTCCTACGAAGAATGGATGCGTAGATTTTGCAGGCTGTTGCTTCCGAGATGCATGTTTCTTCTTTGGTGTGCATTTGAAGTCTGTGACATGGCGCTCTGCTCCGCTCATAATGCGATCGATTGTTCCGCCGAGTTCTCCATCTGTCGCGTACTTGATGACTACCAGCAAGTGTTCATCCAAAGTTGCTTCCTTCGACTTCCGCGGACGACCTCGACGTCTTGGTTGCTCTGGCACCTCCTCATCCGCAAGTTGTTTCGACACTGGCGAGCTGAATTTGCCACTAGTATTCAGTCTAAGCATCTTCTTCGGCGGTGACTTCGGCAGCTCGTTCGCAGCATTCAGAACCTCATTTGGTAGAGGTGACGAGACCGGTATAACGACTTGGGGTGAAGCATATCTTCGAGGCGCTGGAGCTCGCTTCGTAGGGGTCTTCGGGTCCTCTTGCCCTCTGACCTCGACGAACTCATCCTCACTGGTCCGTCGTCTTTTGTTCACATCGTGATGTGCTGATTCAGCCGAGTCCGCCGTGTCTTCACCCAATGTCTGTTCTGACTTGGGATTCACTAGACCCTGCAGTGTCTTCTGTGTCTTCCCAGCAGCATCACGTGAGGTCCTCGGTTTCCGCTTCTTCTTGACTACAGGTTCTATGACTGCTGCCTCAGGGGCTGCAGCCTGCTCACCAGCATACTCGTCGCTGGACGTGGTTCCATTCGTGGTCTGCTGCTGTAGTCTCGCGAAGAATGGATGCAGCGTCATACCGTCGCCGTTCATGGCCGGTTGGACAGCCAGTGTTGCCATTCAGCGTCTAGTAGCATTGCTGGAGTCCAGGTAGCCGTGGCAGCGGACGTTTGTTGAGGAGTTGCAAAGTATCTTGAACCACTTTCAGATGAAGTCATTCACAACGCGACTCTGAGACGCGTTGGAGGCAGGTCGGCCGAGGCGGAGATAAGATCCGCAACTGCATCTAATCGGCCTTCAAAGAACTTTCGGACCCTCGGAAGAAGATCGAGGATATTTCAGAGCACATCTCGAGCGGCACGCGACGATGTCAGACGCCATGTTCGAGGCGCCTTACACAATTGCGGCGCTGCCGAAACCGCTAGACGCAACACATGGTCGCACAAGAAGTGCGCCGGTGTACGGCATTCGGGACTTGAAGAAGAGGAAGAGACATGAGGTCGTGGTTGCAGTCGATGGGGAGAGCGTGAACATATACAACGTACATACGACCCGGAATGCGCACCGAGTCACTATGGCTGACCCAGCGCACAGATTCAGAGCCAACGGCTCGTCACATCCTACGCCTTGCCGCCGCAGACATATTCATGTTACCCGCCATGTTCGATCTATGTTCGCGGATCTGGAACCTCACAACCGCAGAGGAGTACGTATCTGGTAGTGAAGAGTAGTGCTGGCGACTCGAAGCGGCGTCTTGTCAGCTTTACCGAGAATGTACGACGAAAGAATCATGTCGCGGAGAAAATTGTGGCGCCTCAAAGGAAAGAGTGCTCGTTGAATGATGGCGATATTGTCGGGCTGGAAGTGGTTGCATCTTTGTCAGGACGGCCGATGACTATCGCCGTTAGCTATATTTCCGGCCAGACCATGTTTGTGTCGCCTGATCTGCAGCGAGCGGACAACCTGCAACAACCTGATCTGGACGGTTCTGCGGATTACGAAGTAGAACATGCCGCCATTATGGATGTCGAGACCGCAAAGAAGGGCGTGCTGAGGAGCAGAGAAGATGTTGTGGGTTTACTGGATTCTGCGGCATCAAACGACATGCTGCTTTGCCACATTGTGCGCGCCACCAATGGCCAGAGGCACTTCCGACTTTACAAAGTCAAGCTACCAGATCAACGGCTGCAGACTGTCAAGAGTGCGGCGAGCCTCATCCTTGATGTCAGCCTTCCCGGACCGCCGAAGCAGAGTACCAAGCATGCACAATATGAACTACACTCGGAATCGGGCACCCTCTACCAGCTACTCAGTGGCGGGCTTCGCACTTTCGACCTCACTGGCACCAGCCCCACGCTTGTTGCAACATTCGGCAGTCACGCGTACAAAGTGTTTAGCTTCATCCGGATATCTTCGACGTTGGCTATGACTGCTTCGCACAACAAAGTATCCTTATACGAAACAGATTACGGGTCATTGTATGGCTCAATGTCTTTTTCAGCATTCACTGGCGGCGATGCTTCGAGTCGTAAGCGGAAGCGGGAGGAGGGCGCAGAGAGGGAAGAAAACACGGTCTCGCTTGAGCAGCTCTGCTCGCTGTCCGAAGCTGGACCTATCGTTGGTCTAAAGGGCCATGACCTTGTGGTGGTACAACTCAGCGAAGCTCTCAAAATCAACAAGGGTGCTAGATCGAAAGGCACGCGGCTTGTCGATGTTGTTTCCGGGAACGCAGTGCAGAGTTCGCACCAGGACAAGATGCGTGGTTCGAAGCGGAAGAAGTGGACTGAGTGGACTGCACTGGTGGATCGACTTATTGAAAGCGACGATATCGAAGGGCTCGAGAACTTGGTCGCTAACGATCCCGAGATGGGTCTTCAGAGGAGCGGTAAACCTGCTTCACAGAAGGAGAGCAGAATTCAACTCACCAACGGTGACAAACAAGCGTACGAAGAACTGTGGCCGTTGCCGGAGACTTTCGAGCCCGCCAGTCTCGACCAGCAGAGATGCTTGTATGTCTTGAGCAAGGTGTTTGGTCCTTGCGAGTCTGGCATTGACATTCGGATCCTCTCTCTGAAGCTGCTAGAGTGGCTCGCCCTCGCTGGTTTCCTCTCCGCTAAGCACATACGGAGTGCCTGGAACGAGACAGGGAGCGTTGATTCGCTTGCCGAAACAAACACCGCACAGCCCGGCTCTATTTTCTCGGCGATCCAACCCTTCGACGAGGACTTCCAGCTGGCAGACGATCTCTTGTCTCTTCCGGTCCACTGGGAGATCGAGGAAATTGTCGAAGCGCTCCGCTCTATCATGCAGTCTTTTGACGAGATCGCAGATGTGGAAGACGCGCCATTAGCATTACCACCCGTGCCACAACAGACAGGTGGCGATGTGCCCATGATTAACGGCGATGTGGTCAAAGACAATGCGATCAATGGCGATGCAGTACACGGCGATATGACAAACGGCGATGCGGACTCTCACCTCGAGTTCGAGTCGAAGGCAGCCGAGCAGGAGCTCGACCACGCAGTAGCTGCTCTATCAACTGGGCTTGAGGTTCGAAGCAGTGTCCTGCAAGCTATATTTTCGCGACTTCTGGCTTTCGACCAGCGCACAATCACTTCAAGGTTGCGTGACATGATGTCACACCGGGAGCTCATCTTCTTCATCCAGATATTACGTGTGGAGCTCGCAGATGGCGGATGGACGTCTCGGTACATTGGCACAGGCGAGGACGAGCACCAAGAAGAGCCGCAAGGCATGGTCAACGCAATGGAAGGTGCTGAAGAGGGCGGGCCAAGCAACGAAGCTCTTCGAACTATCGGCGACCTCCTTAACTGCGCTGTTGATGCTATCGGCACTAGTGGGTGGCTCGTCGGGCTTAGCAGTAATACTGTCTCTGCTCAAGAGCTGCTCGCTAGTCTGAGAGCGGAAGTGAGCGCCGGATTGGAGGGCTGCTATGAGGCAGACACGCTTGGGACGACTTTGGGCGAGATCGAGCGTTTTGCTGCGCAAACTATGGAGCAGCAACAACCCGGGTCCGGCAAATTCGAACTTGTGGACGTTGATACCGAGGACGTTGAAACGTTGCTGCCTATGGGTGGTAGAGCATACCCTGCCGTGGTAGATGGAAAGGGGAAGGGTGCGATTAAGAGCAAGATTGCTCTCGCGCAGGAGCAGAGGAGGAAGGTTGGAAAGTACTCGTTCGATAGGATACGGATATGAATGCCATGAGTATTCAAAAGAAGTTGCTGCTCACCGACTCCATACAAGCCTTCTCGACCGTGATCGGCGGTATCACGGAGATACAGATCTCATGTCCGATGAGCGGCTGATATATATGCTGGGCTCGACTTCCTGTATTCGGCATGAGCTCCTGAAGTTGGAGAAGCCGGGGTTTTCGATCAAGCTGGGCTGCTTTTGTTCCTCTTCCAACAGAATCAAAGCCTTAAGTCCTGACCGACAATTCAGCAACAAGAGCTCCTGACCGACTGGGCTATATTGAAGGTCAGAAAACATACCAGCCTCACGAATCATGGCCGCCACCGCCGACAAAACCAAACCATACATCCCACTCGCTGGTTCAGCAAACGACGGCTTTTCCAAAGAAGACTCGGCCACAGCAACCTGCTTCTGCGGCGCCGTCCAACTCGCCTTCCCGACCTCAGGTCCAGGCCTCATGGGCACGTTCGTTTGTCACTGCGTGGACTGTCGCAAGATCACCGCGTCGATGTTTGCGTCGAACTTCAATATCGCCGATGACTACTTGACCCACATCCATGGCCGCGAGAATCTCACAGCGTACGGCCAGTCGAAGACTACGGCGTCTGAGAAGATGATGACGAACCACTTCTGCTCGACATGCGGTACTTTAATGTATAGGATCCCGGAGGCGTATCCTGGGAGGCATATATTGCGGATTGGGACTGTGGATGATTTTAGCTTGCATGAGACGAAGCTCAGGCCGCAGAAGGAGATTTATGTCAAGGATCGGTGTGGGTGGGTGAGCGCTATTGAGGGCGTGGAGCAGCGTTGAAGTCGAGGGAGGATGGTGTTGTCGAATGGATGGTAGAAATGACTGCAGCTACGCTCCTGCCTCCTCCCTCCTTCTCATGCGCTACTCCGAATACAGTGAAATATGGCTGTGTCGATAGTGCGGTTATGCCCTGCGAGCATCGTTATCGCCAGGTTATCGCTATGGCCAGGCTGGGCTCCCGTCGCTCGCAATGCAGCCGTACATGACCGCAGCTACAACAGATCGTTACTTTTGCCTAAGAAACAGTCTTAGTGATAGAGCCTTGCAGGTGGTGAAATGTCTTTGGCGCTCGTGTCCTGTTGGAGAGCACCATCATCCTGCTGAGCACGGCCTTGTACACTCAAGCTACTGAGCATGGTTGCTGCCGGTGTAAGAGGGGAGCTTCATTGTTGTTGCTCGAGGCTGAGCTTCGTGCATTCAGACGTGGGATGGGGTGCAGACCATCGCCCGACGGGTCTACTGATGAAGTAGTCGATAGGCACGTCGTTGCCTACCTTTCACATTACAAGTGTCTTGTGAGACCGAATAATAGTACGCGAAAGACAGCTGTGGATGAAGGAGACGCTACTTGTGCTCGTTGTGCACGTCCCATCTCTTGCCCCCAAACTCCGCCACATGGCCGATCCACTATCCATCGCTGCCAGCGCCATCGCCGTGGCCACTTTGGCCGCGCAAGTTACGACGACACTTTCCAAATTAAGGACATTGTATGAGCTTCCTGGCCGTCTCCAAGCCCTTCACAACGAGGTGACGGACCTCGAAGTCGTCCTTCGTCAAATTGGGTTGATCGTGAAGGAGAGGGATTTGCCCTACAAGAAAAGTCGCCATGGAGCTTTGCAGAATACTCTGCAACGTGGCAATACTAAGCTAGTGGAGCTCAATGCTGTGATTCAGCGACTGGAGAAGTCATGCGTTGGTGGTGGGAAGCGATATCTGTTCCGCGCGAAGGCATGGTGGTTAGAGCAGCCACGGCTTCAGGCCTTGCAAGAAGAACTGCGCACGATCAAGGCGACGCCTAACGTTATGCCTGGGGCTACTCATTCGTGAGTCATTATATGTATTCTGTGCGCTCGTATGCGATACACTGACACTCTCATGTGAAGGCAAGATATGATGCGAGTCCAGCTCGATCTTCAAAGTGTGTCAATGATCACCTTGGAAGTTTCCGAGAAGCAGACGTTGCAACGTGACGATATCACTCAGACTGTCCAGCATACCCAACAACGTGTAGAGGAGCGACTGGATGCCTTGGAGCACATGCTCCGGGCACAATTCATGAGGCTGCAACACGTCCCCTCAGATCGGCATACCACGCTTCCTGTCAAAGCCAATGGCATTAGCATACGGGCAAGACAATATACCGGGGTGCTGTGCGAAAAACACTGCAAATGTAGTTGCCATCTGTCTCAAGAACTCCACACGCCAGGACTCTTAAGCCCCGTGATCGGTCAGCTGTTTGTAGGATATGCAGGACTTCCAGGCTCGCAAAATTGCGACGATGGGCGATGCAAAAGACGTCAGGCTCCGTTCATCAGCGTTGATTACTGGTTCCCTCTGTGGTTCTTGGCCCACATTATCCGCTTCATCCTTGCATATCAGCCTTTCGCAGGTCCTCAGGTCCAGTTGAGAAGTTTAAGGCGGATTCCGGACTCAGCACAAGCCATTGAGTTCGCTTTGAGCGGCAATATTGAAGGAATCAAAAGTCTTCTCATCAACGGTCTTGCATCGCTAGACGACGTTAGCACTACACGGAAGTATACAATGTTGATGGCAAGTCAGCTTCGAGGGCCCCGTCTCGACTACTAGGCTAACTATTAGCGAAGTGGGCAACATTCGCGCAACAATTCGATACATGCAAGTTCTTGCTAGACGCGGGAGCCGACCCTGAAATGGAGCCTTACGAGTAGGCCACCTTAGTCGAAGTAGGATATTGCACTGACTTGTGATGCTTAGTGATCCCTCTGCACGATCCACCGGTAGAATCTGGGACTTTTTCCTACGGGGCAAGATCAAGGACTCCGGATCAACAAACAGTAAGGCGTCTACTCGATCGGAGTGACTATGTCGACGAACACGATTTCCCGCTCGTCCATAGGATAGTCCTCGAGATGTCGTTCCAATCGTTGGATGAAGAATTGAAGGACAATCCATACGCTGTGTTTAACACCGATGGTGAAGGTCGCACAGCGTTATTTTGGGCAGCAGCTCGAGGTAAAGAGCTTGCATTGAAGACCCTGCTTCGCCACGGTGCTGATCCGTGCGTAATGGATAAGAACGGGGCGACACCTCTTTATGTTGCCGCGGAATGCGCAGAAGCCTCAGCTGTGCGATGTGTCCGCATTCTGCTGGAAGCCGGCGGTATGCCAGACCCTATCGCACCAGAGGGCGTACCACGTCGGAGTCCGCCCCTTCTATGCGCTGCCTGTCACTCAAGAGATCCGCTAGTGGTCAGAACGCTGCTTGACTTTGGGGCCAATGTGAACGCCAGAGGTCCCGATGGCGAGACCCCGTTGCTTGCGACAGCACGGTCGAAGAAGCTACCCCATACTCTGTTACTTATGGAGTACGGTGCCGACTTGGACGCACACTCAAATGATGGCAAGACGGCCTTGACGAGAGCGACCGTACACAACAACTATCCCGTTCTGCAGATCTTACTGGACCTTTGGTACATGTACAGTGCCTGTCCACGCCTCGCTGCGCCCAACCTGTTAGGTGTGATAGCTGAGTATGCGGACGTTGAGACTATGCGCATCTTCGCAAGCTCGGAGCATCTAAGGCTGCGCGGCGACCGCTCGTATATGCTGGCGGCAATGGCATCAGACCAAGTACGACGTCGGCCGGATACATCCGAGGAACTAATCACGGCCCTCGACGAGCTGTTATATTCATTTGGACTCGAGCAGACCGAGACCAACTCAGACCAAGCGCTTGAAAAGGGGCTCGTTGAGAATGGTCGCGGTACCGGGAGTCTAAGCGATCCGGATGAAATTGAGGTTTTTCAAGACGCTATTGAGAAAATCGTCCTTTAAGACTAGGTTGTTTTCTTGCAAGATTGGGGAGAATTTCATGAATGGATGGTAATGAGCCTATTAGCCGGGCAGTGCTGCAAGCCTTTCGGAGGTACTGTACAAGTGCTGGAACTTCGTGTTTGGTCGGAGGGCAACATGAGTGGCAGTGTCCCCCGTCAAACCGCTTTCACCAGCTCGTCTTCATCGGATCGGATTTCTGAATGAAGCTACAAGACGGATCCTGTTGCGGTGTCGATTGGTCAGCGATTGCACCGAGTCGGCTTCGCCGACAATGCCAGTCCATGTGGCCAGTTGAGTACTTCCGCCAAGCAAGAACCCATCCAGCAACCTGACTTAAATTCCTGTTTATAGCTGTCTTATATTGACGACAGGCCCGCGATACCGAAACCGTGCCACACTCATGTAGTACACTATAGAGCCAACAAGTGTAAATCCATATATCGCGCAGCCCCAATTCATCTCCGTAGCCGTCGGATTCGGGTTGGGCGGGAAGAACTGCAAACACCAGATAACAGCCAGGAAAGTAAGAGCGAGAACATTGACAGCGCCGCCGAGCGCGTGGTTCAGGCGAAAAGGGGATGGTGGGAGGGAGCGAGGATCGGTGAGACGGCGGTATAGAACGCGTGTATGTCCGAGAGAGTCAGTGGAGGTTTCCACGACCATCGCCCGGGCTGGACTCAGTGGAGATACATATGCTGTAGCTGGTCAAAAGGCCCGACACGCATAACAAGACCAACATAGTGTACGCCACCGTATTACCTATGGCGATCAAGTTGAGTACGACTGAGAAGAGTCCTGTAACGATCATGGCGTTCAGTGGTCTGCATGCGCACCGTTAGCAGAGTACATAGAAAGATGATGATTGCTCGACTTTACATGTCCCATCCCGGCCTCACTTTCGCAAGCCAAGCGCTGAACGGCGGTCCGCCATCACGAGCGAAGGACCACAAAAGTCTAGAAGCTGCTGTTGCTCCATTTACGGAGCATGCAACGACCAGGACTAGCACCACGACTCCAAAGACCATCGTCACTGCTCTTGAGTGCGTCGCATTGAGTATGACGGCGAGGTACGGCTGTCCGATTGACGAGCCGAGGACAGCGTCTATGTCGCCCAGGCAGAAGACAAGGGTCACTGCAAAGATGGTACACCGTCAGTAGCTTCCCCTGTGGCAGCCGCAACTTGCGCTAGACGTACCAACCACGCATAGAGAGAGGATGTAGTTGCTGATCGCTGTGACAACCATTGACCGAGGAAGGACGTAAGCTGCATCTCTGATCTCTTCACCAAGATGAACGCTCGAGTCGGCGTTGACGAAGCAGTTCACAGGTCCGGTAACCCCAGTAAGAAAAGCCAAACTCGCAGAAGGCCACCCAGTGCCGTCGAAGCTGGTGAAAACGTCGTGGGCGGATCCGCGATCTGCTGTGGCCCTAATGAGCATGAAGGGTTGAATCAGTGACGTTCTACAGCTACCTCGAGCTATATCGAGAGGCTTCTTTACCATAGTACGGAAACGAATGCAATGAAGCCGAGGACGTGAAGTATAGTGAGGACAAGCTCAATGACGGGCAGCTTGCGGAAGATGATCGTGTTCGTCAGAATGACCAGCAGCAAGATAGAAAGTGGGAGTAGGGAGGTCTGCCAAAGGGCAGGTACAAAGATAGGATGGGCCAAGTTCATGAGTGCGGTGACCTGTTGAGCTGAAGCCTAAGTAATTGAATTGAGGTTAGCATCGACTGCGAGGCTGTGATTTGACAGGACAGTCACGTGCATAGCAGGTCGCCGCCAGACCGGTCTGCCAGCCCAGCGAACTGAAGATCCCTGTGAAGTATGATAGGCTTTTTGGCTGGAGCGGGGGGCAAACTCAGAGGTCCTTTCGAGGCGTTAGAGTGTGCATCACACTTCCCTTTTGCTGCGTACCATTGATATTGCCCAGCTGCCTAGAAATTGTCGGTTACTATCAGCGATGACATGGGCGTCCATCTTACCCGCAGATACGCACCGTAGGGGCCATGCTTGCCATCTCCGCGAAGCCTGCTCGTACTATTAGGCTTGAGCCATTTCATATTCGAAGGTGCCTACGTGGACTTACTCAAAGTGACGAAGAGCATGCCGAACACGGTGAAAATCAGTTCCCAGATGCTGCCTGCCTTACCTCCGTTCTTCAACGTGACCACTATGTTGCTATGCGTGCGGTCAGAGCAACATGAAAGTTGGAGTAGGCTTACGCAGGTTGACTCACATTACAGCGAATTCCCAAGAGCATGCCATGATCACCGCCCACCCAGTAATGCTCCAGAATTGGAACTGGCGACGAAGCTCCTGCTTCCTGCCCATCCGCAGCATGTCCTGACGGTCCGCTACAGTGCCCAGCTTCGTCAACACATCACCTTCGGACACGTCCACGTCCGGGACCTCGTTGACATTGGGGTTTGGCAAGGCATCTTTCATCTTCGGGCTAGTATCTCGTGTCAATCTCATCTTGAGGATGGCGTAGGTGGAATGCTGTGTACTGAATTGTAGCAGTGTTGCGATACCAGAGCGAGCTCGATGTTGACCGGAGCAGAAAGGCCACCAGCTACTCGATCGGGGTGGCTCTAAAATGCCACCCGCACCGACATTAAGAGGATTTAAGCAGTGCTTTAGTGCGCTCTCGTGGAGGCGGTTGCTTCAAACGAGGGAAAACACTCTCCTGCCCTTTTATCGAGTCTATGCCTCGCGCGCTCGGGTATCGCGTGTGGGATCCTCACTACCTTACGCTATCGTTTCGGATGCGGACGTGTTGAGGCAACCATCGGGCCTATCGTGAACGTGCAGCGCCCGTGTTCGCACATCCCACTTCTTCATCACTTTCTGAATGTATAACCCATCAAGCAAGACGTCGGCTGCGCGCCTCCACCCCGGAAGCAGCACAAAACTCTCCAGATCTCCCACAACATCGACTCCGCAACTAACGTTCATCTCGCCGCTTTTGTGACGCAACGCTTGGATCCTACGAGGGGAAGCTGCAGCAACAGAACGACATCGGCTCGATAGCCGGAAGGTGTCACCGCCATCCAGCGATGAGCGTGGGTGTAACGTCGACTCAAGAGTGCTTACTATTGCTTCGACAGCTTCAAGGACACACCTTCTCTCTGGCTAGGTGAGCGCTTTCCGCATTTCTCTTACCGAAACAAAGTCATCATGGCGCGAATACTACGGTCGTTCACCACTCTCCTACTCGCGTCAGCCGTCTCTGCACAGGTCGACTACTCGCAGTATGTCAACCCTTTCATCGGTTCCGAAGGGCCATTTGAAGGCCTCGCATTCGGCGGCGGCGACATCTTTGTCGGCGGTGCCGTACCTTTTGGTGTCGCGAAAGTTGGGATCGACACGTACGAGACCAACGTCTCCTTCTCGACCATCAACGGCGGCTACACACCTAAAGGTCTGGTCACGGCCGTCTCGATGATGCATGAGAGCGGCACGGGAGGAAGTGCAAAGTATGGCATTATCTCACAGATGCCTCTCAACACGCTAAACGGTGTCAATGTGCTGAACAACCGGACTTACTGGCAGAAACGAGTGGGAGAGGATGTGGCTAAGGTTGGGTACTTCTCGACTAAGCTAGAGAACGGGGTGGGTGTTGAGCTTTCTGCTGGAAGGCATACTGGAATCATGCAGTATAGCTTCCCGGCTGGCGATCAGCATATTTTGGTCGATGTATCGCACTATCTGCCCGCAGAGGGTGGTGGCGGCGATAGTCAATTCTTTGCTGGAGGCGAGATCAAGTTACTGGCAGATGGCAAGACTTACACGGGTATGGGCAGTTATGGAGGAGGATTCAGCGAAAGCGCTCCGATGACTACGTACTTCTGTGGCGAGTTTGATACTGCGCCGGATCAGGCGCAGACCTTCAGAGGCAGGAACATGGATCCTATGGTCAGTACACACAGACGACTGAATGCTTTCTAGCAGCTAAAATGTGTCCACAGGGTATATACCGTTACCACAACGCACAAGGTCCGGTTCCACAACCAACATATGGAAACACCAGCGAGACCTCCGGGCCACTCAACGACAGAATCGGAGCTCTCTTCACTTGGTCCGACTCTGGTATTGCTACAATTCGATCAAGAGTTGGCATCTCCATGATCTCAGTTGAGAGAGCCTGCAAGTACAAGAACGATGAGATTCCGTCCTGGAATTTGAACGACGCTGTCAGCGCTGCTGTAGAGGAATGGAACACAGACGTCTTCTCCAAGATCCGAGTATCAACGGACAGCTCGCAGAACAGAACGAATCTGGTACTACTGTACTCGAGCCTCTACTTTATGCATTTGATGCCTTCGGATAGGACGAACGAGAATCCGTTGTGGCCGAGTACGGACTCATGGTAAGTTAATATTGCTCTAAAATAATTAGCACAGCACTCTTGACTGACCATACGCTGGGATGATTTTTACACCTACTGGGACATCTTCCGATGTACGATATCATTGTACCATCTGATACAACCAAAGTACTACGCCAGTATGCTTCGCGCCACAATCGATATCTGGAAATGGGAAGGATTCATGCCGGATGGGAGGAGTGGAAACTACAATGGCATCGTGCAAGGAGGTAATGAACCGTTCGACCTACTTCCAGCTACTACGATGTACTGACTTTCTCCCAGGAAGTAATGCAGACAATGCGCTTGCAGACGCTTATGTCAAAGGTCTAGAGGGTATCAACTGGACCGAGGCCTACCAAGCGATGCTCACTGACGCCGAAGTTGTTCCCTACAATACATACAGCTTCGTGGACCCAACGAACGGAATTAAGGAAGGCCGTGGTGCTCTGTACGATTGGATCCCGCTTGGATACGTCTCCTCAGACCGTAGTACACGAGCGCTATCACGATCGGTCGAGTATGCTCTCAATGACTTCTCATTGTATCAGCTCGCAAAGGACCTGGCACCAAACGATGTAAAGAAATACTTGAGACGGTCAGCACAATGGCAGAACACCTGGGACCACAATCTCAAGCACAAAGGCTTCACTGGGTTCCTGACACCAAAGCTATCAAATGGCAAATTCAACACGACCGATTACAACCCGGCCCTATGTGGTGGATGCGAATGGCAGGATATCAGCTACGAAGCTACGCCCTTTGGTGAGCCCAGCATGAGCTTAGAACTGGCAGAGTGACTGACGTAGCTCTAGAATACTCCTTCACGGTACCGCACGACATGGAGACACTCATCCAGTTCATGGGCGGCGAGAGTGAGTTTGAGCGTCGACTTGACTACATCTTCCAGCCTGGCACGAGCGAACAGGACCTAGGTGCAAATGGGGCTTCTATCACAACGCTCATGAACATTGGGTAAGATGTGCATGCTCTCCACACATGGCCATGTCTGACAATTCCAAGTAACGAGCCTGACTTCGCAACACCGTACGAGTATCACTACATCAACAAACAGCACAAGTCTGTCAACCAAACTCGAGCGCTTGCGAATGAGTTGTGGGTATAACATCGTTTACATCTCGCAAAACCTTTCGGCTGATGTCTCCACAGCTTCAAGAACGCAAACTACGGCGTCCCTGGCAACAGCGATGCCGGCGCCCTTAATTCCTGGCTCATCTGGCAGATGATAGGGCTTTATCCTGTTGTCACACAGCCGGTCTATCTGATCAACTCGCCCTGGTTCGAGGATATCAACATGACCATCAATGGGAACAGTACTCTGCGCATCACGGCCACGAATCTGGACAACGCCAACAGCTATTTCGTACAGTCTGTCAAGGTCAACGGACGGGATTGGGACAAGAACTGGCTCGAACACAGCGATATTATGGTCAACGGTGGCACGATTGAGTTTGAGTTGGGGAGTGAGACGAAGAGATGGGAGAGCGGTGATGTGCCTCCTAGCCCTGGGCATCATGTATTGTCGTGAACCTGCTCATGTACGAGAGCGTCAATGAGTTCATTGAAATTGCCAGGTCTGTTGTAGTCCGCGCAATCGACAACATGAGGCGGCACTTACATTTCATGATTTGTTGAGCTGCGGAGAGAACGGTGATGGATCAAACCATGATCTGAATACATATCCTACCTTTGCAGGTGCTAGCTACGGACACGTCGGAAGCAGGAGTAAAGAGACTAACGCGAACATGTCAAACTTCATCGTTGTCGCCACTCTGACCAGTGGCAGCAGAACACTCCACGCAGACGCCCATGCACCATCATACCTCACACTCTTGGAACCGTACGACTGAGAACTTCGGACCTTGCCTCCATCGATTTTGGCGATCTTGTCCTGAAGCACCCTCAACAGGCTCATATCCGGCACTCTTCGCGAAGATTATGAGCTTCGCAAGCAATTGCATATTGCGAGTGGGTGAGGTCTGGTTGAACCACGCCTCAAACTCATCTTCCTGCTCGCTTATGAACCCGATGTCCCAATCCGCGAGAAGCGGTCGGAGTGTTGCAATACACTGATCGACATCTCGATGGACCACATCGTCTTCAGCGGCCCATCTCGCCACCTTCAAAGGCTCGTCGAGCCAGAAGCTCACGATGAGACGTTTTGGTCCATCCCAACGGTCCTCCCTAATAATTTGATCCAGCGGTCGACTGTCCGTAATCGGGATGGCAATCGCATCTTTATGAATAAGAGCGTCATTGCCAGCTCTGTGATACATCGAGAAGACAGCCGCGGGCCACTGGACAGGTGCTCCGGAATCAGTAAAAGGTACACCGAAGCTCGCGATCAACAGGTCAGGGATCTCAGAGTCAGAATATCGCGACCAATCTTTCTTTCCAAAAGATACGACGCTGTCAGACTCGCTACTGGTGCTGTCACCTTCGCTGTGCTGTGAGTGGGCAGGAGAGCCCGCTTGAGACTCATCAAGTGGCGCGGTGCTGCCTGGGCCATGGTTTCCTGCATCACTGCTGCTCCATCCACTTTGTGGCAAGCTTGGATAAGATGGGTCCCCGAAGGCAGCTTGTTGTGGGAGGCCGGCACCTGATTTGGACGTCTGCTGCTCCTGGCTCGGTTGCTGGTGGTTGGCCGTTGCAAGTGGTTGGGTTGTCGGTTGCGCAATCGGATTTGGAGCTCGCTTTTTGTACACCGGCAAGGATTTTGAGATGTTCTGGAACACACTCCTCGTGGAGCTCTCCACGGCTGAGCTGGTGTACACTGTTAAGTTGGCTTGCCTTGACGATGTGAGTTGTGGGATTAGAGCGGCCGGTCGGATATGCTAGGAAGAAGAAACTATCGTGGCCTACAGGTAAGTTATATATCTTGTGTAATTGAGACAAATAAGTACGATGACTGGTCTATGACATTCCAGCAGTCACATCTGCCGCGTTCTGTCGACTTCTCGCGAGCTCTTGCGGCGACAGGACAAAGAATAGAAGCCTAAGACCGACTCACTGGTAATGTTGTTGTTTTCGTGCAGAGGCAAAGGCTGACATGTGAAAAGTTCAGATACAGATCACACGTTTTGTCAATCTGCTTCAGATGCCTGAGCCGCCAGAACACGGTAGGACGGACACCCATTGAGTTTTCAACATACCATCCGCGACCTCGGCCTTGTGCGCCTCCATCTCTTCCAGATCCCAGTTGATGCTTGTCAAGGACCCCTTCAGCCAGTCGCCGCGTGGTGAGGCTAGGTAGAGTCCTAGAGCTCCTGTCTGCTCCCCTTCGTCCTTGGCATACTGTACGAGGCCGTCGTCAGTCCCTATGTCGGTCGCAACGATACCAGGCAGGAGCGTGAAAGCGCGGAGGCTTGGGAACTCTGAGCGAGGAGTGATTGTCAGCGATACCTTGTGTTTCAGCAAAGACGGTCCGGTAGCTTACCAGCAGCTACATATTCCATGTACCGGTGGACAGCAGATTTGGAAGTCGAGTAGGCGGACACGCCAGGCATGATCAAGCCAGCGATACCACTGTTGATATTGATCACAGTACCCACAGGTTTGGTGGGATCTGGTTGACTTTTGATCCAGCTACGCACTGTGTTGTGCGTGCCGAGGACGTTGATTTCCTTGCTGGTGTTAGCACATGACCCATGACTTGAGGGCGTGCTGGCAACGAACGTAAATGTTCCACCAATTGGCCACGGTCTCCTCGGTGAACGGTTTGATGGGCCCGACAGCTCCAGCGTTGGCAAAAACCACATCAGCAGGTCTCCCGAACCTCTTGTTTACCTGTTCATAAAGGTTGTCGACGCTAGTCTCTTGTTTGACGTCGGTAGCGACACCAAAAATCATGGTTTCGCCCTTCTTCAGCTGCTCTAGCTCTTGAACAGTTGCGTCCAGCTTCTCCTGGCGACGACCAGCTATGACAACACCGGCCGCCCCTGCGCGGACCCAGACTTTGGCGGTAGCCTGCAACGATGTCAGAACGCTACGCAAATAGATTCGGAGTTCACAGTACGGCTCCTATACCAGTACCACCTCCGGTGATCACGACAATTTTCCCCTTGGCTGCTTCTCGATTCTCTTTCGTCTCAGGTTGAAGGGAGTCGGGGACGCTCCGATGGATCTTCTTAGTCAATTGAAACGGCAACGTATAGACCAACGTAGGATCGCTTCTATCGTAGCTCATGCTGACGATTTTAGTTGGGTTCTACGGTAAGTAGAGATAGGATATGTTGAAGGTAATCTGGAAAGCGTGGCGATTGATTCTTGGGTCGTGGTGTGGTGAATGCTGGGTTTCTATGTCTCGATCTCTTAGCAGCGACACTTTGTTTTTGACCGTTTACCCTTCAGCAGGATAATTGAGACGGTGAATCGGAACTCAACTATAAGCAAGCCGAACGCTTGATAAGACCTTGAATACCACCGAAAGCTAACCTGTAGTCCGCCGTGGTTAGGTCACCTCCGACGGTGATGACCAAGCCACTGTGGGAGAGACCTTGATCCTCATTCCCTGCGATAACTAGTAAGTCAGGAGGGACATTGGTTTGCGTAGCCTCTGGACAACTTCACCGGAAACGAGACACTAGGATGAGCATTTATGGCGAAGGGGTTGATCATGTCAAGACCCAAAGCCAATTGCCGATTTATAGGACTCGACTGGACGACGTTGTCGAGCATGTAGATTCGGGATTCGAGACTGAGAGATGTTGGAACTACGGAACGAGACTACCTCCGGACCATCGGTCGCTCTCGCAAAGCGAATAAATCTTGCGGCAGTATTTCGTTGATTCGGCCAAACGACCATCACTAGATTGCTCAGCTGCGGACTCCAGAGCGCTGAGAACAGCCGCATAACATGATGAGTGGGTTGCCCAGGACTGATGTGCGGCTTCATCTATTCGTGGGCGGGCATGCCAGCTCAGAACGGTGAAGAGAGCGGCAAGCGTTGCGCACGCTGTCGCCCTGACATAGAATATTTCGTCAGCAACCCCTGTACGCCATTGCAATGGAGTGGACTTACCAGGCAATCGGGGTAGTGCCATCAGATATCAAGGCGGCCAACGACAAGAACCGCCGAGCGTCCTCTACACAGGCTGGGAGACCATTCCGCGTCAGAGCACCGAGCGGGCAGGCGAGAACACGTCTATGCTCGTACTGAAGTCTCCCAGAGAATGGGAAGCGTGGAGGTGGAAGAGTGTGCGAAAGTACATTGCCTCAAGCACAACGAGGTGCATGATGTCAGAGCGATATGTGGTTTGCAATAGCTCTGGAGCATCCAGACCGGTGAGCACATTACTGCGTCGCCAAGTCGCCAACTTTGAAACAATGGCCTTGTAAGTCGCAAACGTATGACCGGACAGGCGTTGGCGTGCTTTGACCGAGAAGAGCTCCTCGAGCATTTCAGCTTGGATGAGTGCCAGACTTGCGTGAAGAGAGAAGACGTTGATGCTCCACTCGCCACCTGTATCAAGATGGTCGGTGGTGCCCCACCAATCTTGGTCGTATGGGCATGGCAGCGGCGTCGTAATGTCCGCGAGCCTCTGCGAACATGGCCGCAGATTTGTAAAAGCAAAATCGTTATCCATAAAGAACGCGATCCAGAAAAGGTAACGCCTTGACCTGCCGGCATCTGTGTCGTTGTCCAGCGCAAAGCATTGGTCATTGTACGCGAGGTCTTGCACCATACGCATGGCAATAGAGGCAAACGAGGCTGCCCGTTGTGACTTGTCTGACGTCTGTAACAGTATTGTGACACCGAGCAAGCATTGAACCATTTGCAAGCTGGGATCGCCAAGCAAGAGATCTGCAAGTCTTTCGAGGCACCTGTTCATATAGCGGTCGGCCATGGCCGTATCTTCAATTGAAGCAAACACACTCATTGCCCGCACCCGGTGCGCAATACCGAATGTGATATATGTAAGGACCCAGGATTCAGGGACTTTGTCCGCGGCGCCAGAATAGCAGTCCCTCATGTGGTTGACTATGACCGCTGGTGATAGCAGCGGGATCTTGCTGTTGAAGTCGTGTAAGTATCTAAGGTGAGGAACAAAGCGGTCAGCAGGTGTCCCAGGCTTCTGCGATAAACGCACAGCATCTCGCAGCGGCGCACAGCAGCGTAGTCCTTGAGTTTCTACTAGAAAGTACTTCGACCCGTTGATCCGACTTACTCTTTCAACAGGCCGACACCTTCGTCCTTTGTAGGGAGAAAGCACCGAGGCAAAGGCTTGTCAGGTAGGAGCAGAGGTGATTCCGTTGGTACAGAAGGGCCTATGCGGTTCGATTGTACGTCTGTGCCGGGACCGAGACTGCATGCGGGCAGGGCCTCGCTCTCGAGCATGGCATTGTCATGCAAGTGATGCATTGCGGTTTGTGAATGGGTTGGATCCTGATCTACGTCCATCCCATCAGAGACGGCGAGGTAAGGTTCGTCACTGTTGCCGCTGACACGCGTAACGCCTGCAACGACATTCGGGGCGGACAACGCAGCGGCAAGTCTCAAGATGCCATCCTCAAGGCGTCGGATTCGCTGATCGAAGCTTGCGGTAGAGTCGACTCCATTAGCCGCATTGGCGTCAAGACGGCTCTCTCTGAGCACCGACAGCAGTACTGAGTCGTCCGCCGTCGACGGTTGGCCAGAGCCCGAGAACGTGGAGCAGCGCCTTTGTTTATAAACACGAGTGTGACGGACAGGCGCTTCACAAAGCTGCATGTCCTGCTGACAGCGCAAGCAACCCCTCATGGAGCTTTCCGGCCAGATACATCTTGCTTTGCGCAGACGGCAGCGCTCACATGACTAGAAGCAGACTATTAGCAGAATTTCTGTTCGGCCAGAAGTAATGGTGCCACCCACCTTGCGTGGTCCTGGCATTGCGGGAACGAGGCGACAAGGTAATCGAAGCTCGGCCGATAAGTGAGCGTAATGGCAGCGTTGAGAATGGACGTTCGGAGTATCGCTAACACTTCTGTTCCAATGTCGAATTTGCCTTCGACCGCTGACAAAGCGGACCTCCAACGGCGACCTCTAAACTTGAAAAGCGACTTCCGAAAGCAACATCAGAAGACCGAAGGCCGTTCCGATCGTCGGTTCTCCGACTATCCAGCAACAACATATCTTTACCAATGGTGCCCTGTGATGCTCAATTCTTTCGGAAGCTCCAGGTTATTGCAGTCAGCAATGAGCAAAGCATGGAGCAGCAGCACTTCAGAACGATCCTGCATGGCTGGTTGGAATGGACAACTCAGCATCATCAGACACCCAATGGCCGCCTCTCGTATCGGTTTAAAAGACGCTCATGCCAGAAATATGCCACTCACGAAAGTACTTCTCATTCCGCGATACCACGTTCCGTAGACATACGTAGACATAACCATTGAGTCCTGACGCGATACCACGTTCGGTAGACAGAACCACCGAGTCGCCCTTAAAATGGATGCATTTAAAGCTAGTAAGCTCTTTGGAGTCGATGGCATGGTCTTCGTTATCACCGGCGGAGGAAGCGGCCTGGGCGAGATGATGGCGCTCGCGTTGGACGCGAACGGGGCGAAGGCTGTCTTCATCCTGGGCCGGAGACTGGAGAGCTTGAAAAAGGTCGCAGACAGAGCCGTGAGCGTACTCTGCGAGATCGTCTTCCCATACTGTTGATTAACGACTTCAGATCAACAAATCCGTCGTCCCAGTCACTTGCGATGTCACCTCAAAAGAAGCACTGCTTTCAGCAGTGGCCGCAATCAAGGCCAAGACGCCTTTCGTAAACGCGGTCATTGCGAATTCAGGCACTCTAGGCCCCGTCACCTCCGTTGCTCCACGTCCAGCTGATATGACTATCTCGGCCATACAAGAAATGCTGTGGGATACCTCGCTGGAGGAGTCTAGGAACGTCATGGATGTCAACGTTGTTGCTTCGTTCTACACTTTCGTTGCATTCATGGGCCTCCTGGAAGCTGGCAATCTTCATCCCGATAGCCGCGGCAAAACGGACTTCATCCAGAGCCAGTTCATCACCATTACCAGCCTCGCCGCTTTCAGCCGGAAGGAGAATGTCGGATATCAGTACATGGCCAGCAAGGCGGCACTTTCCCACCTAACCAAGAGCCTGGCAACCAACTTCGGTCCGATGGGCATCCGCGCCAACGCCATTGCTCCGGGGCTGTTTGCGACCGAGATGACAGAGGTGAAATTCCATGAGCTCCATCTTCGCGCTCGCCGCTAACACATCGCAGTTTGTTGCGCAAGGCGCCGACTGGAGTGTGCCTGGCTGCAGCCGAAGGAGACACATCCGATGACACGAGGGGGTTCCGCCAAGGTAAGCCGCACTTCCTGGCAGCAACTTCGCTGCGAGGCTGACTGAGATTGTCGCGCAAGGACATGGCAGGCGCGGTGCTGTTCCTGACGTCCCGCGCTGGCGCGTTCACGAATGGCAATGTGGTTCTTCTGGACGGTGGAAGCACTGGGAATGAGCCGAGTAGCTATTGAGCTATGCCGCAAGCACAGCGACGGTCTGATGGCTGGGCGAAGGTACCCGCTTGAAGTTGCGATGCAGTCGATAGATATCTGAGGAACAATTGAATTTTGCGGTCATCGAGGCCACCTGTTCGATGGAACCCGCGAGAGATTATAGTGTCGATGTTCGCCGCCAGCTCGATGTGGCATTGGTATGCTCTCACATCGTACCAAGAGGCTCAAGATTTTGAATATGCGACGGGTATCCAGTACCGCCGGCCGCGTGTCCAGGCATAGTATCCCGTCATTAGCAAGTCGTTGAGTGGAGTTGAAGGTGGAGATCCGGAGCACGTGGGGAGATATCGAGGTGGAGCTCCAATTCACTTTGAACATGAGCTAGCGCCGATCGCTCCCCACCAATGAAACTTAGATGGCCCATTGGCTGAGACATTCGGGCGCTAGCGGAGGTGCTCCCGCGCCGCCGATTGTCAATTACACTAAGGAAAAATCGGGTGTGCAGCCTTGATGCCTTATACTCACACGCCTTGTTCCAACCACTGTACTGACCACCGAACTGACGATAGTAAATAATTACCACTGTGCACTGTCTCGGCATGGTCGTAAACATGTCAGGAAACACCAAGCTACCTCCCATAGAGGGCGTTCCATCGCTTCCCACCTCCGAACGAGCAGCTATCCTCGACCAGCTCTTCGAACCAAGCACTCAGCTACATACGCTTTCAGTACCACTCTTGCATGAAAAGACCTTTGAGTCATACAACGACTTAATTGCAGCCATCGGCGTGCAACTTACCGATCTCTCCGAGTCGGCCTCCACTTCTGATACTGAATGGCTCCAGAGCATCCTCGGATCGCATCCACGATTAGGAGCGAAGAAGGTCGATAGCGAGCAGTCTCAAGCCGAGCAAGCACAGTTGCAGGGTAATGGCGAGGAAGCGGAACAATTGAGAAAGCTGAATGAGGAGTACGAGAGGGTATTCTCTGGGCTGAAATATGTTGTATTTGTGCAAGGAAGAGGGAGGGGCGTGATCATGGAGGATATGAGGAAGAGGATCGCGGAGAGTGACTTGAAGAGCGAGCAAATTGCTGCTATCAGAGTGAGTACTTGGAATACCGGATTCAGCGGAATACTAATGGCTTACAGGCAATGTGCGAGATTGCTGCCGATCGTGCTGGCAAGCTAGTATGACTGCCCAGAGCGAAGCTTTGGAGTTGGCCCTCATCGACTGCAGATTTTGGAGTCCACTTGAGACTACTGTCAAAGTTGTCCTTCCAATCGATAGTTATTTGCGGCAGGTTGATAGCGGTTAGGGACTGTCTCGCTTCACGTCTCACTCTTTGACGCCAACGGCTGCACGTTCTGCGATTGGACTAGCAGCCTAGATCAGGAGACGGGGGCAACAATAGCGCTGCCGGATTCGGAACCAGGCATCATGTGGTTGGACATCACACACGAACATTGAGACGCATTGTAGCCTGGCTAGAGTCATACAGCGGCATGACAATGCTCGAACCATTGATCCATCGTCAAATCAGCAACATGCAATCGAGAAGACGACAACATCGGGCAAACAAGACCGGCAATCAGAATCGTCCGAATGCAGCCTCATCGAACTCCACGAATCTCAAGTTTCGCGGCCGAAAGAAAGATGTCGAGCTCCAACAGCAGAGGTGTTCAACACTTCGAGGCAGGCGTCAAGGCTGGAGCACATACCTCCAACTTCGATCTTTACAACATAGAGTTAACGTCAATCTCTCGTTCCACCAAGGCTACCAGATCCTACGACCAAGCGAAGAAGTCAGCGACCAACTCACCTTCAATTTCAACAGCGAGCAAAGGATGTGGCTCTCCACGAAAGAAGCATGACTCTCAGCCTGCTGCGATCACGGAGTCGAAGCGCCGGGGTATTGCTGGCGGCGAGACGGCGAAAGACAGCTTTCTGGAGGCTATGGAGATGAGCAGTGGGCCGGATGATGGGGTTGTCAGGACGTGGTCGCGTTAGCAGACGTTTCAGGAGGTGGTTGGATAGATGTGGGCCATGGGCAACATGAGAAGAGGAGAACGGTAAAAGACCGAAGCGATTCGAAGGACTTGTGCAGCTTGCACAACAAGGCTCGGAGGCAGCTTTGGAAACCCTCCAGTCTTGAGGAAAGCCATCCTCCATGGCATACAGTCGTCAATACATGTATCTTCATGACCTCTGCATTTTGCTACCTATTTATGTGCCTCGTCCTGTGCATATTCCTCCGAGCCGTGCTCCCGAAAGCAGCTTCCTTCGGGCCGCGCATCTCTCCTTCCTAACTCGACATTTCGAGATGATCAACATTCTAGAAGCGTCAGGCGCACACCGCATTGCTCTTCCAAACGAGCAAGGGCACTCAGCTTCGACCATGTTAACACAAGAATACCATTGCACACAGGAGAATTACAGACCGCAAAGATGGAGATAAACTACATCCTCCTCGCCCAAATCCCCCTCTACATCATCGGAATATGGATCTTCACAGTCTACATGGTCCAAACCTTGCCAACCATCCAAGGCAAACGGATCCTACTCCTCATCGCTCACCCCGACGATGAAGCCATGTTTTTCGCTCCCACGCTCCGGTATCTCTCGAAACCTTCCCTGCAGAACCAAATCTTCATCCTCTGCCTCAGCAGCGGCGACGCAGACGGACTGGGCCACATCCGCAAAGACGAGCTCAAGAAGAGCGCCCTCCAGCTCGGGATCACTCACCCAGACCACGTAGTCGTGATCGAGGACGCGAAGTTCCCGGACTCCATGACTGAGATCTGGGAGGCGAAAACTATCGGCAATATTCTGCTCCGCTACTTCGCACCCGACGCTTCATCCACACCAACCAACTCCGCTCCGAAAGCCTTGATAGACGCAATCATAACCTTCGATGCACACGGCGTCTCCGGCCACCCAAACCACATCTCCCTCCTACACGGCGCCACTGCCTTCATCAAGCAGCTGATGCAACGACACACCGGCTGGGAATGCCCGGTCAAGCTCTACGCGCTCACGACGACGAATGTGCTGCGTAAGTATAGCAGTATCTTGGACCCGGCGATGACGGTGATCACCTGTCTCTGGAAGACGAAGGAACGGGGAAATTTTCCTACTCCGGTGCTGGCGGTGAGTGGGTTCGGGGATGTGAGGAAGGCGCAGAAGGCGATGACGACGGCGCATAAGAGCCAGATGCGCTGGTTCCGGTGGGGGTGGATTGGGGTGAGTCGGTATATGGTTGTTAATGATTTGGGGAAGGTTAAGGTGGCTTGAGAGGCGACGGGAAGACGAGCTGTAGACTTGTAGCCCAGCTGTCTATTTGTATGACTGTCATTTTAGTTCGAAGTAGCAGCACTACCTCGTCCTCATTACCTTGGTCTGAGTGAGCTCGATTTGATCCTCACGATTGTGAAAAGCGGGGATAAGCCGGACTTTGCCCAAATCTCTTCTGAGGCTTCCAAAATTAAATTCTTCGCTCCTACAAGATTGAAGAAGAAGAAGAAGCACTCGTACAAACCACAACACCACTCAGATATTCCCCTACGACTTAACGAAATCTTCAACAAACCGCAACAATGCCCCGCTCCAAACGCAGCAAAATCGTGCACACCTCCCGCGTCCAAAAAACACCTTCCCGCGACAAATCCGCCTCACTCTACGCCTCCATCCGCGTCGCCGCCGAGCACTACCCCCACATCTTCCTCTTCGCCGTCTCCAACATGCGCAACACCTACCTCAAAGACGTGCGCCAGCACTTCGCCGCCGACGGGCGCCTGTTCTTCGGCAAGACGAAGGTTATGGCGAAAGCGCTCGGCTTGACGGCGGAGGAGGAGGCGATGCCTGGTGTCCACGGACTCTCGAAATACTTGACCGGGAGTATGGGGGTTTTGTGTACTGAGAGGAGTGTGGAGAAGACGCTCCGCTACCTGGAGGAGTTTACGGAGGTGGATTTTGCGCGCGCGGGCACGGTGGCTCCACGCACTTTCGTCGTGCCTGCTGGCACCGTGTACTCGAGGGGAGGAGAGCTTGGGGGGGAGGCTGAGGGGGAGGATGTTCCTTTGCCGCATTCGCTTGAGGCGACGGTGCGGAAGTGGGGGATGCCGAGCAGGTTGGAGAAGGGGAGGGTGGTGCTGGGGCAGGAGTTTGTGGTTTGTGAGGAGGGGAAGGTGTTGGATAGTAATCAGACGGCGTTGTTGAAGGTTTTTGGGGTTGCGGTTGCGGAGTTTAGGGTTAGGGTGGTGGCGTGGTGGAGTGTTGGGGATGGGGAGGTGAGGGTTGTGGAGGATGAGGTGGAGGGGATGGAGGAAGATTGATCTGGAGGAGGATTGATGGGGGGTGTTGATAGAGAGGATTGGGAGGTCACGATGATATGAGTGATGGTTTCAAAGCGCGGCGTTGGTGGTGTTTGAGCCTTGCTAGCATTTGTGTGGCTAGCTAGCTGTGAAAATGCATGATTGCTACACCGCAATGACTCCGTTCCGTAACGTTCAAGCACGTCCAGCCTTCACCACATCCAGCCTTGCAGGCAGTCTTCACCGCATCCAGCCTTGCATGCCCGCTCACGACTCAGTGGAGATCTTCGCCCTGGCGTTCGTGACCTTGACACCGAGCTGCTTGGCGCGGGCCACGATCTCTATCCGCTTCCTCGAAGAGACGGCATGTGCGATCCTGTGCCCGCATTAGTATCCGCAGTTCTGCCCTGATAGTTATATGATACTCACTCTGCGGCGTAGGTCTTGTTGTGCATGAGGAGAAGGTCGAGGTCGCGGGTGTTGTTGACGAGGAAAGCCTTGTGGCCCGAAGGCATCATGTGGCGGGTCTTGCTGTTGCTGCCGTAGCCAATCTATTCGTCGCCATACCGTTAGCACTCCATCTTCGCTTTGTGCGCCCATCGTCTTGTCGTTGCTCAAACGTGTGTATCTTCCTCGCCCCCATATCAACTCCCATATCCCCAGGGTTGTCCTTCATATTTCTGCATTCTCAACGCACCTTTGGCATAGCAGCCTGCCCCTTGAACCTCCTGCGGACTCTGTTGTCGATACCCTTTGGCTTCCTCCAGCTGGGGTCCACGCGCATGAAACGGTCGGACTGATGGCGGTTGAAGGTTTTGGTGTGCTTCTTCACGATCGGGACATGCTTCTTTGAGGCGACCATCTTTGCAATTCCTCGTTAGCGCCTCCTCAATTCCTGTCCAGTATACAGGGTGTAATTACCTTGGCGATTGTGCTGTGGTCGTGGTCGTGGCGCAAGTTGAAATCTCCCTCACCTTGAAGTCGGCGTCGTTGAAGTGCGAAGCCGCATTTTCGGGTAGTGTGCCAAGATTTGGTGTCTGCCTGAGGTTCTCTCACCTCGGACCCACTTGCCGATCGCTATACTCCGCGCCTTCCTCCACCTGACAACCGCCGAAGTGAAACAACAACTCACTCAACTCGAGCTCGTTGTCTCGAGCGGAGTCACAGCCAGAGCCACGCCACGCCACGCCGCTGCCGCTGTCACACGTCGTCACTAACCCCGCTGTTGTCTCCGTCGTAGCATGCTGGGCTCCATGCCGCCGCCCATGGCTTCTTCAGCTCACTCGTCAACCTCGAGTACAAGCCCCACGCCGACCTCACCCACCAGACCCAGCCGTCTGCGAGGCCTCACATATCTACGCAACAACCTCAACACGCACCTTCACGGCTCCTCGTCGCCCAAGACTTCAGACACATTGCAGCGTGAGCGCTCGGCGGACTCGTATGTGACTGCACCCTCCGGTGAGAACGTACCTCCGGTGCCGCAGCAGTCAGGCTCGGAAGTCGACGATCAGGTGACGCAAAGTGGTATGGGCTGTTGCCTTCCTATTGTGTATGGCCCGTATATGACTAACCAAGACACAGCATCTCCTCTATCATCGTCAAGCGAGTTAGTCCTGCCCGACCGCAGCATGACCCGCAACCGCACCGCCAGCGCCTCCGCCGGGCCCACTCCCGCCCCAATCGTCACCGACAACCTCACTCGCTCAATTCCGACACGGGTGAACACAATGGAGGAAGTCGGCAGCACAGCAGACACTCGAAGCAACGCAGCGAGCTCAAGGTCCACCGCGGTGTCTGGCAGTCTCCCGAATTCTACCTCAAACAAGAAGACCATGCCGAGCATCTGCTTCATCCCTCACATCGAGACCCGGGCCAATCGTCCTTCGTTGCAGTTCCCAGCTCAGTCACGCACTCTCAAGGCCGACGATAGCGTCGTGCACATGGGCAGGTACAGTGAGCGAGGTAGTCCTGCCATCTCCACCGCCGCCGACTCGGACACGCCCATCGGATTCAAGAGCAAGGTCGTCAGCAGGCGCCATTGCGAGTTTTCCTTCACCAAGGGTCAGTGGTACGTCAAGGACGTGGGATCCAGCTCAGGCACCTTCCTCAACCACGTACGCCTGACTCCGCCAGGTGAAGAGAGCACGCCGCACGATATCAGGGATGGTGATGTGTTGCAGTTGGGCATCGACTTCAAGGGAGGCGAGGAGCACATCTTCCGTTGCGTGAAGATGCGCATCGAGTGCAACCGTGACTGGCAGAAGACCCGCAACAAGTTCAATACATCCGCACACAACAGTCTGTTGAACGGTACGAAAGGTAAAAAGAGCTCATCGAGTACGAAGCTGGAGTGCAGCATCTGCCTAGGACCCGTTTGGCCCACACAGGCGACGTTCTACTCCCCGTGCGGACACGCCTGGCACTACAAATGCATCTCTAGCTGCCTGTTCGGACCCAACTACCCCAACTTCATCTGTCCGAATTGCAGGTCTGTCACCGATCTGGAGGCTGAACCCGACGAAGACGACGATGCGCCAACCCCGACTGAGTTATCCGGCGAGACTTTGACCGAGGGAAGGGCTGGTGGGGAGCAGGGAGAGACGCAGACCGCGGTGGACGACGGTACGGAGCATGAAGTTGTGAGTGACGACGGCCATCGTGACAGTCCACTTGTTGCTGATGTCAACCACGACGAAGAGCAACGGCGACGATCGGCCGACATCGAGCGATGGGTGGACACAACGTACGATGCTCCCGGAGGCTTGACCACGCTCTTCAATCCGCCGAACCCATTCGCCAATCCCGACCGGACACCCGCCCGCCGCCCTCGCGTGCAAGTCACGCGACCGCCGCTCACGGAGGACGAACTCACAATCCGGATGCCGGCTCCGCGCCCGTCCAACTACATGTACGAAGTGCTCAGCCCTAGCCGTGCCCGTCCACCATCCTTCTCTCCGATGCTGGAGCGTGCGATGGAGGCGAGACGTGCATCGGCTCCACACGCACCATCGGAAGCAGGTTCAAGCACGAACAACGACGAGGGGGGTCCGATGCGCAGTCCCTTCAGTAGCTTCGACAACATGCCGCGGTCGCCGCTGAGTAAGACTCAATCAATGATTGCCATTGCCACAGGCAGGGAGGAACCATTCGATGTGAGCGCGCGTCCCGGGGATGAGACCGAGCTGCCGATGGCGTTCCACCAGCTGTTTCCGAGGGAGGTGCTCACAAGGGGAGGCCGCGTGGACCGCTTGGCTGCTCACCTGGCTACTGTGCCATGGACACGAACGGTGGGACCTAGGAATGCATAGTATGCGCTTGGGGGTGGTGGGAGATGAGGTTGGGATATGAGAGTTGGGTGTGTGTGGATGGATGTGGATGGATGTGGATGGATGTGGATGGGTGTGGATGGATGTGGATATCGAGCGATGTGATTCAGCGAGGCGTTACAGTGTTAGATACCAAGGGATTCAGGACATGGGAAGCATATAGGATGGGCATCGTGAGGGCACGAGCATGGGAATACCACAATCATCGGCACAATCATCGACATTGGCCTCGACAGGAGTACTGCGCTACAGCCCTTTCGCAGTCAACGCAGGAAATCAGACGAGCTGATCGCAAGCCTGGCGACTGGAAGGTGCATCATCGCACACAGACGGTCAGCCTACAGACGTAGCAATGAATTGAAAACATGAAAATCATTTGTCACGTGCTCTTTCTCTAAAAGGTTAGCGCATCTTGCCCGCGGCTCTGCACCCCCGACCTCCGAGATATCTTTCACAGCCCGAAGCACATGCTCACTCCACCCCAACCTACCAACCCCATCCACAATGAGTCGCGCACTCCCCTCCCTCCCACGCCACCTCTCCAGATCCCTCCCCCGAATACTCACCCGCTTACGCCGCCACTATGCCACCACCTCCCCCCTCCCACCCGCAGCACGCGACCCAACCGAACTCGACGCCATAACCACCCTCCCCAACGGCGTCCGTGTCGCCACCGAAGCCCTCCCCGGCCACTTCTCCGGCATCGGCGTATACATCGACGCCGGCTCCCGCTACGAAACCGACGCTTTACGGGGGGTCTCCCACATCATCGACCGGCTGGCGTTCAAATCCACCTCGAAGCGGAGCGCGGACCAGATGGGCGAGGCTATCGAGTCGTTGGGCGGGAATATTCAGTGTGCCTCCTCGCGGGAAAGCCTGATGTACCAGTCCGCCACCTTTAACTCCGCGGTCCCGGAGACGGTAGCGCTGTTAGCGGAGACGATACGGGAGCCGAAGGTGACAGAGGAAGAGGTGGAGAGGCAGCTTGAGACGGCTGAGTACGAGATTGGGGAGATTTGGGGGAAACCTGAGTTGATTCTGCCGGAGCTGGTGCATATGGCTGCGTATAAGGATAATACGCTGGGCAATCCGCTGTTGTGTCCGAAGGAGAGGTTGGGGAGTATTGGGAGGAGCACTGTGGAGGCGTATCGGAAGGCGTTTTTCAGGCCGGAGAGGGTTGTTGTTGCGTTTGCGGGGGTGGAGCATGCGGAGGGGGTGAGGTTGACGGAGAGATGGTTTGGGGATATGAAGAATATCACTACCTCCGCCACGGATTCGGGGCAAGCAGGGGTGGAAGCGCCAGGCCTCGCGCACGAGATGAAGACACCGTACCCGACTTCGCAATTGCCGACACCACAAAAGGACACCCGTCTCATGTCGAAAATCCCTTTCCTAAAAAACCTCTCCACCTCCGCCACCAACTCCGCAACCGTCTCGCCCCTCGATCCTTCCACGCTAATCCCGCACCCCCTCTCCCAGCCTCCAGCCTACGACACACCTTCCCACTACACCGGCGGCTTCCTCACGCTTCCCCCGCTCCCGATCCCACCGAACCCGACGCTGCCGCGGGTAAGCCACATCCACCTGGCCTTCGAATCGCTGCCGATCTCCCACCCGGATATCTACGCTTTAGCAACACTCCAAACCCTTTTAGGAGGCGGCGGAAGTTTCTCGGCGGGTGGGCCGGGGAAAGGGATGTATTCGAGGTTATACACCAACGTGTTAAATCAGTTCGGCTGGGTAGAGAATTGCATGGCCTTCAACCACGCCTATACCGACTCAGGCCTCTTCGGGATTTCTGCTGCCTGCGGCACGGCTTTCGTGCCGCGTATGCTCGATACGATGGCCCGCGAACTCAGCCTCTTATCTACAGAAACTGGGCTCGGACGGCTTACGGCTGGCGAAGTGAGCAGGGCGAAGAATCAGCTCCGCTCCTCCCTCCTCATGAATTTAGAGAGCAGGATGGTGGAATTAGAGGATCTGGGCAGGCAGGTGCAGGTTCATGGGCGGAGGATTCCGGTTAAGGAGATGGTTGAGGCTATTGAGGGGGTGACGGTGCAGGATTTGAGGAGGGTGGCGAAGACTGTGTTCGGTGGGGAGGTCAAAAACCCTGGAAAAGGCAGCGGCGCGCCTACAGTGGTTTTACAGCTTGGTGAGGAGGAAGGCGTACGGATGAAGGAATTGCCGTGGGGGG
>JAABUL010001183.1_pt1 | contig 51076 bp, 84 predicted proteins | sample 5559151 | NCBI WGS metagenome assembly JAABUL01 (sample SAMN10711876, study PRJNA513368) | rock metagenome | isolation source: Antarctica rocks | place: Antarctica: Victoria Land, Pudding Butte sud
CAGAATCTATTCTAGGGCCTCCATCCGCTGCCCGCATGCCAGGTCGCACCCTGCAGGGCGTGATCGCCACTTCCTTACCAGCGCAGTCGTCGACGTGGCACGCTGAGCGGGCCGGATTTGTGGACGGGTTTAAGCGGAAACGAACGATCAACCACGGGGGCCCCGCATCGGGGCAAAAACCTTCCGCCCATGGAAGTCACCGCACCTGTGTGTAGTATGCTGCCACAGGTGGACGGCAAAGACATCCGTGCACAGATCTGGGATACGGCAGGGGCGGAAAGGTACCGCGCCCTCGTCAACGCCTACTACCGCGGGCCCGACAGCTGCCTGCTGGTGTACGACATCACCAGCACAGGGGCGCACTCTATTTCTGTTTTGTTCTTTTTCCTGTTCGTGCCCATCTGCGACATGTGGGTTGAAGGATCGGCGGTGGTGATGCACACAACAGCCAACAGCAACATGTCCATGTTTTGCACATTTTGCACACTGCTGCGCATTCCAGCTGGCGGATTCTTAGCATCACCTGGTCGCCACGCGGTTGCAATGTAAGAAACACGAACCTGAACGCTGCCTGCGCTGCCCTGCAGAGTCCTTCGACCATGCGGGCAAGTGGCTGGAGGAGCTTCGAACGTACGCCGGCGCCGGCACGCCGGCGACGCTTGTTGGCAACAAAACCGACCTCGCGTGCGTGTTTTCCGCTTCAAGGATCTCCGCAGCATGTTTATGACTGAGCGAGTTACACTTTGTTTCCATCTGGCATGCGGCATGTTTCTCACACAAATGCGTGAATCAAAGTTTTCGCCTGCCGTGCTGGTCGATGCTGTGCTGCACGCTCCTTGCAATGCAGCAATTCAAGGCACAGATAACCCTGCACACACAGGCACCTGCGGCGCGTTGAAACCGAGGAGGCCACAGATTACTGCGAGAAAAATGGCCTCTCCTTCATCGAGACGTCGGCGCTCAACGCCAGCAATGTGGAAGAAGCTTTCCGGCAGCTGATGGTGCACATGTACAAGGCGAAGGCGGCGGCGGCCGCCGGCAAGGGCGGCAGCGAGGACCCGCGGGAAGCGGTTCCGCTCGGCAACAGGATTGATATCGTGCCCGAGACGAAGCCCACCGGCCAGAACAAGTCACGATGCTGTGGCGGCTGAACATCAATTCCGCAGCTGTGAGGGACAGCGCGGGCTGTTCCATGTGACGGAGGAGCACCGATTTTTTTTCCGGCAGACGGAAGATCCATGGTACATTGTGTAGGCCATCGAACGCCTGGCCAGGCGTTCCCATGAGTTCATTCAGGCATGCAGACTGAGTGGAAGTACCATATGGACGCGCATGCATGCGCGTCATGCCACTCGAGCGCGCACTCCTGCGCGAGCCATATGGATGAAGCTTCGCACTGATGCATTGTCGCATGCTGCTGAAACACCTTCCCGCTGTTGTTTGTGTGCTGACCGCCCTTGATCTACTCTGCCTGCTAAGATGTTCCTCTACGAATCTGCTGCCGCGGCTTGGCTGCTTCCCCGAGAAGAACGATGCACCGCTTCCCCGGGAAGAACAATGCACCGTGGTCACATCTCTGGCGCAAAACAATCTCAGTTTCACTTGCCGGCATTGACTTCCTCTCAACTTTCTGTAGGTAATGTTGCACCGCCTGTTTTTGTGGGCATGCAAGCGAGTGTTGCACGCAGGAAGTCGATGCACGCCTTGCATGTGATGCATCTGAAGGCCAGCTCGTCAACACTGGCGTCGGTCAATCATATGTTCTGTACAGTGTTCAGTCACGACAAGTGCCTGGAGTTGAGCAGCTACCAGGGGCGCTAAAAAGCCAGGAGGCTGCACAAGCACTGGGTTCCAGCAGTCCTGCACTGTACATGAAATTGCGTTCAACCTGCCAAATGACACAACACAACACAGACCAAGAGCTAGATACCTACACCAACTCGTAGCCCCCAACCCCAGGCTCGGTGACATTAACGATGTTGCCGGGCGGCACCTCATACCAGTCCACCACATCAACTTCAACTGTGGCGGAACAGGCCTGGGAGTCGCCCAGGCCAAAGAACGCCAACAGGGAGGGCACGGGCTTCTCTCCCCGCTCCACGAAGTGATACGAAGCCACAATCAGGTACGTGTGGGACCCCGCCGGCAGATCGTATGCACTGATGATGGGACCCCGCGAGATGTGCGTCAGCTGCAGCGTGGACGCGTCAATCCGGACGGAAGCCCCTGCATCCAGGATTCGACAGGGTGATAAAGGCAGAGGTCATGAACTCCGTTGAAGCGGCTGATGATGAGTGCAACCGCAGCAGCAGCAGCACCATCGGCAGCAGCACCATCGGCAGCAGCGGCAGCGGCGGCAGCGGCGGCGGCGGCAGAAGCCGCAGCAGCAGCAGCTGAAGCAATAAAATCATGTAGGATAGCAGAAGCAGCAGCAACAACAACATGGAGTACAGTGCGGTGCAATGGAAAACTTGAGGCACTGCAGCCATCCTCAAGGAGCGCACCAGTGGGAGTAGACGCTGTTCTGGTTCTTGGTGTGCGCCATCACAAACAGCTCGTCCGCTGCCGGCGGCTGCCGCCCGCGCCGGGCGGCGTCCAGCGCCGCAAGGGACTCGGGGAACGGCTGGAAGTGACCGCTCAGGTGCAGCCCGCCGAGCGACACGCCCGTGTTCTCCAGGATGTTTGGGTGCTGCTGCTCCGGAAAACACGTCATTGAGTGCATCACGAGTCCCTTGGGCGCCGCCGGATCGTACCGCAGGAACGTGGGGCACATCGCGAGCGTGTGCAGGATGAGCAGCTCCCCACCGACCTCGCCCATCGCCCAGTTCTTCTCCCTGCGCAGTCACGCACCAGGCAGTCAGCGGTGCCTGGGAGAACGGAAACCCTGGCGCCACTCAGGGAAGCTGCATGTCATGGCGTCATCATGAACCGATGAGTGACGCAACTTACGATGATGTGGAATGTACTCTGATGAAAGAACCCCATCTTCGGCAATGAACAATCTTTACCTGGGAAAGCCCGACCGAATGGGCATCTTGTCGAAGCAGTACTCGATCTTCATGACCAGCTGGTCCAGGTCCACAGCTGATATGCACTCCCATACAAGGTCCGCTTGGCCGCCCCACAGTGAGTGGCCGACGTAGACGCCGCCCTTCCACATGAACGGCCTGACATGAGGCAGCCAGAATGTAGCAGTCAGACCGAGCTCTTATGCAGTGCATGCGCTGCACGGCACGGCATCCACACAAACCCTAAACCCTAAACCCTAAACCACACTGCCACACTGCGGCACGCACAGCAGTCACCAGCCGCCGCTGTGCGGTGCAGCGCGCGGGAGAGGCGACAGAGGCCAGCCGGTCACATCCTGGCGGGCAGACCCTGCCGGCAGTGGCTGGCACGGTGCAGCCAAGAGAGAATACGAATGCAGACCTGAGGTCCTCCGCCTTGAGCCAGGGCTTGCCGCGTGTGGCGGCACCAGTCGGCCCCAGGGTGGCCTCATCCAGTGCCAGGATGGTCTGCCGCTCCGCCGCCGTTCCCAGGTCGATCGCGTTGCGGTCGCTCCCCATGAACATGGTCAGCGGCCAGGTGGGCACCTCGTAGCCCTCCTCGTGCCGGAAGATGACGACCCAGCCATGCCGCGGGTCGAACACGCCTGCAGCCATTGGACGACAAAAGGTCACGCGGCGTGAAACCCAGCACGACGGGCTGCGCGCAGTCTACGCGCTCACGTAAGGCATCTGCAGGCATCACCTGCAGGGTTGTAGGTGACGTTGCCGCTGGCGTACTCCGGCTTCAGCGGGAAGGTGTTGCAAATGAGCTGCTGATGGTCCGCTGCGCTGCTGCTGTTGCCGCCAACTGCGCCAAAGTCGCCGTGCACCTTTCGGACCAGCTGTAGCGACCAGCCTCGGCTGCTGAACCCGACATGCAGGCCTAGAAGCAGCGCGCCGATGCTGGCTCCAATTAGAAGGAGCAGTGGTGTTCGGCAGTGCGGCGCCAGCTCGTCTAGGCGCGCCATCATGAAGGGCTTTGCATCGCCTCGTTGCCTCTCAGTCACAACATAATACCAGCAGCTCGTTTCTCCTGCAACTGGCCGACAGGGCTCCTCAGTGAATGAGCTGCAACACAGTGCCCAGCTGCCGGCGGCGGCGAGGCGCCAGTAGTCTGATGGCACACGAGCAGGGGCTGATCCGCGATCGTCGCGCACGCGGCAGCAGCGCTAATCACGCGGACATGCGTGTCAATCCTGTCAATAGTCGGGTCGCTAATTGACAGTGGTGTGTACTGGGCGATGGAGTCGCTCACAGAACAGCGAGTTGTGTACCTCAGCGAGACGCACAAGGATGCCACTGCTAAGCTACGAGCTGCAATAGTCTTATTTGAGGAACGCATCGAGGCAGCATGGCGTTGTGCGCTGAACAACTTCAGCACGTGCAGACAACACATACGGAGATTACGAGTCCAGATGAATGTTTGCTTGATCATACATCGCGACGGACTTGCCGTTCCTGCACTTGGGGTCCCTGCTTGCATACCTTGTTCAGCTAGGCAGTGCACCGCAGCTGCAGATCATGTCGCTTGTGCAGCCAGTTCGACGAATCGATCTGAGCTGTTGAGAGCCTGCCCTGAAACGGGCACACCACCACAATGAATCACAGCAGCACGTCGCCTCAGGATCTGCTGTCCAGGCTGCTGTCCGCGCTGAATCCGGAGGACCTCAGCAATGCCAGAGCTGTCTGCCGCGCCTAGGCTGTGGCAGGCTTGCTGGCAGCAGCAGAAGCGTATGTCGAAAGGTCCTCCGCCTTTGAGATCGGCGGATGAATGCTGGGACTGCGAAAGCTGCACATCGGCTTGCCTGACGCTGGGCAGGCTGATGGCCAGCCAAGCGCAGCACTCCTGCCAGGCATTATGGCCCTCGTCAAGCACCTAGCAGCGGTGAGCCCTGACCTTTGCCTGCCTCCAGTCCAGTCACAGCTGCTAGCTGTAGGTTGTGGGCTGCACGACAGAGACAATCACGCATGGCTGCTTCATGAGGCATTGTTGGCGCGCCCAGGTTGAGCCTTGCTGCATTCCAGCATGGCATGCATTTTCATTCTGCGACTCGTCCAGCTCCAACAACAATGCACGACTTGCTGCTGGTCCTGACACATGCAACAGTGCCGTGTGCAACCGTCAGATCGCAGTCCTGCTCAAGGTGTGATTGAGCCGGGGACGGAAGGTGTTGATTGCTATGCGCGCACCGGGGCTGCTCTCGATGATCCGGTTATTAGCTCCAGTGCTGATCGACCGGGCTGGCCCAGCGCTGCCGGCAGCGCCACACCAGCCAGCGGGCCATTCGGTCCACAGAACAACCGCATTGTTAGCATCAGAACCTTAACGCAGAAGACACCAAAGGATCTGCATGCAGTACTAGACGACATTACCACTGCACATGCAGTGTGCATTCTGCCATGCGTCGGTTGTTATTCACGTGCCGTATGCATGCTGACAGCTCGGTTGCGGACCTCACCGTGGTTGGTAGCTCGCGGTGAAGGCGGCAGCTTCAACGCGAGACTGCGGTGCGGGTGGAGCGGTGCGCAGGGATTGATCGGCCGGGCGGCTGACTGGTATGACAATGTGTGTGCGACGCCGTTGGCCAGCAGGGAGCAATCGGTTGCCTTCCTGAAGGCCCGACGAGTGCACGGATTTGCGCGAAGGAGCAGCGGGATGTTCCGGTGTAGCTGCACGCAAGCTTGCAACTGCGCCGGTGAAACGACACGCGGTATTCGCAGGGGGTCTGACCGTCTGAGCCCGTATTATAGTGTTACCATCGGCACAAATGGAAACTGGAAGCATAATGCCAGCGTGGCACGCGGCTTCGAGAGATAGAGAGAGATTTACATCCTCCAGCCTCACTCAGGCTGATTAGGGAATAATCATCATCAACCAGACCAGTCAGATACCATCGGCAGAGAGTACAGGGCACAGGGGGCTTTGTGAAGCGTCATTGACAACATCTGTTCGTTTCTGCATTACTGCCCGCTATGGTGGCCGTCAGCGTCACCGCTAATGACCATGCTATCGCTATCGTAGCCGGAGACCAGAACTATCATGGTTTCCATCTTCGAACTACCGCTGGTCTTGCATCGTCATCGAACATCATCGAAACCACCATGCCTTCGGCAGCATCTTCATGTCTCGATCTTCGCGCTACGCCGCCCTGCACAGCAGCACATGTGACCGACAGCGGCAGGTTTTGTGGCAAACAAGCATTCTGTCATGTATGTGTGCATTCAAGCAACAGATGAATGTGCTGTATATTTCAACCCTCGGACCCCAGGCTACTGTGCCATTGTTTGGAAGCTTCGGCGCGCCGGCTGATGCGCGGCAGCATCCACATATCACGGTAGCTTTGCTGGTTTCACCCTGTGGCACTGCTCGGCTGTCTCAAAGACATGCGCTTATTTGGAGTGTGGTGATCATCAGCGTGCGGCGGCTGCCAAGCAACGTTCGAGGCGGTGAGTCTGTGGGTCGCAGTGCTGCGGATCGCGGCATGGCCAGGTTTCTGGCTGCTGGGCGGGAACTAGGTCCTCGCTGGCGGCTGTGTTTACCTCTGACAGAAGCCGGCTGGCGCCAAGGGAGACGTGTGTGGCGGATGAGACGGCGGTAGCACTGGCGGCGTGCACCTCACAATGGTGCAAGATGCGGCCAACATTCCACGGCTAATTGCAAGTTGCAGAGCCTTTCGTGCACAAGATTGAAAGCAGTGAGGGGCAAAGGAAGTACATTTACAAAATGTAATTTACGTAAGCTGGTCGGTCACGTGCATCGGACTGGCAGAGTCCTGCGTGCAGGCCAGCATCAGGCAGTTTGCATATGATCGGAGTGCATTTTAGGGGTGCTTGCCTTTGGAGGTATCACTGGGAGCCGCCGGGCGCAACCTTGATGCGGTTTGTTGGTCATAGCGAGGTTGATGGATTCGCACGCCATCATGGTTGGCAACGGCTGGTCTCGCCTCAGCAACAGCTACGTGCGTCCTAGTGGTAGTATACAATGCATTGACCTCACGAAATCCCTTTCACAGCCTGTGAAGCGCCGCGAATGGCGAGCAGCTGCAACGCGCCATGCGCATGACTCCCTCCTTGAAGCAGAGTTGCCAGCATCAAGCCGGGCACAGATGATAAGGGAAGCGCCGGAAGCCCCAGAACCAACGGCTGCGACAGCAGTTCCCACAGGTTCCGATCACACAGGGCAGGCAGCATCGCCAGCAGTTGCAAGGTTGCCAGCAGAGCAGCTGGCCCAGCGGCTGGTGTGGGCCTCAGCGGTGCTGACGCTGGCATCCTTGGCCCCAGATGTCGTAGCAGGCGCGGGAGCAGCAGCAGCACACCGCGCAACTGCTGCACCTCCGCTGTGGCTGGTGAGGGTTTTCGAAACTGTTTGCAACAACTCCTGCAGCACGATATCAGCAGTCGCCAGACTACAATCTTCATGCTTTCCACCTGGCAGTCACGGCCTTCGACCGGCACTCACCGAAGTGTTGCTCAGATGCAGACATCGCTGCACGGGACATTCGCTTTCATGACGCTGACTGTCGTCTTCTCGGAGGACTACGAGACCCCAGCGGTGGCAGTGCACGCTGTCGGCGCGGCCTGCTGCCTTGCGCTGCTGTGGCAGGTGGGTACAAATATCTTACATTTCAACTGTGACATATGTAGGGCTTGACACCGCGAAAGCAGCATCAGATATGTACATTCCATCGTGCTTGTGCCATGAGCATGTTGGCAATATGAGACTTCGACCGCCGCGTGCTGGCAGGCAGCAGCGGCCGCGCAGATGCCCGCGCTGCTGCTGCAGCTGTCGCTAGGTGCAGCCGCCATGTCTGGGGCAGTCAATGCCCAACATCTTGCCGCACGGGGCCGCCCTAAGCTTGGTCCAGCGGCCAGGGCGCAGCGCTTGCGGCAGTGGCTGCAGGCGCTCGGCTGCATCGGCTGCGGCCTGCTATGGCAGGTGCACATGATCTCTTGTCTGCCAATAACGTCGCACTGGATGCTATGACTGCCTTCCACAGCGTGAACACACACAGCCGCACTGTAGAAGCCGCATTCTCACAGTGAACCTGCCATAAACAGTAAACCCTAATTAGCTTAAACAGTGTTTGTGCACCTGACTGCAGGCGGGCATTCTCACAGTAGCCTGCCATAAACAGTAAACCCTAATTAGCTTAAACAGTGTTTGTGCACCTGACTGCAGGCGGGCAGCGGCAGTACCGCTGGCGCAACCTTCGCGGCGCTGCTGACAGCGGCTTTGACGCTGGTCATTGAGCAGAACGCCGCACAGTCAGCACAGGCAGCAAGCGGGCAGACAGTCCGGGCAGGCTCTGGTGCAGACCGGCAGCAGGAAGCGGATGCAACCGCCTTCTGGGCGATGACGCACCGGCTGTGGGGCAACTGGCCCGCACTGTCGGCAACGCTGCTGCTGATGCTGGACGCTGCGCTGCCGCTGGTGGGATTTTGGTGTCTGCCGGTAACCTGTTTTTCAGATTCTAGCTTTTGATTTAGGCGCCAGTTCTCGCAGCCATGGTGCCTTGTGGAGAGCAGACCAGAGGCTCAAGCAGCCAAGCTCGGGCTAGGACCTGATCGTTTTCAGCTGCATGGCAACATTCGGGCCGGGAGTTTTAGGATCGATCAGTTTGGCAATTGCTGTCGCAGATGGATCCGGCAGCAGTGGCGGCATCCGCTGCGGCGGTGCCCACCGCCCTCGCCATGGCTGGCAACGCGCTGCTGATACCCCGGGCGCTGGCGATTCCCAACATGATGTTCCTGACAGCTGTCAGGCAAGCACGCTCACTTAGTGTGTTTGCCTGCCGATCGATTCCACCTGTTTTCGCGATCCAGAGAAGCTGACTGATGGCTATGGGCCTTTCATTTTGCAGCTTTGGCACGGCGGCCAACTGGGCGGCCCTGGGGTGCAAGGCGGCCTTTGCTGGCACTGCTGCAGCAACTACGGTCTGGGCAACCGCAACTAGCAGGTGACCTTGCGTACAACGTTGCATTCAAATACCGGCCATCATGTCTTGTGTCGCAAGTGCTCTATTCCGCCAGCCAACCAGGGTCTTACAATTGACATCCGAACGAAATGGCGAACACTGCTGTTTGCGCGGGCAGGCTAAGATTCGTGGCAGTCACCGCTGCGCTGTGCGGCTATGCAGCTTTCGTGAAGCGGCTGCACGCCCAAGTATCCGCTGCAAGGGCAGGCAACACTTCAGCCAGCAGCCTACCTTGAAGCGCTGCTCAGCGTCGAAAGGTTGCGCGGAACCATCAGACGCTGATGCCGACGCAGCGGCAGCCTATCTCCAAGCCAGCAGCAGACGCAGCAACATACGGCGCACATTCGGCTGCCGCCCAGCCGCATGCAGGTGATGCTGCGGCTGGTGCTGCAGAGTCCAAATATCAGCAACGCCACATTCAAGTTTGAACGTTTCGCGCTTCTGGATCCATGTATGTATGTTTGCGGCACTAGGCAGCTAAACAATATGCTGCTGGCCGTACGTCATAACGATGCTTGGGCTGCATGGTCAGGTGTGGCTGCAGACTCTGAGCGCCTGCGGGCCAGGTAAATTTCCTGGTCCAAAGTCGCCTTCTACTTCGGCGCATCCTGCCTGCTGGATGGGCACGCAGACTCCGCTTTAGGTTGGGATTTAGGTCTTTGCGCAGCGCAGCGCGTTCGGCCCCGCCTGCGCCTTCAGACGTAGGATTGCATATTGAAGGCTGCAGAGACTGCAGAATGGTATTGGACGTATACTTTGTGAACTGCACTTTTTAGAATGATGTTGTAATAGGTTGCACATGTGCACATTTCTCTTTCATATATATGAAAGAGAAATGTCACAGTCGATTCGAAAGGGCTTCGAAAGGGCGCCGACTGTCGACCAGCCGAACGGGGCCAAAACCTAGCTCAGACCTTGTACATGACCTCGGCCTCGACTCGCGTCACAATCACGTTTGCAAGGTTGCTAGCAAAGTGAAACCGTATCGTTGAGCCTTTGCTGCACGCCCGCGCACTGGCATTGCTTGCCTGAGACACTGCTGTTTGCATCGCAATCTCTGCCACACCGCACATCTTGCAGGGAATTTAAACAGTCTGAATACGGCACAGGCTTGGGCACCTCTCAGCACAGCAGCAGAGGTCCGCAGGATGGCCGGCGGACCTTCACCCACACTCGCCAACATGGACCTCTTTTCAGACATCGACCTGCAGTCGCTGCTCGGTGCGGACTTTGAGGCGCAGCAGCACCATCTGCAGCAGCAGTACCTGCACCAGCACAATGGCGTGGCACAGGCGGTCAGCCTGCAGCTCAGCCCCTCGCTGCCCGCGATGCCTACCATTGGCGCATTCTACGACAGTGCGCAGCCACCGCTGCCACAGCATCCGCAGCACTCGCAGCATCAGCATCAGCACCCGCATCAAGGCCGCCTCCAGGGCCCAGATCTGCAGCATGGCGCCACCGCAGCAGCACACCCATCGCTGCCGGATTTTGGCGGCGGTAGTGCATACCTGCAGCACAGCGGCAGCAGCAGCTTTGGCATGCAGTCACCCAGGCGACCGGACGAGCAGCTGATGAAGCGATGCAGAAGCCAAGCTGGGGAAGCATCTGGGGGTCCACAGCATGCGGACCAGGCGCACGCAATGCAGCTGCCGCTGCCGGCCTCCGCCCTGCATCACAGCAGCAGCGCGGGCGCGCTGCCGCATGTGTCACTCCACAGCAGCTGGTAAGCATAAAATAGCTTGCGCGTGATGGTCACTATGCTGTTTCTGTTTTTCAAGCCAGGTGTCCGAGTGCCGATGGCACACCGCTACGCACTTGGGGGCGATGGTCTAAGGGCGACGGTGCCATGAGGTATGCGTTCAATGACACCTTCTGCAGGGCGGCTCCTGCGGCTCCCACGCCGACCTCGCAATCGCCGAGCGGCTCGCGCAGCGACGGCGACAGCGCCGGCGCGGGCAGGGGTGGTGGCGGCAGCGGCAGCCTGGAGCCGGCTGCGGAAGTGGAGGAGGTAGCGCGATCGAAGGACAAGAACCGTGTCGCGCAGAAGAAGTTCCGGCAGCGGCAGAAGGTACCGGCATCCGCCACCACACCAGCTTGGTCACATCTTCACATGCGACAACCACAGTTTCTCAGCTTGATGCTGTCCAGCTCCATTGCTGCCCGTGCAGGTGCGGATGCAGGGCCTGGGGAAGAGCCTGGGAGAGCTGAGCAGGCTGGTGGGCAAGCTGCGCCTGGAGAAGCAGGAGCTGCAGCAGCGGGCCCGCATCCTGGAGCCTGGGATGGTGATCTTGACTTACTTGGGTTGCTTATGATGCGCAAACAGGATCGGATGCAGGGGCTCGGCAAGTCGCTGGAGGAGCTGAGCAGCCTGGTGGGCAGGCTGCGGCTGGAGAAGCAGGAGCTGCAGCAGCGCGCGCGCATCCTGGAGTCCTCGCTCGCGGCAAACACGCACCACGAGGAGCGCCTCCATTGTGACGAGGTGAGACTGTGAAATTGATGGAGCTTGATATCAAAGGCGGATGAGCATCATGTCAGAGGGGTTGCTCACGGCGAACATGCACCATGAGGAGCAGATCCACTGCGACGAGGTAACCTTCAGGTGAGCCACATGACACAGTGACATTGGACGATCGTGCAGGGGGCAGCGGCGCATTGCCTGGATTGGCTGGACTTTGTGGGAGAGTTGCCAACGCTAAAGTGGGGCTGAAGTGTATTTGATTCGACAGGGAGCCTTGGGACGGGATCAGCGGTTGCTGGGCAAGGATGTGATAGAGTCCCTAGCCACGTATCCAGGATAGTGGCTGGCCTCGAACACATGAATTCACCATTTTCCAGGGCATCGTGTTGCAGAAGCAGTGGGTGCTGGACGAGGACATGGCGCAGTTTCTGAACTTCTTCAGAGCCAATGAAAAGTCCACCCAAAGGCTGAAACTCCAGATCGACATCGTCGGGACATCATTGCGCAGCAGCGGCGTTTATTAAAAGAGGATGCGGCGCAGTTTTTGAGTCGCCTTGCTTGATTGATCTTACTGCTTTGACGAACAACATCTAAGGCTGCTACGTCTGCGATTCTGCAGGACATCATGGCGCGCGAGCAGCGGCTGCTGGGCGAAGATGTTGCACAGTTTTTGAGCCGCCTGGAGTCGCAGCCAGTGCCCGCGGCGGCGGCGATGGCGCTCACCATGCAGCAGCTCGTGGACTCCACCTTCCCGGTGAGTGGAGAACAATGTTGTTCATATGTACAAAGTCACGAACGAGTTGATAGTGGTACCGGCAGCGGTGGCGATGGCGCTTACCATGCAGCAGCTCGTGAACTCCACCTTCCCGGTGAGTGCACTTCACCTTGATTCCATCTTCATATGTGATCCTGAAATGGGTTGCGATGTGAATTTAGGGTTTAGGGTTTAGGGTTGAGTGTTTAGTGTGGCGGCTTTGCCTCCTGCGGCGGTGGCGCTCACCAGGCAGCCGCTCGTGGACTTCGCCTTCCCGATTAGGGAAGCACACACATTCTTGTTCTAGGGTCCCCATCAGTTCTGGGCGGCTGCGTTTGGCGGCGGCGGTGCACCGTGCTGCTGCAGCTTGGCAGCGTCCCAGTCACTAGGGAGCAAGATCGCTGATTTGTGGTTCAGGAGTGGCAAGGGCCTTGCACTGAAGTGACAGCAGTCAGCAGTCAGCAGCGTTTGACCTTAGCCTGCACAGCGCGATGGCAGACCCTGTGGTGGTTTGCCTGATCAGCAGCGTTTGACCTTAGCCTGCACAGCGCGATGGCAGGCCCTGTGGTGGTTTGCTTGATTTGCATTGCTGCACGCAATAAGCGTGGTCGCATTGGCACACACATGGTCCGCAGATGCTGGTGCCTTTCGCCGTCTGCTACATTGCACGCGCAACGGCAACAGAAGTCCACTGTGACCTCTGTATGCACCTGACCACAGCTCACTACTGCATCTATGTGTTGCAGCGGTACATTGGGCGGCTGCGGCAGCTGCTGAGCAGCGCCGGCGGCGCCGCATCGGCTGCCGGGCAGGAGATTGAGGCGCTGATCGTTATGCGGGTGCGTATCTGAGGGTTGGAATTCAAGAGCATTTACACCTTGATGATCAAGATTGCAGAACATGAAGGCGCTCATAGTCATGCGGGTGAGCATCGGGATGTAGGGTCTGGATTGTTGGGGGTCTCGATGCTTTGGTCAGCCTACATGCCAAGCTGGCCCGTAGCAATTGCTACAAGCCCTTGCTGAGAGGGTGCATCTGAGGGCGACTGCATGACGCTCACTGGCGGCACTCTCAGACGACGCTAATGTGCAATAGGCTTGGTCATACTTGTCTGTTCTGTGTACGTGTGCCTCGAGACTGTGCCGGCATGCCGGCGATAGACAAAGACGAATCACTCCCCGATTCAGCACCCTGTGTCCCTGCGGAGGATGCAGAGGGAGCGACACGCGCTGTGCAGCTGCTTCCGTTGGGCTATCACATTATGTGTGGTCCACACGGTGATTTCAGTGTGTAATGTCGATGTTTCACAGAGAATGCACGAGGAGCGGCGCGCTCTCTTCAGCTGCTTCTACTGGGCCGCCTATGCCTGGAATCGACAGCAGCTCCCAGCGGCAGGACCGCTGCCAGACCAGACCTTCTGGACCGCACTCTTGGTAATACTGATATACCAAATAGTATATACTATACTATACTATACTATTATACATTAAATATTACATACTATAGCATCGTCTGTTGCCGGCTTGCGCCAGCATAGCTGCTGCTCCTCTATCAGGAGGGGTTGCAGCTCAGCGACGAGCAGAAACAGACAGAGCGCTGCTGGAGCGGCTATCCCAGTAGCTCCTGGGATGTTCTCTAACGCATCTCCATGTATTCCCTACAGGAGGGCCTGCAGCTCAGCGATGAGCAGAAGCAGCAGCTCCTCGCGGGGCGCAGAGCGCTGCTGGAGCGGCTCTCACAAGTGGCAAAGCAGCGGCGAGACACGCTCGCGCAGCTCGGCCTCCAGCTGTTGCAGCTGCCGCGGGTGAGAAGTCGTCCGCAGGTTCAGGGTGTCAGGCTCCTGAAACCTGTTATCCGAACATTGCAAGGCTGCTTTGCATCTGCGGCGGGAAACGCTCGCACGGCTGGGCCTGCCCCTGCTGCAGCTGCCGCGGGCGAGGGGTTTCAATTTGAAGTAAAGCAAATATTGATCTTCATTCCTAAACCGCCTGGCAGCGCAGCGGCGGCGCATGCTCGCGCAGCTGGGGGCCCACCTGCTGCAGCTGCCGCGGGCACGAATCGTCTTCGAGCTCGAACCCCATTCAGCTGTTGGCCACAGCATCGGATGACACATGCAGACTGCGGCTCCTCAGCAGGACGCCCCGGCGCAGCTGATGCCGCACGTGTTGCAACAAGTGCGTGTTGCAGCATTGCCGGGCCGCATAAGTCGACATGCTACACGGAGCTCGGTGCTGCTAGCGTGGAACGTGCCAACGGCGCATTCTCGCCTCCATGGCACAGGAGGAGTGGCTGCGGTGCGCGCCGGTGCTGGCGCTGCAGCAGAATCTGGGCCTGGAGCGGCAGGCCGCCTTCTCCTTCTGCTACACCTGGTTCGACGAGGTGACCACGGGTGTCTACGCATCTCTGTCCGAGTCGCTCTGTCTACACTTTCATCTTGAACTCTGAGCTCAGACGCTTCTGCGTCAGCCGGCATATCTGAGCACCAGCCACCAGGCGACAGTCCAGCGCATGGCCTGCACGGCCCAGCGCTGTGATGGCCAGCAACTCTGTACGATCAGCGACAGAGGCGTAGTGTGACTGATCGCCTTTCTGCCCCTGCGCGCAGACGCTGTCGCCGATGCAGGAGGCATGGCTAGAAGCCAACTCCTACCCCTGGTGTCCCGACATCTGGTGGGTCATTTCGACGGCGGCCGTTGGCCATGGTTTCTGCTTTAGTCTGCGTACATGTCTGTGCGAGCGCAGCGCCTGCTGCAAATTCCGCCACGGAGCCCTGCTGCAACAACGTGTGGCTTGCGCCCAGAAAGCGGCTTGCACCGAGAAATTGCATGTGCAATGTGCAGCTACTGGTGCCCAGATGGTGGCCTAGCGCTCAGATGATGTCCTAACGCCGTCTGACGGCCCATTCATCTGCTTCCTGCATCCACAGGAGGATGAGCAGCGTCGTGGAGCAGCAGGCGGCAGCGGCTGAGGCGAAGCCGGCGGGCAGGCGGGGGTCGAAAAGTAAATCAGCAGACGCCTCCGCAGCGGGCGGCTCGGGATCAGCGGCGGCATCCGCGTCTGGGGACTGGGACCCTAGTGCCGCCCTCGCACTAGAGTCCATGGGCGCCGCTGGCGACCTGCTGCCGCTCAACACCGCCTTCCAGCTGCTGGTCACGCCATCACTTGCGTACGGAGTGGGCCTCCGACTAAAACGTGCGCAAATCCCCCTCAGATAGAACCGTTTCTTCTGTGCTTCTCAAGGGCAAAGTGCTGCCGCAGGGCCTTTTCCTCTCTTGCCCTAAACCCTAAACCCTAAACACATTGCTTCAGCGTGCGACAGGCCAGTCGTGCGAAAATCGCATGGATGAGTGTGGCGCCATCAACAGAGCTCACGTGTCTGCAGTGGCTGCCAATCGCTGCCCGATCTCTCACCTCATGCTGTCCGGTGCTGCTATGCAGGCGTCAGTCTGGCGGACACATGCAACACGGTGGTGCCGGCAGAGGCGTTCCGCTGCCGTTGGTTAGAGTCCCTGGCACCAGATTTACCCTAACCAAGTGCAACGTGTGCGGCTGTCTCTGCTGATAACCCCGTGTGTTCCGCTTGCAGGTGGCAGCCTGACGGATCTGTTTGAGACAGTAGTGCTAGCTGAGGCATTTCCCGCTGTCGGGTAGAGTCCCCTGCGCCGGTCTTGGATCAATCATGCCTACCTCAGCGGCTGTCTTTGCTGACAATCATGTGATTTCCATTTGCAGGCGGCATTCTGGCCGACCCCTACGAAACTGTGGTGCCGCAGGAGGCGTTCCCGCTGCCGACATTAGAGTCCCTGGCGCCGATGTCCATCCACGATGTGCAGTGCGGGCGCTACCGGTCCGAAATGTTCTGGAACTGGATGCGGCGTAAGTTTCCTGATGGCTTATCCGTCCCCATCTGAGGATATCCTGAGGATATCCTGAGGATAATCGATTAGCAGCAGCACAGGAGCAGGCAGGCATGCCGTGTATCAGGTCAGAACCCATTCATCCAGTTGTGCCTCTAGTTAGATGCGACGGCCAGACGCGATGGCCAACAGTCGAGCAGCACAGCACCTTAGGACAGCCTTCTAGGCGGGTGCAGGACGCTCTACAGGCGCTGTGGCTATGGTGTCGATTGCTTTGCATTTTCCGGCAAATTGGCATGGTGCCACAGCATGGATTTTTGACCATGTTGCCCAGTGTTGCCGTCCTTCAGAATTTGAGGTCGCAACCCATATATCAATCACAATGTGCGATATCGTAATGTGCGGGTTTTGTAAGGACAAACTCGTGCTTCGGCTTGCTCTACGGAATTACATCATATCCCGACACATCACTGATTTGAGCTTGCAGGGAGCACGCAGCAAAACCACCAAGCCAACATTGCGAGGCATTTGACAAGGACTTCAAAAACGAAGATACATACCGATAACGATGCTATCCAACTACAACACCCTAACATTTTGGATTGCAAAAAGCTTGCCGCTACACTTTGGCGCTGACGACCGTCACTCGTTCATCGTCTCCCCGTTGAGAAGGTTGCCACACCCACGCATGTGCTTTGCCGCATCGTTTGGCGTCAGTACAGGTTGGCAAACACGCTGTATGTATTGGCGCCCTGCAGGAAATTAGCATGGACCGTCAGTGCAAAAGGGGCATCCGTCCATCATCAGCATTCCCGTTGCACGTACACATACTGCAGGCAAACGGCTTTTGCAGTGACGCGAGGTGTGGCTGGATTGGCTCAACAAGCAACAGCTGATCATGATTCGTACATACAAGCCATATGAGGTAACCCAATCAGTCCCACCTCAATGATGAGCTTGAAGGAGCCGACGGCACCCACAACGCCCACCAGGGTGTAGATGACTGTGATGCTGATGTTGAGCACCCACACCCACGCGCGCGGCCGCTTGGCCGTAAGGTACAGCAGCGCCGGTAGGATGAAGTCCTGCAAGGAGTAAGGGGGGCCGTACATCAGCAAAAAAATGTGATGTTGAGCACCCACACCCACGCGCGCGGCCGCTTGGCAGTCAGGTACAGCAGCGCCGACAAGATGAAGCCCTGCAAGAGAAGGGACGCGATTTGAGTGCGCGGGCAATGCAATGGTTTTGACTGCCAGGCGGCTGTCGTCAGATGGAGCAACGCCGGCAGTGTGAAGTCCTGCAGCAGTGACATCAGCTGGAGGAAACAGTCATGCGTGCATGGACAAGACCAAAAGAGTCTGAACATCAACTTGCATGATGTAGAGGGTAGAGAGGCACCCTTGCCGAAAGCTCGAGCACGAGTCTTAGTAATTTTGTCAGAGTATGACGCACCAGGGGGGTGTAGCCGATGGCGCTGACGTGCGCCGCTTTGATGTCAATATGTCAATATGTCGACATGTCAATGGCAACTGGCATGACCTATGTTCTCTGCTTCAGAATCGGTATGTTCTCTACTTCAGAATCGGTTTCGCACCAGGGGCGTGAAGCCGATGGCGCCAACCAGAGCTGCGAAGCTGCCAAAGAACGGGATCCTGCATGTGCACCAGACAATATCACTTGAATTGAAGCTACTTTCCAATTTCAAAACAAAATCAGCAACACATTTTCCAAGCTTTGGCCAAGGGTCGACACAAGGTCTCACATTGCCGCGATAAGCGTCACCAGGGCGATGTACACCTGGCGTTTGCAACAATGCGTGGTATCAGCATGGCAGTCATTCCAATGATGCCACATTCACATGACAAGGCAGCAAAAGCGGAATGTATCGAACATGTGCCGGGCTCTTGATGCACAGGGACATATTCAGTGACACTCTGGGACATATTCAGTGACACTCTGCTTATTACTCACCGTGGTGATAAGGAGGCGCGTTGCCACATTGCGCAGCGCCATGGGCTTTTGGTTTCGGTCCATAAGGCGGACCTCGATGAACCTGTGTGACCCAAGAGAGAGGTCACAAAGTGGCCTGTCTTTGTGAATGGCTCTGCGTTTTTCGGAACAACCGCTCGACACAAGTGTGTATCATTGCCGAGGCGTATTGAGGCACAGCAGCTGCAAGGCAACTCACTCGTAGGTAGGTCTGCAGTATATCTGGTAACCTGCGCGCACAGGGAGAGACACTCTCGAGAACCTGCCGCTACGTGTTGACGGCACCGCAACGACAACGAGTTGATATATCAATACAGCGCTGGTCCCGTGCCATGCGCATGGCATGCTGACAGGAAGCAGCAAAAGCAGTGCTGGTTCGGAGAACTCACAGCCAACGACCTGCGCATAAGCAAGCAGACTGTCAGGATTGGGCCAGCATCAACGGAGAGCGTGTACACTGGGGAGACACTGGATGTGTTCTGGGAAGAATGGCGGTACTGGCGGGACGCACTTGGACGATCAGGAAGGCGTTGGCAATTGTGGATCCCCATGTGGGCGTTGTGAAAGACGCCACAATGAACGGCTGCACCAGGTTGCCAAACGCCCTGCAGCGGTGCAGGATCCAGGAATCAACGCCAATTGCAGACTTGCAGGACACCGCACGCAGTGGGGAACAGAGCGTGTCCCACGGCATGATCATTTCACGAGCACTGTCCAAGTGAAAACCGAATCTCACCAGTATCCGACAATGGCCAGCATGATGTCTGCACGGCAAGGCACCAAACATGCTCAGCCGCTGAGGATTAGCACCAAACATGCTCAGCCGCTGAACATAATCACATCACGTCAGCAGTGCGCATAGACAGCTGTGCAGCAGAGACAACACAGCGTTGTGCCACGCTCATCATTCTTTGGCATTTCATCAGTGTGGCATCCTGCATGAAACATGGGCCATGAGACGCCACGAGATGCGAAGAGCAACTCACATGTGCATGTAATGATGGAGAAGCAGAACGAAATGCCCTTGTACATGTTTCTGTTGACCGGAGGTGGCACTGTCGCTTGGATCTCAGGCAGCAGAGTATCGCCTGCAGGGTCATACAGTGCAACAGCATGTCAGCCGCTGGAGGGTGTGCGGAAGTCAAGCACCGTGACGCCAGTGGCGTGCAATTTTGCAATCAATCCGTGCTGAGTGTGGCCACGGACTGCAGAAGGTCGAACCTGTGCAAGCCCCTATATAGGGCATTATAGGCCATATATATAGGCCATATATGGAGCAATGCGCACCGAAGGTAAAGGCGATGATTCCCAGGGCGGCCATGGCGTTGAAGACTTTGGCGGCCGGCGTGCCTGCCAGAGAGTACTCCACTGTGCTGCGGTCCGCCTCAGTTCCTGCAGCCGATTGACAGTCTGCTGAGAATACGAATGAGTGACCGTCCACAAGCTGAAGCGGTGCGCGGCACTGCTCAGCAGCGCTGCAGGTGACCTGATGGTGACGGCGGTTCTGCAACACCTAACCGTTCATGTTTGATGTTTATGGCGACGCAGGTGAAGCCCGATTTGACTATTTCAGATACGAAGCTGAGACAACGTTCAAACTCGGTATGGGATCGTCACCATTCTTGATGCTCATGGCGACGCAGGTGACGGTGAAGCCAATCGTGCACACAGTGCACAACGTGTTGAGGCCGCGCAGGCTGTGGATGGTGGGCAGCTGGCTCAGCAGCAGCTGCAACGCGCCGAAGATGATGATGAAGTGCTGCAGCGTCATGCTGCCCGCCGGATCGTACAACTTGTAAATTGACTACAAAAAGGCAAGGAAAAACACATTGGGAGACTGCTGACAAGCAAGGCTGTGGCGCCGAAGATGCTGGGGGATCGCATCATAAATCAGGCGAACAAGTCAGTATCTGAGTATTAGAAAATAAGCGCTCCGTGTGTCATACCATCGAAACATAGGGGATCACCTTGGCGCTGATAGCGGCAGCAATCTGCACCGTGATGTTGTTGCCGATGGAAGCAATCTGCAAGCAGCAGAAATATAAACGTCAGACATCGATACTGAGACCAGGATTGGGTGATGTGCCGGGCGCAATTTGCAGGCAGCAGTTCCTACTGTGCCGTCATTCGTCAGGTCTGCAGTATTGCTGGTGGAGCCACCGCGTCAGATTGCAACCCGTCAGAAAAGCCAATGCCACACTGGCGTCAAGTTCGACTGTCATCGACGACAGCGCGCTAGGATGTTTCGAACAGCTTGTTCTGTTGGAATTGGAGCCCACCTGCTGGAAAAGAATCGTGGCATAGAAGCCAAACGGGCCCCAGATGCTGTATGACAGGTCGCGGTACCTGCACATGGCATTGACCAGTTCGGAGATGATGCCCGTGCGAGTCAACGGGAGTGCTTCTTCCACTGCTGCAGTGCGAGAACAGAAGATTGGGACTGCGGCCGCACCTGAGGTAGTGGTTGCCGTCCCAGCCGTTGAGCGAGGCCAGCAGCAGCGAGCAGTACCAGGTCACAGCGATGCCCATTCTGCGGAACAGACACGAATCTCATCTCCAGAGCACTCGCGTTCTGAGCTGAATGCTGAGTCACTTTGTCACGCACACATAATGATGCAGCACTGAATGGGAGTTTGGACAGTGTGCTGAACTGGGTAGGCAAGTTTCAGCGGTCAGGCAGCAAGGAAGCATAGGCAAGAACGCCACAAATGGTGACACAAAAAGCTCACAGCAGCCAGACGAGGCCGCCGCCCCAGGTGAGACTCGCGAATGCAAAGGCGAGCGGTGCGTACGCCGCCGGCGTCGCGATGGTGGTCGTCAGGTGATAGCCCGCCTGGATCCAGGAGCCTGCGCAAGAAGTGCACAGCTCACTACTAATAGCTCATTACTAGTAGCGCCGGCCTGGCGCTCAAGCACATGGTCGATGTGCGGATGGCTGCACCGCCGCACCTGGTGAGATACATGCATGCATTCGGTGCTGCGTGGGCTGCATACAACTGCCACCGGTCAGACTGCAGGGCAGGCGTAGCTCGCCTGCGCCGACGTCGGTGCGGAAAGACGGCAGGTGCTCCTTGTCCGAGTATCTGCTGCTGACGGAGACATCGGCCATGCCGTCAGGGCTGTAGCCCTTCTTGCCGGTCATGAAGCCGCCGCGCACGCTGTCGTCCGCCCACTCCCGGTTGGCCCGAGGCGCCTCCTCGGCGTCCGCCGCTGCGGCGCGCGCGGCGCGGCCGCCGCCGCTGGCGGAGTCGTCGTTTGGGATGTTAGGGCCCAGAGTCATGGCGTCCCTTACGCTGGGGACAATTTGAGTGGCAGGCAGCCTGTGCTGCAGGTACAGCAAGCAGGCAGTGTGCCTGCAGACACGAGCAAGGAGTGTCAGGTTGGATGTTGCAGGTCGTCGCCAGCGCCGACGCAGGGGCCACGAAAAGAAAGGGCTGATCGGCGCCGTTCATCGTCATGCAGGAGACAAGTTGAGCTGCTTTGTGGTGTGGGCCCTTCCCAATACACATTTCAGTGTCGAGATGAGCCGCTAATGAACCGCGCCCTTAGGGCGTGCACGCCAATCTATCAGCGTCTCAAGGTTCACGACACTTCTGATCACGAATCTTAGGGTTTGCGCATGCGATACAGGTTGCACAACGCGCGCGCAGGTGGGATACATGTTTGACACGTCAACGCACTGTACTTGGCCACAGGTCCGTGCAAGACCCTCCTCAAGCGAACCGAGGCGATCAAGAATGCTTGAAGGTCTCACTCGCCGTGCAGCGGGGCCCATGCCGGATAGGCGGCTGGTTGCACTTCGTGTATGACCTCGCACCTCTCACTTGGTCAAGTTGCCAGCGCCGGTGATCTGCCTCGCCGCCTCCCTTCTGCCCGCTGACACGAGACAATGGCAAGCTGTTGTGCTTGTCTGATCGGCGTTTTGTTGGCTTGATCAGCTGCAGAAGGCTGCCCCGTGAAGCCTGTGAACCGCGCACGTGGGACACGGCGCACGTGACTTGTCAGACAGACGAATTTCACGCAATTTGCGTAAATTGTCCATCCGTCACAATCCAGCAGCGATCTGAGCGGTTGGCCAAATTCGGAGAGGCTTGAAATAGTCAGGACTTGCAGCGGCCACTCCACAATCCTATTCTACGTACCCAATCCCGCCCAAACAGCCCCTCCTGCTCCGTGACAGCGCCTGCGGTTATGATGGCCATGCAAGCACAGCAGACGGCTTGCAGCCAGTTTGGTGAGTCGTAACAGGCTGAAAGCACGCGGTTTGGGGTGGTTGGTGCTGTGAAGCCCGAACAAGCATGGCTGATGCTGTTGCATGTGCAGTTGGCAAACTGCAATTTCATGTCCAGCCTGCTCATCTGTTCTCCGGCTTCATGCAGGTGGCAAGCAGGTAATGCAGACAGTGCTGCCACAGCGCGCCGCGGCAGGTGAGGCCAACCCAGTCCTGCAGGCCATGATCCAGACAAATGCATGCCATATCACTGCCGCGTCTGACTCAGTGGTGCAATGCTTCAAATTATTATCTTTTACTGCTGTCTGTTCCTTGATGCAGGCCCACGCCGCCCTGCCGTCCGCACAATGGCCATCGCAGCGCCGCCGCAGGCGGCCAAGGGAACTGAGCAGGTGACGCCGCTGCAGCTCGGCTACACCATGCCAGGTGACTTTCTTCTGCAGATTTCAGTCACCTCTGAGACTGCTGACATCCATACACCGTCGTTCGGCACGGATCCTGCCTGCGCAAAGCCGCCATCAGCTCGCATCAGCCTGTACCATGTGCCACGCCGGAGTCCGCATTGCGCTGATTGATTGATCGCATTGCCGCCTGCAGGCGAGTTCGAGAAGCACGCGGGCTGCTGGATGGGGTGGCCCGACTCGGGCTACCTGTGGCGCGACGGCGCCAAACCCGCGCAGGAGCAATATGCCAACATCGCGAAGGCAATATCCGAGTTCGAGCCGCTCACCATGTTCGCCAACGCCGGCCCGGTGCGACAAATATTTACTCCGACTGCAACAGATCTTGTATAGACTGTGTGAGCCTGTTGCTGGAGCTGCGCTGAAGCTCTGTTGTTGCCGGCAGATCCTGACCCTACGGGCCAGCTGCTGCACCGCCATTCGCAAGGACGACGAATGTCGTCGAGGGCGATTGTGCGCTAAACTGCTTCATGGTTCTGAAAATTATCTATACAAATGCTGCAGGCGGCCCACCTTGCAGTGCAGCACTTCAAGGACCCACCCAACATAATGGAGTGCTTATTTCGGCCGCGATAGTCTACATATGACTTGTTATACCCTGTTCACCAGGCGGCCGACCTGGCGCGGCAGTACTTCAAGGACTCGCCCAACGTGTTCGTGGTGGACGACATCCCCATCGACGATGGCTGGACTCGTGACTGGGGGCCCACGGTGTGTTCTGTTGGCGTTGTTGATGTTCTTCATCCCTGCATCTCAGACTGTGAGATTGATGCGCTTAATTTAAGCTCACTCTCGCAAATCCTCATAGAGGACGATGAGACCGTGAGTGGGAGCCCAGGGACCACTTTCACTTTCAGGCCAGCTTTGGCTGGGCTGCTCCTGCTGGTCTGACGCTCTGTTGTGATGTTGCCGTGTTGACTCCTATCGTGCCTCATGCTGCAGTGCATTGCCAAGACAGAGGGTGGCAAGCGCACGGTGGCCGGCGTGCACTGGGACTACGACTGCTATGGTGCGCATGATTCCCTTTCTTGCCACGGCTCAATGCTGCAAGTTGTCGCCGCCTTCAGTCAGTGCGCCTGCTCTGGGAAAACAGTCCGCAGCCACCAAGCAGAAGTCTCAAAAAGGAAGAGATCACTGTGTGGATACATGTTGTACTGCCACTCTGTTGCAGGCGGCACCCAGAAGCTGCTGCTGGGGGAGCCGACCATGATGCCCAACTGGGACCGCGATGCTGAGGTATGTCAGTTTGCATCCCTTGCCATGCCGCGCATGATGTCCGGGCAGCATGCAGCACTCAGTGCACAGACAGGGCTCCATACTGCGCGGGGTGCTGGTCATGTGGCTCGCGCCACAGCAGCCGCAGTGGCCGGCGCAAGATGCGCCCATGACATGGGATTTGACGCCAAAGTGTCAACACTGGCATCTCACATTCCGCAGGCGGGCCGTGCGCTGCTGCGGCGGTCGGAGCTGGAGATCTTCGAGTGCCCGCTGCACCTGGAGGGCGGCTCCATCCACACTGACGGCGAGGGGTGAGAATAGACAACTAACGCTGCTGATTAGCCCTTAGTTGTCACAAGACGTCTGCACACCTCTGCTCCGTCACGATCGCATCGACTGCCTGAGACCTGAGAGCAGCGGTACCCTGAGGGCTGCGACACTTCCGCACAGAGTTGATTTGAGTTACAGCTGCTGTGTGGCTCGGGCAGGACTCTGATCGTGACGGAGCAGTGCTTGCTGTCGCCGACGCGCAACCCCAGCCTGGACCGGGCCGGCATCGAGCACTACCTGAAGGTACGGCTTTCACTTTGCCTTTCAGCCTGCCTTCCAGCCGTTCAAACCTTCTAGATCATGTTATGTCGCCGACACGGAATGTCGCCGTCGCGGAACCCCAACCTCGACCGCGCCGGCATCGAGCACTACCTCGAGGTACCGATGGCCGTTCTGCCTTTCAAACTTTGTCGACCTCGTTTTCCCAATGCACAACCCCGACTTGGGCCGCGTCGGCATCGTGCTCTCAGAAGTCAATGATTTCTCTTCAGTGAGAATCGAGAATTCAAAAGAAGAATCCTCTGTGCGTCAGCTGTAGGTGTCTGCATCAGAATTGCATCAGAATTGACGCATTGCCGCCTCAACAGTTGATGAATCGATCTGTTGCCAGCTTATCATCTGTGGCCACACGCAATACACTGCAATGCCGCCAACGTTTAGCGTCTCGTGATCTGCCTCGGCCTGCAGGAGTACCTGGGTCTGAAGAAGGTGATATGGTTCTGGCGCGGCATCTGCGGCGATGATGCGGTGGTGAACGGCCACGTGGACAACTTCTGCTGCTTCGCGGAGCCCGGCAAGGCCATGCTCGCCTGGACCGACGACGAGATGGACCCGCAGGTAGGAAAATTTTCGTCATAAAAGGGTTTTTTTCCATAGAAGGCTGCGAAGTCTCGGCTCCACACATTCAATGGAGAGCTTCTGTGGACAACTGCTGCTGCTTTGCGGAACCTGGCATCGTCATTTTGGCCTAGCACCACAATTGAATTTGCAAGCGCTGCATCGCTGCTGCTCTTGGCCCAATGAAATTGCATGCTCTGTTTGCACTAGCCCAGTCCCTGCATGCTCCTGCCAGGCATTTAGCTGTAATCCCTGATGAGCTGTCGATGATGAGCAACCTGTAGGAGCCCTCTCCTGTGAGCGAATGCGCATGAGAGCTGTCTTGCCGTCTGCAATGGGCGGAAACCTTCCCAGACCGGTCAGTCATATGACACTTTTTCACCGAGCCCTGTTTTCTTTCCTGCCCTGTAGTGGGAGGTGTCCAACCGGGCGCTGGATGTGCTGAAGAACACGACAGACGCCAAGGGGCGGAAGATCGAGGTGTGCAAGATCCGGCTGCCGCCGCCGCAGTTCCGCAACTACCGGGAAGCCGAGGGCCTGGCAGTGAGCCGCTTGTCTTTCTCTGTCAGTTTCGCCTTTCAATTTTCTGTGGACACCACCTGTTTGACGACTGTCGGCGGTGGCTGCGGTCGCGTCTCATTCCCCTGGAGATGAGACCGAGGGCCTGCCAGTAATAATGTTCGTATGTTGCCTGGGTGATCTCAGAGAGACTTCAGCTCTGAGTGATGACTGAAAATGAGAGCTGAATCGGAGCAGCAGACAGTTTTGTCTGTGCTTGCAGCCGGACCACATCGAGAAGGGCTACGTGCCGCGCATCGCCGGCGAGCGGCTGCCAGCCACCTACATCAACCATTACACAGCCAACGGTGCGATCTTTCTGGCGTGAATCATGATGATTGGATTCTGCAGGTCATACTGGGTTTCCCTGCTGCTCGCTGGACATCACCATGCCTGTGGCGGCTGAGCATGTGTCATGTAGAGATGGCACAGCGTTGCCTGCTGCAGGGTGGGTGCATGTGTATGTGCAATGCATAGCAGGGTGTTCGATGTCCATAACCGCCTCCCAAAATATCCTCACTCTCTTCATGTGCAGGCGGCGCCGTGGTGCCGCAGTTCGGCTATGCAGCGACGGCAGCGGATGAGCGCGCGCTCGAGGACATCTACCAGGCGTGTGATGCTGTGATCAGCTCCGCAGCACTTTCGTTCACTTTGTAGCTCCTGCAGTGGCTGCGTCATACTGTCATCTCAGGCGCTGCAAGTTTGCACACAATATTGGCAAAGGACATGAAAGCTGTGCCATCAAGTCGTCAGCTGGTGCTATAGAGCCCCCTTTCAGTCAGCACATCACTGTCCAATCAGCGGCATTCTTACCCCTCTGGCGAAGTCAACCGGTTTCTTCGGTGCAGGCGTATAACGGCGAGCGCAAGGTGGTGGGCGTCAAGTCGCGGGAAGTCGTGCTCAACGCAGGCAAGTTTTGTATGGCTTTAGGGTTTAGGGTTTAGGGTTTTGTATGGCAGACATCGTTGCTGGTGCACTTCATTTCAGATTGATGATGACAATGTGTGGTCCCCTTGGTCATGACACCCAACATCTCTCTGGTTGAAGGCTTTTCAATAACGGATTCTGCTGCTTGTTGCAGGCAACATCCACTGTATCACCCAGCAGCAGCCGGCGTCGTGGTGAAAAAGTCAGCAGCCCACACAACACAAGGCCGGGTAATGCAAAACCAACCTGCGGCAGCGGGCGCTGGATGTGGCAGCTGCTGGCGACACATGTGCGTCTTCCGGTGCGTGGATTCAATGTTCGTAGACAAAAGTTTCAAAATGGTTGCCGAAGTGAGGTGGCGGAATACAAGAATTGGTTAGTGTCTCAATGAGTGTGGCGTTAGCGCCCTAGGGATTTCGATCAGACACTTGCTTCAGCCTTACATTGAGCATGTAAAGCAACGCACACCATTCTCCGCTGCCTTTTCATGCGAGCCATTCTTCTCCCTCAAACCACACACAGCCTGCAGTGCAGGTGCATCCGACTTATCAAACACATTCAAGCCTCTTCCAACCATAGCAGATCCCATGCATGCTACAGCTGTGTCATGCTGCCCTGCCAAACCAAACAGTGTGATCTAGTAGTATATGGCATGCCGCTGTTGCATTTGGGTTTCAGACCCAGGCGGGCGCATGTGCTGCGAAGAACGCTGTGCTGCGCTGCAGTGCCCACCGCACAGCTGGGCTATGTGAATGCCTCACCTTCACGCATCTCCGGTTGGACTGAGGTGGCAGCTAGCTGCAACTGCGAGCAACCTGGGAGTGCTGCCTGCGCGGCTCACCACCCTCATGTGCCTGAGACGTTCATGGGAGGAATATGTGGATGGCATGTGCATCACTGATGGCAGGCTGGAATTTAGCCGGCCACCACAGCCGTTGATGATGGTGGTGCGGACACTGCGGCGTCTGACACGCCCGTCCGGAGATGCCTGAAGGTGAAACATTCACATAGCCCTCTGCTGCCTAACATTTTTGTTGCATGGCGCAAGGTTTGTGCAGACATTTTCGTACGCGGTATGACGAGGTTGGGGCAATAAATAAAATTGATATGCAACTTGCTGCAGACTGACCCGCAAGGAACGCCGGGGTTTCAAACCCCGGCAAGTTGCCGCCGCACCACCCCCAGCACCGTTCGATAACATCAACATAATCGGCACTCAGGCCGCACCGCCAGGGGTCAATATTGACCCCCGGCGGCGCGGCCTGAGTGCCGATTACCCTGACCCGCCAATGATTAATCATTGGCGCTGGCGGGTCAGGGTTCGGGACGGTTCTCCAGATGTCTGGCCGAAGCGGGATCCGCTGTGGCCCCTGGAGGCCAGGCTGCCTGTCTAAGGGACTCGCAAGTTGCAGTTTGCGAGTCCCTTACACCAACCTGACATCATTGTCAATATTGACAATGATGTTTTCAGGCATCCATGGACTGCCTGCGCTACTTCTCTCGTGATGAGGTGTCGACGCAATTTAAGCAAGCACTGCTGCAGTTGTCATCTCACAAGCCAGACGGAGTGCCACTAAGTGGAATATTGTTGGACTTGACAAGACCCGATATCGGTGCAAATTTTGGACATCGATTTTGGACATCGATGCAAATTTTCGTGGCGGTGGTATGCTTCACAGCGACCAGCATTCGAGCGATCCCAGCGCATCATGCGATTACATAGGAACACAGACCGCCAAGTTCTACCCGTGACCACAGTTGGAACCTGACTGCAACATGAAATCTCGAATTTCGAATAAGTACCAACCCAAAGCTGTGCGGTGTGGTACACTATTCAGGTTGTAAAACACAACAATGCTCATGCACTTGACACCAAGCAATATGCATTCTGACTAAAAATGCATCTTTACAAGCTTCTGACTGTCCGATCATCACCATTGATGTGTGTCCAGGCTCGCCGAGGGTTTTCTATGACCCAAGCCGGCCAATATAGATGACGGTGATTTGCCCGGGCGCCAGGTCCTGAGCCGGTTGTTGCACTTACTTGCCCAAGACAGTACCATCAAGGGTAGCTGAGCCACCATTGTTCGACGACACATCAGCGTCCAGGTCTGCGCCGCCGACGTTCGTGTCGGAGTCGAGCCCCGGATTATCTGCGCCGCAATGAACAGCACTCGAATTAGAGCTTGTTCCAAAAAAAATTATGACTGCACCATCGCGCACATCAGCATGCGAACCACTGGAGTGCACTGCACATTTGATTGGCCGGCAGATTAACTCGGCAGGACTGCCGGAGCTGCTTTTTTAAATTGTTTGCAGTGGTCCAATGCTTCACGCACTGGACTCCAAGCTGCTTTGCAAGGTCTGCTTTCAGTGACCTGCATCTTGCAGAGACTATGACAACTGGTCGGACCTGTCAGTGTGAATGACGTGGTGTCGCCTAGGCCCAGGCCCACGCCCAGGAGGTGGCGTCCAGGCTCGTCTGCACGGTCAAGCAACCGCATGGACATCAGTAGCAACATAACCCGGTCCATGTGCAATTGTCCTCCACGCACTCCGCACTGTTTCGGAACTCGTTTTCCTTCTGTTCCAACGATAATGTTCCAACGAACGCCTTGATAAAAGCAACATCGGATGGCCTCGACGCAAACAGCATCAGCGCAGACGGTCTCGATGGGAGCAACAAGCTTCAAAGGAACGTGAAGGTTGCAGCCGGCGATATCGATGTCTACGGCTAGATGTGTGCATGCACCATCGGACCTTCATGACAAGTTGCCTTTGCACGCAACCCAGGTCAGCAGGGAGTCGAGTAAAATGGCTGCTGGCTACATCCTCGGCAAGCCTCACCACCTTGTCGGCGGCGAAATCACACTCCCGCCATCCGAATCACATGGAGACCTGAGTACTAGGCGGTAGGCAGCAGGCAATAGTTCGTAAGCAGTGGGCGGTAGGCGGCCTGGCGGCGACCGTCACAGGTGTGTTCGAATCATGCCAGCTCTCGCACCCGAGGTCGTGGTGACGGGGCGGCCAGCGAAGGCGGGCTGCAGGACGAGGGCCAGTGCCACAGCGGCAAGGAGCACACGCGCAGCGGTCTTCATGGTGCGTGAGTGACGAGTAGGCCCGGCTGCGGGAAGTTTGGCGGTCAGTGCGAAGGCTGCAAGCGCGGAATGGGCCGAGGAATGGCCGGCAAGCTGCCTTATCCCTCCATGCATTTCTAAATTCCCCAGAGTCCTACTCATCAAATCGTTCTGCGCGGTCTTCCCGTCCGCCACGATCAGCAGGCCCTGGGACTAACGGCCCATCCGAGCGCTGACGGGTCAGCAGTGACTTCAGCCAGCTGCCGACCAGCTTGGCTGTACAATTGGTCGGTCATCATTACTCCAGTGACAAAATGCACTGTGGAGAAGTCGGTGGCTCGCGATTGGTGTGCGTGAGAGGGTGTCCAGCTGTTTCTCTAGTGCAGAAGCTTCGGGGGCGGCTGCTGCATGCGTGGCGGGTCTAGCTGCGGGCTGCAGAGCGCCCTTTCGCTGGTGCCGTCCGCAGTTCCGTTGGCGTTTCCTTTGTTTTGGGTATCTGGAAAGAACACAACAGGGAAGACCTGCGTACGTGGCGGCTGCTGGAGGCATGGCGCGTCCAGCTGCGGGCGGCGGAGTGCGTGCCGGCGTCGCCAATCCCGTCTGCTTCGATCCCCGCCATCACCAGCGACCGCAGCGCCGGAGGGCGCCGGCTTTGCCAAATGTTGTACACACGTCCCTGCAGACAAGCACAACGATCCTGCAGCCTCTCTGCCGACATGCCCTGCCAGACGACATGGCAGCATCAGAGGACATAGGCTGATTGTAGCAGTGCGCATCGGTGCAAACGTCTTCCCTGGGACAGCATGTATGCATCTGCTTATAGAGCCACAGTCCACTGCAATGCATCTGGCAGAATCTGACAGGGCCCTTGTTTTGCCAGCATTGACCTCAGGATCGCCACATGTTAAAACCCTAATCGTGGGCCGCACCTGGAGAGGAAGCCTTGGCCCTTTTTTCAGGCGGTGCGATCCAACCGCAGCGTCGCCAGCCGAGGCAGACGTCCCAGTGCCTCCAGAATGGGCGGAAGTCCCACCGCCGGGTCTGCAGGCGCGACAGAGGATCAGCGCTGCCCGCCTTCACTTGCTCGGCGCACAACTGCTGCAGCAGCCCCAGCGCCTCCACAATCGGTGGCGGTCCCGCCGCCGGGACTGCAGACACGACCAAGGGTGCACCTGTTCAGCCATGAGTAAGCACTCGAGGCCCAGCCGTGGCAGCCAGCCCTGCGCCACCACAATCGGTGGCGTTCCCATTGCCGGGTGTGCGAGGGGCGCCACCCATGTCAGCCTCCAGCAGGGGTCAACACTCTCCAGCGCACATTCACAGGAACATCCTGAACCGTGGCTGACCTGCTGGAGCTGTATCGCTCAAAGTCAAGAGATGGGGCAGTTGGGCACCCATTTTCTCGGCGTGGCACGAAACGGCTGCCGCAAGGGGTGTATTCATGTTTCATAAGCTCTGAAAAGTGAGCAGCAAGCTGGGTACTAGAATATTAGGATCGTTGCTGACAGGTTTCAAGCCCACCTGCGCTGCTACCGTCGCCCTGGCCGAACGCTGCGAGCCCGCGCACAGGCATGCGCCCGCTGTAGGAGCACCACATGGTGACATCGCGCAGCTGCACCGCCGTGAGCGCCGCCTTGCACTGTAACGCTGCCGCCAGCGAGCCGGCCTCTGCAACGGCGCCCTGCGACCGCCCGACGCCCCGCGAAAGCGTCTCCAGGCGGGTCAGACTGCCTGCGGCACAGGACAGGTTCAGCTCAGAACCAAGCCGCCAGTAGATGATGTTTGCCAATTCATGACGGCATAAAGCGCCTGATGTGCAACGACATTGTCTCCAGGCGGGTCAGGCTGCCCGCGACGGCGTAGGAGAAGAAACAGGTTTTGACTGCAATTCAGAGGATGCGCTACCGATGGAAGATGCTTGTTGACAAGGAAGGCGCAAGATGCGCATGCGAGCAGCTCAGCAGGGCGAAGCTTGCAGGAGCGCCATGCCTGATGACTACTGTCGTACCGAGAGAGATTGTCGTGGTAGTTGATTGGTCAACATTATAAGCTGGCTGTCACTAACCGCCACGCCAACACAGCGGAGGCAGGTACCCTAGTGTCTACACTCTTGTATGCCTCAGCTGGCCGTGACAACGCAGGGTGACCCGAACCAGAGCCATTGACAACACTCACCTCTCTAATGCGACAGCCGACGCGTTCGCACGCCGGCCGTGAAGCTTCAGGGACCGAAATTTTGTGCCGACCGGCACTGCGTCCCGTGGCAACTCCCATCAGCCATAAAACACAAGCGCCGTCACCTGCCTGCAGGTTTCACGACATGAGACATTTGACAGCATGCTTTGCTGTTGTGCTCGCACGCCACAGCTGCTTGAACACCTTCAGCAGTGGGTTGTGTCCAGCGGTGATGACAAGACGGCCAGCGGTGCCATGCGTGCGCAGTCGCCGTACAAGCTGCAGCCTGTGCGCAGCAAACCATTGGGGGTACACACGGTACATGGGCTGCAGCGCCTTTGCATACCGGCAGCTGCAGGTCGTGTTCGAAGCTGGCGGGCGGCAAGAAGCACAGCCACCGCAGGAGCGGCAGAGCGGGCCGGGCGGCCAGGCCAGGGTCCACCAGGCCCCGCCACTCCAGGCTGCTCAGCGTCGCTTGCGACGCCAGTGACTTTCAGACATCTTCCACCAGCCGCTGATCCACCGCCAGCACGCGCTTGTTGCTGGCGCCGGCGCCCGCCGGGGCGTCGATGACTGCGACGTGCCGCAGATCACACAGCTGTGCACCAAGGTAAAAATGAATGACATCCTGACATGGGAGTTGCGACAGTTCAACAGCGTTGGCTGGTCAACGGCACAACAGGCTGATATGTGCAGCTGCACCCATGTTTCGGGCGAGGCTGCAGCAGCCGCAGATCGCTCACTTTGGGCTGAGGCACATGCAGATCATCTGAACATGCCCGCGGCAGCTGCTCCGCCAGGAGCCGCCGATGAGGTTGGGCCAGCCGGTCGCCGTTGAAGCACAGCCGATGCAGGCCCGGAAAGACCGCAATATACTCCAGGTCGCGCCCCTTGCAAACGGGGCCGGAAACTGTCTGCAGGCTGCTCCGAACCGCTCGCGCCCTGCATGCGACAGCAGGCCAACGTGAGTAATGCCGGCAGCCGTGAAGCGTCAGGCACTGCACTCTACTGCGGAGTGCGAGGCAGTCGGATCCAACGCAACTGATGTAAATTACAGAGTATGCGTCTTGTGCTTTGGAGCACGCTCCTTGCGCTTTAACCAAATGTCGCTCCGCTGCTTTGTCGCCAAGACTGCACCTTCGGCATGCCAGGGATGCCTGCTCCAGATCCTGCTCGGACAGCAGTCCAATAATGAGGCAAACGATGTCCTGCGGCAACACGACTGCTCCAAAATCGACGTGAATTGACAACATCCGGTTCACTCAGAGCGTTATGCTTCGCAGCAACATGGCGAAGCAGGCTGCCGTGCAGTCGAGACTAGCAGTACGAACGTGTAGAGACGATTGCCATACTCGCGGGCCGCCCCACAATTGCGAACAGCTGAATGAAACACCTGTCGGCAGACTTCCGGATTGATTGGAGTGGTCGAAAATGACCTTTTGCTGACCGACAAAACACACGATCGAAAGGGGAATGTGCTGCTCGACTGATCAGCCAGAGTCGTGGCCAAGTTCCTCGCCAGCCTGGTCATGCTAGCATTCTCACAGCTTGCAGTCCACATCTCCGTCTATACACCTGCTGTAGGAGCGGGTCCAGCAGCTGCTTCACCCTCTCGGGGTTCACACCGTTGGCCTTTGCGTTTGCAGTGGCTCCGGAAGCAGCATTTGCGAGGGTTGTGCAGCTCTGCCCATTATGCCTGGGTTCTAAGTGCGAGAACACAGATCGTAACAGGCGTGTGTCCTATTGCGTGTGCGCATGATGCGAATAAGCACCAAGGTGGAGACAACACCCCCAGCGATGGCTGCGAGTGTGACCCGCGTTGCCTTCCGCCTCGCCCGCAGCACACACAACTGCAGAGCCAGAACACTGCATGTCTATCATCAGCAGCCAGCGTGCGAATCTAGAGGTAAGCCTTGCTGGCGCGACACTAAGATTGTGCAGCGTCTCCGGCAAGCCTTGTGGCCGTAAGACCGGACCATGCATTCTGCTTTAACAGCAGCACAACGATAATCTAGCAATTCTCGCGAGGCTTTCTCGTGAGTCTTTGCAAGACTCATAGTGTTGCACTTCACAGGTCCGGCATGGGCGGATGCGCTACCGAGGCGGCCGCGGGCCATGGCCACTCTTGCACAGGGCGTTGAAGGTGGGCGGTGTGGGCTGCGACGGTGTGGCTGAGAATGTCGGACAGATGCCTGTGACACACTGCTGTGCGACTGCCAGCGTATCAGCCTGCCATCTCGCCCGTCCCACCATGCCACTGGTATCTTGCCGGTCCGCTCGTGCCCAATGACGGCGCCGGATCGCTCATCTGCATCGCAGCTGCTGTGCTCCTTGCAAGCCAAGCTGCCTCGCTACAACGCAGTGGCACCCCCGGCGGAGGCGTCGGCCGCCGCGGCGCCGCCGCAGCGCCTGCCGGACACCTCCAAGTGGAGCGGCGCCGCAATCCGGGAGGCCTTTTTGGTCTTTTACGAACAGCGCGGCCACGCACGGCTGCCGTCAGCTAGCCTAGTGCCCGACGACCCGACGGTCATGCTGACCATCGCGGGCATGCTGCAGTTCAAGCCCATCTTCCTGGGCAAGGTGGGCAGGGTTCTGAGTGCTTGTCAAATTTATTGGTAGCAGCTTCAAATTGCAGCCCTGCCGCAGGCTGCTAACTCCATCTTGCAAATCCTTGAATCTATGCAGATGAACATCTTTTCGGCGGTGCCGTCTATGAGTTCACTCGATGCTGTTGTGTTGGCGGTTTCTGCAGGAAGCGCGGCGGCATCCGCGGGCGACAACGACGCAGAAGTGCGTGCGCACAAACGACATCGAGAATGTTGGCGTCACGGTACGCCCGCCTGCAAACTGGGTCTGACATTCCAAATCTTGGAATCTAGACTGATTTCGCTGTTACAGCACGGCCCACCTCCACGCGCTTCTGTGACCATCACTCCCAAATTGCAAGAGCCAGTGCAGATTAAACAGTCGGCAGTTTCCGAGTGCGATTGCCTGACGCAGGCGCGGCACCACACCTTCTTCGAGATGCTGGGTAACTTCTCCTTCGGCGACTACTTCAAGAAGGAGGCCATCCAGTACGCCTGGCAGCTGGCCACGCAGGTGCGGCGTTCAGCTGCAAGCGCACACTTGTGAAGTCTATCCGGTCTACGGTCTGGAGCCGGATCGAATTTGCGTTAGCGTGTACGAGGACGAGGACGAGGCGCTCGAAAGGGCTGAACCACATTTTCAAACACGTGTGATCAGCCATTTCAGACAAGGACTCATCGTTGCAGGCCCTGTGACTGAGATGCGCAACATGCAGGTGTGTGGCCTGGCGCCGGAGCGCATCTGGGCCAGCGTGTACGGCGACGATGAGGAGGCTCTTGAAACCAGTACGTCACTCTATAGTATCGTTGAGAATCAGCCAAGCTCGGACCTTTGCAGGTGTATGGCCTGGCGCCAGAGCGCATCTGGGTCAGCGTGTACGAGGACGATGAGGAGGCATACGGGCTGTGGAGGGACGCGGTGGGCGTGCCGCCACAGCGCATCCAGCGCCTCGGCGCTGCCGACAACTTCTGGGAGGCAGGGCCCACCGGTGAGCAACACATAGGCCCATTGACAGCACATGGATGAGTTTCTAGTTTTTTAAATTTCGTCGCCAGTCGCAACGCCTTCCGCCTGCTGCCTCGCCACTGTGCCGCCATCTGCGGAAGCTCCAAGCTGCCCAGGTGCCGGGCAGCCACACGCATGCACGGCGTCGCACGCCTTCATGCCGCCGCACAGATGTAGAGCGCACCACATTGCTGCCATCAGCAGGGCATTGTGACCTGCATCCCAGCGCGTGACTGTCGCTCCTGCTTCCTTTATTTAGTTATCTAATTTTAAAGCAAATAAAAGCAAATTAAAGTTTAAAATTTAAAGTTTAAAAATTTTAAAAAGAAAAAGGATTTTAAAGATAAGGATTATTTTAAGGATTATTTTAAGCAGGCCCCTGCGGGCCGTGCACGGAGCTGTACTACGACTTCCGACCCGACGCGCCGGCGGAGGGCGCCAGCGTGGGGGACGACTCTCGTTTCATCGAGTTCTACAACCTGGTGCGAAGGACATGCACTGGCTTCGTTATGCCTGTATGAGCGGGTGTCCCGTCCTCGAGCTTGACGCCCTGGGCGTGTTGTGCCAGGGCTCGGACTCGCATGCAGGGACTGTGTGTGCAGCCAAACAGCGCCAGGCTGCTCAGGTGCGGCGCCTGAAACGAGCTTCACACTGTGCAGGTGTTCATGGAGAGCAATAAGGCGCCGGACGGCAGCCTGAGCCCGCTGGCGGCGCGCAGCATTGACACCGGCCTGGGCCTCGAGCGCATGGCGCAGATCTTGCAGGTGAGCCCATCTCCACTTCTTCTGCCACATGGGACTCCTGGACATCTCCAACAGATGGTGTAATGGCATTACAGTAATGCAGCGCATTACAGTAATGTGCATTACAGTAATGCAACCTGACTGGAAAATGCTCGTCAGGTGCAGGGCGGGCGATGCCGGCGCAGTCTGCACATCTTTCTGGCGGATGCCTAGTTTGTTGTCGACCTCCTGTCAGAGGACAGCCAGATCTTTGCGCCTTCCAGCAGGGCGTCAGCAACAACTACGACACGGACCTCATACTGCCCATCGTGCTGGAGGCGGCGCGCCTCGCGGGAGTGGACTACCGCACGGCGGACGCCAAGACGCAGACCAGCCTGCGCGTCATCGGCGACCACACGCGTGCGGTGCGCGATTCATCCATGTATCGGTCTGTTTTGCATGTTTCAGCAGCAGCCTTGGCCAGCTTTGTGGTTCGACCTCTGTAGATGTTTTGGGTTGAACTGAGCAGGACATCATCTGAGAGATCAGCTGACGCCGGGTCTTGAGTGTGGGAGACTAAACTCTAAACCCTAAACCCTAAACCCCAAACCCTAGAAACGCGTCACCGGATGGACCGGTGATGCGCAGGTGGTGTACCTGCTGACGGACGGCGTGCTGCCCAGCAACGTGGGGCGCGGCTACATCGTGCGGCGCCTGCTGCGCCGCGTCGTCGTCAAGGTGGCAGCGCTTTCCACAGTCAGATGTGTGATCCCTGATCCTGGAAAAGTAAAGCCCCATGACAGCTGTCCACCGTTAGGCGGCGTGCGGCATTGTGCGGGGGCTGCTGCGCTGCGGCATCGTCAAGGTGCACTATTCTGCACAATTCTGCTCTCTGTATGGTTGTGGAGTCACACTTGCATGTGGGACAAGTCGATAGGCGACAGAGCAAGGTGCTGTCAGGCGGCGCGCTGCCCCACCATTAGGGTCCAGTCATCATCCTGCGGCGAGGTGTCGTCATCACTGACCAGGCTTCAGGGTGCTGCGGAACCCTGCAATCTGCGGGCAGCTGCGTCTGCTGCGGTGCAGCCAGTAAATTGGAGAGTGGCAAGATGAGGTCAGCAGTACACCGTTTGCAGGTTCTTTCGCTGCGCGGCGTGCATCGCAGCTGTGATAAATACTAATCCCTTCCATGTGCTGGACACGTCGCCTGGCATCAGTTATGTGGTTGGCATCCATAATGGCCGACCTGCTGCGCTAACGCAACGACCGCCACTGTGGGCGCCGGTGCTACCTGATGCCCAGCATCGCTAGCACACCCTGTGTGTGGAACATGCTGCGACTCGGAACACCTCAAACCCAGCATACAGCCTCCCGCATGTTGACGTTTTTTCAGCTCCGCTCGACAGGGCGCGCTGGCAGGCATTGCCGATGCGGTCACGCCGCTGCGGTGCCGTCAGGCAGCTACCACCTGGAGATCACACGAGTCCAAACACAGACGCGAGTAAATAAACTCTCAAACTTCATTATGTCTCCTATCACTCCGCAGGGCGCGCTGCTGGGCATTTCTGACGTATTCACGCCGGCGGTTGCGGCAGTGGCGGTGTCTCTCTCGGGCGGCTGTGACCCGGAGGTCGCCAAAAGCGCGGACCGCATCTACGAGGAGCTCGAGCGGGAGGAGACGCGCTTCCGGGCGACGCTGGCCGCTGGTCGCAAGGTCCTGGGCGACATCCTCCAGGTGGGCGGCAACATGTGAACAGCTCATCAGGATACTTTCGCAAAGGGCTGAGGTTCACAACACAGATGGAGCGGAAGAGATGCGCTTCCGCGCCACGCTGGCCGCGGCCGGCAAGCTCTCGAGGGACATGATGCAGGTGTCCTTTAAATGTGAGTTGATTCTGGATCCACAGTCCTCACCTACAGATGTTGATGGAGGCGAACAAGGCGAGCTTCCACGCCACGCTCGGCGGTCACCACAAGCTCCTTGCGCACGACCTGCAGGTCCATGTTCGGCGTGTCCTTGATCACGAGACGTCCCTGGCGCAAGAGTCGCCGTCCCACTGGAGATCATTGCTTCATATCGCAGGGCATGGTGGGCCTTAAAGCATATCGGCGCAGCGCTGCAGGGCAGCAGCTGCAAGGTTCACAGCTTTCCCCTGGAGATCACAGCAAGTTTAACTTCATTGCGCCGACATGCTGTACTACAGATGCTGTACTACATATTGCAGCGCAGGGTGGGTCAAGCCGGAACGGCGCATCTTGTGCAGCAGCTGCGGGTGCCAAGGCGACAAGGCGTTCCTGCTGTACGACTCGTACGGCTTCCCGCCGGAGATCACTAGCCCTTACGTGACATCGTTTGCGAGCATGTCCGCAGGGTGTTCTGGGCCAGGCGGGCGCGGCGCAGCACGGCCAGCAGCTGCGGGTCCCCGGCGACAAGGCCTTCCTGCTGTACGACTCCTACGGCTTCCCGCTGGAGATCACGGCGGAGATGGCGGCAGAAAGCGGTGTCGGCGTCGACACGGAAGGGTTTGAGGAAGCGATGCAGGAGCAGAAGCGGCGCTCCAAGGACGCCGCCAAGGTGAACGCGTGTAGCTCATGTGCCAGTACCTTATCACCTTCCGACATCGTGTTTGTGAACCAGCCGTGGCTGTCAATATGGCAGGCTTGAGGCAGCGATGGAGGACAGCGGCGGCGCTCCAAGGGTCCCGCGAAGGTGTGTTTTCTTTTGTCTTTTCTACGATGACAACCTGTCAGGGCGTCGACGTGGTCACCCTCGAGGCGCGAAACCGCACCATCGCCGGCGATCCTCGGACGCCGCTCAAGTTTCTGCTCGAGGCGGTGGCTGGTTCAAGACGTCGTCGCTTGCAAACAAGCAGTGCGTGGCCACAGAAAAGAAGTCTTTCACGCGGCGGTGGAGTAGCAGCACAGAATGTCAATACCTTTGGGTTCATTGTAACATTGCCAACGCTTGACGAGCACGTGAGTGTGAGCTCTCAGGATCATGGCGTGAGCGCAGCTCCATTCACACGGCAAGGAACTCGCAGCCTGCATGAGCTGCACAAGGCTGCGACTCCAGCTCACGGCGCGTCTCGCAGGTGGTGCACATGACGCCGGCCACGACGCCGGAGGGGAGATGGCGGAATGTGTCGAAGCCACACGCTGCCGCGCCACCACCCTTTCTGGGCCAAGGATCCAATTCTTGTTGGTCAGAAACGGTCTGCAACGCTGCAGGTGCCGGACATGATGGCAGGCAAAGCTCTGACTCTGAGAGAGGTGGCGGGGCATTTTGGTTCCAGCGCGCCTGTGCAAACAGAGGCTCTGGAGTGCGATTCATTTCTCTGGTCTGCGATCCGCTTCGGAAACAGCGTGTTGCTCTGAAATCACAGGTCGTGGACATGACAGCGGGCAGCACATTAGGGGAGCTGGCGGGGGAGGTCGGCCGCACCAACTTCCTGGGCTACGGGCAGCTGGAAGCAGACGGGAAAATCGTGGCGCTGCTCCAGGGCGGCCGCCCTGTCGACTCCGTGGCAGCAGGTGAGCTCTGAAGCGCCTCATGCTTGATATTGGATACAGTGCCCCACTTGCTGACACAGAAGTGCAGGTCGTGGCTGGGTATCGCCTCGAAAAATGGGACATGGCAGCCCCCACCTCGGCTCGTGAGACTCGCTTGCTTCGTGCTGGCTGGCGTGCCTCTGCACAGCAATGGTTCGCTGCAGCGCGGAGACGAGACGAGGCTGTGGCGCATTTTCGGCTGCGAATGCAATACAGGTCAGCAGGCGCATGGGCGCTGATCTTACGTCATCCCATGGCCAAATGCCGGCAGAAACATGTCCTGCTTCGAGGGCGGTCATCGCACCTTGCCGCTGATCTCGTCGCAGGAGAAGAGATTGAGGTGGTGCTGGATGCGTTGCTCTTGCGCGGCAAGGATCAGCGATGTTATCAGTTTATACCAAGGAGCATCTGTGATCCGTACCTGGTATGTGGTCTGAATTCGAACATGTTGCAATCACAGGCGAGGAGGCGGAGGTCGTGTTGGACGCGACGCCGTTCTACGGCGAGGGCGGCGGCCAGACGGGCGACGTCGGCGTGCTGCATGCTGACTCCCAAAACGGCGCCGCCTGCAGCATAGAGGCGACGGTGGTAGACACGCAGAAAGCGGCGGGCGGCGCGTTGATTGTGCACCGTGTGCGGCTGGAGTCAGGGCGGCTGACGGTTGGCCAGCAGGTGGGCGCCACTTCTTGCAATGGGGAAATGAGTGGAAAACCATAACTATCACAGGCGCCATGTTTATTCGTGCAAAGCGTGCGGCTGCAGCCAGGTGAGCTGACCATTGGCCGGCAGGTGGCATCTGAACTCGAACATGAGAATTCAACCGTCTGTGGTCACAAACCTAGATCAGCCGGGTGCCAGCGGCCCACATGAACACTGGAGTACACTCAGTATCAACAGCCAGGCGGTGGGCTGTGCTTGAACCTGTGTCAGCCCTGCTGACCATGCACAGGGCACGAAAGATTTGGACGCGGGGGGGCGGAAGCGGACACATCACCCTAGACCCTAAACCCTAAAGGTGCACACCACCCGGCGACGCATCTCCTGCAATCGGCGCTCATCGAGGTGCTGTCCTCGACATCGTCCATTGGTTGCTTGCAGGTCACAGCGGAAGTGGATGCGGGGGCGCGGCGGCGCACGAGAGCGCACCATACGGCGACCCATCTTCTGCAGTCGGCGCTGCGGAAGGTGCTGGGCGACGGCGTCGCGCAGCAGGGCAGCGCGGTCGGCCCCGACCGCCTGCGCTTCGACTTCAGCCTGCCGCGCGGCACAACAGTGAGTGAACCGGTGTCTGCACCCTTTGTCATCTGTAGCCTCTGTGACTTTCCTGCAAAGTACGTGCTGCAGGGCAGCGCGGTCGGGCCCGACCGCCTTCCGACTTCAGCCTGCTGCGGCGCATGAAGTGAGTGTTTTTCGTCAACGAAACGTTGTTTGCGCATCCGGGAAATCCGCAAGTTCGCGAAGCAGGGCGGCGATGTCGGCCCCGACCGCCTGCGCTTCGACTTCAGCCTGCCGCGCGGCACCACACAGTGCGTGTGTTGGACCTCTGCCCACTTCATTTGCGGTTTCGTTGCCTGTGTGTGTGGCAGTGCAGCACAGCGGAATGTGGCCGTCCCCGCTTCGACTTCAGCCTGCCTCACAGCACCACGCTGAGAGGACTCGTCGGCACAGTGCTGTGGCTTATGACCGCCCCATTAAAGCGGCTTCAGCGGCAGCTTGCTGCACTTCGGTTGCAGGTTGCGCGCAGCGCCACGGTGCTGCTGCACGTTTGGAGGAAGAGAGGAAGAGCGCGCGTTCCTATTGCACCGTGCTTGCTGCCGTCCCCCTCGATGTCCATCGCTGGCAGACGGCGTCAAGGTCGCCGAGAAAGCCTTGATCACCTGTCCCACTGCAATGCCAGGCGGACGAGATCCGAGAGGTGGAGCGCCTCATTAACGGCTGGGTGGCGGCGGCGCTGCTGGTCACGACGGCGGAGATGCCGACCGACGAGGCCATGGCGGCGGGCGCGATCGCCATGTTTGGCGAAAAGTATGGTGACACTGTCCGGGTGGGTTCAATTCCTTCCAACGACACTTTCCGAAACCAAGCGTTTGCCGCACTCGGTGAGAGGTACAGTGACTCTGTCCGGATGTGCAGGATTTGCGTTGAGCCACTTTCACCCTGATGAAGGCTGGAGCGATGGCTGGCCTGCTTCGTGCAGCGAAGAACCTAAGGACAGCAGCCAACGTATGCTTGATGATGCAACGGATGCATGATGATGCAACGTATGCTTGATGATGCATGGCATTGCCGCTGTCGGATTTCCCTGGACATGCGCGCCTGAGCGCTGATGGCACAGCCTCGGGCACAGCGGAGGCTCTCTGCTGACACATAGCAGATTTAATCATGATCTGTAATATAAAACTAATGTTTTTGCCTGTGTGCCTGTGCTCAGCTGCTGCGGACGCCTTTAGTCACCGGCCGTCTGCACTCTGGCGGTCCAGTGCCGCACCAGAGTCTGTGCCGATTTCTCCAGCCGGCTCATGCTGCCGACAGGCCTTGGAAACTGGCTTCACACAGGTGCCGGACGCGCCAGGCATGAGCCTAGAGGGCATGAGCCTAGAGAGGACGTTCTTGCCACCATCCAGCTGTCATGCTGTTTGTCAGACACCCTGACGCCCCTGTGACCCCGGTGAGTACATTCCGCAGGTGCTGGGGGTGCCGGGCGTGAGCCTGGAGCTGTGCGGGGGCACACACGTCAGCGCCACCGACCAGATCGGCGCCTTCAAAGTCGTCTCCGAGGCCGGCGTCGCCTCCGGCGTCCGCCGCATTGAGGTGCGTCAATCCCTGCATGTTGAGCATCCACGTTTACTGTGCAGTGGGGGTTGGTGTGATGGTTGAGTTCCTCCACAGAGCGGGTTTCGCGGCGCTCAGCCTCCGTCAGCGCAGCGCAAAGGCGTGTCAATCTGGCGCGGTCAGTCTCCGCGGCCCTTTCTTTCCACAGGCGGTGGCGGGCGGCGCGGCGGTGGAGTATCTCGATCGCGTGGACTTTGTGGCGCGGGGTCTGGCGGCGAGGTTCAAGGTGCCGCTGGAGGAGGTGCCCGGCCGCGTCGCAGGTAATCAAAACCTCCCCCTCGTGGATCTCCGAGGGCTCCCCGAGTTTTGTGCTGCTTGGTCTGCTCATTCATCGCAGGCGAGCGCGCGGCCCGGCTGCATCGCAGGTCAAGACACCCCCCGGCATCAGGCCTAGATCTTCATACATTCCAGTTGAGGACGACCCTGCGCTGCCGTCAGCTTTTCATATTCCTTGACATGGTCAACCATGCTGCAAGTGAATGGCTGACGGGCAGATACATGTAACACAAAGCTGTGGTCCGTCACCTTCAGCTCCCACCGGGTATTCACCATCTTTGCACGTGTATGAAGGCGTGATGGAGGAGCTCAAGGCGACGCAACAGCATGGGGCGGCGCTGCAGAAGGCGCTTGCCGGCGCGTCCGCCAGATGCAGAAAACCTCCGTAGCACAACCGCCAGTACTTCTCTACATTATCAACGTGATTCCCGTTTCCCGTTTCAAACCCTAAACCCTTTGCGTGCCTGCAGGCGTGATGGAGGAGCTGAAGGCGACGCAGAAGGAGGTGGCGGCTCTTCGAACGGCGCTCGCGACTGCGCGCGTCGCGTCGCTCGCCGGCGAGGCGGAGCAGCTGCCCAACGGCGCCAGGCTGCTGGCGACAGCGGTTGAGGGCCTGGATGCCAAGAGCCTGCAGGTGAGCTGACTGTGATTGCGAATGCACCTGTCGTGGTTGCAGCTTGGCGGCGGATGGCAATGGATGTGGAGCTGCGCCAAGGCCCTGGCCAGGGTTAAGCCCCATTTTCATCCTGCCCTCCCTGTAGGATCCCTGTTGTGCACCACGTGGTTCTGCGCTGCAAATCTTGCTGAGTCGTGCACTGCTCCCAGTGAAGTCTTGCAGTCTTGTCACAAGCCCACACTCGTCGGCCGCAGGATGCGGCGGCCAAGCTGCAGGGCGAGCTGGGGAACCCGTCCGCGGTTTTCCTGGCGACGTCGCCGGCCGCCGGCAAGGTGGCCATGGCGGTCGCGGCCAGCCCGGCGGCTGTCAAGGCGGGCCTCAGCGCCGGCAAGCTGGTCGGCACCCTGGCCAAGCTGTGCGGCGGCGGCGGCGGCGGCCGGCCCAGCTTGGCGCAGGCCAGTCGGAGCCGTTTGTGTTGAGATGATGGATGGTGATACCTGCTGCCTGCGCCGCTCGAGATGGCCTGTGGAGGCCTCCTGGTTGTGCAAGTCCCTTTGACGCAGTCGCCTGCCGTGCTATGAGGCGTGTCCGGCAATGTCTTGTGCTCCTCCTGAACGATGATCTGCTATGCGCGCAGGCGGGCGGCAAGAACCCGGAGGCAATACCAGAGGCGGTGGAGGCAGCACGAAGCGCGCTGCACGAAGCTCTGTCAGCTTGCGGCGCCGAGTGATGGGATGCGGCAGCGCAAGCTGCTCCAGGTGTTGGCTTCATCAGCATGGCAGTGTGGCGCATTGCCATCAGTGATGGCACATGACTTGCCTGGGGCGCATAAGTCGCGTTCGGCAGAACTCAGTCCTCGCGATTCCTGTCGTTGCCCTGTAGTCCACAGCGAAGCTGCAGTTGAGAGATCAGAGGCTCAATATTGCAGCAACCTTTTCGTTGCACCTCTGCATTCGCTCCGGTCCTGGTGTCCCTCTGCCTGCGTTCGTCTCATGTCCCAGCAAGCTTGACTATGAGGCTACTTATACCGGGTCGAGACCGAAGCGACTAACTGCTCCTGTGGATCTCGCTGGCATGAGGACTGCCAGGTGCCGCACTCTGCACTCCAGCTGCGTTTGTGGCCATGAATTTCGCAGCCGAAGCAGATGACGAGATGAACATCATACGTCATGACTGCAGGTGTGCGAGCTCATCGGCCAAGCATTGATGTCTTCAGCTCTGCATACATAGGTCGGACTAGCTTACGGGATTCCAGAACGTCAACCTACTATCGCACCAGTGCTTGCAGGCAGCAGAAAGGACTGGTCCTGCACGATTTTACCGCCAGTTTGAAGCGGCCAAGACAGCTGGAATCGCCGTTTGCAGGCCTCCGCGGCAGCCTACGCAGCCTGACCCTTACTGCTGACTTCCTAGACCTGAAGCTGCCGGAGCTGCCGGGTAATGCTCTGTGGCATCATGACATCATGACGTCATCTTTCTGAGGCTTCGTTGCTATTCTGCAGCTGAATTTAACAAGCAGGACCCATACCAACTCGATGTCAGAAACTGCTTCAGCTCGCGTGTTCTTGTGTGAACAGGCATTGCCGCGCTGAGCCACCTGACAGAGCTGCAGCGCCTATGCCGACATGCCTATGTCGGCATAGATAGATAGATAGATATTACACTGTTCCAGCCTCACTCAGGCTGATTAGCGTTCATAGAGGTCAAATATGAGCATCCCGAATCGGTGATATCGGCAGCATCACAATTTTCAATCACGTGTGATATTGGTTGGTTGAGGAGTCAGCTTGACACTTGGTGCAAGGAAGCTGATCATCTGACAAGTAATGCAACTCCATTCGCCAGATCCCATTACGTTCAGCGCTCCCCTCCAGCAGGCGGTTGAGTCTTGCCTTCACGGTGTATCGTGCGGCGTTTGTATCACTTTCTATGGACAGCGCAGAGGGAAGCCGCACATTCTTGTGATCCTGGCTACTGCCACTTCACAATCTCGGACCTCACTCCATCTGCCGCAGAAGGCCGCCCCTGCACTGCTGACTTCCCGACACAGTAATCTGGCCAGCTGGTGCACCACGTGCACTATTTTTCTGCCCTGCGTCTCAGGTTGTACCGGGCCACAGCTGTGCAAGCCAGCATATGTTGACATAAGGCAAAAAGCATATTCCTTTGTGACAAGCATTTAGTCACGACCGTGGCAAGGATGCATAGGCGTCCAGTTACTTTGCGACCAGCCTCGACGCATATACAGCACAGCGCCGGTCCATCGGGTGAGTTTTGTGGTACCTGCTGCTTGACGACTGCGCTTGGTGCTACGGTGGGCTTGGTTTTGGAGCCTCGAGCAGCCGCCAGCGGTGCCCAGGGATACAGCCAATCTTAGGCATCCTTGGCTTCCGCTTGGCAGCGGAGCGTCCTACTGTATGTATTCGTGCGTGGTTAGAGTGCTCCACTAGTCTGCGACTCTGAGTTTTCCCGAGGCAACACGGGCATGTGCCCTGCCTGCAGGTTTTGACCTTCACACTCTTCCATCCCGGCTGCCCCACGACGTAACACAGGCGCGACGGAAGCTCGCTGCGAATTCTTCATCCAGGGCATCCGTGGAAGCGGCGCCGCTGTTTGCCACCTGTGCTGGACCCCATCCCCGTGCCTAGCTCGCCATGGCCTTCGTGAGTGACTAGCTCTTGCCATATCACAGTGTCTCTGGATCATCATTGGCGACCTCCGTAAATGTTTGGTGTCGATCCATTTCCACCTAGTGGGTATAGCTGCGCCTCTGGCATCACCCTGTCAACACCCTCTGCATCACGTCGCAACTCTTGAGAGCACACCTTCGTCGTAGCTGCAAATCAGTAAAAGTACATGTCGACCCTGGATACGGTGGTGCAGCTAAATGCTTTGCCACCTGCTTTGGCAACACCACTTGCATGCATTGCCAATGACTAGTGCTGTTTGCTGTCCAGTTTCGACTATAGCGTATCTGCCGCTGTTGACATGTTTGCTTTGTCCATGCAGTACGATGAGTACACCTGGATCTTCGCTCTGACCGTCATCTTCGCCTTTGGGACTGCCATTGGTGAACGCCTGGCTCATTTCTCTGCAGTGCCAGCCGCATGCGTCTTACAGAAGCGTTATGCCAGTGGGACTTTCGGGCCTTGCTGGCTGACAGCATGGGGCCTTTCTGACAGGTATTGGTGCCAATGACATCTCCAACTCCTTCGCGACCTCGGTCGGATCTCGCGCCCTGTCACTGGCTCAGATCGTTGTGCTTGGCGGCATCTGCGAGGTGACGCACTGTCGCCACGCTCGTGCCCGACATGCACTTGCAAGTATTCAACTTGTGCTCTGTGGCCAATACACTGTCCTGTGTATTTTTCAGCGATGTGACCGACGACTGTGCCTGCTCAGCAACTGCAGTGTTTCCCCAACTGATGCTGCATCTCTGCAGTTCCTCGGAGCAGTGCTGCTCGGCGCTGGTGTGACTTCCACCATCAAGTCCGGAGTGGCAAGGTTGGGCGCCTTCCAGGAGACGCCGAGTGAGTCACTGCAGGCAGCCTAGCTAGCTGGTTGCTTCAGCACACGACCATACTATTCATTTTGCTTGTGGCATGAGCTTTCAGGAAGACATGTCTTGAGTGCACACGCTGTGCCATGCATGCGAGCCCTGAATAGCTCATTTGTAGTGCTGACTTGATGCTCTTTGTTTTCGCTGCAGCTCTGCTCATGTACGGCTTCATGTGTGTGTCGCTCACGACAGCTATCTGGGACAACCTGGCCACTCAGCTGGCCCTTCCCGTCTCCATGACCCATACCACCGGTGAGCTTGAAAGCTCACTTGTCGTGGTCGTTGAACCTCCATGCTGCAATGGTCCCAAAAAATGTGAATTATGCAACGAATTATGCGTCTGCATTCTGCTTGTGCCTGTGTCCCAGTTGTTCTAGTAGCTGAAAGCTTTGTTTGAAAAGTTGCTGAAAGCATTGCTTGAAAACTGTTGGGACAAAGACAAGTTTCACTCTAGTCTGCATGAGTTTACGAACGAAAATACCAACAGAGCCATGACAAACACCTTCATCACTTTTCAGTTGGCGCCACCGTTGGCATGGCGCTCGCCATCCGGGGTGGCTCTGCCGTCATCTGGAGCCAGCACCAGGATGAGTTTCCCTACATTAAGGGCATGGTGCGTGCCTTTTGCTTGTAGCCAGCTCTTTCTGAATCGGCATGCCATCGCCTGACACAGAGCAGCATGGGACTCTCACAGCGGTGGCCCCCACCTGATCTGCCACTCTTTGTACCCGCACTACAGCCCGGTTGCAAGCCATTGTCTGGTTTCTCTGCAGTTATGCACGCACTTGCTTGCTTCCTCACACTCACCTGGTCATCATGCACTGGCAGGTCCCCATCTTCCTGTCGTGGGTGGTCTCGCCCATCATGGCTTTCATCATCTGCTCTGTACTCTTCCTCCTCATCCGCACCTTCATCCTGCGCTCGGAGCACTCCTTCTCCCGCTCCTTCTACACACTGCCCATCTTCGTAGGCGGCATGTTCTGGCTCATCGTCTCCTTTATCATCCAGACCGGCTCCAAGAACGACAGCTTTGGCCAGCGCAGCGGTGAGTTCTCTGCGATAGCTTGATGCCTGCCACCAATGCCAAACCGTTGCCAGACTTTGGTTTCTTTCAACACACCGGCTTTGCTGCAGCAACTGGTTTGGCTATCCAGTGCGAAAGAAATGCCGCTGTTCCACTGGTGTCGAGATCACTTTCCATGTCCTACAGGCTCAGAGAATCGATGTCAGCTGCGGTTTTCGGTTCGGTCGCAGGGCTGCATTCGCATGTTCGTTGAAAGTTGCCACGCCTCATCAGACTCATTTATTGCGGCTGTTGTATTGTTGTGCAGACAGCTTCGCTGCGTGGGTGGGAGCCGTGTTCGGCATTGTTTCTGCGCTCTTCACGCTCCTGGTGATCATGCCCGTTTTCCGAACGCGCATCAACGCCGCTGGTGATCGCGCAACCCTGCGTGCCAACAAGATGGCCGATGAGCGTGCCACCAAGTGCGACTGAACTGCGTCTCCTGGCTCTCCTTGTCCTACTCCGCACGTCATGTCGGCATCTTTGCTTGCAGCATTGCCTGTCGCTGTGCCGAGCATGATTGCGCCGCCTCATTCACATTGGCTTGTTTCTCAGGCCACCCCACCGGTGTGCTGTACAGTCTATCAGTGGAATTAGCAGACCCCTGCAGCCAAGGCTGCCATGCTGAGGCTGGCAGCACCCATGTGACACCCAGTGCAGTCTTGAGTGTACCCGTGAGTGTTCCCTAACGGCTGTTTCGAGTGCTTCCTTGCAGGGGTGCTGCACCAACCGAGGAGCAGGAGGCAGAGGATGCCAAGGCTCTGGAGGATGCCCTCGTGGAGGACGAGAGGAGCGGCCCCGTCTCCCGCCTCGTTGCAAAGGTCCCTGCGTCAATCAAGAGCAACAAGATCACCAAGGCCATCTTTTACGTGCGCCTCTGCTTTCTCCTCTGAGCCTGTTCTCTTTCACCGGGGAATGACACAAGTCACTCGTGAGCTGTCGTGCTTGTCAATTTGTGCCTTCAAAGCTTGTATGACTGACGTCTGCGAATCACACAAGCAAAGCGGAGCTGCCACCATCAACTTCACAATTCATGAGCATCAGCATGGCAGAATTCATCAGCACGGCAGAATTCATGGGGTGTTTCAAGGTCCATGTTTTCATGTCTTGTGCGCAGAATGTCAACGTGGACGTCTTCGATGAGGTGCACACCAACAAGCATGTCAACGCAGTTCACGAGCGCGCAGAGGTATTTGACGCCAAGACCGAGATGCTCTTCCGTTACCTCCAGGTGCGCTGAAATTCCCTGCAGCTAGTCAGTCCTTCCCGCGGCAAAGCTTCAGTCCTCTTCGTGACCAAAGTCCAGTCCTCCTCGTGACCTGCAAGCCTAGGAATGTGATGCGCGCTTTGCCTGGTGGCTTCTTGGTGGCTTGTGTGCATAGCTGAGACTGCGAATATGTGTGCAGGTGTTCTCAGCATGTGTCATGTCTTTCACCCACGGTGCCAATGATGTGTCCAATGCCATGTGAGTGCTTCCGACTTCCGGGCTTGTGCATGCTGGCCTGTCTCCTCGTGACGATCATCGCCACAATCAACTGGCACTTGGTTTGCACACGGTCAGCCTGATGGCAGCCTGCTGCTTGGGAATCGCAGCACGAGATATCGACGGAAATGCAGACGATTGGGAACTAACGAAAAACGGAACCGACAATCGTAGCTGGTCAATCTCTGCAGGGGGCCCTTCGCCGCGGTGTACCAGATCTGGCAGGACGGCTCCATCTCCTCCAAGGTCTCGGTGCAGGAGTGGATTCTCGTTATCGGTGAGTCACCTATGCTCGCACTGTAGCTGTGCAGACTCTCTCTGGGTGGAAATTCCACACTATTCTGAAATGCTGCGAGCTGGTTGCCTTGCCATGCCAGGATGCGTTGCGTTTGCTGCTCGCGCACTTATTCCCTGAATGATCTGCTTTGGTTCGAAAAATCCCGCTGATTGTAGGTCACTGCTCCCTGTTCAGGTGGTATTGGCATCGTGGTTGGTCTTGCCTTCTTCAGCCACAAGGTGATTCGCTGCCTGGGCACCACCGTGTGCAAGATGACAGCAACGCGCGGCTTCTGCGCCGAGATCGCCACTGCCATCACAGTCGCCATCGCCTCCCGCTACGGTGCGCTTCCGCCATTCCACACTCCTGCATTTGCTGTTTCAAGGACTCGTCTCGACTCCTCTTGCTGCTGCCGACATGCAGATCCGACCCTTGTCTTGTCACCACGTGCTCTGGCGGCTCCATCTGCTCACAGCTCGCAGTAGAAGCTCCTCCTCAAAGTGCGCTGCCGACTGATGCGCCAGTTTGATGTGTGTGCAGGCCTGCCGGTGTCTACCACGCAGACCATCACCGGCGCTCTGCTGTCCATCGGCCTGATGGAGGGTTTCAAGGGTGTCAACTGGCGCTCTGTGCTGCGGGTGAGCTTCGTCCCCTGGGTTGATTGCTCAGTGCCAGCTATATGCAGCCGCTGGCATGGACAGCTCGAAATTTGTCCATCTATGGCTCAATTTCGCCACTGCTCTAGTGACCCAGCCCCCATGCTGCCCACAGAGCCTTGTGCAGGCCCGGGCAGTCGTCAGACGGTGACGTTTTTGTGTTGTGTCTTGCAGATCTTCTCAGGCTGGGTGCTGACCCTCTTTGTGGCGTGCGGCCTTGCCGCCGGTTTCTCAGCTTTTGGTGTTAATTCGCCCAACAGGTGCCCTTGCACAACCTTCCTGCCTGCCCAGTACTTAACTCTCAGCTCTGTTGCGTTGTAACCCTTTGCAGTGTGCAGCCATAGAGCCTTTGCGGTCTAGTAAAATTCCCGACCCTCGGGACAAGCTTCGATGATCTGGTGGTGGTTTGCCTCGTTCAATTTGTGCTGTCGAGTTGGGATGATAAGTCTCAATGCACCATTCTTCATCTGCAGGTCTGACGTGGACCAGATCGCGGCGGCGGCAGCGGCGTATAACACCACCAACACTGCTATGCTGACCCAGCTGCAAGGCGCCGGC
>JAABUL010001186.1_pt1 | contig 51032 bp, 56 predicted proteins | sample 5559151 | NCBI WGS metagenome assembly JAABUL01 (sample SAMN10711876, study PRJNA513368) | rock metagenome | isolation source: Antarctica rocks | place: Antarctica: Victoria Land, Pudding Butte sud
AGAACTCACGGCCTGCCCAGCCAACGCTCTCACGAGAAGCCCCCGACCCCGGGGAACGCCGGCGAATCTACGCCAGGCCCCCGATCAGCGGCTCCACCAAGCAGTTTCATGCCCCTACAACGAGCAGCGCACCCACAGCGCCCTCGACAACCGACCTCCCATCGACCGCGTTCGGAAGGTCACCGGGTTCGACAGCTAGCCGCAGACGGCCCCCCGGTCCCCAGGGGTACCTTTGTGAGCGTTATGGCGATCGCAACGAGCCCCTGCGCGGACAAGACCGACGAGCAGAAGGCGATGACCGAGATGGTCCGCCGGTTCGCGGACGAGCAGATCCTCCCCAACGCCGAGCACTACGACGCCGCCGACGAGTACCCCGGGCCCATCGTGGAGCAGATGAAGGAGCTCGGGCTCTTCGGGGTGACGATCGGAGAGGAGTACGGCGGGCTGGGGCTCGACCTGACGACCTACAGCATGATCGTCGAGGAGCTCTCGCGGGGCTGGATCTCGATCTCCGGGGTCATCAACACCCACTTCATCGGCTCCTACCTGCTCATGAAGTTCGGCACCGACGAGCAGAAGGAGAAGTACCTGCCGCGCATGGCCACCGGGGAGATCCGCGCGGCGTTCTCGCTCTCGGAGCCCGAGCTCGGGTCCGACGTGCAGGCCATCAAGACGAGCGCCAGGAAGCGCGACGACGGCGCCTACGAGATCAACGGCCAGAAGATGTGGGTCACGAACGGGCTCACGTCGGGCCTCGTCTTCACGCTCGTGAAGACCGATCACGCCGCCTCGCCGCCCTACAAGGGTATGACGTGCTTCATCTGCGAGAAGGAGCCGGGGTCGCCGGAGAACGACGGGCTCACCGTGCCCCCGAAGATCAAGAAGCTCGGCTACAAGGGCGTGGAGTCCACCGAGCTCGTCTTCGACGGCTACCGCGTCGGAGCCGAGAACGTGCTCGGCGGCGAGCAGGCGGGGCTCGGCAAGGGCTTCGTGCAGATGATGGACGCGCTCGAGGTCGGCCGGGTGAACGTCGCCGCCCGCGGCGTCGGGATCGCCCAGCGCGCGCTGGAGCTCGCCCTGCGCTACTCCCAGGAGCGCAAGGCGTTCGGCAAGCCGATCGCCCAGCACCAGGCCATCCAGTTCAAGCTCGCCGACATGGCCACGCAGGTCGAGGCGGCGCGGCTGCTGACCATCCGCGCCGCCCGCCTCAAGGACGCCGGCGAGCGCTCGGACCTCGAGGCCGGCATGGCGAAGCTCTTCGCCTCCGAGGCCGGTCGCTTCTGCGTCGAGGAGTCCTTCCGGATCCACGGCGGCTACGGCTACTCGAAGGAGTACGAGATCGAGCGCCTCTACCGCGACGCCCCGCTGCTGCTGATCGGCGAGGGGACGAGCGAGATCCAGAAGATGGTCATCGGCAAGAAGCTCCTCGAGCGCCACAAGATCTAGGCTGACCGGCGTGGCCGACGCGAAGACCCTCAGTGAGCAGGCCGTGCGGCGCGTGCTCTCGGAGGTCCCGGCGCTCGAGCCGCTCAAGCTCGTCGTCGGGCTCGAGCTCCGCGGGCGCGGAGATGTCCAGCTCTATCGCGTCGAGATGCCGGGACCCAAGGTGACCAAGGTCGTTCCCTCCGACGCGTCGGTCTCGGTCTCGGTCTCGCGCTCGCATTTCAACGTGCTCGCCGAGAAGGGGCGGGTGCGCGACTGGCGTGAGGCGTTCGAGACCGGGCAGGCGCGGGCGACCGGGCCGACGGAGATCCTCAGGCTCATCCAGAACGTCGTCGAGCGCCAGGAGGAGCGGGCGCGCACCCGTCGCGCGCGGCACTAGCGCTCCTGGTCGCGCTCGCGGTCGGCGGGTGCGGGGGAGGGGAGGAGAAGGAGCCGCTGGCGCTGGGCGTGAACCTCGCCCAGCTCTTCGACGACCCCGCGAACGCGGCCCTGGTCGAGCCCGCGCTCGCCCGCGCCGGGCACGACGGGATCCGCGAGGCGCGCGCCGACGCCCTGTGGGCCGCGTCGCAGCCCGCCCCCGGCCGCTTCGACTGGACGTTCTCCGACCGGGTGGCAGGCGCGCTGGCCGGGCACGGGATCCGCTGGTGGGCGGTGCTCGACTACGCCCCCGCCTGGGCGGCGGCGGCACCGGCGTCGTTGCACTCCGCACCGCGCGATCCGGCCGACTTCGGCGCCTTCGCGGGCGCGTTCGCCCGCCGCTATGGGCCCGGCGGCGCGTTCTGGCGCGAGCATCCCGAGCTTCCCGACCTACCCGTGCGCACGATCGAGGTATGGAACGAGCCGGACTCCCGCATCTTCTGGGTCCCCGGGCCCGATCCCGTGACCTATGCGCGCACCTTCGCCGCCGCGGTCCGGGCCGTGCCGTCCGACGTGCGACTCGTGGTGGGCGGCCTGACGGGGACCGGGACGTTCCTGCCCGCGGTCCTCGCCGCCGAGCCGGTCATCGCCGGGCGGATCGCCGCGGTCGCCGTCCATCCCTACGGGCTGTCCTCCGCCGAGGTACTCGCCCGGCTCGGCGGCTTCCGGACGGCGGCGGAGCGCGCCGGCCTGGATCACGTCCCCCTCGCGGTGACCGAGGTGGGCTGGGCGAGCCGGCCGCCCGGCAACGACTACTTCGCCTCCGAGCAGGACCGCGGGCGCCTTCTCGCCACCACGTTCCCCGCCCTGGCGCGCACCGCGTGCGTCGAGTCCGCCTTCCTGTCCTCCTACACGACTCCCGAGCGCCGCCCGGGGGACGTGGGCGACTGGTTCGGCATCGTCCCGCCCGGGGGAGGGGAGGGGCCGAGCCGCACCGCCTTCCGGGCGCTGGTCACCGACCCGCCCGCCGCAGCGCGATGCCCGTGAGCACCTCGCGCACGAGCCGCTCGGCGACGAGCGCGGTCGGGGGGCGGTCGGAGACGAGGTCCTCGGTCGGCGCCGATCACGGGCAGGCCTTGAGCATCCGCCGGTAACGCACCATCGTCGCGTGGGCCATGTCGCCGTGGGTCTGCGTACGCAGGCGCCGCACGCGCTCGCGGTGGTAGGGCGAGGAGAGGCTCTCGTTGTGGCCGATCACGTCCCGCAGGCGGATGTGGAAGCGGCAGCGCAGGTAACGGGTGAGGCGGAGGGAGGCGCGGAGCTCGCGCCGGTTGCCCATGAGGTCCCCGTCGCGGTAGCCGACATGCTCGATTCCGATCGCGGTCCAGTTCAGCCCCACCGTGTGGCGGCAGCGGATGGAGGTCGAGACGAGGAGATGGACGTCCCCGCGGGGCCCGATCACGTAGTGGGAGCACACCCCGGGCAGCTCGTGGAGCTCGGGATCGGCGACGTCGGGCGCGAACGTGTTGCGCACCGCGGCCGCGCTGCCGGCCACCGCGATGTGCTCGACGATCACGTGCGGGTTGCGCAGCCGCCAGCGCCGCCGGCCGTAGTGGCGGGCGTTGTAGGCGGCGGTCTCGCGCTTGCGCCGGGCGCCGAAGGGGATGAGGTCGCGCTGGACGGGCGGGGGAGCCACCCAGGCGGTGGCCAGGGCGGCGAGCACGGCGATGATCACCGCTGCTCCTCGGGGCACCAGACCGTCGTGCGCCCGCCCACGGTGGCCACGGAGAGCTGGGCGCCGCAGCGCGGGCAGCTCCCGCGCGCCGTGCGCTCGGCCATGAGCCTGCCCGTGTGCACCCCGCCCAGGCGCACCGCGTCGCGGATCGCCCCGCGCAGGACGCGGCGCAGGCGGTCGAGCTCCTCCTCGCTGAGCTCCCCGGCCGACCGGAGCGGTGAGAGCCGCGCGCGCCACAGGGCCTCGTCGGCGAGGAGGTTCCCGACGCCGGCGATCACGGCCTGGTCCATGATGCGCGCCTTGAGCGGCGCCTCCCCACGGCCGACCCGGGAGCGGAGCTCCGCCCGGGTGATCTCCCCCGCGTCCGGGCCGAGCCCCGAGAGGTCGGGCTCGAGCACCGCGCGGCCGAGCCGGCGCTTGTCGCGCAGGATGAGCGTTCCGCCGTCCTCGAAGAACAGCGTGAAGCGGTCCCACACCGGGTTGTGGCGGCCGTTGCCCACGTGGGGATCGCCGGCGCCGTGCTCGTCGACCTCGATCCGCCCCGCCATGCCGAGGTGCAGACCGAGGTCGGGGCCCTCCTCGTCGGTCTCGCACCACATGGTCTTGCCGATCCGGTTGGCGGTGAGGAGCGACCGGCCCACCAGCGCCGAGCGGATCTCGCCGGGGCCGTGCGGGCGGCACACGTAGGCGTCGGAATCGTCCACGTCGGCGATCCGGCGGCCGAGCGCCCGATCGGCGATGAGGGCTCTGGCGCGCTCGACCTCGGGCAACTCGGGCATGCTGTGGGGATCGTAGGACGGCGTCGCCTCATGTTCGTGTCCCTCCTGGCCCTGCTCGTGGCGGCTTCGTCGGCGCGGGCACGGCCGCCCGTCCACACCGTCCTCCAGGACGACGCGCTGCTGCTCTACACCACGCCCGTGCAGCAGGAGCGCGTGCTCGCGCTGCTGCGCTGGACCGGGGTCGACGTCGTGCGGATGACCGCGCTGTGGAGCGCACTCGAGCCGGTCCGCGGCCACCCGGATCCCGCTCGCTGGACGACGCTGGACGACGCGGTCCGCCTCACCCGCGCCCACGGGATGCAGCCGATGCTCGACCTCGGCTTCGCCGCGCCGGACTGGGCGGGCGGCACCCGCACACCGGATCCGCGGGCGTTCGCCGCCTTCGCCGCGCGCGTGGCGCGCCGCTACTCGGGGCGCTACCGACCTCCGGGCGCGCCGGGGCCGCCACTGCCCCGCGTCGGCCTGCTCACCCTCTGGAACGAGCCGAACCATCCCTACTGGCTCCAGCCCCAGTGGCGCGACGGGGTGCCGGTCTCCCCGCACCTCTACCGGAGGATGGTGGAGCGCGCCTACCCCGCGGTGAAGCGCGTGAGCCCGCGGACGACCGTGCTCGTGGGCGCCACGGCGGCGACCGGCGACGACATGGGCCGCGCCGCGCGGCCGGTCCCTCCGCTGCGCTTCCTGCGCGAGCTCGCGTGCGTGGACGCGCGCCTGCGCCCGCTGCACCGCTCGGGCTGCGAGCACTTCCGCCGGGTGCCCGGGGACGGCTGGAGCCATCACCCGTATCCCCGGGAGCCCGGGAATCCCTCCCGCCCGCCCTCCCCCGATGACGTCCACATCGCCGACCTCCCGCGCCTCAGCCGCACCCTCGACGCCCTCGTCCGGCGCGGCCGCATCGCCCCCCGGATGCGCGACCTCTGGCTCACCGAGTCCGGCTGGGAGTCCGACGTCCCGGTCCCCATCCGCCCCTGGAGCCCGCTCGGCCAGGCACGGCAGATGGCCGCCGGTGAGCGCCGGGCGCTACGCGATCCCCACGTGCGCTCCTGGGGGCAGTTCCTCCTCCGCGACGTCGCCACCCTGCCCGGCTTCCTGGCTGCCGTGAGCGGGTCGACCGTGCGCCCCACGGGCTCGTGGCAGACCGGGCTCTTCTACGGGAACTGGGTCCCGAAACCCGCGCTCCCGTCCTTCCGCCTGTCGCTCGACGTGACCCCCGGCGCGGTGTGGGGCCGGGTCCGACCGGCGCGCCGTCCGGTGACGGTCCGCCTGCAGGCTGGGCGCCCGTGGCGCACGGTCGCGCGGGTGCGCACGGCGGCCGACGGGACGTTCACCTGGCGCGGAAGGACGGGCGGGCGCGCCTGGCGCTACCTGTGGACGCCGCCGGGGGCGAGGTCCGAGCCCTCGCCGAGCTATGGTTGACCGCGCAACGATGACCACCGGATCCTTTTCCCTGGGCCGCGAGGCGGCCGCCGACGGGCGCTTCGCTCGCCAGGAGAGCGCCTTCCGCGACCGGGTCGAGACGCTCGCGCCGGGGCGCTACCACCTCTACGCGGCGCTCGCCTGCCCCTGGGCGCACCGGACGCTCATCGTCCGGGCCCTGAAGGGGCTCGAGGAGCTCCTGCCCGTCTCCCTCGTGGCGCCCTACCGCGACGAGCGCGGCTGGGCCTTCCCGGGCGGGGACCACGTCGACGCCCTGAACGGGTGGGAGCTACTCGCCGAGGCCTACGACGCGACGGATCCGTCGTTCCCCGGTCGCCTGAGCGTCCCCGTCCTGTGGGACCGCGAGGACGGCCGCATCGTCAACAACGAGTCGGCCGACATCGTGCGGATGATGAACGGGTGGAGCGAGACCGGACCCGACCTCTACCCCGCAGACCTGCGCGAGGAGATCGACGCGATCAACGACCGCGTCTACTCCGGGTTGAACGACGGTGTCTACCAGGCGGGGTTCGCCGGCTCCCAGGCCGCCTACGAGCGCGCCTTCGCGGGCGTGTTCGAGACGCTGAACTGGCTCGACGAGCTGCTGGGCACCCGGCGCTACGTCGCCGGGGACCGGATCACCGAGGCCGACTGGCGCCTGTTCACCACGCTCGTGCGCTTCGACCCCGTCTACCACACGCACTTCAAGTGCAACGGCCACCGGCTGATCGAGTACCCGAACCTCTGGCCCTACGCCCGCGAGCTGCACCAGGTGCCGGGCGTGGCGGAGACGATCTCCCTCGCGGAGATCAAGCGCCACTACTACACGACGCACGACATGCTCAACCCGAAGCGGACCATTCCCGCCGGGCCGCTCGACATGGACTGGACCGCGCCCCACGGGCGCGGCTGATCCCGCCTCTCAGTCCATTGCGCGGCGGCGGAAGCCGCGGATCCCCAGGGCTCCGAAGAGCGCCAGGGCGATCCCGAGCCCGAGCGCGACCCATCCCGCCCCCAGCGTGGGGATCGCGGTCAGGGCCGAGCGCATCCCCTCGCTCAGGTAGGTCAGCGGGTTGGCGAGGGTGGCGACCTGGAACCACTGCAGGTGGTCCAGCGACTGCCAGGGGTAGAACGTCGCGCCCGTGAACAGCAGCGGCGTGAGCACGACCGCGAAGACGACGTTGATGCGCTGGGCGTCGACGCTCGTACCGAGGACGAGCCCCATCGCGGCCCCGACGAGCGCGCCGGCCAGGACGAGTGCCGCGAACCCGGGCCAGCTCGCGCCGGCGAGGTGCAGCCCCCCGGGCAGGATCAGCGCACCGAGGGGCAGGATGAGCACGGCGGCTAGGATTCCCCGCACCGCGGCGACGACGATCTTCTGGACCCCGACCAGCGCCGCGGGCAGCGGGGCGAGGAGGCGGTCCTCGATCTCCTTGGTGAAGGAGAACTCGATCACGAGCGGGAGCGAGGTCGCCTGCAGGCTCGTGAGCAGGAGGGTGAGGGCGACAACGCCCGGAAGGAGCTGGGCGCCGTAGCTGCGGCCCGCCGCTCCGATCTCGGGCAGGACCCGGCCGAAGACGAACAGGAAGAAGATCGGCTGGAGCAGCGACTGGGCGAGGAACGCGGCGAGGTCGCGGTGGAGCATCACCCAGAGGTCGCGCTCGGCCAGCGCCAGAAACGCCCGCACGGCGGCGGTCCGCGCCGTGAGCGCCGGCTCCGGGACCGGGCCGGCGCTCAGCGCGGCTCCCGTCCGGTCAGGGGGAGCGGTGTCGAGGCTCACCGCAGCTCCCGTCCCGTCAGGTGGACGAAGACGTCCTCCAGGGTGCCCTCGATTCGCCGCAGGTCGACGACCTCGCCGCCGCTGTGCTCCGCCGCGGCGAGGGCGGCCCCCGCGCTGGCGCCCCCGAAGACCCGGACCCGCCAGCGGCCCTCGCCCTCGCGCTCGGCCTCCGTTTCGCCCAGGGGGGCGAACGCCGCGGCCGGGTCGTCTCCCCCGCTGAGGGTGAGCTCGAGGCCGCGGGCGCCGGGCAGCAGGTCGCGCAGTCCACGCGGGGTGTCCAGCGCGATGATCTCGCCGTGGTCGATCACGGCGATCCGGTCGCAGAGCCGGTCGGCCTCGGCCATGTCGTGGGTGGTCAGCAGCTGGGTGACCCCGCGCTCGCGCAGCTCGCCGATGCGCTCCCACAGGAAGAGCCGCGACTGGGGGTCGAGCCCCGTGGTGGGCTCGTCGAGGAACAGCACGCGCGGCTCGTGCATGAGCGCCCGGGCGATGAGCAGGCGCTGGCCCATCCCGCCGGAGTACCAGTCCACGCGCTCGTCCGCGCGGTCCTCGAGCCCGAAGCGGGCGAGCATCTCCTCGGCGCGGACGCGCCGCTCGCGACGTGACGCGCCGAAGTAGGCGGCGTGGAACGCGAGGTTCTCCCGCGGGGTGAGCGAGCGGTCGAGGTTCGGTCGCTGGGGCACGACGGCGATCCGCTGCTTGACGGCCACGGGATGAGAGGCGACGTCGAGGCCGTCGACCCGGGCCGAGCCGCCCGTCGGCCGCACGCGCGTGGTCAGGACGCCGATCGTCGTGGTCTTCCCGGCGCCGTTGGGACCGAGCAGGCCGAAGACCTCGCCCGGGGCGACGGCGAACGAGACGCCCCGCAGGGCCTCCGGGCCCTCGGGCCGGTAGCGCTTGCGGAGGTCGGTGACCTCCAGGGCGGCTCCGGTCGCGATGATCTCCGGGTCGGTGGCAACCACAGGGAGGCCCACGGTATGGCTCCGCTCGACCCGCGGGTGCCGGCGGTCCCTTACGAGGACAGGACGCGCGTCGGGCCGTCGTCGTAGAGCTTGACGACCCGCACCGTCCCCGCGGGGGCGGCGTCGATGCACAGGCGGCAGAGGATGCACTCGTCGAGGTTCTTCGAGACGATCTCGACACCGGCGTCCATGGCCGCGTAGATGTCGACGGGGCAGGCGGCCTCGAGCTTCTGGGCGAGCTCGGGGTCGCTTGCCACCGCCGCATCGAGCTCGACGTCGATGAACACCCCGTCCGTCATCCAGCCGCCTCCCGACGGGAGGCGGAGGATCGTCCCATCATGCCCTGCCGGACGAGGCCCGGGATCTCGGAGATCTCCTCGGCGACGACGATCCCCGCCTCGGCGAGGCGCTCGATCTTCTCGGCCGCCGTGTCCTCCTTGCCCTCCACGATCGTGCCCGCGTGCCCGAAGGACATCCCCGGCATCTCGTCCATGAAGCGCCCGGCCATGAAGCCGACGATCGGCAGCTCGTTCCCGGTCGCGGTCTTCCAGCGCGCGAGCTCGGCCTCCATGCGCCCGCCGGGCTCGGTGTAGATGACGATCGCCTCGGTCTCGGGGTCGTCGGCGAACAGCGGCATGAGCTCGGCGTAGGACTGCCCGATGATCGCGTCGCCGCCGATGGAGACCGCCGTGGACTGCCCGAGCCCGGCGGCGGTGAGGGTCGAGGACATCTCCGTGGTCATCCCGCCCGAGCGGGAGATGACGCCGACGGGGCCTGCCGAGTACGCCTTGGCCGCGTCCTTCGCGGGGCCGCCGATGCCGCCCATCTTGATCACGTCGGGGACGATGATCCCCAGGCAGTTCGGGCCGATGATGCGCGCGCCGCGGAGGTTCGCGAGCTCGACCATCTGGGCCACGTCACCGCGCGGGATCCGCTCCGTGACGATGACCACGAGCTCGATGCCGTTCTCGATCGCCTCGAAGACGGCGTCCTTCGTGAAGGCGGGAGGGACGGTGACCACCGAGCCCGTGACGGGTGCGCCGTGGTGCGCCACGGCCTGGGCGACGGTGTCGAAGACGGGGACGCCGTGGACCTCGCGCCCCAGGCGGCCCGGGGTGACGCCGCCGACCACCTTCGCCCCTGCGCCGTAGTCGAGGCACTCCCTCGTCAGATTCACCGCCTCGCGGCCGGTGATCCCCTGGACGATGAAGGTCGTCTCCGCGTCGACGAGGATCGAGATCAGGCCTCGACCGCCATCCGCGCTGCCTCGTGCATCGAGGTCCGCCGGTCGGCGTAGCGCACCCCGTAGCGCTCGAGGATCTTGAAGCCCTCCTCCTCCCACGCCCCCGGGATGCGGAAGATCGAGATCTTCTCCGCGGGGTCCAGGCCGAGGTCGAGGCAGGCCTTGATGACCCCGCGGGCGACGATGTCCACCCGGGTGTTCGACACGATCGACATCATCACGGCGATCCTGTCCACGCCGGGCTTCCGGAGGACGAGCTTGGCCAGGCCGCACGCTTTGGCGACCGACGGGTTGCCGCCGATCTCGCAGTAGTTCGCGGGCCGCCCGCCGTACTTGCGCACGGCGTCGAAGAGTGTGAGCGAGCCGCCGCCCGCGCCGATCACGAGCCCGAGGTCGCCGTCGAACTCGGTGACGTTCCCGGCCACGCCGCGGTGGTCCTGGGCGTCGACCTCCTCGCCGGCGAGCTCGAAGGGCGTGGGCTCACGGGCCTGGCGGGTCTCCTCGTCGCCCACGCCGAGCTCCTTCAGCAGGGCCTTCTGCCGCGGGCGCCCCTCGTTCTCCATGTCCATGTGCGCGTCGAGGGCGACGAAGGAGCCGTCCTCGAGCTCTCCGAGCGGGTTGATCTCCGCGAGGGTCATGTCGCGCTCGAGGAAGAGCCGGGCCAGGCGGGTGAGGATCGGGACCGTTCGTGTGAGCGCGCGCCCGGTGACCCCGGTGGAGGCGATGACCTCCTTGGCCATGAAGTCCGAGACGGGGTTGAGCGTCGAGAAGTGCCGGCGGCCGACCTTGTCGGGCTGGTCGGTGGCGACCTGCTCGATGTCGATCCCGCCGACGGGTGAGAAGATCATCACGGGCCGCTTGCTCAGTCCGTCCCACACCACTGCGGCGTAGTACTCCTGCTTGACCTGCGCCTTCGGGTCCACGAGGACCCCGCGGGGCATGTGGCCGTTGATCTCGAGCTCCAGGATCCGCGCGGCGTGCTCAGCGGCCTCGTCCGGGGTGTCGGCGAAGGCCACCCCGCCCGCCTTCATCCGCCCCCCGGTGAGGACCTGGGACTTGACGACGGTCGGCCCCCCGATGCGCTCGGCGATCTCCCGCGCCTCGTCAGCGCTCGTCGCGAAGCCGAAGTCGGTGACGGGGATCCCCGCCCGCTTGACGACCTCGCGGGCCTCGTACTCGAAGAAGCGCACCTATGCGACCCTCCCGGGCGACCGCGCGGCGGGAGCGGAGGGGGACGAAGTACCGGCCATGCGGCGGCGCAGGCTATCGCCCGGGATGACTATGGCGACGGTAGGGTACGGAGAAGCCTGGCCTACCGCGGTGAGATCGATCCGATGCTGGTCGAGGGGGTTCGCCGCCCGCTGCGGATGTTCGTGTTCGACGACGGGTGGGTGCTCGTGGGGCTGGCGAAGGTCGAGGGCACGCGCTGGAAGGCGGGCCGCGCGCTCGCATTCCAGGCCGGAGCGGCTGGAGGAGCGGCGGCGGGCGTGGCGCGGGCGCTCGCGAGGGCGCGGGCGATGAACGAGATCAAGGCGGCGATCGAGGCCGACGCCGACACGGTCACCGCGCGCGAGGCGGCCGGTCAGATCGAGGACGCGCTGCTCACTCCGCTCGACGCGGTCGCCTCCGCCCGCTTCGAGAAGGGTCGACTCAAGGCTCGCAAGCTGGTCGTGACCGCCGACGACGGAAGCGAGCATGTCCTGAAGTTCGGCCACAAGAGCAAGCTGCTCGAGTTCCTGCCGCCGCTGCTCGGCTCGCGGTGGGTCGACGCGACCTGACCGCGGAGCCCAGACCTGTGCGGCTCCCCGGGGAACCCGCTAGGCGGGCACCTCCGTGGCCTCGACGTGCGTGACCGGCAGGCCCAGGCCCCGGGCCTTGCTCACGAGGTCCACCCGCAGCCAGCGTGATACCCGCGCCGGCAACGTCGAGACGATGATCTCGTCCGCGCCATGGAGGTGCACCGCGTCGTGGATCGCCGCGAGGGGCTCGGCGACGCCCACTTCCCCGGTGACCTTGCGGCCCGCCGCCCCCGACAGCGCCTCGAGGGCGTCGGCGAGGACGGCCTCGGCCTCCACGTGATCGTCGTCCTCGGGGTCGACGAAGCGGTGGAGGCCGTGCGGCGTGGCGGGCACGACGAGGTGGAAGTCGACGTCGCCTGCGTGCGCCCGGGCGCGCACGGCCTCGAGGAGGGCCGGCGTGTGGGCGGTGCGGTTTGCGACAACGAGGACTCGTGCGGGCATTGGCAGCTCCTGGGGTTGTGCCGATCGGCACAAGAGACTACTCTCGGGCGGCGCTTCCGGCCAGCGCGGAGGAGTCCGCGCCCGTCGCTCCATTCGCGGCGCCATCGCCGGACAGCCCGTAGGCCGCGGCCAGCTCGGGATCCTTGGCCGCGAGCATCTCCGCGAGGTCGACCATGACCCGGCACTGCTTCCACGTCGCGTCGTCCTGCATCTTGCCGTCGATCATGTGCACGCCGCGCCCGTCGGGGATCGCCTCGATCACCTTCTTGGCGAATCTCACCTCGTCCGGGTCGGGCGAGAAGACCTTCTTCGCGATGTCGATCTGCACGGGGTGTAGGGACCAGGCACCCACGCAACCGAGCAGGAACGCGGCGCGGAACTGGACCTCACAGCCCGCGACGTCCTTGATGTCCCCGAACGGCCCGTAGAAGGGGAGGATCCCCGCCGCCGTGCACGCGTCGACCATGCGCGCGACCGTGTAGTGCCACGGGTCTTGCTGGGAGGAGGCGCGCGGGGCGTCCGGCGCGTCGGGAGACGGGTCCTCGATGGTCCGGTAGCCGGGATGCCCGCCGCCGACGCGCGTGGTCTTCATCCGCCGCGAGGCGGCGAGATCGGCCGGGCCGAGCGAGACGCCCTGCATGCGCGGTGAGGCGGTGGTGATCTCCTCGAGGTTTGCCACCCCCTGGGCGGTCTCGAGGATCGCGTGGACGAGGATGGGCTCCCGCACGCCGGCCTTGGCCTCGAGCTGGGCCAGGAGCCGATCCACGTAGTGGATGTCCCAGGCGCCCTGGACCTTGGGGATCATCACCACGTCGAGCCGGTCCCCGATCTCGGTCACGAGCGTCGTGAGGTCGTCCAGGGCCCACGGGGACTCGAGCGAGTTCACCCGCGTCCACAGCGCGGCGGCACCAAGGTCGAGCTCCTTGCCGACCCGCACGAGCCCGTCACGGGCGGCCTCCTTGCTCTCCACCGCGATGGCGTCCTCGAGGTTGCCCAGGAGGATGTCCGCCCTGCCGGCGAGGTCGGGCAGCTTCGCGACGATCCGCTCGTTGGAGGCGTCGAAGAAATGGATCATCCGCGACGGGCCGAACGGGATCTCGGCCGCGGGATCCGGGGTGCCGACGGCGAGGGGCTTGAGGAAGTCTCGGGGGTTGCGCATCGCGGCCGAGGCTACCCGGGGGCGAGGGCGGCGAGTGTCCTGCCTAGTGGTTGTCATGCCACCACAGGCCCGGACGGTAGAAGCGGTCATCGGGGAGCTGGCGTCGGTCCAGCACGGCGTGGTCACCCGAGCGCAGCTCATCGAGGAAGGAGTGACGGCGGAGGAGATCAGGCAGCGCCTGAAGAGGGGCGCGCTGCTGCCCGAGCACCCCGGCGTCTATCGCGTCGGCCATCGGGCGCCGAGCGTGGAGGCCACCTACTCGGCCACGGTTCTGGCGTGTGGCGAGGGCGCGGTCCTCAGCGACCGCGCGGCGGGGCACCTGCTCGGGCTGCTGAGGGGCGCCGCTCCGGCGCCGGAGGTCACCGGCTCAAGGAGAGGAAGATCCCGGGCGTTCGCGTCCGGCGCGCGCGGCGGGGGGAGCCGCCCGAGGCGACGACCTGGCACGGCATCCCGGTCACCACCGTCCCGCGCACCCTCGTCGACCTCGCCGCCTCCCTCTCCTTCGAAGACCTCGCTCGAGCCTGCCACGAGGCCGGGGTCCGCCATCAGACCACTCCCGCCGAGGTCGACAGCGTCCTCCAGCGCCGCCCGACGAGCGCCGGCGCGAAGAACCTCCGCCGCGTCCTCCATGGCGATGTCCGCGTCACCCTCTCGACCCTCGAGCGCCGCTTCCTCACCCTCCTGCGCCAGGTGGGCCTGCGCCTCCCCGAAACGAATCGCCCGGCCCACGGCCGCCGCGTCGACTGCCGCTGGCCCGCCCATCGCCTCACCGTCGAGCTCGACGGCTACCGCTACCACTCCTCCCGCCACGCGTGGGAGCTCGACCGGCACCGGGAACGGGAGGCCCGGGCCCGCGGCGACGAGTTCCGCCGCTACACCTACGGCGACGTCTGCGAGCACCCGCGGCTCATGCTCCAGGAGCTCCGCGGGCTGCTTTCGACGTGACCGTCCGGCCCTGTGGTTGCAGGACAACCACGATCCAGGACACTCGCCGTCAGAAGCGCACGTCCGCCGCCGGTGACCTCCGCGTGCAGGTTGCGCCCCATCATCTCCAGCGCCGCCTCGGCGAGATGTGGGTGGATGTGGGCGACCGCGTCGCGCGGGACCACCACCGTGAAGTCGCGCAGGTAGGCGTCGAGCGCCGAGTAGAGGATGCACTGCTCGGTGACCTGGCCGGCGAGGACGATCCGGGGCCGACCACTCCCCGGCGTTGTCGTTGACGTAGACCACGGGCACGTCCCCGTCGTGCGCCCGGCGCAGCAGCGCGCCGATCCGCGGCGCCGCCCCCCGGGGCCCACTCCGCGAGCGCCTCCCCGTCCTCGAACTCATACGTCGTGATGACGTCGGTGACAATGAGCGCGGTGCGGGGCATCGCTCAAGGCCGAAGCTAGCCTCCCGCGCTCCATGGGCACCGACACCAGCACGTTCACGACCCGGCAGGCCGAGCGCGAGGCGTCCGGCGCCCATCCCTACGGCCGCTACCTCGAGGAGTTCGAGGTCGGCGCGGTCTACCAGCACTGGCCCGCCAAGACCGTGACCGAGGCCGACGACCACCTGTTCTGCCTCATCACGATGAACCATCACCCCCTGCACATCAACGACGTCTACGCGGGGAAGTCCCAGCAGGGCCGCAACGTGGTGGTCGGGCCGCTCGTCTACTCGCTCGCCCTCGGGATGAGCGTCTCCGACGTCTCCGGCAAGGCGATCGCGAACCTCGCCACCGAGCAGCTCTCGCACCCCGCGCCCGTGTTCCATGGCGACACCCTCTTCGTCGAGACCGAGGTGCTCGAGAAGAAGGAATCGCGCTCCAAGCCCGACCGCGGGACGGTCAGGGTCCACACGCGGGTCTTCAACCAGGACGGCACGCTCGTGGCCGAGTTCAAGCGCCTCGTGCTCGTGCCCCGACGGGATGCGCCCTCACCGGGCCGGCCATCCGCGGGGTAGGATCGGCCTCCTCCCGCACCTCGACGAAGGAGCTCCCATCCCGTGAGCACGACCGCCCCCCCGACCACGAACGCCAAGCTCCGCGAGTGGGTCGACGAGGTCGCCGAGCTCACCACACCCGACGCGATCCACTGGTGCGACGGGTCGGCCGAGGAGTACGAGCAGCTCTGCTCGACCCTCGTGGAGGCGGGGACGTTCACGAAGCTCTCCGAGGCCAAGCGGCCCAACTCCTACCTCGCGCGCTCGGACCCCGGGGACGTCGCGCGCGTCGAGGATCGCACGTTCATCTGCCCGGAGGCCGAGGAGGACGCCGGTCCGACGAACCACTGGCGCGAGCCCGGCGAGATGCGCGAGACGCTCCGCGGGCTGTTCAAGGGCTCCATGCGGGGCCGGACGATGTACGTCGTGCCCTTCTCGATGGGCCCGCTCGGCTCGCCCATCGCCCACATCGGCGTAGAGCTCACCGACTCGGCCTACGTGGCGGTGTCCATGCGGATCATGACCCGGATGGGCAAGGGCGCGCTCGACGTCCTCGGGGAGGAGGGGGAGTGGGTTCCCTGCCTGCACTCCGTGGGCGCGCCGCTCGCCGACGGCGAGGCCGACGTGCCCTGGCCCTGCAACGCGGACAACAAGTACATCGTGCACTTCCCCGAGACGCGCGAGATCTGGTCCTACGGCTCGGGCTACGGCGGCAACGCCCTGCTCGGCAAGAAGTGCTTCGCGCTGCGGATCGCCTCGATCATGGCCCGCGACGAGGGCTGGATGGCCGAGCACATGCTCATCCTCAAGCTCACCTCGCCCGAGGGGGAGGTCAAGTACATCACGGGCGCCTTCCCGTCCGCGTGCGGCAAGACCAACCTCGCCATGCTCATCCCCACGCTGGAGGGGTGGAAGGTCGAGACGGTGGGCGACGACATCGCCTGGATGAAGTGGGGGGAGGACGGCCGGCTCTACGCGATCAACCCCGAGGCGGGCTTCTTCGGCGTGGCCCCCGGCACCGGCGAGAAGACGAACCCCAACGCGGTCGCCACCGTCACCGAGAACTCGATCTTCACGAACTGCGCGCTGACCGACGACGGCGACGTGTGGTGGGAGGGCCTCTCCGCGGCCCCGTCGCACGTGATCGACTGGCACGGCGACGACTGGACGCCGGAGTCCGAGAAGCCCGCGGCGCACCCCAACGCGCGCTTCACGACCCCGGCCGCCCAGTGCCCGTCCATCGCTCCGAACTGGGAGGACCCGGGGGGAGTCCCGATCGACGCCTTCCTCTTCGGGGGCCGGCGCTCGAAGGTCGTGCCCCTCGTGTCCGAGGCCTTCGACTGGGAGCACGGCGTGTTCCTCGCCTCCCAGATGTCCTCCGAGACGACCGCCGCCGCGGCCGGCGCGGTGGGCCAGCTGCGCTTCGATCCCATGGCGATGCTGCCGTTCTGCGGCTACGACATGGCCGACTACTTCGAGCACTGGCTCGAGATGGGGTCCCGCGAGGGTGCGCAGCCTCCGCGCATCTTCTACGTGAACTGGTTCCGCAAGGACGACGACGGGAGGTTCCTGTGGCCCGGCTTCGGCGAGAACTCCCGCGTGCTCGCGTGGATCTTCCGCCGTTGTGAGGAAACGGCCACCACCCGGGAGACCTTGGTCGGCCTCGTCCCCGGCCCCGGCGAGATCGACCTCGCGGGCCTCGACATCAGCGAGGAGGCGATGGCCGAGCTCCTCGCCGTCGACCCCGAGGCCTGGAAGGCCCAGATCCCCCAGGTCCGCGAGCACTTCGCGCGGTTCGGCGACGACCTGCCCGCCGAGCTGCGCGACCAGCTCGACACCCTCGAGAAGCGACTGGGAGGCGTCTCGGCCTAGGCCGAGCGGGCGTGCCGGACGAGGAGCCGGACCTCGATCTCGCGGCGGCGTCCCTCCGGGCCGACCGGGGGGACCTGGACGCCTACGTCGAGGGCCTGGCCGCGCGGCTCGCGGATGCGCTGCCCGGACAGGTGGAGGTGGAGCGCCGCCGGACGCGGCTCTTCGGCGGCCCGCGCCGGGTGCACGCCCTGCGCGCCGCGCTCGGGGACACGACGTTCTCCCTCGCGCGCTCGGGACACCGGCTCGCGGGCCGGCGCGAGCAGGTCGTGCGGGGTGTGCGCATCAAGGGCGAGGACCTCGCGCTCGACGCCTGGATCGACGCGCTCGTGGCCGAGCTGGGCGAGGAGGCGCGCTCCTCGGCCCGGGCGCGCGAGGCGCTCGGGAGGCTGGTGGGCTGATGGGAGCAGACCACCCGCCCGCGCTGCCGGCGAGCGCGGAGCAGCGCCTGCGCGAGCTCGCGGGAACCGAGGGGGCGCTGTTCACGTCCACGCTCTCGGTGAACGAGTGGGCGCTCGGCCACTCCGCGGGGGTCGAGCCCGTCGCGCAGGTGATGGGCTCCTCGGTCTACCACGTGGGCTGGCAGAACCAGTGGTTCTCCTCGGGCTGGTCGCAGGGCGGCCGCACGGAGGAGCTCGCGGTGCTGTCCGAGGCGTGGAACGAGTCGCGCCGGCGCGCGCTGTCGCGCCTGGAGCAGGAGGCGCGGCTCGTCGGCGCGCACGCCGTGGTCGGGGTGGACGTCCGCCGCGGCGACCACGACTGGGCGCCCGACGCGGTGGAGTGGGTGGTGACGGGCACGGCGGTCCGCCTCCCGGGCGCGACCCCCACCGACCACCCCGTCCTCTCGGATCTCTCCGGGCAGGAGTTCTCGCTGCTCGCCCGCGCGGGCTGCCGCCCACTCGGGATCGTCGCCGCCTCCACGGTGGTCTACGTGGTGTCCGGACGGTCCACCCGGAACGCGATGAGCGGCGGCCTCTTCGGGAGCGGCTGGCGCAACCAGGAGCTCACGGACTACACCCAGGGCGTCTACGACGCGCGCGAGCTCGCCCTGGGCCGGATCAACCAGCAGGCGCTGGAGCTCGGCGCGGGCGGCGTCGTCGGCGTGCACATCGACCAGCACCACCGCCTGCGCCGCGTCGGCTCGGACTCCAACGAGCGCATCGACCTCGTCATCACCTTCCACGTCCTCGGCACCGCGATCGAGGAGACCCCCGCGCGAGCACCGCTCGATCCCGTCCCCGTCCTCACCGTCACCGAGGTCTGAATGAGCTACGACCCCACCTCCCTGGAGGGCGTCCCCGAGCACGGCCGGCAGCGCCTCGAGCAGAACAAGCGCGGCCTGTTCACGTCCGACCTGTCGGTCAACGAGTTCCTGCTCGTACGCGACGCGGGCTTCGACCCCCTCGGGCTCGTGATCGGCTCCTCGATCTACCACATCGGCGTCCAGCTCCGGGGCTGGAACCGCAACCAGGAGATGGACGTCCTCTCCAAGGCGATGTACGACGCGCGCGACCTGGCCATGACCCGGATGGAGGAGGAGGCCGACCAGCTCGGGGCCGACGGGATCGTCGGCGTCCGGCTCGAGGTCGGGCGCTACGAGTGGGGTGAGCACATGGCGGAGTTCATCGCCATGGGCACGGCGATCCGCCACCGCGAGGGCCGCGTCCACCGGGCGCCGAACGGCCGCCCGTTCACCTCCGACCTCTCCGGCCAGGACTTCTGGACGCTGCTGCGCACCGGCCACCGCCCGGTGGGGATGGTGATGGGCTCCTGCGTCTACCACGTCGCCCACCGCGGGATGCTCCAGACGATCGCCCAGGCGGGGCGCAACACCGAGCTCGAGAACTACACCCAGGCCCTCTACGACGCGCGCGAGCTGGCGATGGAGCGCATGCAGGCCGAGGCCGAGGCGCTCGAGGCGCGGGGGATCGTCGGGGTGCAGCTCCAGGAGGGCTCGCACGGCTGGGGCTCGCACGTGATCGAGTTCTTCTCGGTGGGGACCGCGATCGTGGAGGGTGACGCACCGGGGCAGCTCGAGCCACCCCGACCGGTGCTCGATCTGCGAGGCTGAGCGGCGTGGACGGACTCGCCCTCGAGGGCCTGACCAAGCGCTACGGCGACCGTGTCGCGCTGGACGATCTCTCCTTCGCCGTGGCGCCCGGGGCGATGTTCGGCTTCGTGGGGCCCAACGGGGCGGGGAAGACGACGACGATGCGCATCGTGCTCGGGGTTCTCGCCGCCGACTCGGGGCGGGTCGCCTGGCAGGGGGAGGAGCTCGACGTCGACGCCCGCCGGGCGATCGGCTACATGCCCGAGGAGCGCGGGCTCTACCCGAAGATGAAGGTCCGCGACCAGGTCGTCTTCTTCGCGCGCCTGCATGCACCTGGAGCGCGAGGAGGCCGAGCGGGCGACGGACAGCTGGCTCGAGCGCCTGGGGATCGCCGACCGCGCCGAGGACAAGGTGGAGAAGCTCTCGCTCGGCAACCAGCAGCGCGTCCAGCTCGCGGTGGCGCTCGTGCACGATCCCGTCCTGCTCGTGCTCGACGAGCCCTTCTCGGGGGTGGACCCGGTCGGCGTCGACGTCCTGAGCGAGGTCCTCGCCGAGCGGGCGCGGGCCGGCGTGCCCGTCGTGTTCTCCTCCCATCAGCTCGAGCTCGTCGAGCGTCTCTGCGACGCGGTGGCGATCGTCGCCGACGGCCGGCTCGTGGCCTCCGGCGAGGTGGAGGAGTTGCGGGAGAAGAGGGGCGGAAGGCGCCTGGAGATAGAGGTCGGCGGCAGCGACGGGAGCTGGGCGCGCGGCGTGTCCGGGGTCCGGGCCGTCGAGCCGGACGACGCCCTCGTCTCCCTCGAGCTCGAGGAGGGCGCCGACGAGCAGGCCGTGCTCGACGCGGCGCGGCGGGCGGGCCGCGTGGAGCGCTTCGGCTGGGCGCGCCCGAGCCTCACCGACCTCTTCCGGGAGGCGGTGGAGGGCACCGCCCCCTCCGACGGAGCGGCCGCCCCCTCCAAAGGAGCGGGGGTCGAATGAGCCGTCGCGAGGCGATCCGCCTCGTCGCCGCGCGGGAGCTCAACGTGCGGCTGCGCTCGCGCGCGTTCCTCGTGAGCACCGCGATCACCGCGGCGGTGCTCGTGGCCCTCGCCCTGCTCTCGGGCGGCAAGAGCGACACGAAGACGTGGAAGGTCGCCGGCGTCGGGCCCGAGGCGCACGCCGCGGTCGCGGCCGCGGGGGAGGTGGCCCCGGCGTTCAAGGGACGGATGCGCTCCCGCCCGGCGGGCGGCGACGGCGGTGCCCGCCGCGGGGTCCTCGCGGGTCAGCTCGACGCTGCGGTGCTCTCCTCGGGGGCGATCGCCGTCAAGGACGACCGCTCCTCCGACCTCGTCCGGGTGCTCCAGGCCGGCTCGGCGCGCGCCCGCGGGGTCGCCGTGCTCAAGCGGGCCGGTATCCCGGAGGCCCAGCGCACCCGGCTCCTCGCCCCGCCCCCGCTCAGGGTCGCCGCGCTCGACGACCGGCCGCGCTCCCGGGGCGACGCGGCCGTCGCCCTCACCGGGGCGCTCGTGCTCTACCTCGCGCTGGTGAGCTACGGCATCGCCGTGGCCCACGGGGTGGTGGAGGAGAAGAGCTCGCGGGTGATCGAGATCGTGGTCTCCACGATCCGCTCGAGCGATCTCCTGGCCGGCAAGGTGCTCGGGGTCGGCCTGGCCGGGCTGCTCCAGCTCCTGGTGGTCGGCGGCGTGGGGGTGGCGGTCGGGGTGGGGACGGGGGCGCTCGCGGTGCCGAGCGGGACCGCTGGTGCGCTGGCGCTCGTGGTCGTGGAGTTCCTGCTCGGCTACGCGCTCTACTCCGCGCTCTTCGCGGCCTGCGCCGCGGTCGTCTCGCGCTCGGAGGACCTCCAATCGGTCACCGCGCCGGTCACCATCGTGCTCGTGGCCGGCTACATCGCCTCGAACTCCGCGCTCCAGGACCCGGGCAGCGGCCTGGCCAAGGTCTTGAGCATCCTGCCCTTCACGTCGCCGATCGTCCTTCCCGGCCGCGTGGCGCTGCACGTCGCCACCACCGCCGAGGTGGCGCTCTCGCTCGCGCTCTCGGTCGCCGCCATCCCCCTCGCGATCGCCTTCGCCGGTCGCCTCTACCGCGGCGCCGTGCTCTTCACGGGCGCCCGCGTGCCCTTCCGGGCCGCCTGGCGCGGCGGGTGAACGCGCTCTCGCGCACCGGAATGGAGTAGACCTACCAGGATCTCCTTCCGCCGCCTCGCCCGCGACACGCTCCACGGGTTCACCGAGCACGACCTGCTGACGTTCGCGAGCGCGATCGCCTTCCAGGTCATGACGGCGATCGTGCCGCTCGTCCTGTCCGTCCTGGCGCTGCTCGGCTTCCTGGACCTCAGTGGCGCGTGGTCGGACGACCTGGCCCCGCAGCTGCACTCTCACGTCTCGGGCGAGGTCTTCTCGGTGGTGGACTCCTTCGTGCGCACCGCGCTGGGCTCCAAGCAGCTCTTCTGGCTCACCGCCGGCGGGGTGCTCTGCGTGTGGGAGGTCTCGGGGGCGATCCGGGCGATCATGAGCGCGCTCTCGCGCGTCTACGGCGACCAGGATTCGCGCACGCGACTGCGGCGCTACCTCATCTCCTTCGCGCTCGCGCAGGCGGCGATCGTCCTCGTGATCGGCGCGCTCGCCGTGATGCGCTTCTCGACCGACGTCTTCCCCGGCGCCCTGATCTCCGTCCTGCGCTGGCCGGTCGGGGTCGCCCTCCTGCTCTCCCTGGTGTGGCTGCTGCTGCGTTACGCCCCGGTCGAGTCCCACGCCGCGCACCTGGTCTCGTTCGGCTCGGGCCTGTGCGTCGTGGTCTGGCTCTTGACGTCGTCGGTCTACGGCCTCTACGTGAGCTACGTCGCCGACTACGGCTCGGTCTTCTCCTCGCTGGCCGCGGTCTTCCTGCTGCTCACCTACCTCTACCTCTCGGCCTGCGCGTTCCTGGCCGGCGCCCAGGTCGACGCGCTCATCCGCCGAGCCGCCTCCGGAGCCTCCCCTCCCGCGCCTGGCCCGCCGCCGCCCAGCTCCGACGCTACTCGTGTGGCTCGTCGCCCGTCGCCTGGGGCGGCCGGGACTCCTCGGCGAGTGACGTGAGGGCCAGTGCCCCGCGCGCGGCCTCCTCGAGGACGTCCGTGGCCTCCTCCTGTGAGCGCGCGTAGAGCTCGACGAGGAGGTGGACGACGATCCTGTCCTCGTCGTGCTTGTGGAAGCGCACGTGGGTGAAGAACTCGCGGGTGCCGAATTCCCCGAACGCGGCGAAGGAGAGCGCGTCCCCGGCTTCGGGCCCCGCGCAGGTCTCGACCTCGTCGGCGTCGACCGTCACCGTGCAGGAGGCGACCCAGGGCGTGCCCATGACCAGGCGCTCCCACCGGTCTCCCACGGGCTCCACGCGACCGTTGGCAAAGCCGAGGTGGGGCTGGTCGTGCATGCATTCCAGGCACTGCACGACGGCCTCCTGCACCTCGTCCACGACGTCCGCACGCTCGCCCGTCTCGGGGTCGATCCGGTGGATCCCCTCGTAGTGCACCTGCACTTCGAGGTTCTGCGACCAGCAGCGGTAGCAGCGCAGCCAGGAGCGAGTGGTGGTGGACACACCGGGGATCTTATGCTCCCTCCGTGGAGACGATGCGTCACGCCGTCACGGGGCGGAACGCGCTTCCCCTCGGGGTCGTGCTCGCGGGGGGGGCGGCGCGCCGGGCGGGCGGGGACAAGATGCGCGCGCTGCACCACGGGCGCCCGCTCCTGCTCTGGGCGGTGGACGCGCTGCGTGCCGCCGTGCCCGAGGTGGTCGTGCTGGCCAAGGCCGACACCCTCCTGCCCGAGCTGCCCGTCCCGGTCTGGCACGAGCCACCCGCGCCGCGTCATCCGCTCGCGGGGGTGGCCCACGCGCTCGGGTACGCCCGTGGACGCGCCGTGCTCGTCTGTGCGGGCGACGTGCCCGAGCCGCCGCCCGAGCTCCTCGCACGCCTCGCCGCCGACCGCGGTGATGCTCCCGCTGTGGTCCCCCGCCACGCGGGCGGCGCCGAGCCGCTCGTCGCGCTCTACCGCCCGGTCGCACTGGCTGCCCTGCGCGCGGCCGCGGCGGGCAGCCACCCCGCCCGCCGCGCCGTCGAGGAGCTCAACCCGACGTGGGTCTCCATCGCGCCGCTGCGCAACGTGAACTACCCGAACGTGAAGGCGTAGCCCGAGACGCCGTGCGGCAGCGCGAGCTCGAGGTCGTGACGCTCGGCGCGCGGAAGGGACACGAGCTCGTAGAGCTTCTGGGCACCGACGCGGACCTGCCGGTAGGGGCGCCCGTCGAGCAGGACGGTCACCGTGCGCCGACGGCCGCCGGCCGAGCTCATGACGAGGTACGCCTTCGCCGCCTGGATCGTCCCCCGGATGCTCGCGGTCGGGGCCGCCGGGGTGGCGGACTCGCCGGTCACCGTCCACACCCCGCCCAGGGCGAACGTCGCGAGGGGAAGGCCGTGCCGCGGGGCCCGGTAGTCGCGTGTTCGGACGCGGGGCGCCACGAGCCAGCCCCGCGCGCGGTCGGCGCCGAGGTAGGTCTCCGGCGTGGCGACCTGCGCGGCCGGCTCCTCGGCCCGGGCCGTCACGGGCGGGGGCAGCCGCTTCGCTCCCGCTCCGACGAGCAGCGCGCGGATCGCCGCCTCCTCCTCCTGGTATCCGCCCTCGCCGAAGTGCGCCCGGCGGACCTGCCCCTGCGCGTCGACGAGGTACGTGGCCGGCCAGTACTGGTTGCCCCACGCCGACCACGTCCCGTAGTCGTTGTCCTGCACCACCGGGTAGTGCAGGCCCTCACGCCCGATCGCGCTCCGCACGTTGGACGCCGAGTGCTCGAAGGCGAACTCGGGGGTGTGGACGCCGACGATCGTCAGCCCCGCGCTGCGGTAGCGGTCGTCCAGCGCCCGGACGAACGGCAGCGTGCGCAGGCAGTTGATGCAGGTGTAGGTCCAGAAGTCCACGAGGACCACCCGCCCGTGCAGTCCGATCATGGAGAGCGGCGGTGAGTTGAACCAGCGCCCGGTCTGCGCGAACTGGGGGGCGGCGCCGATCCGGGGCAGCGACGGGGTGCGCACGCCGCGCAGCGCGCCGGCCGGGGCGGGGCGTGGTCGCAGGAGAGGCAGGAAGCCGGGCCGGGCGGCGGCGAGCTGCGCCTGCGCCGGGGTCTCCGCAAACCGCGAGGGCCCGCGCAGCGACGTGAGCTCGCGCGCGACCGACGAGGAGCGCTCCAGGCTCCGGGTGGGGTTGATCAGGGCCGTGGGCGCGTGCTCGGCCAGCGCCTGGGTGAAGCGGAGGTCCAGCCCCGTGAGCATCGCCACGGCGGTGAGCGCGAGCACGGCACCGAGGGTGCGCTGGAGCGTGGGACCGCGACCCGCCCGGCGGACGCGCTCGGCGATCCGGCGCGAGCCCAGGGCGAGGGCGAGGAGTACGAGCGACGTGCCCGCCGCGTAGGCGAGAGCGACGAACAGGAGCGAGACCGACGCGCCACGGGTGGCGCTGACCGACACCACCGCCGCGAGGATCGGGCCGGCGCACGGCGCGTAGACGAACCCGAGCGCGCCGCCGAGGAGCAGGCCGCCGGTGAAGCCGTCGTCGGTGCTCGAGCGGCGCGGGGCGAGCCGGGCCAGCGGCGCGAGCGCGGTCTCGACCCGCGCTCCAACGGCGGGCAGGAGCAGCGCGATCCCCGCGGCCAGCAGGACCGCGATCGCGAGCGCCCGGGCGGCCTCGCCGGCGACCCCGACGCCCTGGACGACGGAGGCGAGCGCCACCACCGCCAGGGTGTAGGTGGCGGCCAGCCCGGCGACGACCCCGAGCGGACGCCGGCGGCCGCCGGCCGCGCCTGCCGACAGCACCGCGGGCAGGACGGGCAGCACGCAGGGCGACAGCGCGGTGCCCGCGCCCGCGAGCACGGCGAAGAGGAGCAGGAGGACCATCGGTCACCAACGTTGCCGCAGTGGGCTTGCCGGCGGATCAACCCGGGCGGGGATGCGAGCGGGCGCTGGTTGAATGGGCAACATGCTTCCGCGCGGACTCCTCGCCCTTCTGGCCGTCCTGCTCGTCGCGGGCTGCGGCTCGGGCTCGCGCTCAGGCGCGGACACGAAGGGCGGGACGAGCACGAGCGCGCTGGCGCGCCGGCTTCCCGCCGCCGCCCGGCCGGCCCTCACCCCGCGGGCCGCCGACTTCCCGGCCCCGCAGGGTCGTTCGCTGCAGAAGCTCGCCGACTCGGTCACGCCGGCCTTCCAGGTCGGGCTGTCGGCCTCGACCTTCGTCCCCGGGGCCGCGCCCCAGCGCGTTCCCTTCGCCCTGCTCGATCAGCAGGGCCGTCCGGTGTACGGGGCGACGGCGGTCTACGTCGCCCGCGGGCCGAAGGCGCCCGCCCGGGGACCCTTCCTCGCGCCGGGTGACTCCCTCGCGGTGGCTCCCGCCTTCCGTGCGAAGACCACGGACAGCGCAGACATCAAGCTCATCTATCGCGCCACGGTGCCCCTCCCGAAGGCCGGCCGCTACGCCCTGCTCGTGGTCACGCGCCGCGGCGGGAAGCTCCTGGGCGGCGCGACCTCGATCCCCGCCCACGCCACGAAGATCCCCGCGCGCGGGCAGAAGGCGCCGATCATCGCCACGCCCACACTCCGCTCGGCCAGGGGGAACGTCGCCTCGATCGACACCCGGCTGCCGCCGAGCGACATGCACGCGGTCTCCTTCGGAGACGTTGTCGGGCACAAGCCCGTCGCCCTGCTGTTCTCCACCCCCGCCCTGTGCCAGTCGCGCGTCTGCGGGCCCGTCACCGACGTGCTGATGGAGACCGAGCAGCGCTACCGCGGCAAGGTCGACTTCATCCACCAGGAGATCTACCGCGACAACCAGGTCTCCAAGGGGCTGCGTCCCCAGCTCGCGGCCTTCGACCTGCGGACGGAGCCGTGGCTGTTCACGGTGGACCGCCACGGGCGGATCGCGGCGCGGCTGGAGGGCGCGTTCGGGATGGCCGAGGCGGATGCGGCAGTGCGGGCGGCGCTGCGCTAGGAGTATGTGTCGCTATTCGCGACTGGGGACCCGCCTCCGGCGGCCATTAGACCACTCGGCTTTCGCCGAGCGGTGCCCTCCGCTCCGGCACCCCTAGCTGGTGCCGGAGACTCAGTCCGTCGGCCCGCCGAGTCGGCTGGACTCGGCGGCGATCCATCCCAGCGCGGCGTCGACGATCGGAGCCGGTCGGCGGCGAGCCGAGCGCAGGCGTCCGCCGAGGCGACGCCCGGCGCCGTCGAGATCGTCGGCGTGCGTGGCGGCGGCCAGCACCGCGGCGGTCGCCGCGAGCAGCGGGACCGCGCGTAGCCGGCGGACGGCGGAGACGAGGACACGCCGCAGGCCCTCGGCGCCGGCCGCGCTGCGAACCCAGACCGCGATGAGGACGAGGAGGCCGACGCGCACGCTGCGTTCGGCGGCGCGCTGGCCGCCGATCCCGCCGACGAGTCCGAACGCCAGGGTCGAGAGGGCCAGCGGCGCCGCCACCATCAGACCTCGCAGCAGGGAGCGGCTTCCGGCGCCGGTCGCCGCCCACGCCCCCAGGAGGACGGCCGCGACCACACCGAGGAAGCGTGGGTGGGTGCTCGTCAGCAGCGAGGCGAAGCCCACTATTCCCACCAGCACGATCACCCCGGCGTGCGGCCGTGGCGTCGCCCGGTCGACGCGGTCACTCGGCCGCTCGACCGCGACGACCTCCCCGCCCCAGCGCCGCAGGCCGCGCCGGATCGCCCATGCCTGGATGAGCCCCGCCCCGATCGACCACAGAATGAGCTGGAGCAAGGTGAGCCACAGGGCCGCGGTCCGGCCCGCGGGCAGGAAGTCCAGGAACCCGCGGAGGCGCTCGTAGGTGCCGAGGTAGGCGTCGAGCCCGACGAGGACGAGGATCGAGAACGCCGCGGTCACGGTGTAGTAGAAGGTCCGGATGACCGCGCCCACCGCGGCGAGGGCGAGGTACGGCGCCCCCCGTCGGTACAGGGTCCCGAGCAGGGGCGCGCTCGCCGCATGGGGCACGGGTATCCCCATGCGTGCGGGGCCCATGATCGCGGTGGTCTCGACGAGGCTGGCGGCGGCCGTGGCGTAGCCTGCGCGAGTGCCGTGACGCTCGGCGGCGCGCGCCAGCGGCACCCCGCCGGCCACCGCCACCGTCCACCCCAGGGGGACGGCCCGGGCGACCAGGAACGTCAGCGCGGTCACGCTGGCCATGCCGGCCAGCGCGCGCGAGCGATCGTCCTCGCCCCCGTCCTCGCCGGCCGGGGGCGGTGGGCCCGGGGCGGTGGCCGGAGGCGGGGAGCCGGGGACGCGGTGGGCGGTCAGGGCCATCCGACTCTACGGTCCACCACGAGCGTCGGGCTGCTCCTAGCCGCCGATCGCCGACATCGAGCGCGCGGGCTGGACGAACCCCGGGTCCCCGACGCGGTGCTTGAGCTCCTTGCGCCAGACCGCCCCCCGGACGACCTCCTCGAGCTCGTCGTCGGAGGCGCCCTCCCGGAGCGGACCCCGCAGGTCGGTCTCGTGCAGGGAGAACAGGCACGTCCGCAGGCGACCGTCCGCGGTGAGGCGGATCCGGTCGCAGTCCGAGCAGAAGGGCTCCGAGACGGGGTTCACGAACCCGATCCGGCCGCGGGCGCCGTCCGCGAAGCGCCAGGTGCGCGCGGTGGCGGAGGGATCGCGCGCCTCGGGCTCGAGTGGCCAGCGCGCGTTGATGAGCGCGCGCAGCTCCTCGCCCGGGAGGACCTGGTCGGCCGTCCACGCGTGGTCGGCGTCGAGTGGCATCCACTCGATGAAGCGGACCTCCCAGCCCGTCTCGCGCGCCCAGGCGGCGAAGGGGAGCGCCTCCTCCTCGGTGAAGCCGCGCAGCGCCACGGCGTTGACCTTGATCCGCGGCGGGCCATCCGGGCCGCGCTGCGCGGCGAGGACCTCGAGCCCGCGCAGGACCCGGGGCAGGGCGTCGCGGCGGGTCATCGCGAAGAAGCGGTCGCGCTGCAGTGAGTCGATGGAGACGTTGAAGCGCTTGACCCCGGCGGCCACCAGCGCCGCCGCGTCGCGGTCGAGCAGGTAGCCGTTCGTGGTCAGCGCGAGGTCGTCGAGCCCGGGAACGGCGTCGAGCATCGCCACGAGGCGCGGGAGCTCGCGCCGGACGAGGGGCTCGCCGCCCGTGAGGCGCACCGCGGAGACGCCCATCTCGGCAAGCAGGCCGACGAGCCGGGTGATCTCCTCGAAGGTCAGGATCTCGGAGCGCTCGAGCCACGGGAGCCCCTCGGCGGGCATGCAGTACTGGCAGCGGAAGTTGCAGCGATCGGTGACGGAGACGCGGACGTCGCCGATGTCGCGCCCGTGGCCGTCTTGGAGCGGCTCGCGGACCATGGGGTCGAGGGTACCCTGCCCTGCGTTGTGCGTCGCGCCGCGCTCGCCCTCGCCGTCGTCCTCCTCGCGGGCTGCGCCGGCGGCCTGCCCAAGCCGCCGACGGAGGCCGACGCGGCGCGCGCCGCCGCCGTGGGATTCCGCGACGCGGTGGATCAGCACGACTACCGGCGGCTGTGCACGCGCGTCTTCGTGCCCGCCCTCCTCGCGAAGCTGACCCGGGTCGGGTATCCGTGCGAACCGGCGATGAAGAGCGCACTGGGCGGCACCCGCCACCCGCGCCTCAAGATCCTCGGCGTCCGGGTGGACGGGCGCCACGCCCGCGTGGGGATCCTCACGTCGGCCGCCGGCGAGGCAGCGGTGGAGGGGTCGTTGGGGCTTGTGAAGACCGGTGACCGCTGGCTCGTGCAGACGCTCGACACCGCCGTCCCGGGGCGCTGATCCAGCGCACACGCGGGCCGCCGCCTCCGTCGACGGCTGACCCTAGCCCGCCCGGTCGTCGTGGGCGGTCTCGTCGCCGGCATCGGGCGGGTCGTCCCCGGTGCGCTTGACCTCGCCCGAGCCCACCGTCATGCCGCCGCCCGGGGCCATCCTCCCGGGGCCCCTCTCCCCCTCGGCATCCGTCCCGCCGCCGGGCTCCTGGCTGGTCCTGGTGTCGTCGTCGTGCTCCATTGCTACCGCCTACCCCGCGGAGCCGTCGCTGTCCCCGGGAACGTCCCCGGGAAGGCGGGAGAAGAGCACGAGGTCCTGGCGCTCGCCCTTGAGCTCCTGATAGGAGCGCAGGACGCCCTCGCGGACGAAGCCCGCGCGCTCGGCGACCCGCTGCGATGCGGAATTGCCCGTGGCCACCCGGATCTCCACGCGGGCGAGGCTCCGCTCCCGGAGCCCCCATGCGGTGACGAGGCGAACCGCGCGCGTCATGACTCCGCCGCCCCGGGCGGCCGCGCCGAGCCAGTAGCCGATGCTCGCCCGCCCACCCTCGAGCTCGAGCCGGAGGTCGATCACGCCCTGCGGCCGTCCGTCCGTACAGATCACCCAGGCCGCGTAGTGGCCCGACAGGATCCACGGGGCCTGGTCGGCGCGGAACGCGCGGACGTGCTCGACGGTGTTGTTCTCGCGCACGCGCGTCCAGCGGGTGATCTCCGGATCGTGGGAGGCCTCGGCGATCGCCGCGAGGTCGTCGTCGCCCCACGGCCGGAGGACCACGTCGCCGTCCGTCAGCCGGGGGATCACGGCCGGCGCAGCAGGACCCACATGAGCACCGCGGCGAAGCCGATCTGCCCGAAGGCGAGCGCGGTGCCGAGGTTGGCGGCGCCGAGGAGCCCGGCCAGCAGGGTCGCGCCGATGAAGCCGGCGAGAAGAATGGCGAGGTCGATGATGCGCGAAGCTACTCACCTCGTCCGGCGAGGCGCGCGAGGCCCGCGGTCAGCGCGGCGACGTCGAGCCCGGGAGGCTGGGCGACGAGCCAGGATTGCGCGGCCCGCCGTCCCCCGAGCGCCCGGAGCCCGGCCGCGCCGTGCTCGACGACGAAGTCGGCCAGGGCGTGGTGGCGCCGGGCCGCGAGCCGGCGGGCCGGGAGGTCGAGCCGCTGCGAGTGGGCGTCCAGCGCGTCGAGGAGCTCGTCGATCCCCTGCGGCGGAGGCAGGGAGGAGACGGCGATCACCGCGGTGTCCCGGGCGCCGAGCGGGCGCAGCGCGGCGCGGAGATCGCGGCGGGTGCGGAGGGCGACGCTCCCGAGGTCCGCCTTGTTGACCACGAGCACGTCGGGGATCTCCATGATCCCCGACTTCAGGAACTGCAGGACGTCGCCCGAGCCGGGCTGGACGACGACGGCGACGGTGTCGGCCACGTCGGCCACGTCGGTCTCCGACTGCCCGACGCCGACGGTCTCGATGACGACGACGTCCCACGCCACGGCGAGCGCATGGCCCGCGGCGCGGGTGGCGGGGGCGAGGCCGCCGAGCTGCTCGCCGGCCGCGGTCGAGCGGACGAACACCCCGGGGTCGTCGGGGGCGGTGCGGATGCGCGCGCGGTCGCCGAGCAGCGCGCCGCCCGAGCGCCGGGAGGACGGGTCGACGGCCAGAACGGCGACCGTGCGTCCGCGCGCCCGCCAGCTCGCCACGAGAGCGGAGAGCAGGGTGGACTTCCCGACCCCGGGCGGACCCGTGAGCCCGACGATGTGGCCCGCGGGCTCGGTAGGAAGCGCCGAGAGGAGCGCCGCGGTCTGGTCACGGTCGGCGGGCACCGCGCTCTCGACGAGGTTGAGGACCGCGGGGGCCGCCCTCAGGTCACCCGCCCGCAGCCGCCCGGCGAGCTCCGTCCCCGAGCCCACCTAGGGGTGCCGGAGGTGGCCAAATGGCCGCCGGAGGCGGGTCCCCAGTCGCGAATAGCGACACATACTCCTACGCGGGCTGACCGACGCCCCGCCGCTCCGCCACGAGCGCGACGACGTCCCCCATTATCCCGTTGAGATCGAAGTCCTTGGGGGTGTAGATCCGGGCGACGCCCGCGTCGCGCAGGGGGGCGACGTCCGCCTCGGGGATGATCCCCCCGACGACCACGGGCACGTCCTCGGCGCCCGCCTCGCGCAGGGCGGCGATCACGGCGGGGATGAGCTCGCGGTGCGAGCCCGACAGGATCGACAGCCCGACGACGTGCACGCCCTCCTCCAGCGCGGAGCGGGCGATCTGCGCGGGGGTCAGCCGGATCCCCTCGTAGACGACGTCCATCCCCACGTCCCGCGCGCGGACGGCGATCTGCTCGGCGCCGTTGGAGTGCCCGTCGAGCCCCGGCTTGCCCACGAGGATCTTGAGCCGCCGGCCCAGGGCCTCGGAGACGCGCTCGACCTCGTCGCGGACCTCCTCGAGCTCGGCGCCACCGGTGTGGATCGCCTCGCCCACGCCCGTCGGCGCCCGGTAGTCGCCGACCGCCTCGCGCACCGCGCCCGCCCACTCGCCCGTGGTGACGCCGGCCCGGGCGGCGGCGAGCGTGGCCACCATGATGTTCTCCTCGGTGCCCGCGACCACCCGCCCCAACTCGGCCAGGGCGCTCTCGACCGCGCCCGCGTCCCGCTCACGCCGCCAGGCGGCCAAGGCCGCGCGCTGCTCGGCCTCCGCCGCGGGATCGACGACGAGGATGCCTCCCTCGGCGTCCGCGGTCAGCGGGGAGGGCTCGGTCTCCGTGAAGCGGTTGACCCCCACGGCCACGAGGTCGCCGCTCTCCAGCCGGGCGATCCGCGCGCGGTGGGAGTCCACGAGCGCGGCCTTCATGTAGGAGACGGCCTCGACCGCGCCGCCGTGCTCCTCGACGACGGCCAGCTCGGCCCGCGCGCCCGCGAGCAGCTCGGCGACGAGCCCGTCCATGACCTTCGACCCCTCGAAGATGTCGGGGTACTCGAGCAGGTCGGTCTCGTAGGCCAGGACCTGCTGGATGCGCAGCGACCACTGCTGGTCCCACGGCCGGGGGAGCCCGAGCGCCTCGTTCCACGCCGGGAGCTGGATGGCGCGGGCGCGGGCGTTCCGGCCCAGGGTCACCGCGAGCGCCTCGAGCACGATGCGCTGCACGTTGTTCTCGGGCTGGGCCTCGGTGAGGCCGAGCGAGTTGACCTGGACCCCGTAGCGGAAGCGCAGGTGGCGCTCGTCGCCGACGCCGTAGCGCTCGCGCCCGAGCTCCTCCCAGAGCACCGACATCGCCCGGAGCTTCGCGTGCTCCTCGACGAAGCGCACCCCGGCGTTGACGAAGAACGAGATCCGGGCGAAGACCCGGCCCATGAGCTCCTGGTCCACCCGCTCTGCGACGGCGTCGAGTACCGCCTGCGCGTTGGCCAGCGCGTAGGCGATCTCCTGCACGGGGGTGGCCCCGGCCTCCTGGAGGTGATACGAGCAGATGTTGATCGGGTTCCACTTCGGGACCCGCTCCACGGTGTAGGCGACCATGTCGGCGATGAGCCGCATCGAGGGCTCGGGCGGGAAGGCGTAGGTCCCGCGGGCGAGGAACTCCTTGATGATGTCGTTCTGGGTGGTGCCCTGGAGGACGGCGGGGTCGAGGCCCTGCTCCTCCGCGCAGACGACGTAGAGCGCGAGCAGCCACGCCGCGGTCGCGTTGATCGTCATCGACGTGTTCATGACGTCGAGGGGGATCTGATCGAGCAGCGCGGCCATGTCGCCCTTGTGGGCCACCGGCACGCCGACCTTGCCGACCTCGCCCCGGGCGAGCTCGTGGTCGGGGTCGTAGCCCGTCTGGGTGGGCAGGTCGAAGGCGATCGACAGCCCCGTCTGGCCCTTGGCGAGGTTGCGGCGGAAGAGCTCGTTGGACTTCTGCGCCGTGGAGTGGCCGGCGTACGTGCGCATCATCCACGGGCGGTCGGGCTCGGGCAGCCGGTGCATGGAGCGAAGATTCTAAGGTGCGGGCCATGGCCGAGGACGAGGAGACGACCCGGGCACTGGAGCTCACGGGGCCGCGGGACACCCTGCCCGACGACCCCTCGGGCTCGGTCGCCCACCCCGACTTCCCGCTGGACCGGCGGGGGTACGACCGCGCCGCGGTGGACGCCTACGTCCACCGGGTGGTCAAGCTCGTCGGGGAGCTCGAAACGGTCCGCTCGCCCCGGGCCGCGGTGCGCCAGGCGCTCGAGCGGGTGGGGACGGAGACCGCCGGCATCCTCGCGCAGGCCCATGCGGCGGCCGACGCGGTCACCGCGGCCGCGCGGACGGAGGCCGAGGAGCTCACCACGAGCTCGCGCCGGGCGGCCGAGGAGCGGCTCGAGCGCGCGCGCGCCGAGGCCGAGGAGATCGTGCACGACGCACGCGAGCGCGCCCGGATGCTCGACCGCGACGCCGACGTGATCTGGCAGGAGCGCGCGCGGCTGCTGGCCGACGTGGACCGGGTCGCCGGGGAGCTGCAGCGGGTCGTCCGCGCCGGCGAGGAGCGCTTCCCGCCGGAGGCCGAGGCCCTCGAGGAGCTCCCCGCGGAGGGCGAGACCACGGAGGAGCTTCCGCCGTCGTGAACGTCGAGCCGATCGACCTGCGCCACCTCGGGCGCGAGCGCGTCATCTGCTGCTTCCGCGCGGGCGATGCGCTCGTGGACCCCGGGCCGTCCTCCTGCCTCGACACCCTGCTCGACGCGCTCGACGGGTGGGAGCCCCAGCGTCTGCTGCTGACCCACGTCCACCTCGACCACGCCGGGGCGTCGGGCTCGCTGGTGGCGCGGTACCCCGACCTCCAGGTCTACGTCCACGAGCGCGGGGCGCCGCACCTCATCGCCCCCGGGAAGCTGCTGGCCAGCGCGACGCGGCTCTACGGCGAGGACATGGACCGGCTGTGGGGCGAGTTCGAGCCCGTCCCGGAGGGCAACCTCCACATCCTGCGCGGGGGAGAGGAGCTCGACGGGGGCTGGGAGGTGGAGTACACGCCCGGCCACGCCTCCCATCACGTGAGCTTCTTCGTGGAGGACTGGGCCTTCGTCGGCGACGTGGGCGGGGTGCGGATCCCGCCCGCCGGCGTCGCGATCCCACCCACGCCGCCGCCGGACATCGACCTCGAGGCCTGGCACGCGTCGCTCGACCTCGTGGCCGCCCGGGCGCCCGGCCACCTCGCGCTGACCCACTTCGGCCCGTGGGAGGACGCGATCCTGCAGATCGCCGATGTCGATCGCCGCCTCGACGCCTGGGCCGCGCTCGCGCGCGACGAGGGCGAGGGGGAGTGGATCGAGCACATCCAGACGGAGATCGAGCGGGGGACCGACGCGGACCTCGAGACGGCCGCGGCCTTCACCCAGGCCGCCCCGCCCGACCAGCTCTACGCGGGTCTCCGACGATATTGGGCCACCCACCCACCCCAGTGATGAGCGGCGGCGCGACGATCGAGAAGCCGCGGGTGGGCGACCCCGGCTCGGGCCTCGGCGGCGCCTGGCGCGTGATCGTCCTCAACGACGACCACAACACGTTCGACCACGTCGCCCGCACGCTGGCCCGGTTCATCCCCGGCGTGTCGGTTCCCGAGGGGTACACGTTCGCCGAGCGCATCCATGCCTCGGGCCGGGCCGTGGTGTGGTCGGGCGGGCAGGAGCCCGCGGAGCTGTACTGGGAGCAGCTCGCGGAGGCGGGGCTGACGTTGGCGCCGCTCGAGCAGGGCTGAGCCACCGCTCTTGTAGCTTTCTGACAATGAGCGAGCGGCGCCCGTGGCACGATCTGCCCGCCGCCGCCGCGCCCGCCCTCCGCGCCGAGCTCCCGGTCGTCGCCGACGAGATCATCGCGGCGCTCCGCGCCGGGGTGCCCGAGTACGCGCGCCCCCTCGAGGGCGCCTTCGGCCGGGGCCTACGGGTCGGGGTGGAGGCCGCGCTGGCGCACTTCGTCGCCGAGATCGAGGCCGGCGACCGGGTTCCGCGCGCCGACGTGTACCTCGGGCTCGGGCGCGGGGAGTACCGGGCCGGGCGCTCGCTCGAGGCCCTGCTGTCCGCCTACCGGCTCGGCGCCCGGGTGGCCTGGCGGCGCTTCGCCGCGGCGGTGCGCACGGCGGGGCTCGACCACGACGTCCTTGTCGCCGTCGCCGAGTCCATCTTCGCCTACATCGACGAGCTCTCGGCCGAGTCCGCCGAGGGCTTCGCGCTCGAGCAGTCCGCCGCGGCCGGCGCGGTCCAGCTCCGCCGCCGGCGCCTCGCCCGCCTCCTGCTCTCGGCCCCCGACGCCGAGCCCGACGTCGTCGAGGCCGCCGCCCGCGACGCCGGCTGGCGCCTCCCGCAGGCGCTCGCCGCGCTGCTCGTGGTGGGCGACGGGCGCGAGGCCGTCGCCCGGCGCCTCTCCGACGTGGCCGCCGACCCCCGCGAGGACGAGCTCGTCCTCCTCGTGCCCGACCCCGACGGCCCCGGGCGCCACGAGGAGCTCCGCCGCGCGACCGAGGGCGAGCTCGCCGCCCTCGGCCCGACCGTCGCCTGGCCCGACGCGCCGCTCTCGCTCGCACGGGCCCGCGCCGCGCTCGCCCTGGCGCGCGCCGGCGCCGTGGAGGCCGGCGGCCTGGTCGTCGCCGCCGACCACGGCCCCGCCCTGTTGCTCTCGAGTGACCCCCGTCTCGTCGAGGACCTCATCCGCGACCGTCTCGCACCCCTCGACGCCCTCGGGCCCGCCGCCCGCGAGCGCCTGACCGTGACCCTCGCGGCCTGGCTGGCCGAGCAGGGCCGCCTCGGCCCCGTCGCCGGCCGCCTCGGGGTCCACCCCCAGACCGTCCGCTACCGGCTCGGTCGCCTGCGTGAGGTGCTCGGCCCCGCCCTCGATGACCCCGACGCCCGCTTCGAGCTCGATCTCGCGCTGCGGACCCGGACGCTCGTGGGCGGGGGCAGGGAGGAGCAGGGCTAGAACGCGCCGCCGGCGGGCTCGTGGAAGCCCGTGTGGCGCAGCTCGTCGGCGTCCACCTCGAGCTGGCCACGCCCCAGGCGCTCGTACCACTCGGGGAGGATCGGCACCTGGTACCAGCTCGAGTGCCGGGCGCGCCAGGTCTGGAACTCCGGCCCGTCCCAGTAGCGGTAGAAGTCGTCATGGTCGGAGAAGGTCGCCGTCTGGGAGAAGCGGTAGCGGTCCTCGGCGGAGCGCCGCACCTCCCAGTCCAGCGCTCCGTACCGGAGGGCGACGGGGGCGATCTCCTCCAGTGACGCCGCGATGCGGTCACCGCGGAAGAGGGTCGCGTACCAGGGGATGTGGACGATCCCGGCCATGCGGTCCTAGCCTACGCCCCCACCTCGGCGCGGATCGCGCCCGGTCCCTCCGCCGTCCGGCCCTCCCCCTCCGCCCCGGCGCCCACGAGGATGGAGATCTTCCCGAGGTGCTTGTTCTCGCGCATGAGCTGGTGGGCCTCGGCGACGCCCTCGAAGCCCATGGTCCGCCACAGCACGGGGCGGATCTTCGACTCCTCGATGAGCGCGTTGGCCTTGTTGGCCTCCCACGCGTTCGCGAAGTGAGAGCCGAGGATCTCCTTCTGGCGCATCCACAGGTAACGCACGTCGAAGTCGAGCTGGTACCCCGACGTCGCCCCGCAGATCACGACCTTCCCGAACGGCCGCACGGCGAGCACGGAGGTCGGGAACGTCGCCTGCCCGACGTGCTCGAAGACGATGTCGGGCTGGCCCCCGAGGAGCGCCTCCACGTGCTTGGAGAACCGCCGCGACTCCTTGAAGCGCGCCTTTTCTTCCTCCGCGTCCTCGCCGCCGCGGCGCATCATTCCCGCGAACTCGTTGCGGTCGATGTAGTCCACCGCGCCGAGCGACTTGACGAGCTCGCCCTTGTCGGCGGAGGAGACCACGCCGACGGCGTCGGCGCCCGCCAGCGCGCAGAGCTGGGTGGCGAAGACCCCCAGGCCCCCGGCGGCGCCCCAGATCAGGACCCTGTGGCCGGCCTGGAGCCTGGCCCGGTCGAGCAGCATCCGGTAGGCGGTGAAGTACGTGAGCCCGTAGGAGGCCGCCTCCTCCCAGGCGAGATGCGCGGGCTTGGGCAGGAGCTGCTGGGCCTGCACCTTCGTGAACTGCGCGAAGGACCCCCAGCTCGTCTCGTAGCCCCAGATCTTCTGCGACGGCGCCGCCAGCGGATCGAGCCCGTGGACCTCGGGATCCTCGTAGGACGCCTGGTTGCAGTGCACGACCACCTCGTTCCCCGGCGTCCAGCGGGTGACCCCCGGGCCGACCTTCCAGACGATTCCCGACGCGTCGGAACCCCCGATGTGGTGATCCTCCGCGGGGTGGTAGCGAAAGACGGAGACCGGCCGCCCCAGGGCCGCCCACACGTTGTTGAAGTTCACGCCGGCGGCCATGACGCGGACGATGACCTCGAACGCGGCGGGCTCGGGGACCTCGATCTCCTCGACCTGGAAGGCATCGACGGGCTCGCCCTCGCGGTCGGCGCGGATGACCCAGGCCGCCATGGTCTCCGGCAGCTCGCCCGGCTCGGTCGCGACCCGGGAGACCCGGGTCAGATCGACTGCCACGTACCGATCCTCACTGAAGGTCCCAGAAGCGCGGCATCCTATCCCTGGCCTCGGGTGCGCCAGGGCGCGCTGCCGATGAGCATGTGATGGACGTCACGAACCTGCGACCCCTCCTCGAGGTCTCGCGCCTGCGCGCGAGCGTCGCCGGCGTGGGCGCGGTGCTCGAGGCGCTGGCGAGCGCGGTGGGGGAGTCGTTGGGCTACGGCACGGTGGTGGTCAACCGCTACCGGCCCGCATGGGACGACCTCGAGGTCCAGGCCGTGCACGGCCCGCGACAGGCGCGGGACTTCCTGCTCGGGACCGCCGCCCCCCGGAGTGTCTGGGAGGAGTGGCTCGACCCGCGCTGGGAGCGCCAGGGAGCGTTCGTCGTTCCGCACGACGCCGAGATATGGGCCTCGGAGGAGTCGGAGAGCAGGGTCTTCGTCCCCGAGCTCCCGATCTCCGCCGATCCCGCCCGCTGGCATCCCGAGGACGCCCTCTTCGTGCCCATGCGCGGCGTGCGGGACGAGCTGCTCGGCGTCCTCTCCGTCGACGATCCGGCTTCGGGCCTGCGCCCGACGGACTCCGATCTCGCGCTGCTCTACGCGGTGGCGGCGCACGCCGGGCTGGTCCTCGCCGCCGCCGAGCGCGAGGAGGAGGCCGTGCGGCAGAGCTCGGCGGCCGACCATCTGCTCCGGGTCTCGGCGGAGCTCCGCGCCCACGAGGGGACGGATACGGTGCTCGGAGCGGTCTGCGAGGGGGTGCGCGAGGCGCTCGCCTTCGAAAGGGTCGCCGTCCTGCTGCGCGACGACGGCTCCGACGAGCTCTCGGCCCGGGCCGAGGCGGGCTGGGGCAGCCTCGCGCCCCTCGCCGCCGGCACCTCCCTGCGCGCGCTCGCGCCGCTCCTGCAAGACGAGTACGAGCGGGAGGGCTGCTACCTCGTCGACGGGCCCACGGCACGTGCGCTGGGGGTCGAGCCGCACCGGCTCTGGTCCTCGGAGCGCAACGGGCGCGGGCCGTACGGGTGGAACCACCACTGGCTCCTCGTCCCTCTCCAGGGCTCGGACGGCGAGCCCCTGGGGTTCCTGTGGCCCGACGAGCCCGCCGATCGCCGGCTGCCCTCCGCCGGGCGCCTGCGCGCGCTACGGCTCTTCGCCAACCAGGCCGCCGCGGCGCTGGAGGCCGCCGCGCAGATCCACCTGCTCGTCCACCTCGCCCAGCACGATCCGCTCACGGGCCTGCGCAACCGGCGCGACCTCTCGACGGCGGTCGACGACGCCGTGCGGCGCGGGCCGGCCCCCGTCGCGGTCCTGCTCTGCGACCTCGACCACTTCAAGCGCGTCAACGACGTCCACGGCCACGAAGCGGGGGACCGCGCGCTGGAGCGCTTCGCGGGCCTGCTGCGCGAGACCGCGGCGCCCGACGGGCTGGCCATCCGCCTGGGTGGGGAGGAGTTCGCCGTGGTGCTGCCGGGGCACGGCGCCGAGGAGGGGGTGGCCGCGGGGGACGACCTGCGCGCCCGGACGACCGAGCGCTTCGACTCCGAGCTGCCCGGCCTCACCGTGTCGGTCGGCGTGGCGTGCTCGGGACGTGACGGGACCACCGCCCGCGAGCTGCTCACCGCCGCCGACGCGGCCCTGTACGCGGCCAAGCGCCTGGGCCGCGACCGGGCGGTCGCCCACGACGCGGGACTCGTGGACCGCCTGCGCGCGGCGGAGGACGAGCACTCCCGCGAGCTGCTCGCCGCGGTGCTGCTGCTGGCCGAGACGCTCGACCTGCGCGACCCCTCGACGGCACGCCACTCCGAGAGCGTGGGACGCTACGCCGAGCTCATCGCCAGCCGGCTCGGGCTCCCGCCCGACCGCGTCGAGCGGGTGCGGATCGCCGGTATCGTCCACGACCTGGGGAAGATCGCCGTCTCCGACGCCATCCTCCACCGTGCGGGTCCGCTCGACGAGGGCGAATGGGAGGAGGTCCGGCGCCACCCCGAGCTCGGCGCGCGGATCGTCGCCCGGGCGCACCTCACGGACGTCGCCGAGTGGGTGCGCGCGCACCACGAGCGACCGGACGGCACCGGCTATCCCCACCGGCTGGACGGCCGCAGCATCCCGCTCGAGGCGCGGATCCTCGCGGTCGCCGACGCGTACGAGGCGATGGTCGCCGAGCGGGCCTACCGCACCGCGATGCGCCCCGAGGACGCGTGGGCCGAGCTCTCCCGCGCCGCCGCCGACGGGCAGTTCGACCCCGAGGTCGTCGACGCGCTGCTCGCGGCGCTCGGCACGGGGCGGGTGGGGACCGACTTCAGGTCGATCGCCTGACCCATGGCGCGACGCCTTGCCACCCTCGCCCTCCTCGCCGCCCTGGTCGGCTGTGGCGCGGCCCAGGCGCGGCCCCCGCGCGTGCTCGTGGTCACCGAGGCCCGGCGCTACGTCCACGCCTCCATCCCCGCCGCGGTCGCCGCGCTGCGCCGGCTCGGGCGCCGCGACGGCTACCGGATCGACGTGGTCGGCGCGGCGGCGGCGCTCACGCCGGCCCGCCTGCGCGGCGCGCGGGTGGTGGCCTTCGTCTCGACGACGGGCGAGCTGCGTGCCGGTCCGGGACCGTTGCTCGCGTGGATCCGGCGCGGGGGCGCGTTCCTCGGCCTGCACTCGGTCACCGCCACGTGGCGCCGCCAGAGGGAGTTCCACCGCATGCTCGGCGCCACGTTCCGCTCCCACCCGCGCGCGGGCTCCGGCCGCGTGGTCGTCGAGGACCGCCACGATCACGCGACGCGCGGCCTGCCGCGTTCCTTCGCGGTCCGCGACGAGTTCTACGTCTTCGCGCGCGATCCCCGCCCCCGCGTGCACGTGCTCGCCTCCCACCGCGGGACGCCGCTGGTGTGGCGGCGCTCCTACGGAGCCGGCCGGGTCTTCGTCGACTCCCTCGGCCACTTCGGAGCGCGCTGGCGCGAGCGTGACGCCCAGACGCTCGTGGGCGGCGGCCTGCGCTGGCTCCTGGGGCGGTGAGGTGCTACCACTCCTGACCAGGAGCGAGAGGAGACCCGATGGCCGAGAAGATCCCGGTACGGATCACCGTGAACGGTGAGACGCACGAATCGCACGTGGAGCCCCGGCTCCTGCTCGTGCACTACCTGCGCGATCAGCTCGGGCTGACGGGGACCCACGTCGGGTGCGACACCTCGAACTGCGGCGCGTGCACGTGCCACGTCGACGGCGAGTCCGTCAAGAGCTGCACGGTCCTCGCCGTGCAGGCCGACGGCGCCGAGGTCACCACTATCGAGGGCCTGGCCGCCTCGCCCGACGAGCTCCATCCGCTCCAGGCCGCGTTCTGGGAGCACCACGGCCTGCAGTGCGGCTTCTGCACCCCCGGGATGATCATGGCCGCCGCCGACCTGCTCGCCCGCAACCCCCACCCGAGCGAGGAGGAGGTCCGCCACGGCCTCGAGGGCAACCTCTGTCGCTGCACGGGCTACCACAACATCGTCAAGGCGGTGATGAGCGTCGCCTCCACCCCCGCGCCGGTGAACGCATGAGCGTCACCGGGGAGCGCGCCGCCAACGGCTACGTCGGGCGGTCTGTGAAGCGCAAGGAGGACCCGCCGCTCATCCAGGGCCAGGGGAGCTACGTCGAGGACATCGTGCTCGTCGGGACGCTGCACGCGGCGATCGTCCGCTCGCCCGAGGCGCACGCGAGGATCACGTCGATCGACACGAGCGCCGCGGCGGCGCGCGACGACGTGGTCGGCGTCTTCGTCGGCGAGGACCTGTCCGACCTCCTCGCCCCGCTGCCCATGGCCTGGGTCCCTCCGGGGGTGGAGATCAAGGCGCCCGAGCACTGGCCGCTCGCGCGCGGCGAGGTCAACCACGTGGGCGATCCCGTCGCCGTCGTCGTCGGCCGGGACAAGTACACGGTCATCGATGCCGCCGAGGACGTGGTCGTCTCCTACGAGTCGCTGCCGGTGGTCGTCGACCCCGAGGAGGCGATGGAGGACGAGATCCTCGTCCACGAGGATCTCGGGACGAACAGGACGCACGAGTGGTCGCTCGGCGGCGGGGACCTCGAGGCGGGCTTCGCCGAGGCCGACGTGGTCATCGAGCGGCGCATCGTCAACCACCGCATCAGCGGGGCTCCCATCGAGCCCCGCGCGACCCTCGCCGAATGGCGCGGCGGGGAGCTCACCCTGTGGACCACCACGCAGGTGCCGCACATCCTGCGCCTCCAGCTCGCGGGGATGCTCGGCGTCCCCGAGGACCGCCTGCGGGTCATCGCCCCCGACGTGGGCGGCGGCTTCGGCGCCAAGCTCCAGGTCTACGGGGAGGAGGCCCTGACCTGCTGGCTGGCGCGGAAGCTCGGGCGACCGGTGCGCTGGACCGAGACCCGCTCGGAGCACATGACGACCTCGCACCACGGACGCGACCAGATCGACACCGTGCGGATGGGCGCGAAGTCAGACGGGACCGTCACCGCGTTCCACGCGAAGATCCTCGCGGACTTCGGCGCCTACCACATGCTGCTCACGCCGCTGATCCCCACGCTGGGGTCGTTCGTGATGAACGGCTGTTACCGCTTTCCGGCGGTCCGGACCGACATCACCGGGGTGTTCACGAACAAGATGGGCACGGACGCGATCCGCGGCGCCGGGCGGCCCGAGGCCACCCACATGATCGAGACGATGATGGACCAGATGGCGGCCGAGCTCGGGATGAACCGGCTCGCGCTCCGCCGGAAGAACTTCATCGGCAAGGAGGACTTCCCCTACGACACCCCGGTGGGGATCACCTACGACTCCGGGGACTACCACGCCTCGCTCGACAAGCTGCTCTCGAAGCTCGACTACGCGGAGTTCGAGCGCGAGAAGGCGGAGTTGCGAGCCCAGGGCATATATCGCGGGATCGGGTTCTCCACGTACACGGAGATCTGCGGCCTGGCGCCGTCGCGGGCGGTCGGGCCGAGCGGGGTCGGCATCCAGGCCGGCTTCTGGGAGTCCGCCGTCGTCCGCGTGCATCCCTCGGGGACCGCGACCGTCTACTCGGGGACCTCGCCGCACGGCCAGGGCCTCGACACCGCGTTCGCGCAGATCGTCGCCGACAAGCTCGGGATCTCCCCCGACCAGGTCGAGGTGATCCACGGCGACACGGGCCGCGGCCCGATGGGCATGGGCACGTACGGCTCGCGGTCGCTGTCGGTGGGCGGCGAGTCGATCGCCCGGTGCGCCGACAAGGTCGTTGGCAAGGTAACCAGGATCGCGGCGCACCTGCTCGAGGCGGCGCCGGAGGACATCGAGCTGCACGACGGGAAGTTCTCCGTACGCGGGACCGACCAGGGCATGGGCCTCGCCGACGTGTCCCTCGCGGCCTACGTCCCCGAGAACCTGCCGGAGGGCATGGAGCCCGGCCTGGAGGAGACGAACTTCTACGACCCGTCGAACTTCGTCTTCCCCTTCGGCGCCCACGCGGCGATCGTCGACGTCGACGCCGAGACGGGGAAGGTCTCCGTCGCGCGCTACGTCGCGGTGGACGACTGCGGCCCGGCGGTCAACCCGCTGCTCATCGACGGACAGGTCCACGGGGGCATCGCCCACGGGATCGGCCAGGCGCTGTTCGAGCAGATCGTCTACGACGAGGAGGGCCAGCTCGTGACGGGCACGTTCGTCGACTACGCGCTGCCCACCGCCGCGGAGCTGCCCTCGTTCGAGACCGACCGCACCGAGACGCCGTCCCCCACCAACGGGCTCGGCGTCAAGGGCGTGGGCGAGGCGGGCACGATCGCCGCGTCGCCGGCGATCGTCAACGCGGTCGTCGACGCGCTGGAGCCGCTCGGGGTGACGCGGATCGACATGCCGCTGACCCCCATGCGCGTGTGGCAGGCCATCGCGGGGACGGGACCGCCGCCGACCGAGCAGGGGCGCATGAGCTCCGACGCCGGCTCGGCGGGCTCGGGCCCGACGAACCCACCGACCACCGGCTCCGCCGGCGGTGCCCGAGCCCAGGGAGGTCTCCGGTGATCCCCGCCGAGTTCGACTACGTCGTGCCGTCCTCGCTGGACGAGGCGCTGGCCCAGCTCGCCGCGGGCGGGGAGGACGCCAAGGTGCTCGCGGGCGGGCACTCGCTCGTTCCCCTCATGAAGATGCGCCTGGCCGCGCCCTCGCTGCTCGTGGACGTCCGGAGGATCCAGGCGCTGCACGGCATCGGGCGCACGAACGGCGCGTGGTCGTTCGGCGCCCTCACGCGGCACGCCGAGCTCCAGTCGCGCGAGGAGCTGGGGCTCGTGGCGCAGGTCGCGAAGACGATCGCCGACCAGCAGGTCCGCAACCGGGGGACGCTCGGGGGCTCGCTGGCCCACGGCGACCCGGCGTCGGACCTCCCGGCGGTGCTCCTCGCCTGCGAGGGGTCGGTGGGGATCACCGGCCCGGACGGTGAGCGCCACGTGGACGCGGCCGACCTGTTCCAGAACTACCTCACGACCGCCGTGGGCCAGGGGGAGATCCTCACCCACGTCCACCTGCCGGCGCTGGACGGCTACGGGCACGCCTACGAGAAGTTCCACCGCCGCGCGGAGGACTGGGCGATGGTCGGGGTCTGCGCCCTGGTGCGCAAGGGGGCGGACGGGTCCTGCGAGGACGTCCGGGTCGGGCTGACCCACATGGGCTCGGTCCCCCTCCGGGCGACGGGGGTCGAGGAGAACCTGCGCGGGGGCGCGCTCGACGAGGGGACGATCGCCCGCGCCGCCGAGCAGGCCGCCGAGGGCACCGAGCCCCCCGGCGACCTGAACGCCTCCCCGGACTACAAGCGCCACCTGGCGCGCGTGCTGACGAAGCGGGCGCTGATCACCGCGGCGGGGTAGCCACGGGAGTGTCAGGGAACCAGGGTCGCCCGATCCACGTAGACCCCCGGGCCCGACGGCTGCGGGAGCTGGTCGCCGTCCTCCGCCATGCCCTCGAGGTGGAAGGCGAGGGCCTCGCGCATCTCGCGCTCGACCTCCTCGAGGGTGTCTCCGGTGCTGACGCACCCGAGGACGTCAGGGGACCAGGCCGAGTAGTTCGAGGGCGGGCCGCCCTCGATGAGGATGAGGTACTGCTGCGCGGCGGTGGCGAAGTCGGTCATGGTCGTAGCCCTGCCTGTTCGAGGATGCTGGCCAGGGTCTTCGGATGGAGGTCCTTCCCCGGCTTGCCCGGAATTGTGACGCGTCCCGGCTTCTGAGGATGCTCGCACTGGCGATGGCTGCCGCGATACCCGCGTAACTCCCAGCCGTCGTTCTCCACGAGCCGAATGACCTCTCGCACCTTCACGGCGCCAGCCTCGACTACCGGGGACGGGAGGAGGCGGCGCGGGTACCTTTCGTGGCGATGGCGCTTGCCTCCGTGGCGGAAGTGGGGGAGGAGCTCGGGGGGCAGGGGTACCTGGCCGACGAGGCGCTGGCGATCGCCGTGTTCCTCGCCGCGGAGATCGAGCAGCCGCTGCTCCTGGAGGGCGAGGCCGGGGTCGGCAAGACCGAGGTGGCCAAGGCCGTCGCGGCGGCGACGGGCGCGCGGCTCATCCGGCTGCAGTGCCACGAGGGGATCGACCTCCACCAGGCGCTCTACGACTGGGACTGGGGGCGTCAGCTCCTGGCCCTGCGCGCCGGCAGCGGCGACGTCGAGCTCTTCTCGGAGCGGTTTCTCCTGCGCCGCCCGCTGCTCGAGGCGCTCGAGCACCCGGGTCCGGTCGTCCTGCTCGTCGACGAGATCGACCGCGCCGACGACGAGTTCGAGGCCTTCCTGCTCGAGTTCCTCTCCGACTTCCAGGTGACGATCCCCGAGCTCGGCACCCGCACGGCGCGGGGGCGCCCGCTCGTGATCCTGACCTCGAACCGGACCCGCGAGCTCCACGACGCGCTCAAGCGCCGCTGCCTCTATCACTGGATCGACTACCCCACGCCGCTCCGCGAGCGCGAAATCGTCGCCGCCCGGCTGCCCGGCGTGCCTGACGAGATCGCCGCACGCGTGTGCGGCGCCGTCGCCCGCCTGCGCGAGGAGCCGCTCTACAAGCTGCCCGGCGTGGGGGAGACCCTGGCGTGGGCCCGGGCGCTGCTCGCCCTGGGCGACGGCGCGGAGCTCGACGCCACGCTCGGCGCCGCGCTCAAGGTCCGCGAGGACATCGAGCGCGTGCGGACCGAGGGGGTGCTCGCCGGTGCCTGAGGGTCTCGGCCTCCGGGTCACCGGGAAGCTCGGCATGCTGCTCGCGTCCATGCGCGCAGGCGGCTCGCGGGCGGGGATGGGCGAGCTGCTCGCCGCGCACCGCGCCCTCGCCGCCGTGACCCCGGGCACCCGCAAGGAGGCGTACTTCGCCCTGCGCGCCGCGCTGTGCTCGCGTCACGACGACCTCGAGGTCTTCGACGCCGCCTTCGAGGCGTGCTTCGGGCCGGACCCGGGCGAGGCCGCCCTGCGCGAGCTCGCCGAGGCGGGGACCGTCGTGCTGCCGAAGGCCCCCGGCGGCGGGCCCCCCGCCGAAACCACGGCGCCCGAGGGGATCGAGACCACCCTCGACGTCGTCCCCGCGGCGTGGAGCGACGTCGAGCTGCTCAAGTCCGTCGACTTCGCCGACCTCACCGACGCCGAGCGCGCCGCCGCCCAGTGCCTCCTGCGCCGCCTCGGTACCCGCGGCCCGCGCCGACCCAGCCGCCGCACGCGCCCGAGCCGCCGCCGCGGCGCCCATCCCGACCACCGCGCCACCCTCCGCGCCTCCCTGCGCCATCAGGGCGAGCCGGTGGACCGCCGCTGGCGCGAGCCCACGCACCGCCCCCGGCCGCTCGTCCTCGTGTGCGACGTCTCGGGCTCCATGCAGCCCTACGCCCGGATGCTCCTCCAGTACGTCCACGCCTGCGTCGTCTCCCGGCGCCGCGTGGAGGCCTTCGCCTTTGGCACCCGCCTGACCCGAATCACCCGCGAGCTCGAGCGCCGCGACCCCGACGCCGCCCTCGCCCGGGCCGCCGAGTCGGTCGCCGATTGGCACGGCGGCACCCGCATCGGGGAGGCCCTCGCCGAGCTCAACCGTGAGCACGGCCGGCAGCTCGGGCGCGGCGCGGTCGTCGTGGTGCTCTCCGACGGCTGGGACCGGGGCGACCCCGACGAGCTCGCGGGCGAGATGGCGCGCCTCGGCCGCTGCGCGCACCGGCTCGTGTGGCTCAATCCGCTCAAGGCGCGCCCCGGGTACGAGCCGCTGACGCGCGGGATGGCCGCCGCCCTTCCGTACGTGGACGACTTCCTCGACGGCTCGAACCTGCGCTCGCTCGAGCAGCTCGCCGACCTCTTGGAGGATGTCGCATGAACGAAGCGGTCCTGCGCCGCGCAGAGGAGTGGACCGCCGGGGGCGAGGGGGCCGCCCTGGCCACCGTGGTCGCCGTCCGGCGCTCGGCGCCGCGCCCGCCCGGGGCGAAGATGGCGGTCTCCGGGGGCGGCGACATCGCCGGAATGGTCTCGGGCGGCTGCGTGGAGGGGGCGGTGGTCCAGGAGGCGCTCGACGTCCTCGGGGGTGGGCCGCCGCGCCTGTTGCAGTACGGGATCGCCGACGCCGAGGCGTGGGAGGTCGGCCTGCCGTGCGGCGGGGAGATCGACGTGTGGGTCGAGCGCCATACGCCCGGCGGCGGGCTCACGCGTGCGGCGCTCACGGGTGACCGCGCGGCGCGGGTGGTCGCGGTGACGGGCGACCGGATCGGACAGGACGTGTTCGTCTCACTCGACGGGGACCCCGACGGCACCCTCGAGGACCCGCGCGCCGAGGAGTGGGCGGCCGAGCTCATGTGGGCCGAGCGCTCCGAGTTGCGCGGCGAGCTCTTCGTCGACGCGACCTTCCCCGCCCCCCGGCTGCTCATCTTCGGCGCCGTGGACTACGCCGCCGCGCTCTGCCGGCTCGCCCGGACCTGCGGCTGGCGCCCCTACGTGATCGACCCCCGCGGCTTCTTCGCCCGTCCCGACCGCTTCCCCGACGCCGAGGAGGTCCTCGTGGGCTGGCCCGAGGAAGCCGTCGCGAAGCTCGGCGGCCTCGACCGCGCCACCTCGGTCTGCGTGCTCACCCACGACCCCAAGCTCGACGACGCCGCGGTGTCGCTCGCCCTGCGCTCCGACGTGCGCTACGTCGGCGCGATGGGCTCGCGTCGTGCCAACGAGGCGCGGGTCGAGCGCCTGCTCGAGCTCGGCTTCAATCAGGATGAGTTACGTGCCCGGATCGCGATGCCGATCGGGCTCGACCTCGGGGCGACGACCGCGGAGGAGACCGCCCTGTCGATCATGGCCGAGCTCTCCGCGCTGCGCAACGGCCGGGCGGGCGGCCGCCTGCGCGACTCCGACGTCGACCGGATCCACGAGGTCGGCGCCACGTGATCGTCCCGGGCCTCCTGCTCGCCGCGGGCGCGGGCACGCGCTTCGGCGGGACGAAGCAGCTCGCCGAGCTCGACGGCCGCCCGCTGCTCGAACATGCGGTGGCCGCGGCGCTCGCCGCGCTGCCACGGGTCGTGGTCGTCCTCGGCGCCCGCGCGGAGGAGGTCCGGGCGGGGACGGACCTCTCCGGCGCCGAGGTCGTGGTGTGCCCCGACTGGGAGGAGGGTCTCGCGGCCTCGCTCCGCGCCGGGCTCGCGGCGCTCGGCGATGCGCGGGAGGTCGTCGTGCTCCTCGGCGACCAGCCCGGCGTGTCCCCCGAGGCGATCGCCTGGATCGCCGCCCAGTCCGGCACGTGCCGCGCGGTCTACTCCGGCACCCCGGGCCATCCTGTCAAGCTCGCCGGCAAGGAGCTGCGCCGCGCCGGCACCCTGAAGGGTGACGCGGGCGCCCGCGACCTGCTCCGCGACGCGCGTGGGGTGGAGTGCGCGCCCCTCGTTGATCCTCGTGACGTCGACACCCCATCGGACCTGGAGGCCATCCGGACATGAAGCTCGAGCAGTCCTTCGACGTGGAAGCGCCCGTCGCGGCGGTGTGGAGCGCGCTCATCGACGTGCAGCGCGTCGCCACCTGCCTCCCCGGCGCGGAGATCACCGAGGCCGGGGAGGACCGCACCTACCGCGGCACCTTCAAGGCCAAGCTCGGGCCCACCACCGCGGAGTACCGCGGCACGATCCGCATGCAGCAGCTCGACGAGGCCGGCCACGTGGCGACGCTGCGCGCGGAGGGCTCGGACAAGCGCGGCCAGGGCGGCGCGAAGGCGACGATCGTCTCGCGGCTCACCGAGCAGGAGGGCGGCACCCGGGTCGACGTGGACACGGACTTCTCGATCACCGGGCGCCTCGCGGGCTTCGGGCGCAGCGGGATGATCCAGGACGTCTCGAACCGGCTCCTGCGCGAGTTCGCGTCCTGCCTCCAGGCCCAGCTCGCCGGGACACCCGCGACGCCACCCGAGCCCGACCCGGATCCGATCCCCGCCGGCAAGGTCCCGCTCCCCTCTGCGCCCCAGGCCGCGTCCCCACCGCCTCCGCGCGAGCCCTTCGACGCCGGGTCGCTCGTCGGCGGCGTGCTCGCCGAGCGCGCGAAGAAGGCCGCGCCGATCGCCCTGCTCGTCCTCGTCCTCGGCCTGCTGCTCGGACGCCGCGGCGGTTAGCCGAAGTACCCGCGACGGCGGAACCAGACGTAGAGCAGCACGATCGGCACCGCCAGCCCGCCGACCCCGAAGACGAGGAACTGCCACAGGCCGCCGATGTGCCCCGTGAGCCACCCGAAGTTCTGCCCGAAGAACCCGGTGACGAAGGTGAGCGGCAGGAAGATCGTCGCGATGAGGGTGAGCTGCTTGGAGACCTCGTTGAGGCGGTTGGACTGTGAGGAGAGGTAGACGTCCATCGCGCCGGTGAGCAGGTCGCGGGAGGAGTCGAGCTGCTCGGCGATCCGGATGAGGTGGTCGTAGAGGTCGCGGAAGTAGTCCTTCTCGCCGCGCGTGAGGCCGGGGAGCGTCTCGAGGTCGGAGAGGGTGCGGGCGGCGAGGTCGCGCTGGGGGGCGACGACGCGCCGCAGCTCGACCACGAGGCGCCGGAGGCGCAGGACCTCGCTCCGCTCGGTGTCTCCGGGCGCGCCGACGAGGCGGTCCTCGAGCTCGTCGAGGTCGTCGTCGAGCTGCTCGATGACCGGGAAGAACGAGTCGGTGAGCGAGTCCATGATCGAGTAGACGGTGAACTCCTCGGACCCGGGCGGCCGGCGCCGGAACCGGTCGTGGAGCTGCTCGAGCTCGTGGCAGCCCGCGTGGCGGACCGTGATGACGTAGGACCCGCTGACCACGAGGTGCACCTCGGTGAGCGCCGGCTGGCCGTCGGGCCCCCGGTGGACCCCGTAGAAGACGATGAACATGTAGTCGTCGTAGGACTCGAGCTTCGGGCGCTGGCCGAAGTGCTCGAGGTCCTCGCGCACCAGCGGATGCCAGTTGAAGCGCTCGGTGAGCCCGTCGAGCGCCTCGGCCGACGGGCCGGCCACGTCGAGCCAGAAGAACTCGTCGCGCGCGCAGAGCGCGTCGAGCTCGGAGGGGTCGGTCGCCTCGAGGACCCGCACTAGGGCAGCAGGACGTCGTTCTGGGCGGAGGGCCGGGGCCGGCCCACCCTGAGGGTCGCCGCCTCGGGGGCGCCCTTCGCGCTCACCCGGTAGTGCCCGGACCTCGCCTCGAAGGAGATGGAGGTGGTGCCGCCGGGGTTGATCGGGCCCGACTGGGCCGAGGGACCCGCGGCGCCGGCGCCGACGGGCTCGACGGGCACGTCGAGCGACGTGTAGGTGGCGTTGGCGACGATCAGGGTGATCGGCCCGGCTCCGACGCGGGTGGGAGAGATAGAGACGCGTTGGGCATTGATCGAGGCGGTGACGGTCAACGGCGACGGCGGCCGCGGGTCGTTCGCGTAGTTCGTCTGCTGACCGCGACCCGCGGCGGCGGCGAGCGCCACGCCGGCGAGGGCGAGCGCAGGCGTACGCGTCCTGTGGCGAAGGTCTGGGATGCAGTCTTCCCCCGGTCCCCGTCACCCGAGGGCCGTGGCAAATCTAGCCACGCATCGGCCTCGGCCTGCTCGTACCCGGTGCAACCCGCCGTGCAGGGCGTCCGCCCCGGCGCCTATCCCTTCGCGTCCCGTGGCCGGACACCTCCACGACCTCCCGCTGCGCACCGCCGAGTTCCTCGCCGTCGACACGGAGACCAACGGGCGCGCGGGCGACGCCTGCGAGCTCACCGAGGTGGGCGCCGTCCTCGTGGGCGGGGGCGAGCTCCACGACACGTGGTCCTCGCTCGTCGCCGTTCACGCGCCACTGGGGCGCGGGATCGAGCGGTTCACCCACATCACCGCGGCGATGCTCGCCGACGCCCCGGACGGCCGCGACGTGCTGCCCGTCCTCGCCGCGCGCCTCGAGGGCCGGGTGCTCGTGGCGCACTCGGCCTCGTTCGACCAGCGGGTCCTGCGCCAGGGGTTCGCCCGGGCCGGCCTGGAGTGGACCGATCCGCCCGTGCTCTGCACGGTGGCGCTCGCCCGGCGGTTCCTGCCCCTGCAGCCGCGCCGTGGGCTCGGGGCGCTCGCCGAGGCCCTCGACATCCCGGTGCGCGAGGCCCACCGCGCGCTGCCCGACGCGGAGACCTGCGCGCGCGTGTTCTGCGCGCTGTTCGGGAAGCTCTGCGCGCACGCGGAGACGGTGGGGGAGGCACTCGCCGTCATGCGCGCGCGCTGGTCTTCCCCCGTTTCGGTGGACAGGGGTTGATTAGGCGTTGATGGTCTCGGCTGTTGCCGTGTTGTTCATTGTCTCACTCGCCACGAGCCGCGAAGCGGCGAGCCTCGCTCCAGGGTCGCTGC
>JAABUL010001187.1_pt1 | contig 51002 bp, 46 predicted proteins | sample 5559151 | NCBI WGS metagenome assembly JAABUL01 (sample SAMN10711876, study PRJNA513368) | rock metagenome | isolation source: Antarctica rocks | place: Antarctica: Victoria Land, Pudding Butte sud
ATCGGCAAAACAATCGGTCAAAGCAGTCGCGATAGAGGCAGCCATGAAACAACTCCTTTTCGGAAGCTGTCTCAGGATACCTCAACAAGTTTAGAGCAGGCAAGCTAATTTAGATGCGCTCGCCCTGTAGTGGAGGGGCAGTGGCGGGCTGTCAAAGGGCTGCTGCCGGGTATACTGGGGGGCAGTGCCGAAGCGTGTTTGCGGTGTTCCCCTGGTGACGAAGATTAACCCCATGCCTGAACTTGATGTTGTTTCCACCGACCACCTGCGCAAAGACTATGGCGGGGCGGGCGGCAAGAGGGCGTTTACCGCCGTGCAGGACCTCTCTTTGCGCGTGCCGCAGGGCCATGTCTTCGGCTTTTTGGGGCCGAATGGGGCGGGCAAAACGACCACCATCAATATGCTGCTGGGCAATATCTACCCGACAGCGGGGACGGCGACGCTATTGGGCTACCCCATTGGGCATCAGGAGGCACGGCGCAAGCTGGGCTTTCTGCCGGAGAAGTTCCAGTTCCATGACTTCCTGACGGCGACGGAGTTTCTGCACCTGCACGGCAAATTGTACGGCATGGGGACAAAGGCCCGCAATGCGCGTATCCCCGAGGTGCTGGAGATTGTCGGCTTGACAGAGCGTGCTCATAGCCGCATACGGGAGTTCTCCAAAGGAATGCAGCAGCGGGTCGGGCTGGCGCAGGCCATTCTCAATGACCCTGACCTGGTGATCCTGGATGAGCCGACGTCTGCGCTGGACCCATTGGGACGGCGGGAGGTGCGCGAGATTGTGTCGGTGCTGAAGGCGCAGGGCAAGACGGTGATGCTCAATTCGCATTTATTATCTGAGATTGAGATGACGTGCGATCAAGTCGCTATCTTGAAGAACGGGGTGGTGGTGCGTCAGGGGCGTATTGAAGACCTGCTGGCCGCGCCGTCGGTGGTGAATATGCGTATCGGGCAGGTGACGCCAAGTTTAATTGCTGCCCTGGAAAGCCTGTCGCGCACGGTGACGCATACGGGCGAAGAGGTGGCGGCGACGATCACCGATGAAGCAGTGATCCCCGACTTAGTCGCTGCCGTGGTCGCGGAAGGCGGACGGTTGATGTCGCTGGTTCCCATGCGGGAGTCGCTGGAAGATTTGTTTATCCGCACGGTGGAGATGCCCAGCCCATGAGCGCTGTTTGGACACTGGCAGGCCTGACCATTAAAGAAGCCGTGCGTCGGCGGCTATTTGTGGCCGGTCTGTTGATTGCGCTTTTGCTTGCGGGACTGGCGTTTGTGCATATTCCCCTAAAGCCCAGCACATTTGCCGACGACCCGGCTTCGGAGCGTCTGCTGCTGTCGCAGAGCCTGGGGTGGCTTGGGTGCGGCATGATTAAGTTCTTTGCATCCATTCTCGCGGTGACTTTGGCGGCGGGGGCTGTTTCGGCTGAGGTAGACAGGGGCGTGCTGTCTACGATTGTGCCAAAGCCTTTGCCGCGCGCCTCTATCTATGTCGGCAAGTGGCTTGGGCTGTTGATTATTCTGGCGGTGTTCCTCTTGGTGTGGGGTGTTCTGCTGGCGTGGGCCATCTGGATACAGACCCATTTGTTCCACCCGCGTTTGTTTGTGGGGCTGCTGTCTGTGGCCTTGTTCCCCTTGTTATTTACGACATTGACATTATTTTTCTCGTCGTTTGCCACGTATGCGCTGTCGGCAGGGCTGGCTTTGATTGCGGCGGGCGTGGCTCTGGCCGAAGACACCTTGCTGCTGTTTTCGCGCATTTTCTCCGCGCACTCGCTCAGCGTGATGGCGCATGTGGTCAGCTATATCGTGCCTCTGAGCCGCATGAACCATTGGATTACCAAAGGCTTGGGCGGGGCGGGCTTTGACTGGAGCGCGTTCAGCCCGCGCGGGCCGGGCGAGGCGGCGGTGGCGACGACTAATGCCGACATGGGCTACATTCTGCTTTACATCGGCGTCTTCTTTGTTTTGGGGCTGGTTATCTTTCAGCGCCGCGACTTGTAGACGCCGCAGGTTATTCTCTTTCTTTCGGCATTGTTTCGGTGTTTCCCGTGGGTTGTCAGCGCGTACCAACGACGGAACAGCTTCTTCCGTCGTTGGTAAGCCTTTGCCGCGAGTGTGCAAAGCCGGAGCAGCGCGCAGGCAGCAAGGCCGCGTTTCCCCGGTTTGCCCGCCCGCAGCGCCTCCCGGCAGGAACAATGTCGCTTTGGGCTGAATACACTTCCATGAAACTTTTGCTGATGGCAGCGCAGCGGCTGGGGCTGCTATGCCTGCTGAGTCTTGCGACTTCGCTTTCGCCGTATTCACGAGCGGACAGCGGGCCGCCCGCGCCCGCACTGCCTGCCCCCATTTCCCACCCGGCGTGGGCTGTGCTCGACCCGCTGACACGCCTGCTGCCGATTGATACCTACACCGGGCCACTGGGCAGGCCATTGGCCCTGGCCGGAGGGCGCAATGAAGTGGCGGATGGGCAGATCGCGCTGTTTGCCGCCGGGCATCCCTGGCGAAATGTCCGGGTGAGCTTTTCAGGCTTAAAAGGGCCAGGCGGGGCGGTGATCGGAGGCAGCGGGCTGCGCTGGCGGCGTATTGCGTCGGTGCGGACACAGACGCCGGGCTATCAAACTCGGTATGTCGGCCTGTGGCCCGACCCGCTGCTGCCAGCCGCCCCGTTTGATGTGAATGCGCGCGGGCGGGCGTTTGCGTGGGTTGATCTGCATATCCCGCCGAATGCCAAAGCCGGGCATTATGCAGGCACGCTCACGCTGTCTTCATCGGGGGAGGCTGCGCAAAAGGTTCCGGTTTCCCTGCGCGTGTGGGGCTATGCGATGCCGCGTCAAAACCATGTCCGCACGGCATTTGGGACAGGCTTTCAGGGCAGCCACGCTTTGGATGATGGGGCGGTAAAAGACGATCTTCTGAGTCATCGCCTCACCCCCATCGAGTGTGTCGGTGGGCCGCGCCTGGTGCCTCCCTCGGGGCCGGGGCAGGCGCAAACATGGGACTGGACAGACTTTGACCGCACGATGACAAAGCGTCTGGCGCAGGGCATGACCGGGTTTGCCGTTGATGCGCCCCGCAAAGCTCCCGAGATTGCGCAGGTCTACCAGGAGCATCTGAGCCGAAAAGGCTGGCTTCGCTACGCTTATGTCTATGTGGCGGACGAACCGACTGCCGACCAACTGCCCGCGCTCAACCAAACACTGGCCGAATACAAGCGGGCCGCCCCCGGTATTCCCCTGCTGGTCACGGCGCGCGGCTACCCGCAAGCCCTGACCTTGGTGGACATCTGGTGCGCCTGCATCATCCCGGAGCGCAGTGATTATTTCCAGCCCGACGGCTCCGTTCGGGAGCAGCAGCGAGGACGCGCGAGCTGGTGGTATCCGGCGTATCCCTCGCATGCCCCGAGCATCAACCTATGGACAGACTATCCCCTGCTCGACGACCGCATCTGGCCCTGGCTGACCTGGAAGCAGAATGTGGACGGCATGCTCTACTGGGCCACCACCAACTGGCAGAATGTGGGCGACCCTTTGGCCGATGCCCGCACGTTTTCAGATGCCAACGGCGACGGCGAGCTGATCTACCCGGACGCGCAGGGCAAGCCCATCGACTCCCTGCGCCTGGAAGCCTTGCGGGACGGCATGCAGGATTATGAAGTATTCTGCCTGCTGGAAGCAGGCGCGCGCGAACTGGCCGCCGAGCGCAAGGCGCCCGCATTAGTAAAACAAGCCCAAGCGCTTTGCGCCATTGACAACGCGCTGATCACCGATTACAAGCACTTCAACACCGACCCCCGCGCCCTCCTCGCCACGCGCACACGCATGAGCCTTGTGCTGGAACAGGTGGTGACCCAGCTCGGCCACGCCCCAAAAATTATCGGGCGTCCCCGCTATCGCCCAGTCGTCACGCGGCTGCCTGCCCCCTGATGCCTGTGCCTGCCCGGTGCGACGTCAGAACGAATGGCGGCGCTCCAGCCTGCCCAGCGCTTCCCCGGCAGCCTCCCGCACATCCGCATTGTCGTCCGTTAATCTTTGACGCAGCGCGTCTACCGCGCACCTGTCGCCCAGCTTGCCCAAAGCCCATGCCGCCGCGCCCCGTACCTGCGGCACATCGTCCGCCAGCAACCCCAGTACATCCCCAACAGCCTCCGCCCGCCCAATCTGCCCCAGCCCAACACAGGCCGCCCCCCGCGCCGACCAGTCCCCTGCGCCAAGCGCCCCCACCAGCGCAGGCACCGCAGCGGTATCCCCCATCTCCCCCAATGCCAGCGCCGCGCTCACCTGCACATGCGGCGCGGCATCGCCCAAAGCCTGCGCGAGAGGCAATGTCGCACGCCGGTCGCCAATCTCCCCCAGCACATCGGCGGCATGGGCGCGCGTGTTAGGCCCCGCCGCACCGAGGGCAGCAATCAGCGGCTCCACCACGGCAGCGCCCGCATCAATCAGCGCAGCCACCGCGCCATCGGCGTCGTCGTTCTCCATCTGCGCCATCAGTTCACTAAACGGTATCATATACACCACAACACAAGTGGGCAGTATGCTGTTCCACGCCGCTCCGCCAGCACTCCGCGAATGGCCCGCCACTGAATACCCACTACTGCGGGACTAAAGAACTACTAAAGAACTACTGAACACCTGCCAGTCCGTAAGAGTAAATCCGGCACCCCCGCAGCCAATCCATTCCCCGTCAGGTATACTGCAACCAAGCGGCAGTAAGCCCCCGAAGTAACGAGTTAGGCCGCTGCACGAACGCTGTTTAGTGACCGTTAGGCTGGTTACATGAAGTATCTCGACAAATTGACCCAAGAACACAAAAGCAGACAAGGTTTCACAGTGCGAGAGATTGTCATCATTGCCTCTGCCTTGCCTTTTCTCTCGGCTTGCCTTACGTTCGGCGGGGCGCATCCCCTTGTCTATGCCTTCTCTGACCCAGCCTCAGATCGTATTGGCCCCTGGCTCGGCGTCGTGTCCGTGGGCTTTTTCTGGCTCGGCACGTTCGCGTTTTGGGTATGGGCCTTCCGATGGTACAGACGCCGGAGGAGCTATAATCGTGAACCTTAACAGGCATCGGCCTAATAATGCGCTGCACCGATGCGGGCAGGCCGCCCCGGTCTTCAGACCGGTGGTTGAAGCCCGCCTCCACTCGCCTGCTCAGATGGGTGGCCTCATGCACGCATGTTAGGCCGCACCGCTCTTACACCTGACGCCACCGCGCGGTTGCTTGTGCCTCCCCGGTTAGCTGTGCAGTGCGGTGTCGCAGGTAAGCTTGGCCGTTCGACCGCTCATATAAGCCGTTCCTAAGATTATGGGTGACTACAAACAAAGCCTGATAGAATCGGCGGAAGACCTATTCGCGGGTGTCATTACACACCAGCAATTCTTAAATGCCATCCCGGTGGAAGCATTTGACGATACCGAAACCGGCGAACTGGTTGACATGATAATGCACGAGCCGCACGTCGGATGGTTTCTCGGAGTCAGCAAAGAGCAGGGGGCAAAAAACCGCACCGAGATACTACAGCGTTTGGAGAGGCTGCGCCAGAGTCGGGGATAGCAATCGGTCAAGCAATGCCCCGCACCCAACGCCAATCCCCTAACACGGCATGGTTGTACATTAGGCCGCTCGGCAAGAGACTTAAATGAGGCGAATGATATGCTACGTCCGCAGTGAAGAGAGCCGCCCAAAGTCGCACAACAGGCGGCTGTCAATCGGCTATCAGCGTTATCAATGCCTAAAGAGCCGCTTCCGGCCAACGTCCTACCGCCAGCGCAAACAGGGCAAGTATTGGGGAGCACAGCTCCACAGGTGGCAAGGTATCCTTTGGGAACAAGACCCTTCCGAGTTTTATCGTAGCCCCAGGCGTCAGCATCCTGCCGCAGTCCAACTGTTCTACAAGGGAAGGGAGCAGAAAACGCTATAACACGCATTGCACCCAACATCACCCGCTCACGCAGCAAAGCAACAACTTGGGCCGCTCAACTGACCTCTCTCTAGACCACGGAAAAAGATGCAAATGCTTAGATTTGTGGGGGTGATTACAGCAGGCGGTATCCTAGGTGCCTTGTTTGTCTCAATAGTCACGCACCTGCTGAACATTGCTGCCGACTCGCCGCTCCTGCACGACGGTCAGTACGTCATGATCTTCATGGCTACCGTCCCAATCGGTTGGGCGTTCGGGGCGGCAGTCGCCGCTGGCCTAATGCAAGGGTCGGGAGTGCGGCCACCCCGAGCAGGACTGATGGCCGGGTTGCTGATCATCACTGGGATCATCGCCGGTCCCTTCATGGGCATCGCTGGGGTGAGGGCCTTCGGTATTCTCTGTCGGCTATGGCATCCGCATGGATGAGCAAGCGGGGCAGTGGCTCAAGCTGGAACGGCATAACAAACCGCCGTCCCCAACGCCGACCCGCACCTTCACACCATCCACGCGGTACGGCAACAACCAACGCCGCAAGACACAAACAGTTGCTTTACACAAACAACAGTTGCTTTTTTGCCCATTGCCGAGTATACTAATCCCAGCAGTGCGGGTGTAGCTCAGTGGTAGAGCGTCTGCCTTCCAAGCAGAATGTCGCGAGTTCGAGCCTCGTCGCCCGCTCCAATTTCTCCTTCGGGTTTCCTTTCTGTCCCCCCGTGGGCCTGTAGCTCAGTGGATAGAGCATGGAGCTTCTACCTCCAGTGTCGGGAGTTCGATCCTCTCCAGGCTCACTTTATCCCCCTTCCCTGCCCCGCTTCTGCCCCCGCTTTCTGACCCCGGTGTGCTACAATGGCCTATTCACAACGCCACGGAAAGCAAGCCCCGGCCCCATGACACCCTTCCTCACCGCCGTTTGGACTGACCTCGTACTGGCCTCGTTTGCCGTGCCCGACCACGTCCTGCTGCCCCTGCTTCCCCCCGGCCTCACACTGGACAAGCGGGACGGCAGCGCCTGGTGCAGCCTGGTGGCGTTTGACTTTTCCCAGATGCGCGCGCTCGGCTGGAGCGTGCCGCCCGCCTTCGGCCTCTGCGACTTTCCCGAGTTCAACCTGCGTTTTTATGTGCGCGAGGGAAACCGTCGCGGCGTCGTCTTTGTGCGCGAGCTTGTGCCCAGCCCCCTCCTTGCGCTGGCCGCCCGTTTGACTTACAACGAGAAATACTCGCCGGCGCAAATGACCAGCCGCATCACCCAGGTCGGCGAGATGCGCCGCGTCCACCACGACTTTTCCGTGAATGGACACGCGCACACCCTCGCTGTCACCGCGCACAGCCCGCCTGCCGACCCCCAGCCCGGCAGCCTGGACGATTGGATCAAAGAGCAAGGGTGGGGGTTCGGGCAGACACGCGGCGGCAAACTGATCCGCTACCGGGTCGTGCATCCCCACTGGCGCACCTACGCCGTCCAAGACTTCTTCTTATCCCTGGACTTTGCGTCTTTGTATGGCCCCGCCTGGCAGTTCTTGCAGGGCCGTGCGCCCGACGCCGTGACCCTCGCCGAAGGCTCCCATGTCGCTATCTATCCCCAGGCGCTTATCTAACAACGCACCGCCCATGCCAACACCGCGCCCATTCCCCCCACAGCCAATCCACGCACACCTCACAGCAAACTGACAGACAAGAGACAGACAACTCACAGACACAACACAGTGGAATCACATACAATCACATACACAACACATATAACACACATACGAATCACATATAATAGACATGCAACTCAATAGCAAACCGTAGGCAATGCACAGCCAACCCAATGCGCTCCCCCTTGCATTCCAATCTCCCGTGTATTATAATCAAGCAAGCCGCCACCCGCAACCCAATACTACCACCGAGCTATCAATGAACATTGACAACAAAATTATCTGGCAAATCGCCGCAGGCGACGGTAAAACCACCCACTACGCCAAACAATGCATCCAGCAAGATGTCGTCGTCTTCGGCCCCGGACGCTACGGGCCATGGCCGGAGTGCGAAATCCCCATGCTGCAAGACACCACTCAAGTTCCCCCGTGGACTAAAACAAAAGCAGGCATCATCAAACGCTTTGCCGAGACCGTAAGCCCCGGCGATATTGTCGTGCTCAGAGTCGGCACACAACATATCTACGCTGTCGGCGAAGTTGTCGGCAAATACAGACACAGCAATCTGTTCAGCAACGTTCAAGGATGGGATTTGCAGCACTACCGCCGTGTGCGCTGGCTTTGGTACCTTAACGGAGAACCTGAAGTGTTCCCTGTCTACACGCTCAAGCTTGGCAGCTCCGTACAGTATCTTATCTCCCCGCAAGTACGCCAGTGGCTGGAGGACTTGGACGTTCCACAACAAGCCTACAACAGACCCCTTTGCAGCCTCTAAACACCTGTTCATTAGGTATGGTACATTTGGAGGAAAGAGAAGTTGACTGGCACGCAGATAATTATGTATCTAGTTTTGATACCCGGCCTGGTTTCAGTGGTAGCAAACCTCGTAACGCCGAAGGTAAAAGACTGGATAGGAGCAAGAACAAAAACCTACCGACAAAAGAGAATAGATCAATTAAAAGACCAACTAGAGACTACCACGAGGCTAAAGAACGATCCGGCTCTTTTCTTTTGTGAAATCGCATCATGGACATTATTCGGACTCATGGGTTTTATGTTCGGATTGTGTGTTTATCTTTATCCTCTTCCTGAACATACTAGATACCTTCTAATTACGGTAAAGGAAGCCGCTGGAATAGGTATTATGAGCGGCCCCTTTACAAGCGGTTTCTGGATACCATACAGAATAATAAACAGATTTAGATATTATGTGCTTTATAAAGAGAAGCTTGAAAAACGCATCGCTAAACTTCAAGCCGTAGACAATCTTCCGTTAGCTCAATAAACCATAACTGAACAACATATGTCTGACCACATCGCTATTGGGGCACTTGCAGTATCAATTGTTTCCGCAGTTATTGCAGGCCTTGCCCTCTACCAAAGCCATAAGGCCTACGTAAGCTCTGAGTGCCCTCAACTACAACTTGACGAATGGAACCTCACTCCAATAGGAGTAGCAACAGAACTGTCTATATCAAAGATTAAAAACGTTGGTCAGGGGCCAGCAATAAATGTGCGCCCCGAACTTTCTCCAGTGTCAAATATAGATGCAGGTGTTAGTATGACTGCCAACAACCCTCTTCATTTAATTGCGCCGGCTGATGAAAAAAGGGTTGAATGGAAAGGCGTTTTCTATTGGCGTAATCAGTTGCAGGACTTAATCCTAACACTCACTTATGACGACCAAGACGGAAACGAATACAAATTACTTCTTGACCTTCGGGCATTTTCTAACACAAACTTTCAACATGAAGGCGAAAACCTTGCCCCCGGCCTCAACTTAAAAAGCAGACGAGTAGAAAACTCAGTTAAGAAAAAAGGATTATTCACTAAAATAAATCCCAAACACCTCTAAAGAACCCCTGCGCATCTCCCGATATAAATACCAGGTGCGCAGAGCAAGTGCAGTGGGCGCGCCTCCTATTTGCCTCGGCAGGAGAGCAAGCCCCATGCCCGTCAAATCATCCACGGTAGATACCACAAAAACCACCACGTCCACCGCCTCCAAAGTCGCCCCCAAGCGACGCGCTGTCCGTATCCTCGCCGAGCCGTCCGTCATTCAGCAGGCATCTGCCCACTGGTCCAACATGACCGGCGACCAAAAGAACTCTTATGCCGCCGCCGCTGCCGACATGGCAAACGCCCTGGCCCCCGGCATCCAGCCCCACGCAACCCCGTACAAAACCTTTGTTGCCCTGTCCGCCGCAAACATGGCCGCCGGTCAGCCTTTGCAGTCCACTGCCATGCCCTACGCCTCCGCCCCGGCACTCCCTGCCCTGCAGCTGATCGCCACCTATATCAACAATCGTCTCACCCTCACACTCGTCCCCGCCGCCCCCTATGCCCACCCCATAGGCCTGAAAGCCGCCATTCCACTGCTGGCCGGCGTCAATGTTTATAAAAGCACCAGCTTCAAGAAGATTGGCGCGCTGCCCTCCCTCAGCGGCCCCATTGACATCACCGACCTTTACCTTGCCCGCTACCGTGTCCCCGGCACCGGCTACAAGATCGCCATTGAAGTCATGGGCGTCGCGCCCGGCGGCTACCACACCCAAGGCGTCCAGGTCATCGGCGTCGTCAGTCCCATCGCCGCCGAGGCCCTGCTTTCCGACCCTGATACTCAGTCCGCCGAGCCGCTCACGCTCAAAGTCGGCTGAGAAAACACGGGCTTAAAAACACGGGTTTCCTGCCCCGTGCCCCTGTCTCCCGTCGCGCAACCCCACCAAATCCGGGTATAAAACAGCATGCCCACGGATTTAGAAATCGCGCACGCCGCCACCCCCCGACCTATTATTGACATCGCCCATGATTTGGGCCTCACCCCCGACGACCTGGAACTCTACGGGCGTGACAAAGCTAAAATCAGCGCCGACACCATTGCCCGCCTGCTCGCGCCCAATTCCCCGCGCGGCAAGCTGGTCGTCGTCACCGCAATCACCCCAACCCCCGCAGGCGAAGGCAAAACGACTGTCACTATCGGTTTGGTGCAGGGCTTATGCAAACTCGGCAAACGCGCTGTTGCCGCCATTCGCGAGCCAAGCATGGGGCCGGTCTTCGGCATGAAAGGGGGAGCGGCGGGCGGCGGGCACGCGCAGGTGCTGCCGATGGAAGACATCAACCTGCACTTCACGGGGGACATGCACGCCCTGACTTCGGCCAACAATCTGCTCGCGGCCCTCATCGACAACCATCTCGCGCAGGGCAATGCCTTAGGCTTAGACGTGCGGACAATCACCCATCGCCGCTGCCTGGATGTCAACGACCGCGCCCTGCGCAGCGTTGTCGTCGGCCTCGGCGGACGCGCCAACGGCTATCCCCGCGAGACCGGCTTTCAGATTACTGTCGCCTCCGAAGTCATGGCGATCCTCTGCCTCTCCGAAACGCTGGCTGAACTCAAGGCACGCCTCGGACGCATCGTCGTCGGCCAGAACAGCCAGGGCGAGCCTGTCACGGCGCGCGACTTGCAGGCGCGCGGCGCGATGGCCGCCCTCCTGCGCGATGCCCTCAAACCCAACCTGGTGCAGACTTTGGAAGGCACGCCCGCGTTTGTGCATGGCGGCCCGTTCGCCAATATCGCCCACGGCTGTTCCAGCGTTCTCGGCACGCGCCTCGCCCTGCGCCTCGGCGAGATCGCCTGCACCGAAGCCGGGTTCGGCTCCGATTTAGGCTTTGAAAAGTTCGTAGACATCGTCGCCGCCCCGCGCCGTCCGCTGCTGTCCCCTGATGCCGTCGTGCTGATCGCCACCGTCCGCGCCCTGAAGATGCACGGCGGCATCAGCAAATCCAGGCTGAACACAGAAAACGTCCCTGCCGTCCGGCGCGGCCTGCTGAACCTTGACCGTCACGCCGCCAATGTCGCGCAGATTGGCGTTCCCTTCGTCGTCACCGTCAACAAGTTCGCCACCGACACCGCTGCCGAGGTGGAAACAGTCGTCTCCCACTGCCGTGCAAAGGGCTGGCGCGTCGCCGTGAACGATGTCTGGGGCCAGGGCGGCGCGGGCGGCGAAGCCTTAGGCCGCGCCGTCTTAGACGCCTTCAGCGAACCTACGCACTTCCAGCCAATCTACGCCCCCGACGCCTCCCTTGAAGAGAAACTGGAAACCCTCGCCGCCAACGTCTATGGCGCCGACGCCATCACCCTCAGCCCGGAAGCGCGCAAGCAACTGGCCTGGCTGCAAGTCCACGGCTACAACCATCTCCCCGTGTGCGTCGCCAAAACCCAGTATTCATTCACCGACGACCCCACCCGGCGCAATGCCCCCACAGGCTTTGCTTTGACGGTGCGCGCCCTGTCGCTGTCCGCCGGCGCGGGCTTCGTCGTCGCCTTCCTGGGCGACATTTTAACGATGCCGGGCCTGCCCGCCCATCCCGCCGCGTTAGATATTGACATCAGCGATGACGGCGTCATTTCGGGCCTGTTTTAGCGCATCTGCGTTTGTGTGGCGCGGCGGTTGTCACAGGGGAGTTTCGGGCTTGTATCGGCGTCTCAAGCGCATACCAACGACGGAAGGATTTGTTCCGTCGTTGGTCTGCGCTGGGAACGCCCTAGGAAAGAGCGGGGAACGGGTCTGCAACGGCGTGTCTTTCCCCATGCCAGTGCCGCTTACTTCGGAAGCGTAAAGGTAAACACGCTGCCGTGGTTGTATTCACTTTCCACGCCCACCGCCCCGCCATGCCCTTCCACAATGTGCTTGACAATGCTTAGGCCCAGGCCCGTGCCGCCGGACGCGCGGCTGCGCGCCTTGTCCGCGCGGTAGAAACGCTCAAACAAACGCGGAATGTCATGGGACAAAATGCCAAAGCCTGTGTCTGTGACATGAATGGTAACCGAGTCGGGATGGTCTTCGGCGGACAGCAGAATGGAGCCGCCCTGTGGGGTATAGGCGATAGCATTGTCCAGCAGATTGACCAGCACCTGCGCCATTTCATCGCGATCGGCGGGCACCACCAGGGGAGAGCGGACGGTGTTGGTCAGGGCCAGCCCGGATTTGAGCGCCTGCGGCCCCAGCCGCGCGGCGACTTCGGCCACCAATGCGCCCAGTTCCACCGGGGCTTTTTCCACGCCCTGCGCTTCTACGCGCGAAAGGTCCAGCAGGTCGGAAGACAAACGCACCAACCGATCGGACTCGTGGATAATGGTTTGCAAAAACCGGGGCGCGACCGCTTCATCCACCCGCGCGCCGTCCAGCAGGGTCTCGGCCATCGCTTTGATGGAAGTGAGGGGCGTGCGCAGCTCATGGGATACATTGGCGACAAAGTCCTGGCGCACGCGCTCCAAACGGCGCAGCTCGGTCAAATCACGCAGCACCACCAGGAACTCATGCTCGGAGACAGGCGTAACCCGCACGTGCAAAGTGCGGGGCAGGGGAAGGGACACCGAAACATCCGCTTCCAGGCTCGCGCCGCTGCGCACCGCTTCGCGGAAAACATGATCCATGTCGCTGCTCAGCGTGTGGGTCAGGATATTGTGGGCCTGCCCGGTCGGGGCCTGCTCATGGGGAGATGACGGCGGCACGGCAAAAAGCTGATCCGTGACTGTGTTGCTCAGCAGAATACGTCCGCTTCGGTCGGCCAGCACGATGGCGTCTTCGGTGGACTCCAGCAGGGCCTGCCAGCGCGCACTCTCGGCATCAGGAGGAAAGGGCGGATCGGCATCGCCGCCTCCTATGTCGGAGCGTCGTGACCAGGGGAAAACGCGCACGCTTAATGCCTTTCAGCCGCGAAACTTATACCCAACCCCACGCACCGTGAGCAGGATTTCAGGCCGTCCGGGCACGGGTTCCAGCTTTTCGCGCAGCCAGCGAATATGCACATCCACAGTGCGGTCCTCCACATAGCTGTCCTCGCCCCAGACGCGGGACAGCAGTGTTTGGCGGTCGAACACGCGTCCCGGATGGGTGGCAAGCAGGGTCAGCAAGTCAAACTCCTTGCGGGACAAGCTGACCGCCTTGCCGTCTTTGAGCACTTCGCGCCGGTCATGGTTGATTTGCAGATGGCTGGCCGACGCGGGGATTAAGGGGAGGGTGAGGGCGGGCAGGCCGGACGGCATGGCTTCGCGGCCCGCCCGGCGCAGGAGGGCGTGGACACGGGCCATCAATTCGCGCATGCTGAACGGCTTGACGACATAATCATCCGCCCCGGCTTCAAAGCCTTTCAGCCGGTCGCCCTCCGCCGCCCGCGCGGTCAGGAGAAGAACGGGCAGGTCTTGATGATCTAGGTGAAGGCGGCGGCAGACATCCAGCCCACTGCCGGACGGCAGCATCACATCCAAAACGACAAGATCGGGGGATTGCAGCTTAACCTGGCGCAGGCATTCATCCGCATCCGAGGCGCCTTCCACGGTAAAGCCTTCTTTTTTAAGATTGTACGAGATGGCGTCAACAATAGGGGCCTCGTCATCCACGACCAAAATCTTTGCCATGTGGGTTCCTTTATCCGGGCCTTATGTCACAAAACTCTCTTGCCAAGCATGCGCAGTATACCCAAACTTGAAATAAGAGTCTACGGCCTCGCGATAAACACAGGTTTTTATGCTACAATACTCCATAATACAAGGAGATGAACGTGGATAGTAAAACCAAAGACGCCCTCAAGCAGCTTCAAGCCGAAGTCCGTCAGTTGCAGGCGTCGTTGACCCAAAAGCGCCCTGCCGCCGAGCCGGACACCGCCGACGAAGACAAGCCCGGCAGGACCCCAAGTGGGTCGGTTCTTGTTCAGTACACGGTGGCTGTGCCTGTATCCGATGCAGACGGCAAGGCGCAAAAGCCATACCAATCCTCTTTTACAGAACTACAACTCAGCAATGTACCCGATGAAGCGGCGGCGGCGATTGGCTATGCCCTGGCTTCCCCGCAGAAGATCGGGCTTTTGCGGGCATTATGGGGCAAAGAGTCCGAGGGGGCATCTGCCCTCGGCGAAGCGACGAGCCTGACAACGGGCAGCTTGTACCACCACTTGCGAGAGCTGATGCGCGCCGACCTGGTCTCGCAGAGCGGGCGTAATCGCTATGTGCTGTCCCCGCGCGGCGCGCGCGTATTGATGGTTGTGCTGGCCCTGGCGGCGGAGGATTAACGAACAACGAACTATGATACTCTCTTTTCAACTTTCGGCGGAACAGACACCCGCCCACATTCCCATTCTGAGATTGAAGCCGAACGACAGCGGGGCCGACGCGCCCACCGTGCTGGTGCTGCACGGACTAGGCCGGGCCAAAGAGCATATGCTGCCGACCATGTACGCATTCGCACAAGCTGGTTATCAGGCAGTCGCCTTTGATGCCCGTCTGCACGGCGAGCGGCCCAGCGCCGAGGATCGCGATATGCGCCTTCAGGCAGCCTATGTGCCCACGCTGTACGAGATGATTGCCGGAACCGCCCAGGACATCCCCCTGGTGCTGGACGCCCTGGGCGTGCCCCAGGCCGCCATCCACGGGGTCTCGCTGGGCGGGTATATTGCCTTCGCGGCCCTGGTGCATGAGCCGCGCCTAGCTGTCGCATCGGTCGCGATGGGCAGCCCCGACTGGCTGGAAGGCATGCGGGCGCTGGGCATGGGGCCGGGCCATCCCATTTACGACCAGACCGCTTTGGGCAATCCTCTCGCCCGCGCGGCAGCGACTTATCCTCCGCGCCCGCTCTTGATGCTGCATGGCGACCAGGACGATGTCGTGTCCGTGCAGGGCGTGCGCAGCCTGCACGAGAACCTGCTCCCCGCCTACCAGGACGCGCCTGAGACATTGGAACTGACCATCTATCCGGGCCTCGGGCACCGTTACACCGATGAAATGGTGGAGCAAAGCGTCGCCTGGACACAGCGTTTTCTGTGACTGTGCATTCCAAAACACAATCGGGGAACTCCCGAGCCAACGGTTTTGTTGGGAACCATAACAAGCAACGATTATTCGAAGGAGACAATTCAATGAGTGCAGCATCTGCCGTTTCAACGGCTGAATTTGATACGCAAGTCCTGCAATCTGAGCAGCCCGTATTGGTGGACTTCTGGGCGGTCTGGTGCGGACCCTGCCGCGCAATCGCCCCCGCCGTGGATGCGGTCGCGCAGGAATACGAGGGCAAAGCCAAGGTGTTCAAGCTGAATGTGGACGAAAACCCGGAGATTGCCGGGCGATACGGCGTCATGAGCATCCCGACGCTGATGATCTTCAAGGGCGGCCAGAAGGTCGGCGAACTCGTGGGCGGACAGAACACCAAAGCGACTATCGGGGCGGCCCTCGCGCAGCATGTCTAGTTTCTCTTGATAAGCAAACACAAAGGCCCCGATGCACTCTGCATCGGGGCCTTTGTGTTGTTCTGGGAACGGCGGAGCGGCCTTCTAGCGCCCATTAAGAGGCGGCTGCCCAAAGCCGGTGCTTTGCACGCGACTGCGGCTGTCGCTGTCGGAACCGCCGCCGCCTGCGCCGATGAACTTGAACGGGTAGGCGCTTTTGCCATCTTCATAGCCATAGACGCCGTAGACAGGATAGTTGGTGCCGCTGACGGCGCGGGCTTCGGTCCACGCATCCGGGCCGTCGCGGTTTGGGTCGGGTGTCAGGCCCTTGAGGCTGCGGACATAAGCCACTAGTCCCCAGCGCTCCGAAGGCGTTGTCCAGTGGCGGAAGCCCGGCATCTTGCCCTGGCCCATCGTGATATGCCAGAACATAGCCCCGTTGGTGATGTTCTGCACCAGCGGCCCCGCCAAATCCGGCGGGTGGGGAACAAGATATTGGCCCACGGTGCCGTAGCCATATCCCCCCGCGTTGTGGCACTGAATGCATCGGTTCAAAAACAAGACATGCCCGGCCTGGACAACGCGCGGGTCGTTGGGCAGCGGGCTTTTGAGGGCATCCACACTCGCGGGCGCACGCTCATAACGGGCATTGTCGGAGAGATTGGGCGGCGGCAGATCCGGTTCACGCGCCGAAAAACCCGCATAATGTGGAACGATGGGAGCCACCGTCGCCGCGCCATAGGCGTTGGACTGCACGGCCTGCGCCTCGGCGGGCGCGGCATTCATTGCCACAGGCACCGACTCGGATGGCGGGGCGCTGCGCGGCGTGTCCAGGGGACTAAACGATGGCTGACGCAGCATCTGGTTGCCGCAGCCTGCCGACAGCAGCATCAAGCTCGCGGCACACACTCCAAGCCAAGCGCGCTTCATGAGAAACTCCGTGCGTCGCGCCGCATGTCCACCGCCCCTGCCTCGCGGAAGCAGCCTTCGGCCTGCAATGCGTGGTCCTCAGTGTCGCAGTAGGCCGCAATGCCGATCAGCCCCTCGGAGATGCGCGGGTCGTACACTTTGGCCCGCCACGCTGGCAGGCGCATCTCAAATAGGGCGGCGACAAACGCGGCTGTCAAGGCGAATAACATCATGACTTCATAGGCGATAATGCCGATAGGCGGCCCGGACATGACCGGCTTGCCGCCGGTGCGGATCACGTACAAAGCCGCCGACCCGCCCGCCAGCAGGATGCCCGCGCCTATTCCCACCAGCGCAAAGATCAAGGTGATAACGGGCAGGCGTATCTTGCTCTTGTCGACCTCCAGCACGCCCTCGGGGAACGGCACTGACGACAGCACCATCAGGTCTTCCGAGGGACGCTTGCCTTCTTTTTGCAGGCTGTTCAGGGCCGTCGCGGCATGATCTATGTCTTCAAACAATCCCAGCACTGTTGATGCCATGTTAAGCAATCGCCTCCTCGCGGATCGTCACCGGCATTTCGCCGTTGCCGACCCGCTCAATCCCCTCGGCATGGTCGGCTTCTTTGTATTCCCACAGTGACACAATCGGGATAAACTTGGTCAGCAAAGTGTACAAAAAGCCGAACAGGCCGTATGCCGCCGCGGTAAACGAGATGTCCACCCAGCCCGGCGTGTAATTGCCCCAGGTCAGGATGTTGCGCGAAGTCGGCGGCACCACCACGGTGACACGCTCCGCAAACATCGCAATGTTGACGGAGATGCCCACCGCAAACATCACCCAGGGCATGCGGCGCAGCTTGCCGAAACCCAGCACGGAGAAGGGCACTGCCAGGCCAAAAAACAAAATAGTGGCGAGCACCCATTTGTACCCATTGAACATCAAATGGAGCCAGTTCAGGTGCGCGGGGTCGCGGGTGAACCAGTCCGACCAGGCATCCCCCGCAAAAAAGTAGAACCACAGCAGCGAAATCGCAAACTGTATCTTGCCGATATTGTCAAAGTGCATCGGCTGAATATACTCTTCCAGGTGGAATGCCCGCCGCACCAAACACATAATAATCAGCACCGCGCCGCACCCCGAATACAAGGCCCCGCAGACAAAGTACGGCGCGAAAATAGTCTCATGCCACCCTGGAACAATGCTCATGCCGAAGTCCCAGCCGACAATCGTGTGCAGGGACACGAAGACCGGGATTATCAGCACGGTTAAAATGCCGAACAGCACCTTCAGCCGCCGCCACTCCCTGTCCGACCCGCGCCAGCCCAGCGACAATGCCCCAAAAAGCATCTTGCGCAGCCCCATCGTCCGGTCGCGCAGGGTCGCGAAGTCCGGGATCAGCCCGCCGTACCAAAACAGGGCGCTGGTAATCAGATACACCGAAATGGCCGACGCATCCCAGATCAGCGGGCTGCGATAGTTCGGCCAAAGCTGAAGGTTATTGGGGTAGGGGAGCATCCAGTAAAAGACCCAGTTGCGCCCGATATGCAGCAGGGGAAAAATGCCCGCGACCGCCAAAGCGCACAGGGTCAAAGTCTCGGTCATCCGTGTCAGAGACCGGCGCCAGCCCGCATGCAGCAGCCTCAGAATGGCCGAAATCATGGTTCCCGACAGGGCAACGCCCGCCCAAAAGATAAAGTTCGCGATGTCCAAAGCCCAGTAGTCGGGCCGGTTCATGCCCCATGCGCCCATGCCCTCATAGATTTGCCAGACAAAGCACAGCACGCCCCACCCGAACAGCGCGGCGAACCCGCCCAGCACGGCCCACCACTTCCAGCCTGTTTGCAGCACGCTGCGCATCAGGTCGTTGTTGACATGGGACGGCGAAACTTCCTCGCCCCGTATGGTGCTGATACGCGCGTCAAGGTCGGCCTGCGAAGGTGTCATGTCTTGTTCAATAAGTGCCACTGCGTGAGTGCTTTCTATGGTCGCTCGGCCCTCGCGGGGCATCGGTCAATGCTTGGTATCAAAGTCGATCAGGTCTCCCAGACCGGCGGGTCTTCCACCATTACGGTCACAGTCGCGTTGCCCATGCGGCGCTGGGCGGTGCGCGTCCGCTCCTTGCTCGTGCCCCACCACGACATAATGGGGAAGTAGCGCGCGCCGACTAGGTATGTCAGCGCAAACATGGCCGCAAGGCCCAAGAAGACCACAAAGCCCGGCACGGTAGGAATCAATGCCTGCGCGTTGAACTTGGGCGCAAAGGTCGGCACTGTGTCTAAATAACGCTGCGCGGCGAGGCCCAGCAAGATAAACGCACTGATGGCGCAGATGCCGAACACCGACCGGCGAATGCGCAAAATCATGTTGCCAAAGACCGGCGCGACAAAGCAGCCGAAGACCATTAGCCCCACCATTACCGGGAAAACGCGGGTGCGGTCGTTCTGCAAAACCCATTCATCGGGGATATGCCCGTACCAGGCCGTCAGATAATCGCAAAAGCGAAAGTAAAACCAGATCAGGCCCAGCCCAATCATCAGCTTCCCCAGGTTGTCGTATTGAAACTCTCCAATAAAGCCCCGCCCGCGCAAAAGACGCGACACTACTGTTATTACCAAAACAATCAACGCCGTGCCGCCCAGCAGCGAACCGAGCGTGAACAGCGGCGCAAAGATGCTCGAGTCCCAGTTGCGCGCGGCGGCAAGCTGAAAGTCCCAGCCCAGCACGGTCTGCGAGCCGACAAACGACGCCAAAACGCCGATCACTAGCACGCCTTCCGCGCGCCGCAAGACCCGCCACTGATGCTCCGACCCTGTCCACTGCACGCGCGCAGAATGGATGCGGAACGGCTTGTGCGTCACATAGAGCGCGCGCCAGTTGGTCATGCGCTGATAAAACCGATGCTCTTTGGAGCCTTCGGGGGCACGGTCTCGCAGGATCGCAAAGTCCGGCAGCGACGTGAGATACAGCAAAAGCCAGCCGGTGACAAATGCCGTCCCGACCGCAACCGCATCCCAGGCGGTAGACCCCGCCACGCGCCAAACGTTGTCTTTGTGCTCCGACACGCCGAGATTATAGATTTGGCGGCGGGCATAGATAAACAGAGGAAGCAGGGCAAGAAACCAGACCCCGAACAGCGACCCCATGTCCAGCAGGCGGTTCAGCGGGTAGCGCCAGGATGCATGGCAGATGCGCAGAACAGCGGACAGCGCCACCATCCCCTGCGAGACCGACAGCCAGAACAGCATGGACACCAGGGCGACCTGCCAAAAGCCGGGGTTGTTCTTCTGCGTCGGGTAGCCCCACACCCACAGCACCAGCCCCGCCGCCAGCACAAACACGGCGCAGAGGGTCGTGAACAGGCGCAGCTTGACCAGCCGTTCCCGGTGCGGGTCTTCCAGCACCAGCCGGATTGGCTCGTTGAGGTTGACATCGCGGGCCATGTCTATAGGGGATTTTAAGATGTTGTCTTTATCAAACATCGCGTGCTTGGCCCTGTCTAAGCGTCAGCGGGGACTTCTTCGTCCACGTTCTTTAGATACACGACGGCAGGGGATGTGCCCAGTTCTTCCAGCAGGCGGAACCGCCGGGGATCGTTCCATAGTTTGGAGACTGACCAGTTGTCATCGGCGACATTGCCCCAGGTAATTGCTTTGGGCGGACAGGCCTCGGCGCAGGCGGTGGTGAACTCATCCGGGGCCACATCGCGGCCTTCGGCCTCGGCCTTCTGCTCCGCGCGGCGCACGCGCTGGATGCAGAACGTACACTTCTCCATCACGCCCTTTTCGCGCACCGTGACATCCGGGTTGAGCTGCTGATTGAGCGGCGTCTCCCACACGTGCTCAAACCAGTTGAACCGGCGCACGTCATACGGGCAGTTGTTGCCGCAGTAGCGCGTTCCGACGCAGCGGTTGTACACCATCGCGTTCAGCCCTTCCGGGTTGTGATACGTGGCATAGACAGGGCAGACAGGCTCGCACGGCGCATTGTCGCAGTGCTGGCAGGGAATGGGCATGAAGCGCGCCTTGACATTCGGGTACGTGCCTTCCCAGTAGCGCTCTACGCGTATCCACGAATGCCCGCGTCCCTCGTGCTGTTGCTTGTCGCCGACAACGGGAATGTTGTTTTCCGCGTAGCAGGCGGTCTCGCAGGCATGGCATCCCGTGCAGCGGTCCAGGTCGATCACCATCGCCCACTTGCGCTTGTAGGGCGTGGCGGCCTTTTCTAATGGCCCCTCGCCGCTGCCGCTCGGCCCGGAGGATCGTTCGGCGGCTAGTTCATCTTGAGTTGGCATCGCGTGTTTCTAATCCCTTTGACTGTAAACGCTAATCCCCACCGGGGTCGTTGTATCCCTGGTTTTTGACTGCGCCGCCCCGATGGAAGATGGAGCCTTCGGCCTGCGGGGCGCCCGTGACAGGTTTGGCTTGTTTCCATTCTTTCGCCGTGGTGTGGATCAGGTCTTTGATGGCGTCGGGTTCCGCCCCGCCCGGCCTGTCTTGGGCTAAGACCAATGTTTCTTTGCCGTGAAAGCCCGATTCGGCAGACTTCACTTTTTCAATGCGCACTTGTGCCGCGCCGAACGCCAGCGACCCGGTCTGCGCGTCCACGCTGGCTGCTAAGATGGCAAGCGGGTTTGTGCCCCGGCCCGAGGCGTTGCGTCCCATATCGCCATGCCCCTGCCCGATGGGCATGGCAACCACCTGCGGATGTAGGCCCGGCGTCGGAACAGCAGGCGCTTCCACCGACCCGCCCGGCCCGGTGATGCGCACAATGTCTCCCGTGCGGATGCCAAGCCGCATAGCCTCCTGCAAGTTGATCTCCACCCAGGAGTTCCACACGGCCATTGTCATGGGGTCGGGGATTTCTTGTGACCAGCCCAAATTGGCGTGCCGCCCGTCGCCCTGATAAGACTGCGGGAACAGGTGCAGGGCATACGCGCCTGTTCCCAATTCAGGAGCAGGGGGCGCAGCCGTGGGCGCGGGCAGTCGTCCCACGGCGGGGACAATCGGCCCTTGTTTCCAAAAGCCGCCTTTGCCCAGGGCGGCAATCCACGCAGGGTCGTTGTTTGTGCCCGGTGCGGCGAGGTCGGCCTGCTTCAGTCCCGCCCATGTGCGGCGTACGGCAGCGCGCATGTCGGCGTCGGGCAATGGCGTGCCGGTGCGCCGGGCGATGTCAATCAGCAAATCGCCCAGGCCGCGCGTGTCCATCCACGGCACCAAGTCGTGCGCGTATTCCTGCGGGGCGAGGCCGGGGGCGTCGGTGACAAACTGCGGGTCAATAATCGGCTGGCGCAGGGTCGCCACGGTCGCTCCGGCGGGGAGAACGTCGGGAACGTCGTCCCCCCAGTCTTCCATGAATGTGCGGGTCGGCAGCAGCATATTGGCAAACGCCGTAGTGTCGTCTTCCGCAGGCGTGAGGGCCGCCACGAACGGCACCCGCGCCAATGCCTGCGCGAAGCCGAACGACGGCGGCAGCGAGAACGCGGGATTAGACTGCCCCAAGATAAGCAGTGCGCCCACGCGGCCTGACTGCATAGCCCCAATCAATGCCTGCATCTGCCGCCCATACGACGGCGTGTTGGCGGCAAGCGGCAGGGCGGCTGTGCCGAACGACACGCACCGGCTGCCGACCTGCACGTTGAGCGACTCAATATCAGTCATGGCTGCGGTGGCATCGGGCCGAGACAGCACATCGCCGCCGCCGATTGCCACGGCTCGCGCCCCTGCCGCCGCAAACTCCTGCCCGGCTTGAATAATTTGACCGTAGTCCAAGCCTGTGTCGGGTACAGAGGCTAGGTTCCACGGCGGGGGGGTGAAGTTCAATTTAGTGACGATTCTATTCACTACTTCTTGAATTGACAAGGCCACGTCTCGCTCGGTGCCTGGATTGCACGGCAACCACACATCCGCCTTCGCTGCCGTCGCGTTCATGCGGGGGCCAACATAAACAAACTTGCCGTGCTGCCCCTGCACCCGGCGCGCCCCCTGGCGAAACTCCCCAAAGAGACGGTTATAGTAGACCTGCGATGGCCCGGCTTCCAGAAAGTCCGAGCCGAACGCTAAGAGATAATCCGCTTCGTCTAGTTGGTAGGCGGGAAGCTGGTCACGGCCATACACGGCCCGCGATGCCGCCCGCCAGGGAGCATTGTCCAGCAGGCCATACGCTGTCACCGTCGCTCCCGCCGCCTGCGCGAACTGCCGGATTATCCCCATCAATGTCGGTGAGCGATCCATGCTCACGGCGTCGGTGAGGATCGCGACCCGGCCCCGTGCGCCCCCCACCGCCTGCGCAGTCTGGGCGAGTGCCGTTTCCCAATCTGTGTTTTGCGGCTTGGCATTGCGCGCCGCGCGCACAGCGGGAAAGCGCAGACGGTCTGGACTATAGAGATGCTGGAGAGAGGCAATGCCGCGCGGGCACACTTTGCCGCCGCTGACCGGGTGGGTTGGGTTGCCCTGCACCTGGTGTGCCCGCCCGCCCATTGTCCGCACGAACAGCCCGCACCCGGCGGGGCACATCTGGCAGGCTGTGGCGAAATACTGCGGCACGCCGTCCTGGAAGCCGTCGGGCTGATTGACATACGGCAGCACGCGGTTGTCATAGCCGCCATATTGCCCCGTGACTTCGGCTTTGTAGATGCGCGGATTGTAGCGGCTCATGTTCTTGGGGTCGCATCCCGCCGCCGCCACCGCGCTGCCGAGCACCGTGAGCTGTATAAACTTTCGCCGGCTTACGTCTGTCATAAAAGGAACTTATCTAACCCGATACTTTGCAAACAGTTAGTAGTGGCAGGTGTAGCAGTCTACCGCCGCCTGGTAATTGCCGTTGTGCTCCGCGAACTTCGCTTGGTACTGACGATGACAGCTAATGCACCATGCCATTGTCATCTCAATAGGCTGGTACACGACTGTCATATTGCCGACATTGCCGTGGCAGGTGGCGCACGCGATATGGGCGCCGACATGGGGGCTGTGTGCGAAATGCACATAGTCGGGCATCTGGTTGACACGCACCCACGGAACGGACTGCTGGGCCAGATAGTACTGACGCAAACGCGCGATCTGCGGGTGCGTAATAGAAATATTCTTGTGGCAGCCCCAGCACACTTCCACCGGTGGATAGTTTGCGTAGCGCGAAACTGCCGCCGTCCAGTGGCAGTAGGCGCATGGAATATGCAGCTCGCTGACATGCACCCGGTGGTAAAACGCCACAGGCTGCGTCGGGCCGGGACTGCCCACCCAATTGACCTTGCGCTCGTGGGTGGTCTGCGGCCAGAAGAATGCCAGCACCAGGGCGCTCGCCAGCACAACACTGGCAAACGCGGCGAGTTTGATCAAAACAGGGCGGCTCACGGGCAGGCAGTCTCTCTTCTACAGCGCTGAGAACAAGATTAAAACAACAGGCAAGCCGATAAATTATCTGGCGAACACTGCGCCTATAGTACCCACATTCAGCCTGTGTTTTCACACCCTCCCCTCCCCATGAAAAATTAATTGTGAAAGTTTGCACAATCCGCGCTGCTGGGTATAATGGCGCTGTTATGTCTCCAGAGTACAAAGCAGGGCTGCTCGGACTGGTGTTTTCAGTGTTCGCCGTGCCCTTTCTGCTGGCCGCCTGGCGCAAGCGGCAGCTTGGGGTCAATGACGATGCCATGTATGCGGTGGTCAAGGGCGAAGAAAGCTCTTCTGCTGTGCCGGTCGCCACTGTGTCCCCGGCCCGCGGACGCCTGGCCGGGATCGCGCTGGCCGCCGCGCTGATCCTGATGGCGATTATGATTGTCCTGTCTGTCGTCAAAGCCCTGGCCCCGGCCGCTCCTCTGGCCCCGCCGGTGCAGTCTGGGCCATTGCCTCGCTCTTAAATACTTCGGAAAGAAAACCGCTATGGCGATATTTCAGGGTGCAGACAATTATTTTTGGTTTTGGGTCGTGATGGCTTTGACCCTTTTGACCGCGCTCGCGATCTGGTACTGGACTATTGTCGGGCGCGACGTTTCCCCCCGGCGTCAGCGGCGCGGCGAGGATACCATCGAGCGCTACGGCACCATTGAAGAAGACCGCGCGCCTACCCCCAAGTTTCTCTATTATATGTACTGGGGCGTCGCGCTCTGGGCCATCGGCTATGCCTTGTGGACCGGCATTGAAGGGATAGGAATGTAGTCTCATGCCCAACGATCTTGTTCATTTGAACCTCCAGCCCACGCCGAAAGTCACCCCGGTGCCCCTCACCGACGAAAACGGCGTCGCCTGGGACCTGCCGCCCGAATACGATCCAACGGTGGCCGACTACGCCCGCCCCCACAAAGACGGGCAGCAGCGGACACCGCGCCAGGAGCGCATCAACTCCGACCCGAAAGCCCGGCACGATGCCGATGTCGCCGAGCAGCGCGGCGACTATGAATTCGCCGCACTGCGCAGCAACGATGCTTCCGAACACAGGCAGTCCCGCTATGACTGGGGCGACACGCGCACCTGGCTGTGGATCGCCGCCATGTTCTTCGGCTTTTTGCTCCTGGTCGCTTTTGTGTATTACATGCCTTACGGACGCCACAACCAGGCCGACGGCGGCAACCAGGGCGGGCATCCCACGCCCACCATCCGCGTCTATTAACCGTTGCCTGCGCGTTTCCAGCGCATACCAACGACGGAACGTTTTCTTCCGTCGTTGGTACGCGCTTGCAACGCCGCTGCAAACACTCATCTGTCCCTTCTCAACATCCTCTCGTCGCGAAAGTTAAATGCCCATGACCAGACAAGACGCGCTTTGGGGCAGCCGGAGCCGCCTGGATTACCGCTATCGCATTCAGTTTTTTCCCGCCGTGGGCGCAGGCCTTGTGGCCGGGGCGGTCCTACTGGCGCTTTACTACGCGACATTGGGGCTGCTGCCGCTTGCCACGTCGTACCCGACCACGCTGTTTCCCGTTGCGGCGTGGGCGCACCGATTGGACTTATCGCAGCTCATCGGCACCATTGCGCTGCCGCCGTATCCAACTCCGCTGACATGGATCATCGGGTTTGTCATCTGGTTTGGAACTTTGGCGGCCTGTGGCTTGGTATATGCATTTTTACTCGCCTGGGTTTTGCAGCCCTCGGGCAGCGGCAAGGGCGCGGGGTTTGGGTTCGCTTTGTTCTTTGCGTGGGCCTTGGGCTTGTCGGTGGCGCAGGGCAATGTGCCGTCTGTGATGCGCAATGCTTTGCCCGACCCCGGCGTTCTGCTGCTGGGCTGGAGCGTGTGGGCGACGATCCAATTGCTGGCGGTTTATGTAAGTTACGGCGCGATTTTAGGCGCGCTTTATCAGCGGTGGACAGTGGGGCGCGCATGACGTTTGACCTGGCCCGCAAGGAGAAAGATGATGGCATGCTTTGCGTTTTTTCCAGGCTTTCGGCCCTGCTGCTTCTGCTGACCCTTCCCATTGCCGGGCTTGCGGCGCGTCCTCCAAGCGCGCATTGGGTGCGTCTGCCTGTGGTTCGCGCCCTGCCGTCACAGGTCTTTGCGCGGCTTGGGATCGGGCATATCACCCGGCGCGGCTACACGCGGGACGGCGCGAAAAAGACCGACCCCGACCCGACTTTCCCTGCAGGATTGACCGATATTGTGCCTTTAGACGCCGAGCATCTGCTGCTGGTGCGCGGGACAAACGCGGGCCTGGCGGCGTTTAAGCTTCAGGTGGCTGAGGCCCAGGCGCAGATGACCACCGTGCGCTGGCAGATCGCCGCGCAGCTTGTGCAGGCGCAGGGCGGCGCGGCAAGCCCGGTCGGGGCCGCCATCACTCAGGATGCGCCCGACGCTGCGCCGGTGACCTTGCTGCTCGGCGCGCGCGGGGAGCGCCCGTACCAGGTGCGTGTGCTGCCCGCGGCGCAGGGGATGCTCCAAGTTGTGTGGCAGCGGGGGCTGGCCTTGTCCGGCACAGCCGCCGCGCCGGGCGTGCTCGCGCCGGATGTCGCCTGGTCGGCGGGGGTGTCGCGCACGATTGCGCCCTCCGGCACGGTGACTTTTGATGACCTCGCCGCCGACCGCATGGCCGCGCGCCAGGCGCTCGGCCTGCCCCCGGACACTCTCGGCGGCGACTATGGCGTTCGTTTGACCGTAATTCCGCTTGCCGCGCCCCCGCCCGCCGCGACGCTTCCCCCCGTCTCTCCCCCTGCCGCGCCGTAAGCTCCGGGCCACGCGCAAAAAAGCGCGGGCTTCTCTTTGGGAGAAGCCCGCACTTTGGTTTGTGAAGCGATGTGTCTGTGGCATGGCGAGGGCGGCCCTCGCGTTGTCGCTGCGTGCCTGTTCCTCTCCCGCAGGCGGGCGTAGGTTAAGAGTAGGAACCTACCCCTAGCCCCTCCCTAAAGGGAAGGGAAAGAACATCTCCCCTCTGGCTCCCCATAGTCCGCATGGGCACTTCTTTCCGGCTCCCCATAGTCCACAGGGGCACTTCCCTCTGGCTCCCCAGAATTGGGGCGGGGGGGCCACTCTTGGGAGGTGAGGGCTGTCTTGCGCTAGGGCGAGGGCCGCCCCTGAGTGCGCGCTACTTGTCCAGCACAATGCCTACCAGCAGGCACACATCATCGTGGAACGTGCCGTCGGCATACGCTTCCACGCTGGTGATAATATGCTTTACCATTGCGTGTGCGCCGCCGTTATGTTCGCGCACAAGCTTCGCCAGGCCGTCCACGCCCAGCAGGTGACGGCGATCCGGCCCGGCTTCAGTCAAGCCATCTGTGTACAGCGCGAATGCATCGCCGGGCGCAACATCCATCGTTTGCTGTTCATACTGTGCCGTCTCGCTCATGCCGAGTATCGGGCCGGTGGGCGCAAGCTCGGTGACATCGCCATTCGCCGTGCGCCGCAGCAGGGCCGGCTCCTGCCCGCAGGACACATAGGTCAGCGTGCGCATGCCCAAGTCAAAGGTCACCACCACCAGTGTCGCAAAGCCCGAAAGCAAGTTATTAACGATGAGAATAGTGTTCAGGCTTGTGACGGCTTCCGAGATGGTCGGCGCGGTATACAGCGCAAAGCGCAGCATGTTGCGCACGACAGCCACCTGCGCCGCCGCCGCCAATCCCTTGCCGGACAGATCGCCCACCACCAAAGCATGGCAGCCCTTCTCCAGCGCAAAGATGTCGCTGAAGTCGCCCCCGACATTCGCCTCGCTCAAAGCCGCCCGGTAATACGAGGCCATGTCCAGGCCGGGGATGCCATCGGGCAGAAGAGGCTGGACAGTCCCTTGCAGCGCTTCAGCGATGGTGCGCTCGCGACGGCTGACCTGCTCCAGTTCCAGCTCCGCGCGCTTCTGGTCATCAATGTCCGTGCATGTCCCAAACCACCGGACAATCCTTCCTTCGGCATCGCGAATAGGCTCGGCCCGCCCCAGAAACCAGCGGTAGGCGCCGTCCGACGCGCGCCGTAATCGGTACTCAATCTCATAGGGTTCGCCCGTATCCAGGGAATGCCGCCAGCGCACGTTTGTGCGTTCGGCATCATCGGGGTGCAGCAACTGTGCCCAGCCGTCGCCGCCGATCTGCGCCAATGTCGTGCCGGTGTATTCGTACCAGCGCCGGTTATAATAGTCATGGGAGCCGTCGGGAAGAGTGCTGAAGATGAGCTGCGGCATGCCGTCGGCAGGCAAACGCAGGGCCGATTGTGGATCGTCAAGATTGGCATCAGAAGGAAAAGAAAGGTTGGTCATAACAGGCTTTCCAGCAGCATGCGCGTCAAAGTCCCTCGCATTATACCTGCCAGCCTGGGGAATACGCAAACGCAGCAAGGCAAGCCTCTGCCCAATGCGCCGCTTTTCCAAACATTGCCCCACTATTAGGTACTCTTGAGCACCACGACAGTCGCGCCGGCCCCGCCTTCATCGGCATTGGCCGTCGCGAAGGAGTCGACGAGGGGATGGTTTTGCAGATGCTCCTGCACCGCCCGGCGCAAGGCTCCCGTGCCTTTGCCATGCACCAAACGCGCCTGGGTCAGCCCGGCGGCATAGGCATCGTCCAGGTACTTTTCAACGTTCTGCACGGCTTCATCCGTGCGCTGGCCCAGCAGCGTAATTTGCGGGGAAACATCTGCCGCCTTTTGCAAATTGAGGTTCGGAGCAGGCGTCTCTCGCTTCTCCGGCACGGCCTCGCGGCGGGGACGCGGGGCAGACGAGGGGCCGTCTTCTTCTCCCACCAGGCGCAGAGTGGACGCGGGAACACTGACCCGGATCGACCCGACCTGCACGGGCAGCGGGCTTTCATCGTTCGGGCCGCGCATGCCTTCCAGCAGCTCCCCCACCATGCCCAGGGACACAATGCGCACCCGGTCGCCGCGCACGAGAGGGCGGCGGGTTTCTATCTCTACCAGGCGCGGGGCGAGATCGTCGCTGAGCTGCTGCTGAATACCGGCCTGCAGGTCACTGCCGATGTTCTGAATGGCCGCGCGCGCGCGTTCTGTCTGGCGGCCTTCGCTGCCAGCGCGGCGCAGCTCGGCGAGCGTGTTGTCGAACTTATCCTGCGCCCGGCGTATCAAAGCGCGGGCTTCGTCTTGTGCCCGCTGGCGCGCTTCGCGCTTCAAGGCTTCCAGCGACTCCAACTGCTCCTGGTAGCGGCGACGCAGCATCTGGGCTTCCACGCGGGCGCGCTCGGCTTCGCGGGCATCCTGCACGGCGGCGCGGCGGCTGTCTTCCAGGCCGCGCAGCACGTCGCTGGTCTCATCCGACCCAATGGCAAACTCGCGGGCAGTGCTGAGCAGATCGGCGGGCATGCCGATGCGCCCGGCAATCGCAAAGGCATTGGACGAGCCGGGAACCCCTTGCAGCAGGCGATACGTGGGGGCAAGCGTCGCTTCATCAAACTCAACAGAAGCGTTCTGCACCCCTTGAGTGGCGAACGCATAGGTCTTAAGCTCGCCGTAATGCGTGGTGGCGATCACGCGGGTTCCCACTGTCGCCCGCAGTCGTTCCAGAATGGCGCGGGCCAGGGCCGCGCCTTCGCCGGGGTCGGTTCCGGCTCCCACCTCATCCATCAGCACCAAGGCATTGCCGCGTATCTCGTTTAAGATGCGCACGATATTGGTGACATGGCCGCTGAATGTGGACAGGGACTGCTGAAGGCTCTGCTCATCGCCGATGTCGGCAAACACCTGCCCAAAGACATTCATCTCGGCGCGGGACGCGGGCACGTGCAGCCCGCACTGGGCCATGAGAGTTAATAATCCCGTTGTCTTGAGGCTGACCGTCTTGCCACCCGTGTTGGGGCCGGTAATCAGCAGAATATGGTTCTGCTCCGCCCCCAGCTCAATATCCACGGGCACAACGACTGCGGGGTTGATTAATGGGTGCCGGGCCGAGAGCAAGCGCGTCAGGCCCTGCTGGTTCAGCGACGGTTCTACGGCATTGTGGGCCTGCGCCAGCTTCGCGCGGGCGGCGATAAAGTCCAGCGTCCCCAGCACTTCCGTGGCGGAGAGCAAAGACACGCCGACACGGCGCACGCTTTCCGTCAGGCGCAGCAAAATCTTGGCGACTTCCTGCTCTTCTTTGATAACAAGCTCGCGGATTTCGTTGCCCAGGTCTACCACGGCCTGCGGCTCCATGAACAGGGTCGCGCCCGAGGCCGATGTGTCATGGACAATGCCGCCGAATGCGCCCCGGTGGTCGGCTTTGACCGGGACGCAGTAGCGGTCGCCGCGCTGAACAATCACAGGGTCTTGCAGGAGCGTGCGCATCGGCCCGGAGACAATCGCGCTGAGTCGCTCGGTCATGCGCGATTGGGCCGTCTTCTGGCGGCTGCGGATACGGGCGAGTTCAGGCGAAGCACTGTCCAGCACCTGCCCGCCCGGACTGAGCGTATTGGTAATCTCGCTCTCTAACGCCGGGAACTGGCCCAGCCCGCCCGCGATGCTTGCCAGCAGGGGATACGCCTCGGCCATCTTTTGCAGAAACAGCTTCAAACCACGCGAGGCCTGGGCCACCGACAGCACATCCAGCAGGGCGCGGGCATCCAGCACCGAGCCGATCTCGGCCTGGCGCAGCGCGGGCCGAATATCCACAATGCCGCCGAGAGGCAGATTGCCCTTGGCTTCCAGCAGATTGCGGCATTCCGTCGTCTCATCTAGGCGCGCCTGCACTTGTAAGAGATGGCCGGACGGCTGGGCGGCGAGTGCCCGCTCCTGCCCCAGCGTGCAGGCGGCGAGGGCGGCTAGTTGCCGCCGAATGGCATCAAACTCTAAAACGCGAAGGGCGTGTGTATCCATGTCACTCCAGTGTACCCGCACCGCGCTGGGGAACAATCCCTTCAGTGCCGGGGTTATCATAGCAGTGACCGTTTGGAGAACACCCTGCTATGACCCTCAGACCCCTTGCCGTTTTGATAACGCCACTCCTGCTGCTTCTGCTCCCGCTGGGCCGCGTGCATGCCGCGCCCAACATTCGGGAATACACGTCCAACACCGTGAAGACGCTCCAATTGAGCAGCAATATCACGGGTGACAACCAGGGCGAGCTGAAGAAGATTAGCGGCGATATTGCCCTGGCCTATCGCCTGCATCGCGGCTCTATGCAGTACGAGCAGCCCGGCAAACTGCGCATCAATGCCACCGTGCCCATCTTCGGATCGGGGCACTACACCATTAACGGCAACAAAAAAGCCACTGTCGCCCCGTTTTATCACCGCGTGCAGGATGTGACCGGCGCGCCCGGCAAGAAGCAGACCCTGCTGGACTTTGGGTTGGTTCCCCCCGAGCTGCTGGATGAATACGATGCGACATACCTGGGCACGCAGAACGGTCTGGTGGAATATCAGCTTCTGCCCAAGATTAAAAGCGAGCCGCTCAAGAACATTGTCTGGATAGACCCCAAGACAAAGATCACTGTTCAGCGGTACAATTACGACCGGCAGGGCAGATTGTCCAAGTGGTTTCTTTACAAAGACCCGGTGAAGGTCGCGCCCGGCATTTATGTCCCAACCCGTGTTGAGCTGTACAACCCGGAGAACAAGCTGGCCGGGACAACGATCTACCAGAACATCAAGGTCAACGAGCCGCTCAGTGAATCCACCTTTAATATTTAGGATTTTGCTGTTGAGCGGCTGCTTGGCCTGGAACGACGCTCCTTTTGATAACTCCAACCTCCCCGCATTCTGCCCCCAACACCCGCCGCAGCGACCTTGCGGCGGGTCTCTTTCTGCTGGTTCTCACCCTGTTCCATGTTTGGTATGCCGGGCGGCATGAGCTGCTCCAGGACGAGGCGTACTACTGGCAATGGGCGCGTCACCCGGACTGGGGCTTTTACGACAACACGCCGCTGGCCGCGCTGGTTATTCGCGGCTTTGTCGCGCTGCTCGGCTCCACCGCGCTGGGCGTGCGGATGGGCGCGATTGTGTCCGCGCTGATCGCGTCGGTTTTTATCTATCTGCTCGCGAAGCGTCTGCTGGGGCCAACCGCTGCCCTGCTGGCTGTTGTCATCGCCAATGTCATGCCGCTGTTTGCCGCGGGCGCGGTGATTATGACCCATGACCCTGTGCAGCTTGCCCTGTGGGCAGCGGCTCTGTATGTCATTCATCGCGCCCTCACAGACAAGCCTCAGTGGTGGGTAGCAGCGGGAATACTGGCGGGCCTGGCGGCTCAGGCCAAGCTGAACGCCCTGCTCTTGCTCCCCGGCGTCTTTTTATATCTGCTGCTCTCGCCTATCGCGCGGGAACGCTGGCTGCGCCGCCCGCAGCCGTATATCGCGGGCCTGATTGCCCTGGCTATTTTCGCCCCGTTTGTCTGGTGGAACCACACCCATGTCAATGCCTTTTGGACTCACATTCATGCGATGGGTTCCCGCGCCGGGATGCACGACCCGCCGCTGAAATGGACGCTGCGCTTTTTGGGCGACCAGGCTTTGGTGCTCTCTCCCCTGTTGTTTCTTACCTATGTGTATGCGCTGTGGGATGCGGGCCGACGCGGCATCAAAGACCGGGACGATGCTTTGCTGTTTTTGTGGTGCCCGAGTGTTGTCGTGTTCGCTGCCGTGGTTGTTGTCACTCTGCGCAGCAAGGTGGAAGCGAATTGGGCCGTCGCCGCGTATGTTTCGGGAAGCGTTTTGATTGCCGCTGTGTTATATCGCGCCTGGCAGTCGCGCCGCGCCGCGCCGCGCCTGTGGGCTGGCCTGAGTATTGGCTTGTCGGTGCTGCTGGCTGTCGGCACGCTGTTTCCCTCGCTCCTCTATGGTCTTGGCATCAAGTTCCACGACCCGCAAAAAGACCGCACCAATGAACTGTACGGCTGGCGCACTTTGGCAAGTCGCATTGCGGCAGAGCAGTCGGCCATGCGTTTGATCGACGGCAAAACCCCATTTGTGTTCGGCATCAACTACCGCATGCCCTCGGAGGCGGCGTTCTACCTGCCCGGTCAGCCGCAGACGTATTCTTTGTTCCTGCACGATCGGGCCAACGAGTACATGTTTTGGGAAGACCCGCGCGCTTTGATGGGCCGCGATGCCGTGTTTGTCAACGACACAGACACGCAGGACCACTTCAATGACCTGCGCGCGGTCTTTCAGCGTATTGACCCGCAGCCGCCATTATTAATTTACCGACGCCCGCCTTATGGCAGCACGCCTGTGCGGACGGTGCAGATCGTGCGCTGCTATGGCTTCAAAGGCTACACTGTGAAACTCTGGCAGCAGGGCTGGTAGCCCCGCGTTATCCGCGTCTGGTTCGCCGGGGCTTTGTTGCATAAATCGCCGTTGCGTATCTTGCATTGAGATGCGCCGTCGGCATTATGTATCCCGCATTGAAATGCGGGCCTAGCATTACGAAACCCACCTGCGTGGGTCAAGAAGGGATTTATCCTAACCCACGCAGGTGGGTTTTGTAGAATTAGCACGGGGTTTCAACCCCTGCCGCGCACGCACACATCAACCCGGACGATTTATGCAACAAAGCCGTTCGCCGGTTCTCAAAGGAACCCCGCGCCTGATTTGGCTCCGAGCCACTTTGCTGAACGAACGCTGCCTATTCCTGATGCCAGCAGTCCGGGGAAAGCAATAAGTCCAGGGTGGCCGATTGCACGTCCCGCGTTTGCGCGGTGGTTGTGTAGAAGATTGCCTCTCGCAAGAGCCTTTGCGGTGGCTGAGACAGCAGATGGGCAGACCCGCCTGTCGCTGTCACGGCCGCATGGGCGGCGCGGACCGCCAGCACAATCGCCGAGGCGCGCGCCTGCAAAGCATGCTCTTTGTAGCCCGGCAGGTCGGCGCAGGCTCCGCTCCAGGCCAGGGCATCCCGACGGCACTCATCCACTTCCTGCGCCAATGCCTCGGCGGCCTCCGCGAACGCCTCCTGCCCGCGCTTTTCCGCCAGGCCGCGCAAGTAGTGAATGCTGCCGCGCGCGCACCCCAGCGGCAGAAACACATGCCCGGAGATGCTGCAATAGTCGCTGCGCTTGAGGGCCTCCGCCCCGCGCTCGTACAGCGCCAGCTCATCGGGGATAAACAGGTCCGTAAACGTCACTTCCACGGTGTCCGAGGCATTCATCACCGCCAAAGGAATGCGCGACCCGGCAGTAATCTCCCCAGCCAGGCCTGCTTTCGGCACATACGCAAACAGATGGTCGCCGCTCGGCAGGGCGGCTCCCAAGATCAAGCTGTCCATCAATGCCCATCCCGACACCCAGGGCGCGACCCCGTTGACCGTGTACCCGCCGGGTACCGGCTCCGCGCGCAGCATCGGCGGGCCGGGACGACGCAGGTGCGAGAATGCCACCCCGCACAAGGTCTGCCCGGAGGCAAACTGCGGCAGCATCTGCGCCTTCAGGGCATCGCTGCGTCCATTGCCCACAAAGCCGCCCCCGGCATGCATCTGCTGCTGCACAAACGCCGTGACCCCGCACGCCGATGCCATCAGCTCGGTGAACTCGCGCCGCGTGGTTTCATCCGCGCCCAGCCCGCCGTACTGTGTCCCAATCCCCAGCCCAAAGTAGCCTGCCTGCGCCAGCGCCCGCACATTGTCCCCCACCTGCCCGTGGATGTCGCCCTGATCCGCCCGCTCGGCATTGGGCCGAAACTGCTCGTCGGCCATCTGCCGCGCCTGCGCCAAAAGTGCCTCGTTTATCATGTGTTCAGTATACCCAACATGGACGAGGGCGGAAGCGCACATCTGGGTGCTTTGTGTCCTCCAAGTGGCCCTCACCCGGCGCTTCGTGCCACCCTCTCCCACATGGGCACTGCACCGCATTGGCTGAACAGAAAACCACGCCCTAAAGCCCTCCAGGTCTGCCAGTGCAGGGCATGGCTGAACGGACAAAAGCCCTTTCAGGGCTAGAAGAAGCAGTCTTTAGCCCCGCAGGGGCTTTGATCCGCCTAGCCTGGCCCTTGAGGGCCAGGGCAAAAGGTCTCCCTGTGGTACTCCGGGCCTGTCCTTTGGGTAGCCAGTGCTGACCAATACAGGAGAGGGGACTGCGCGGCAAGACCCCTCCTTCACCGCGCTACGATAAAGCGGGTAAACTGTGCCCACTATGGCCCGTATTCTTCTGCACACATTAGGCTCCTCGGGAGACTTCAACCCTGCCGCCGCGCTGGCTTTGACACTGCGCGAGCGCGGACACCACATCACATTCGCTGTCAGCCCTCTGTTCGCGGAGGAGGCGCGCAGACTGGGGTTTGATGCCGCCGAAGTCGGCCCCGATCCCGACTACGACGGCGACATTATGAAGCGCATGCTCGCGCCCTCGCGCATCGGCACGTCCCTGGTCAACATTCTCTTTCGCGAAGTGCTGATCCCCGCCATCCGGCCCGCCGCCGAAGCCTTGACCCCGCTGGCCGCCCAAGCGGACCTGTTTTTGTCGCATACCATTCAATTGGCCGCGCCCGTGGTCGCCCGGCGCACCGGCACGCCCTGGGTCAGCTTTTCCCCGGCTTCGCTGGTTTATCCCACCGGGCAGTACCCGCCGCCCGGCGTTGCCTGGCGCGGCTGTCCCGCCTTTCTCGGTCGGCTGGGCTGGCGGATTGGCGAGCAGATTGTTCGGCCTTTGGAAGCATTGGCAAATGCCGAATACGCCGCGCTGGGGCAGCCGCCGCTGCGCCATGTGGTCAGCGGCGGCGCGTATTCCCGTCGCCTGACCCTGGGGCTGTGGTCGCCCGCGTATTTTCCCCGTCCCGACGACTGGCCCGCGTGGCTGCAAATCGGCGGCTATGCCCGCTGGGACATGCCTCGCCCCGGTCCCGCGCCTGCCGCCCTGCCGACGTTTCCCGACACCCATGCGCCCCTGGTGATATTCACGCTCGGCTCCGCCGTGGTCAACGACCCGCGCGGCTTTTGGCAAATCGTTCTGGCCGCCCTTGCCCAGACAAATTGGCGCGCGATTTTGCTGGGCGCGCCCGACGCTTTGCCCATTCCCCCGGCGCTGCGGGAGCGCGTGTTCCCGGTGCGCTATGCCCCCTATGCCGACCTGTTCCCACAGGTGCAGGCGATCGTGCATGCGGGCGGGGCGGGCACGACCCAGGCGGCCTGTTATTACGGCCTGCCGTCCGTTGTTGTCCCCCGTGCCGCCGACCAGTTTGAGAATGCGGCCCATCTTCAGCGCGAGGGCCTGGGATTGCGCCTGCAAGAGCATTCCCTGTCTGCGGGCACCCTGCGCCTGCGTCTGACGCGCCTGCTGTCATCGCCGGACATCGCCGCCCGCGTCGCTGCCCTCGGACAAAAGATGCGGGCTGAACCCGGCGCATCCCGCAGCGCCGACCTATTGGAGCGCGTGCTGTCCGGCCCGAGACGCTGATTGGGCTGTGTCTTGGCGGCGCGGCTTACCCTTTGCGTAGGCGTTGCCAGCGCATACCAACGACGGAACAGTTTCTTCCGTCGTTGGTATGCGCTTAATCAGACATCGCAATGGGTGTACAATGCCGGTGCAAAGGAGCGAGGGACTTTTCACACCGTGTGTTCCACGCTTCCGGCTGCCCGCCTGCTTGACACCTTTCCGGCCCCAGTGGTATACTTCCTCGTTGTTCTCATGGTTGGACGGCGGAGAAACAGTCGTGCATGGCTTCCTGAGCCAGCGCTTTGGAACCCGGCACGCACGCACCCAGCCAGGCAACGGCCACTTTCCAATTTGGCTACGTGAGGGGGTAGAGTTTTTGACGCAGGTACAAGTACGGCCCAATGAGTCTCTGGACAGCGCCCTCAAGCGCTTCAAGAAAGTCATTCAGCAGACCGGAATCCTCAAGGAAGCGCGCGAGCACGAGCATTACGAAAAGCCGAGCGATAAAAAGCGCAAAGCGGCAGCCGCCGCCACGCGCAAGCGCATCCGCAACGAAGAAAAAGAAAAGGTCTGACCGTTCTTTGCTTCTCCCAACCCGCAGGATGCGCAAAGCTATGCTTGAGTGTGTCCTGCGTGTTCCTCCTTTTTTCTCTGCACCGCCCCTAAGTATGTTTTAGCATGGCGAAGAACCCACCAGCGCTTTCCCTGTCTGCCACCAATCCGTTTGGGCGCACCCCGCGCCGCCGCCTGGGACGCGAGCGAAGGCGCGCCATTCCCGAACTTGCACCACTCGGCAGCCGCATCAAAGCCTGGCTCTTTTCGCGTCACTGGGGACGAGTCGCCTTGCTGCTGGGAACCGTGCTGTCCCTGTCCGCCCTGCTTTCGCTGCATTTATTGCCCGACAAAGTGTCGGTGCGGGTGGGGGAACCCAGCGCGCAGGAGATTCGTGCCCAGCGCACGGTGCAGTATCCCGACCAGAGCGCCACCCGCGCATTGCGCAGCGCCGCCGCCGCGCGTGTTGACCCGGTGTATTCCCCCATCCGCTATGCGTTTCCCGAGGCCGACCAGACGATTGGCGATGTGTATGCGCACCTGCGCCGGGCGCGCGGGCTGCCGGGAACCAGCGCGGCGCGCGTGGCGGGCGAATTGCGCCAGCAGGTCGGGGTCGTGGTCGCGCCCTCTTTGCTGGCGCCGCTGCTGCGGGATAAATCGCCGGCGTTCCATCTGGACCAGGCGCGGCGGGTGACCGAGGAAGCCGTGCATGACGCGATGGATCGCGATCTGCGCGACGACCACCCCGAAGATTTGGCGCAGGCGCGGGCGGCTGTGTCCCGCGCGGTGAATGCAGGTCACCTGCCCAGCGACTATGTGCCGGGCGTGGCGGCTCTGGCCCGCGCCGTGGTTCACCCGAACCGTCACCTGGATGAACACCTCACCCAGAAGGCGCGTGAAGCCGAGCGGCAGCTGGTGTCTGTGCAGCTGGGCCAGGTGTTTGCCGGGGACATTGTGGTGCGGCGGGGCGAGATTGTCACCCCGGAAACGATTGACAAGCTGCGCGCCCTGGGGCTGCAAAACCCGCGCTTGAACCTGCTCACGGTGCTGTCGGTCACTTTGCTGGTGGCGATGATGGTCGTCGTGACGGTTTTGTATTTGGAGCGCCACCAGAAGGCGGTGTTTGCGGACACCAAAACATTGGCGCTTTTGAGCGTTCTGGTGGTGCTGAGCGTGCTGGGACTGAAGCTGGGCGGCTCCACATTGGGCGTCCGCTTGTCGCCGTCGCAGTTCGGCTATATCGGCATGCTGTGCGTGGCGGCCTGCGCGATGCTGGTCGCGGCGTTGATCCATCCGCGCATTGCCATGCTGGTGACCGCGCTGCTGGCCGCGCAAAGCGGCCTGATTTTAGGCAATGACCTGCGCTTTGGCCTCATGACACTGCTGTCGGGGGCGGTGGCGATTTACACGGTTTCAGACATACGCAGCCGGGGCGACGTGGTGCGGGCGGCGGCGACGCTGTGCGGGGCCAACGTCTTTTTGAGCCTGGTGGTCGGCGGCATTCAAGGGGATTTGCCCGACGACATGGGCCAGGGGGTCGTGTGGGCATTCTTTGCGGGCGTGCTGGCCGTCGCTCTTTTCTCGGTTGGGGCGGCCCTGTTTGAGCGCGTGTTCGGCATTACCACGCACCTGGGCCTGCTGGAACTCTCCGACCCGAACCGGCCTCTCCTGCAGAAGTTTTGCCAGATTGCGCCCGGCACGTACACGCATTCCATCATGGTGGGAAACCTCGCCGTGGTCGCTGCCGAAGCGATTGGGGCGGATGCGCTGCTGTGCCGTGTCGGGGCGTACTATCATGACCTGGGCAAGATGCGCCGGGCCGAGTTCTTTATTGAAAACCAGGCCGGGGGCGACAATGTCCATACGCGCCTGAACCCCTCCCTGTCCGCTTTGGTGGTGACTGCGCATGTCAAAGACGGCCTGGAGATTGCCGAGCAGCAGAACCTGCCGCCGATTATCCGCGCTTTTATCACCGAGCACCACGGCACCAGTTTGATTCGCTACTTTTACCACCAGCAGACCGGCGGCGAAGGCGGCGAAGCGGGTTTGGAGCAGCACTTTAGATACGGCGGGCCGAAGCCGCAAAGCCGCGAAACCGCCATCTTGATGCTCGCGGACGGCGTGGAGGCCGCCTCGCGCACATTAGATAAGCCCACCTTAGGACGCATCACCGATTTGGTGGACAAGATTATCAATGCGCAGCTCGCCGACGGCCAATTGGATGAATGCGACCTGACCCTGCGCGATCTGCGCGGCATCCGGGAAGCGTTTACCCGCCTGCTGTCCGGCATGCTGCATTCGCGCATTGAGTACCCCGATGCCCTGCGCGACCAGAAGGCAGACAAAAATGGAACTGCTGATCCGAGTGCAATCCCCGCTGCTTTGTCTCACGCCCTTCCAAATGGAGACGCTGCTGACGCCGCCTCTGCAGACACTGCTGCGGCTTGAAAGCCGCTCGGCCGGCGCGGAAATCAGCGTGGTGCTGTGCGACGACCTCTTTATCCGTGACCTAAACAATCGCTATCGCGGCGTGGACAAGCCCACGGATGTGCTGTCGTTTGCGCAGGAAGACGACCCTGAAATGCTGGGCGACATCGTGATCTCCCTGCCCACAGCGGCCTGTCAAGCGGAGCGCGCCGGGTGGCCGCCGGCAAGCGAAACCGCACTGCTGGCCGTGCATGGCCTGCTGCACCTGCTGGGCTATGACGATGACACCTGGGAAGGGGCGCATTTGATGCAGCAAAAGACCCTGCAAACCCTGGCTGCCTGCGGCATCTCGCTGCCGGCAGGAAATCACCCGTTCTTTATGGAAACAAGCGAATAGAATGCGACATGTCCCGCGACCAAAAAACCACCTCGACTCTTTCCGCTACGCGGTAGAGGGGATCGTGCATGTGTTTCGAACGCAAAAACACATGCGCTTCCACTTTTTCACGGTTGTTTTGGTGCTTCTGATCGGGCTGGTGCTTCGGCTGGGCAATGTGCAGATGGCCCTGCTGTTCATCTGCGTCGCCGGGGTGCTCGCCGCTGAAATGTTCAACACGGCGGTGGAAAGCGTGGTGGACATGGTGACGCAGGCGTACCACCCCCTCGCAAAATTAGCCAAAGACATCGCGGCGGGCGCGGTGCTGATTACCAGCATCAACGCGGCCATTGTCGGGGCTATTCTGGTGTTCGGCAAGCTGCGCGTCGCGCATTTGGGCTTGATGCTGGACCACGATCCTCGCCCAGCCCATGTTTTAATTACGGTGGTCGTGCTGATTTTGATTGTGGTGCTGATTGCCAAAACGATGGGCGGCAAAGGGTCTATCTTAAGCGGCGGCGTTGTCAGCGGGCACGCGGCGGTGTCGTTCTTTCTGGCCGCGACGCTGATTTACCGGGCGATGGACTGGTTTACCGGCATTCTCGCGTTTCTGCTCGCTCTTCTTGTCGCGCAAAGCCGCGTGGAGGGCAAGATACATACTCTGCAGGAGGTTGTGATCGGCGGCCTGCTGGGCGTGCTGGTCACCTGCGGCGCGTACTTCTTCCATGTCTTTCCCTGACTTTTTCTCCAGTGCTGCTTCATGAACCCCCAAGATTGTTATGCCCTGCTTGCCGCTTTTCTGCTGACGCTCTTCAATGGGTGCTTCACTCTGGCGGAAACGGCCCTCGTGACAGTGCGTAATGCGCGGCTGGCGCAGATCGTGACTGAAGGCGGCGCGAATGCCGCGAATGCCACCCAGGTGCAGGCGCTGACGCGCCAGCCGACCCGCGTGGTGGCCGCCGTGCAGGTGGGCAGCACCCTGGCCGCGTTTGCCGTGGCGGGCCTGAATGCCGCTGTTCTTGCCCCGCACCTGCGCCCTCTTTTGGCCCGGCGGCACATCCCGCATGCCCTGGATGTCGCCACGGTCGGGCTGCTGCTCCTCGCCGCCCTGCTGACCATTGCCGTCGGCGAAATCATTCCCCGTTCTATTGCCCTGCGCAGCCCGGAAAAGATCGCCTTGAGGTTTGCCGGTATTTTGCGCTTTTTTATGACGCTGTTCGCGCCGCTGGCGAGCATTGCTTTGGGATTGTCCCACGCCCTGCTGCGCCCGTTCGGCATGACCGCCACGTTTGCCGCGCCCGTGATGACCGAGGAAGAACTGCGCACGCTGATTGAAGCGGGCGCGCGTTCCGGGGCCATTGAAGAAGACGAAAAAGAGCGCATTCGTCGGGTAATCTCGTTTGGGGATACGGAAGTGCGGCAGGTGATGACCCCGCGCATCCGCATCAAAGCGGGCGATGTCACCATGAACCTGTCCCACCTGCTGGAGCGCGTCATGGAAAGCGGCCACTCGCGCATTCCCGTGTATGAGGGGACGGTGGATGCGATTATCGGCATCGTCCACGCCAAAGACCTGCTGCCCCTGCTCGCGCGCGGCGAGACGCACCCCGACCTGCGCGCCGTGATGCGCGCCCCGCTGCTTGTCCCCGAGAACCGGCTGGTGGACGACCTGCTGGATGAGTTCCGGCGTTCCCGCACGCAGATGGCGATTATCCAGGACGAATACGGCGGCACGGCGGGGCTGGCAACGATTGAAGACCTGCTGGAAGAGCTGGTCGGCGAGATCAACGACGAATACGACAGTGGCAATGCCAATGCCGACACGCCGCCCCTGCAAACTCTGGATGCGTCCACGTTTCTAGTAGATGGACGCATGGCGATCAATGACCTCAACGACATGCTCGACATCCATCTCTCCGACGAAGACTACGATACGGTGGGCGGCTACGTCTTCGGCCTCTTCGGGCGTCAGCCGGATGTGGGGGAAGCGCTCACGCAGGACAGCCTGCAATTCACCGTCACCCGCACCGCAGAGCGCCGCATCCAGGAAGTGCGCCTGCAGCGCGTGGAGCCGGGCGCCCCCGAAACCGCAGACTCGCTTGATGACCGCGCTTTCTGAAGCAATGGGCAGCGACGGCGCACCTCTCCGTAAGACAGTCTTCACCTCCCGGCCTTGAGGAACCTACCCCCGGCCCCTCCCTCAAGGGAAGGGAGTAGGAGAAGTTGTCCGTGCGGGCCGCCCTTCCAGGCCCGCCAATGCTGTGCAGTGCCCATGCAGGAGAGAAACAGGCGTGCCGCGTCAGGAGGAGGGCCGCCCTTCGTCAGCGTGACGGCTTCTTGCGTGGCGCAGCGCCGGGTGAGAGCCGTGCCTCACTGAAGGGCTTGGGAACGAAGGCTCTCTTCACAGCGCAGGGCCGGAGGAGGGGGTGTATTTTCGGGGGCAAAAGCCATTTCACGTTCGCGCGAAAAAAAACGTTTCAGTATGAGACTGCTTGGGTATCTTACCGTACACAGAAATGTGGACGGAAAGCAAGCGGGTTTAGGCCTGTTGCTTTTGGCGATGCTTGCCCGCTGCGGCATGGGCCAGCAGTTTTCAGTGCCTGCATCTTTTCGGCTGGTTTCCCAAAGCCTGCTGAAGGGAAGATGCTAACCTAGTAACACAAAAATAAATCGGAACAATGTTTCCGATAGCAGGCATTGTGTGTTACAATCAATCGGCAGCAATAATCTTAAACTCCAAAAAAATTGGTTTCATACCAATTATGCTTGGGTAGATTGTTGCGACATAGGCTACACTACTCGAGAGGTGAAACAGAATGACACGTATTTCAACGACGCTTGCTCTTTCGGCAGGCATGGCAATGGCTCTGGCGGGAGTGGCGCAAGCCCAAACGCTGGACAGCACGATCCTGGGATTTGACAAGAACAACAACCAGATCTTCTCGGTGGACCTTCTGGCGCAGGCGGCAACGACCCCCACGCCCTACACCTACACCTACATGGCTACGCTCAAGAGCATCAGCACAACTGCACCGGTCAATGTGAACACGTTCAGCTTTCACTTTGACCCGAACGTTCCTGTCGTTTACGTCAGCTCCACGCCGACCTATGCCGAAGCCAGCCTGGCACCCGGCGCGTTCTCCTTTGGCACAACCACTGGCTTGACGCGTGTGGGCGACAAGGCGACGTTTGTCTTCACATCGCCCTTTCCTCCTTCAGGCTCTGTCGGCGTCTCTGCTAACAGCGACATCGGTGGTGGTGGCGTAGGCAGCCTTGGCCCCGGCCCGGCCGCTGTGCCCGAAGCAGGCACGTTCGCTCTGCTCGGCCTCGGACTGCTGCCGCTCGCCCTCGTGGCGCGCCGCCGCATGGCCCGCAGCAACTAAATAGCACTTCTCTATCTTTAGTTGGTTTGTTTAGGGAGACGCCCGAAATGGCGTCTCCCTTTTTCTGTGGCCGGATTGTCAGAGCGAATAGGATCAGGGGAAGAGTTAGATGCCCAGCTTCTTTTGCACCAGCGCCGCGATGCCGCCTGCCAGGGTTTCAATTTCGTGCGCATCCGGCCCTTCGGCCATCACGCGCACCAGTTTTTCCGTGCCCGACGCGCGGACATTGAGCCGTCCGCGCCCGGCAAGAGCCGCTTCGCCCTGCGCAATCGCCCGGCTGATGTCGGCATCCAGAAGCCATGCTTGCCGATCACGGACACGCACACCCAGAAGCACTTGCGGGTATTCGGTCATCTGGTCGGCCAGAACCGAAAGAGGCTTGCCGGTTTCACGCATCACCTTCAGCACTTGCAGAGCGGTCAGAAGCCCGTCGCCGGTCGTGGTCAAGTGGCCGAAAATCAGATGGCCTGACTTTTCGCCGCCTAAGATATAACCCCCCTGACGCATGGTTTCCGAAACATAGCGGTCGCCGACATTGGCACGCAGCAAAGAAAGGCCCGCTTCGCGCAGGGCGACTTCCAGGCCCATGTTGCTCATGATCGTGCCGACCACCGTGCTGCCCGTCAGCTTGCCTTGAGACGCAAGGTGGCGTCCCACAAGAAGCATCACGCGGTCGCCGTCCACCAGCCGCCCGCGCTCATCGGAGAGCATCACGCGGTCGGCGTCGCCGTCAAAGGCCAGCCCGACATCCGCGCCTTCCAGCGTCACCCGCGCCATGAGTTCCTGCGGGTGCAGTGACCCGCAATTCTCGTTGATGTTGATGCCGTCGGGCGCGCAGTGCATGAGAACGACATCGGCCCCGAGGTCGCGCACCACGCGCGGGGCGATTTGGTAGGCGGCCCCGTTGGCGCCGTCCAGCACGAGTTTGAGGCCGTCCAGCCGCACGTCTCCCATCGTTTCTTCCAGATGCTCCGCGTACAAGTCGCGCAAGCGGGGATCGCGGCGCATGCGTCCGACGCCGACGCCGGACGGGCGGGGCAGCGTCTGAGCCTGCGGGACAAGAGCCTCGATCTCGGCCTCCAATGCATCATCCAGTTTGTAGCCGTCCGGCCCAAAGAACTTGATGCCATTATCGGCAAACGGGTTATGCGAAGCCGAGATGACAATCCCCGCATCAAACCCCTCGCTGCGGACAATGGAAGCGACGGCGGGCGTGGGCAGCACGCCGGGGCTGACCACGTGCGCCCCCATCGCGCACAGGCCAGCCGACAGCGCGGCTTCCAGCAGAGTGCCGGACACGCGGGTATCGCGCCCAATCACAAACGTCGGCGCATGGCTCCGGCCCAAAACGCGGGCGGTTGCCATTCCCAGCGCCAGAACCAGGTCTGGGGTCAGCTCCGTGTTGGCGACACCGCGAACGCCATCTGTTCCAAATAATTTTTCAGCCATGCGGGCAATAATACTCCTCGGTTGATCTTCAGCGTAATACAGGTTTCGGCTAGTGGGGTGGGGCCGCCGGTTCAGGGGACAGGGCAGGGGCAGGGGCAGGCGCAAGCGCGGGAGGCGCGGCAATGCGCACCGTGACAGTCACAATGCCTGAGCCGACCAAAGACAGGCCAGACGGGGGGACGCAGGCCACCTGGCGCACCAGGTCGCCTGTCGCGCCGGACACGTCTATGGCAGCCGTGTTGATTGTCCCCACATGGGCCAGCCGATCCGATCTGCCCGTCACCGTCAAAGTGGGCGGGCTGACCTGAATATCGGACACACGGGCGGGGAAAGCGGGCGCTCCCGTGACAGTGGGGCTGACCAGCAATGTGCGGGAAACAGGGATACGCACCATCTCAATGCGGACATGGGCTGTTGGGGGCGTAATTGTCAGCCCCTCTACCGGGCTGTCATTTCTATCCAAAGCGACAATCGGGAAGCTGTCGTCTACGGTGCCGATTGTGTCCTCGTCCACTTGGATAATGAGCTGCTGAACGGAGTTGACGGCGGCATGAGCGCCTTCAATCGTCGCCCGGCGCGGAGTCACCAGAGGGGGGCGAAAGGCATATCCGGCGGGGGCAGTGCCCGGCTCGGCAGCAGAAATCAGCAGGCGTCGCTTGCTTTTCGCCTGCAGCATCAGCGGCACAACAGAAGGCTGCGGATCGGCGGACACCAGGCTGCCGAGTTCCGGCGGCAGGGTCACATGCACGGGAAATGGCCCATTTTGCCCGGCATGCGCATGGCTAAGTTCCACTGAAGCGGCCACAGAAGTATCGGCAAGACGCGCGACATCGTCGGCAGGGCCATCCAAAGTAATGGAGATTTGGGGCAGGGGCTTTTCATCAACGATAAGATTGGGAGGGGCATTGTGCAGCGTCAAGGGCACAATCAATGTGCGGGTCTGCCCAGCGGCGCTTTGTCCAACGACATACGAATGCAGCGCAAGAGCGCAGACAAGCGCAAGCAGTTTGTATTTCCAGTTTTCACGCAGGGCGGCAAGCATAAGTGGGTTTTAGCAGAGGGTCAAAGGCGTGCAGAAACAGGAGGCGTTTCCAGCTCGGGGCGCTGAAGTTCGGAGACCACCGCTAGCTGCCCTCCAGTGGCGCGGCGGAGGCCGAGGCAGGAGGAGGCGGTGCGGACGCTGTGGGCATGCGCAGTCCACGGCGGCGCACAACAGTGCGCTCTTGCCCATTAAAAGCTCCCAGCAAGTCTTTCCGCAGAACGTCCCCCCGCCGACCCCGGCGCATTTTCCCGGCCAGCATCAGCGAAACAATGCCGGTTTCTTCCGACACAACAAGAACGAGGGCGTCGCTTTGCTCGGAAATGCCCAGTGCTGCTTTGTGGCGTGTGTGAACCTGCTGGGCGGCGATAGCGCGGTTCTCCGACAGGGGGAGGGTGCATCCGGCGGCGACAATGCGGTTGCGGCGAATGACGACCGCCCCGTCATGCAGCGGGCTTCCTGGGTAAAAGAGAGTAGTCAGCAGCTCCGCGTTCACATCCGCATTCACGATTGTGCCGGTTTCTATAACGTCCGACAATCCGGTTTCGCGCTCCAGCACAATCAAGGCGCCAATTTTTTTATCGGACAGCTGATCCGCGGCACGCACAAGCTCACCCACCATTTGCGATAGGTTTTCCCGGTCAAGCCCGGCAAACCCTTTGCCCCAGAAGCCAAGCCGTCCGACTTCCTCCAGTGTATGGCGCAGTTCCGGGTAAAACAAGATCACGATGGCAAGAGGCCCCAAAAAGAGCATCTGCTTGAGGATCCAAGTCAAAGCGGAAAGCTGAACCCATGAGGAAAAGGCGAGAACCGCAAGCAAAACCAGGAGGCCGGTAATGATCTGCCAGGCCCGCGTGCCCTTCGCCAGCATCATGAGCCGGTAAATCAGGTACCAGACGATAAACACATCCGCGCCCGAACGGAAGGCGTGAAATATGACCGTCCATCCCAGGTTATGCAGCCATCCGTGCATGCGGTAATCCGTTCGTTTTCAGTACGCAGTCAGTATATCACACTGTTTGGCGCGAACGCAAGCTGTCAGCCTCCGCTGCAGCCTAGGGCTGCTGAAACGCGCACAGGGGCAGCCGGCAGCTCGGCCACCCCAATGCATGCTTCTTCACGGAGATTAGGAGCCTGGAATGGTGAGAACAGCAGGCTGATTTGCATAAATCCAGTATCCCTGCCAGGGCTGAAGTTGGTCGCCTGCCGCAAGGCTTGTGTATGAGTTTGAGCTGGTGCTGTAAGCGTAAAGGGGCAGCGCCACCAGGCTGGACTGACCGATTGATGACGAGCCTGGATTGGGGGCCGAAGCCGTCGCCGGTGAAGAAACCTGAATATCCGACAGCGTTATGCTGCGCGGGAACGGGTCGCCGATCTGGTTCCAGCCCTGCTGCAGGCTGATATGAAACGGCCCCGCGGGAGCCGGAGTTCCAATTCGCCGGATATAGGAATCGGCGGGCAGCTTTGTCCAGTAGCCCTGACCGAGATGGAATGTATCGGCGGGGAATGTCGGGTAATACAAGTACGTGCTTTGCGTGGGTGACCACACAACCAGGTTGTGCCCGGTACCCGTCAAAGGCGCCGTCAGCCCAAACAGCGTCGCGAAATCTCCTGCTCCTGCGTACTCATAGGGCGCAGAAACCATCTGCAGCACCTCGGGAGTGAACGTGTATTGCGGCGCCGACAAGGTCAGGGCCACCTGCTGCGTTTGCGCTGGCGTTACGCTGACGGTTTGGCCTGCCAGGTTCGGTGCATCGGCAGAAACAGTGTAAGTGAGGGCTTTGGCTGTGCCGGTGGTTGCATCCGCAGCCATCTGCGTATCCAGAACCTGAGTGAACTTGCCCGTAGCCGGGTCATAAGTGCCCGTCGTGGCGGGGTTGCGCACAAAGTGCGAAATCTGCAGAGTGGTAATGCTGATGCTGACATTGGGCACGGGTTTGCCGCTGGTGTCCAGCGCAGTGCCGGTCAGCGTGACCGGCGTGTTGGTGGACGGCGAAAGCGCATCCAGCAGCTGATCGCCGATAAACGTGCCCAGTCCGGTGGCATTATCGTAGCCTGCGGCTGCCACATACTTCAAGTTGTCGCTGCCGTCGCTGATGTCGTGGAAGACGCCGGCATAATCTCCGCTTTGCGCCAGCGTATACAGCGCAGGATTGATAAAGCCGACGGTGTTGTTCAATCCAAAGTCCGACCGCTGCTCATTGATTAGGCCTGTGAAGGCGGCCCACAGCGGCGCGGCGGCGCTGGTGCCCCCTACGATCTCAAATGCTGCCGCGCTGTTGGGCGGGTCGGTGGCATAGATTGCATAACCGGTCTGCGGATCGGAGTTGAGCGACACATCGGGAACGTTCCGCATGGTCTGGCTGGCTGCTGTCTTGAGTCCCGCCTGGTAGGTGGGGATGGTAAACAAGGTGCTGATGCCGCCGCCGCCGCCTACCGTCGCATCGGGTTCCCTGTTCCATGTGGTTTCGGAAACATAGCCCTGGCTGGCATTGATGGTCAGCTTGGTGCCGCCGACCCCGGTCACGGCGGGGTTGGCTGCCGGGTCGTCTACCGAGAGTGTTGTGCCGTCATCAAAGGCGCCGTTGTCGCCCGCTGCGGCAAACAGCGATTGGCCCTGTGCCTGCATCTGCTGGAAGGCGGCTGTTTCGGGTCCGATTGCGCCGTTGCTTTGCGCGCCCGCTTCATCCAGCCCAAAGCTGGTGCTGATGGACTTTGCTAGGTTATCGTCGGCAATCTTTTGATAGACCGATGTCGCGGCTGCTGTTGCGTTCTGAGCCTCATAGACAATAATGTTCGCATTGGGAGCAAGGGCCAGCATCATCTCAATGTCAAGCACAACCTCGCCGGTATCTGTTCCCGGCGTGCCGCTGAAGCCCTGGTATAAGACATTGCGCAGGTTCGCTGTCGGCAGCTTAAACTGAGTCGTGTAGCCCTGAATGTCGCTGGGAAGATAGCCGTCCAATTCATACAAACCCAGCGTTTGTCCTTTGCCCGTCAGCCCGGTGAGGTTGACGGGGGCAACGCTGGTCAGGCTGTAAGCGGTCTTGATGTCGGCGGGGGCCAGCCCGCCGAGCGGGCCTGTTCCCAGCAAAGCCCGCGTTGGGACGGCCTGGATCAGTGGGCGCAGGGCTTCTCCCGCAAGGCGGTGCAGATGGTGATGCCGATACAAATTGACTGTGCTCAGCCCGACCACGCTTGCGATCTTGGGTGCGATAAACTGTGGAACGCGGGGCAGGGTGGCGTTGGCATAGGCAATGCGCCCGTCCGCCATTTGATACTTGTTCAGCTGCGTGCCGAACGTCGCTTCCACAGCTTCGCGCGTGCCGACAACATCCACCAGGCTGCGCGTTTTGGAGGTCTGGACAACAGACATTCCATGTGCCGTGGCGAATGCAATCACGGCGTCATAATCTGCCTGCGTCGGCCCAAACCGCTGCGCAAATTCGGGCTGCGACAGGAACTTATGATATAAAGCGTCGTTCGGGTCATACAGCCGCGTGAGCAAATCCTGCAAAGCGGGCTGGCTGCGCAAAGGCAGGCTGATGGAGAGCGGCACGCTTGCTCCCGCTTCCAAATGACCCAGGGCGCGCGCCGTGCGCGGAACAGCAGGTACAGACCGCATCTGCGCCAGGGGCACAACATGCGCATCGCCGGGGGCCGCCGCTACCGGCATTCCCAAAGCCGCCAGCGCCAGCGCTGCCGTAACAATTTCGCGCGCCGCCTGGCGCGCGCCACCTGGTTTGCCCGCGGCAACGCGGCGCTTGGGCACTATTCGCATCAATATATACTCCTCAATATCTGTAAGTGTCTGGCGGGAGAAAATCATCTGTACCATGGGCCGCAAAACAACGCGAGCGCAGCCATCCACAACACGCACGCAGCTATCCGCTTGGCAATCATTCCACATGCTTGGGGTATTTTCTTAGAACTATTATAGTGGCTGGAATGTTCCCTGTCAAGCATGGCTCTGTGCATGAATAGGAGCGTCCGGCGTCAAAAGCCTGGACGGCAGAGGTGCGTTCACTGAACATTTGGGGTGTTGGCCTCGTCCGACGGTTAAATCGCTGCTGCCTATGCACTGTCTTTGAGGAACAATCATGCCGCCACGCCGCGTTGTATTCCAGGTCGTCACCTTCAGCCTTCTGGCTGCTCTGGCTTCTTTGGGCCGCTTTGTCCCTGTGCGCCCTGCTGAGGCAGACGCCAAACCCCCGCCCCCGTCTTTGCTCCAACTGAAGCCTTTGTACCAGGAGAAATGCTCTGCCTGCCACAACCTGCCCGATCCCCAGGCCGACCAGCGCACCCGCGCGCAGTGGCAGGGGGTCGTCACCAAGATGCTGACCCGCTACCACGCCTCCGATGAGATCACGCCCCCCGAAGCCGCGCAAATCGTTGATTATCTCGCCACATTCACTCCTGAGGCCGGACCGCGCGGCGGCCGTGGCGGGCTATCTTCGCGCGACCCGTGGGGCACCGATCCTTTTGATGTGTGGGCTGATACGCCTGCGCAGTCCCGCGTGTTCAACTTTGAAGCCGGGCCGGTGCAGCACGGCTTGTCTGCCGCGACTTCAGGCGCGCCCGGCCCGGCTGCCGCGTGGCATAACGTCAAAGGCAGCCCCGGTCCCGATGGCACCTACGTGAAAGTGGTTCCGGCACACCCTGACTCCTCCCGCTTTGCCCTGCTGATCGACCAGGCCGATAGGGGACGGGATTTGGATGTGCGGGTTCGCTTTCAGATTATCGCGGGCCGCGCCAGCCCGTCGGTCGGGATCGCGTTTGGCCTTTTGGCTCCCGCCGATTATTCTGTGCTGCGCTTTGATGCGAAAAACGGCACGCTGTCCGTGCTGAAGATCAGCCCTGCCTCGCATAGTGTTTTACAAACGACGGCTCTCGCTTCGCCTGTCGTTCCCGCCGCCACCTTGACGGCAGGCAATCTGCCGCTATTAAAAACCCCCGGCTGGCATACTTTGCGTTTGCTGGTCAATCAGGGCCGGATACGGGGCTGGATTGATGGCATGAAGCGTATCAGCGCTGTTGATCCGTCCTATCAAGGCGGCAAAGTCGCCCTCTGGTCGCAAGGCGATACGATTGCGGCATTTGATGATTGGACGGTGGATTTCTACGGCAGCGAGAGCGCTGCCCCTCCCCCGGCTTAGAACCTCTCCCCCGCTCGCCCAGAGTCCCTCCCCCGCTCGCGTGGCTTGCTTGCCCCTCCCCTCAAGGGGTGGGGTGCCTGTGTCGGAGAGTTGATCAACGGAACCGGGCGTTCTGCTCTGCCTTAGAGACTGTGTAGAAAGGTCATTCTGGTGCTAACCGCCTGAGCATCAGCGCGGATAGGGCGATCTGAATAAGGGCCACGCTCGACGCAGGGCGTTCTTCATAATCCTTTGAGAGCCGCCGC